>OFGK01000019.1_pt1 | contig 155868 bp, 134 predicted proteins | sample 1521771 | NCBI WGS metagenome assembly OFGK01 (sample SAMEA3504088, study PRJEB24116) | mouse gut metagenome | biome: mouse gut; feature: mouse-associated habitat; material: faeces | place: Denmark | collected 2011 | reverse complement strand
ACCGTCTGGATTGGCTTTCCCTTTCTTTTTGTTCCCTTTAATTAGCCATGAACTGAGTAACTCCCTGAGCTATATTCGTCATTGCCAAGGTTGCAATAAAAGGCTGCAATTTAAATTTAGTGATCAAAAATCCATTTACCCATCCGGCTAAAGCGCCAGTGAAAACTCCTGCCAAAATTGCCGCGCTTAAAGAACCTGTCTGTAAAAGTATCCCTGCTGCAAAACAACTCGACATGGTACATACCATTCCTGCAGACAAATCGATCATTCCACTGATAATCAATATGGTTTCCCCACACGCAATAATAGTCACGACTGAGATCTGAGTTAAAATATTAAGTAAGTTTTGAGGCTTTAAAAAGTTTTTATTCATTACCGCGGAAATAATAAACATAATAACCAAAATAATAAAAATTCCATATTTCCGGTATAATCCTGCTGCATCTACCCTGATTGATTTTTCGTTTCCTTTCATTTTTAACTATGCTCCCTTCACAGATTGAAAATTTTAATTTTCACACTTGCCTCCTGCTATCAGCTTCATAATTTTGTCCTGCGTAACCTCTTCTTTTGACAATTCACCTACACATTTTCCCTCTGCAATTACCATAACTCTGTGGCTCATGGAAATTACTTCAGGAAGCTCTGAGGAAATCAGAAGGATTGCAATCCCCTGTCTGGCCAGCTCCGAAATCAATGCGTAGATTTCCTGCTTTGCCCCTACGTCAATTCCTCTGGTAGGTTCATCCATAATCAGTACCTTTAAATCTCTGATCAGCCACTTAGCCAGCACCACCTTTTGCTGATTGCCTCCGGAAAGGGTTCCTGCCCGGGTTTCAATACTTGGCGCCTTTACGCTGATTTTCTGGCAGATTTCCCCTGCTGCATTTTCGATTTCCCTCTTTTTCAGTAAAAAGCGGGGTGCAAAACGATCCATATTGGGCAGGGAGATATTTTCCTTAATAGACCTTGCCCCCACAAAGCCATATGCCGCCCGGTCTTCCGTTACCATTGCAATTCCCTCATGAATACCGTCTGAGGGCGACACAATTTTTATTTCTCTGCCATTCAAAATCAGTTTTCCCTTTCTGATCTGATCAAGGCCAAACACAGCTCTTGCAATCTCACTTCGGCCGGCTCCCATCATTCCTGCAAAACCAAGCACTTCTCCTTCTCTGATCGCAAAGCTTATCTTTTCAAACCCATCTCCGCTTATCTCCTGTGCTTCTAAAACTGCCTTTTCCTTCGGCATGTGCAGTTTGGGATAAATATCCACCACCTGACGCCCCACCATCATTTCTATCAGCTCATCACAGCTTACCTCCTGCATCGGTCTGGTATCTATGTATTCCCCATCCCGAAGCACCGTCACCGTATCGCAGATACGGTAGACTTCATCCAGTTTATGAGAAATAAAAATAATGGATATTCCTTTTTCCTTTAACAGCGAAATCTGCTGAAAAAGATATTCCGTTTCCACATTGGTAAGTGCACTTGTCGGCTCATCCATAATGATCAGCCTGCTTCCCCTTGATATTGCCTTGATAATCTCCACCATTTGCTTCTGGGCAACACTGAGTTTTTCCATCTTTGTATCCGGATCATAATCAAGTCCCAGTGTCTTAAGAAGCTGCGCCGTCTTAAGCTTCCGTTCCTTTTTGTCCAAAATCCACGCATATTTTATGGGTTCTCTTCCTAAAAAGATATTTTCGGCAATGGTCATTTCCGGTATCGGATGAAGCTCCTGGGGAACAACGCTGATTCCTGCCTGCAACGCTTCCTTTTCTGACCGGAATCTTACCTTTCTGCCCTCATACTCCATTTCTCCTTCATATTCAGAGTAAGTGCCTGATATGATTTTGATCAGGGTACTCTTCCCTGCTCCGTTTTCCCCCATCAGCCCATGAATGCTTCCTTTTTTCATTTCCAGATTTACATTTTTAAGCGCTGTAACACCCGGAAATTTTTTGGTCACATGACTCATCCTGATGATACATTCCTCATTTATTATCACTCCTCCTTTTAGTTAAAACGTTTTAACTAAAAAGTATATGGATTTCTTTCGTTGTTTATATAAAGTATCACTTTTTGAATTTTTTTGCAATATAATTTCTTTATTTTTTCATTTTTTAGTTATTTTATACAAATTATGCGCTTTCTATTTATAAATATTTTTATTAAAACGATTTAACAGTACCATAATTTTAGCCCTGATATATTTTTCCTGTTTTCTTCTTCCCTATCCCCACAAAGTTTTAATAATTCACAGCACATAACATTTCCGGCATAAAATAATTGTTAAAAATCCTGAAAGAAAAATCATCCTGAACTGATGTGCCCGCCAGACATACAAAAATGTTGAAAATTGTTGTATAATAATACTGTTACGGTTGAAAACATGGAGGGGTATGGGATGAAACGTGAAAAGGTAAAAAACAAATCATCTTTTATGTTATTTGGTATTCGCAATAAGGTTGTGCTCTGCTTCCTTGTTCCAATTATTTTTATGATAATTGTCGGTGTTTCTGCTTATCAAAAGGCGGCAACAGGAATGCGTGAAAAATTTCAGGAAAGTACAATCCAGACCATCAGCATGGCCAGAGACTATGTGGAAATGAGCTGCATGTTTATAGAAAGCGAAGGCACCAGATATGCTTTTGCCACAAATGTCTCCAACTATGTAGGCGGCGCTCTGGAAAGCGATCCGGTAGGAAAAATGCTGGCATTGGAAAATCTGAATCTGGATTTGCGTACCTCTCTTACAGCAAATTCCTTTATCAGCAACTTTCACATCATACCAAATGAAAATCTTACGATCCTTACCACAGGAGCAAAACAAAATGCAAATGGAATCTTAAAGGAACACAGACAGGAAGTGGCTTCTTCCGAGCGAGATATTTTCAAATGGGTTGATTCACATTCTGCTCTGGATGCTGCTTTGGAAATTGATTCTTCTACTTACATATTATCATTTGAAAAATTAACCAAATATAGTGATGGCTGCGTTGTAATAGATATCAGCCGGTCTTTCATTGAAGATTTCGTCAGCGGAATTGACCTGGGAGAAGGAAGCCTGGTGGGCTTTGTAACCGAAAATGGCAGAGAAATTATTTCACAGCCATCAGCCGATGGAGAAAATATAACTTCTGAAGGTGAAACTGTCTTTTTTAATCAGGAATTCTTTCAGGCAATTGATCCTGAAAATCCCACAGGCGCCCTTGAAGTAGATTTCCGTGGCGAAAAGTACCTTTTTATCTATAGCAGAAGCAATGAAATTAATGTCACTATATGCGGATTGGTTCCTATGAGTGTTGTCACCAATCAGGCAATTGAAATACGGACACTGACTATGCAGCTTACAATTCTTGCCGGCATTATTGCAATGATTGTTGGTATTATTATTGTGGCAGGCATTCAGAATAACATGAAGCGCATTTCCGGCAAACTTGGTGAAGTGGCAAAAGGCGATTTGACCGTTGAAATCAATGCAAAAGGGCATGACGAGTTCAGAGGTCTTGCCGGTTCAGCGGCAAATATGGTTGCCAACACGAAAAAGCTTGTTAAAAAGGTAAGTAAAGCCACCGGTGAATTAGAGAAATCTTCTAATGATGTAGAGACGGTGTCCAGTGCAATTACCAATTATTCCAATAAAATTACCGAAGCAATCGGTGAAATTAATGAGGGTATAAACAGGCAGTCGGCACATGCTCAGGAATGTGTAACACGTACCAATGTACTGTCTGATGAAATACAGGAAGTAGGAAAAGTCGTTGAAAATGTAGAGCTGCTGGTAAATGAAACAGAAGGAATGATCAATAAAGGAATGGAAATTGTGGGTATGCTTGGAAAACGTGCCGAGGAAACCACTGAAATTACTTCCAGAGTTGGTGAAAGTATAGAAACCCTTAAAAAGGAGTCGGAAATTATCAATACCTTTGTTGAAACTATTACCTCCATCTCTGTGCAGACTAACCTGCTTTCCCTGAATGCATCTATTGAAGCGGCAAGAGCAGGGGCTGCCGGAAAAGGCTTTGCCGTTGTAGCGGAAGAAATCAGAAAGCTTGCAGATGATTCCGCAAAGGCCGCTGGCGAAATCAGCAATAATGTGTCTCATATTATGATGCAGACAGTAAACAGTGTGGAGCAGGCTGATCAGGCCAGAAACATGGTTGCACAACAGGGAAAAGCAGTTGAAAACGTGGTTAACGTATTTGGTTCCATGAATCAAAAGCTAAACCAGCTGGTTGAAGGGCTTAGAGAAATCGTAACAAGCATTGGAAGGGCAGACGAAGAACGAAATGATACCCTGCAGGCCGTTATGAATATATCAGACATTATAGAAGATACCGCAAACAGAGCTGAAACCGTAAATACAATTGCAGAACAGCTCCTTGCCAACGTTAAGAATTTAAATGTAACAGCAGATGTGCTTGGGGAAAATATGGATGAATTAAAATCCGAGATTGACGCCTTTAAAATCTAAGAATTCCCATAGTGCGCATAGATTTGCAGAGGAATATGCTATTTTACAGCACAAATCCTGCGTGAGAAACGCTTTATTTATTGATTCAGAGTTTCCCTGATTGCAATTAGCAGCCGCTCCGATACAAATGTAACGGGGCGGCTGTTTTTAATCTTAAATCTTAATTCATTGCTTCCATTTCTTCTGCCTTTATCTCAAGAAAATCCAAGTATACCTTTGTCTGTGTCATTGCATTTACTGCAAACTGGAGCATGTCCTTTTCGGACCATCCATTTATCGTTTCGTAGCGTTTTGCCAGTTTTTCCAGTCTCTCCTCTTGCCCCTGATTATCTATTATATATGTTAATTCAAACTGTTTAATAATTACACCTCCCTGCCATTCTTAACTTAAATACTATGAGTTCTTTTAAAGTATGCGGTTTTTTATTTATTTTCATTCCTGTAAATCAGATATTTCAAATTGATTGGAATTGCGTGCAAAAAATTTCATAAAAATGGTGGATGTGATGGAAGATGTAATATTACCGAAGCTGCATCTTTATTATGATGGAATTAACATAAAAGACTTAAATAAAAGTCCTTTATATAGGACCTGCATTATTCTAAAATTGAAAAAAAGAAACACTGTAATTATAGCTATATTATTGTTCATGTTAGTAATTAATCTAATAGGATGTAAAAAAGAACAGCCTGAGAATTTAAAAACAGCTGTAACGGAAGAAACTTCAAATTCAGAAATTTCAGAAAACATAGAAGATAATGTTGAAAATGAAAATTTAGAAGACGAACTAAAATTCTTTGAATGCATGGAAGAAATTAAAGAAGCATCTCCAGAAAGTGGATTGGTGCAGGTTGATGATATGATTTTACAATATGGATGTAAAGTGTCGGACGTTATAGAAAATATAGAAAACAGTAATAGTTCTTTTGAATAGCTTAATGACTATATCGAAAATGAACTTGTTATTCAGAGTGATAGTGTTGATATTGTTCTTATGAAAAACAATAATTGTTATTTAAATTTGCAAGCCAGAAATTTAACAGATAGAACAATTGCATTAAAAGATTGCATTGTAGGTAGAATTATAACAGAAAAAGCAGCAAAGGGAAATGTGTTTTATTCAGCATTCCATAGGCAGAACGTGGCAATGCGGAACGATCCAACTTGATTTCCAACTGCCTCAAAGATTTGATATTGATTAAATTGGGCAGATGGAGAGAAGCACCGTCCGATCATGCTGCACAGAGTCGTGTTTGGCTCGATAGAACGTTTTATTGGTATTTTACTGGAACATTATGCAGGGAAATTTCCAACGTGGATCGCACCTGTACAGGTTAAGGTTCTTCCTGTTTCAGATAAATATAATGATTATGCCAGGAAAGTTGAGGGGGCGCTGAAAGAAAATGATATCCGGGTAGAAGTGAATGCCAGAAATGAAAAACTTGGATATAAGATTCGTGAAGCACGCATGGACAGAATGCCATATATGATCATTATAGGCGAAAATGAGAAAAATAATATGTCTGCATCCGTAAGACACAGAGATTCAGAAATTGATAAACAGAACATGGGAGAAATGAGTATTGAACAAATAATCAATTTGGTAAAGAGAGATGAGAAGGTTGAAAAGCATCTGGGAATTTTATATCGAGATCGAGATTTGTAGAGGAATTGGTAAATAGCTTTCCAAGCATCAAGGGGCGAGACCGTTTCAAGTTTTGTGTAAACCCAAAATCTGATATAAGATAGGTGAATAGTTACGAAGGGGCAGAGCCAGATTTCAGGTTCTGCCCCTTGTCTGTATTATACAAAGATTTCCGGGGCTGTCAATCCAGTCCCTGCATCTTTTACAGATTCCTGCCAGAAAGGCGTTCCTCAAAATAAATCTCTAACTGGGAATGGATCTGTCCCCAGTCCTGACGGTGCCCTGTCCATTCCTTCGTGATGTCCATCATTGCAAGGCACAGCATTTTTAACAGGCTGTCGTCGGTTGGGAATACGGTTTTGGATTTTGTCACTTTCCTAAGCTGCCTGTTAAAACCTTCAATGGCATTTGTCGTATAAATAAGGCGCCTTACTGCTTCCGGATACTTGAAATAGGTGGACAGGGTTGCCCAGTTGTCATGCCGCGATTTGTAGATTTTCGGATATTTGGCATCCCACTTATCCCGGAACAGTTCCAGTTCCTGTAAGGCTGTTTCTTCTGTCGGGGCGGCATACACAAGCTTAAGGTCAGTCATCAGCTTTTTGATGTCTTTATAAGAAACGAATTTTGTAGAATTCCTGATCTGGTGGATGATGCACTGTTGGATTTCTGTTTTTGGGTATACTGCCTCTATGGCCTGGGGGAAGCCCGTAAGCCCGTCCACACAGGCAATCAGGATGTCTTCCACACCCCGGTTCTTTAGTCCGTTCATAATGGATAGCCAGAACTTGGCGCTCTCGTTTTCCCCTACATACATGCCAAGGACATCCTTTTTCCCATCCATGTCTATTCCAAGGGCTGTGTAGACGGCACGTTTTACAATGCGCCCTTCACTCCTGACATGGTAGTGAATGGCATCCATGAAGACCACGTCATAGATTTCCTAAAACGGACGTTCCTGCCATTTTTTTACAATGGGGACAGCTATTTCCATGTCCCCGTAACTGGTGTGCATGGTCTTTGTGAAGTGGCCGTTCCTGCTGTTATCGGTTTCCTTGTTCCTGTAGTCGTACTTTGCGCAGCCAAGCTCTTCATCCAGTTCCTGATCCAGTACGCCTTCTAAAAGGACGGACATCATGTCACGCATGATGGCGTTGACATCTGTACCGTCTTTGATGCTGATATCGTTTTCTTTCAGATATCCCTTCATCATTTCCCGCATGGCGGCTTTCTGTGGGCTTTCTTTTCTTCTTGCCATAATAATACCTCCAGACTGTGTAGTTTTATCTTACATCAGTCTGGAGGTTTACACAAACTTTGGGATAGTCCCGATAAACACACTCCCCTATTAACGCATTCTTTCTCACAAGAACATTCCAATCTGACCAGATTCCCATTAAAAAACAACTTAAAATCAAAGCTATTCCTGCTACTTCTAATAAGAAATATCTCTGTCATATCTTTCGCCATTCTTCCATCAATATTCATCCCCCTCTCCGATTGTAAAATCCATTTTTCTCATTATGCAAAAAAGTTACTTATTGCTCCTTTTTGCGTAATAAGTAACTTTTTTATCTTTCTCATACAAGAAACTGTTTTAATTCCTCTTTGCTAAGGCTCGATATCATCACACCTTTTTCTTTTGCATAATCAGCTACTTTCTTTAAGTTCATTTTCAGCGGCATCTAACCAAGTAATATCGGTTCAGGCGTATTTTTTTTAGATTCCAAATACCTATTATAATTCATCATCTGTCCATTCATAGTCATACACTTCCATTATTTTTGCGGCATTCTCTTCATCTATCATCATCTGATAGGGATGAAGCATTCCAAGAAAATCGGCATGGAATGTTTTGCAGTAATGCTCTAACAGTTCTGCATTTGCAGCATTTCCGGTAATAGCACCATTATAATTATATTCTACTAACTTATTAGCGGCAATCGCAAATAAATGTCCGCCTACTCCTGAATATTTAGACTCATTCACTAATAACTTGTTATTCTGTGGTGCAGTACACATCCATGCCACATATACAGCCTGCATATCATCACTTTTCTGCAGTGCAGCCAATCCCTGGATATCCACCGTACCGGCTACTACCAGCGCGTACACTTCTACCCTACTATCCTTCAATAGTTCTACCCAATTAATGTACCAACCATTTTCTTATTAAATTTTTGCAGAAATGATTTCCGCCTGACTCTTAGAACTTCTGTTGAGATCAATTCTCCTGTCAGGTTATCTTTCAGTCATGGCGTCATTTCATCGATCCGTACATTTATCACAGTCTTCTTAAAACTTCATTTCCGTCAGATACAGCTTTCTTTAGCGACACTTCATAATCAAAACTTCTCTGTTAAACCTCTATATTATTATTTTATCATATCCTTCCGGTTATTCAATTATTCTATACCTATTTTTAAGTAAATCCTTATAATTGTCTACAAATAATTTGCAAATATATTGTTCCAGAAAAAGTTAATTGCATAGTTTTAGTTTATCTTAATTTTTAATCTGCCTTCCCTCATGATTCATATGATACCCCTCCTGATAGATCAACTCGGATATGGGCACAAATGTATACCCCTCATTTTTCAAAGTTGCAATCAAAGTGTCTAATGCCTGTGCTGTAAATTTAGCCCCATTATGGCAGAGTATAATCGAACCGTTTCCAAGATGCTTATGCTGCGTCACTGTCTTAATAATGGAATCCACTCCATAATCCTTCCAGTCAAGGGAATCTACGTCCCACTGAATGGTAAAATATCCGCAATCTTTAGCCACATTCACCACCGCATTGTCATAATCTCCATAGGGCGGTCTAAATAAAAACATATCATATCCGGTCAGTTCCTGCACTCTGGTATGTACCTTCATCAGCTCTTCCTTTTTCTCTTCATCTGAAAGCTGACTCATGTTTTTATGGTTTTCACTGTGGTTCCCAAGGTCGTGTCCTGCTGCCAAAATCGCTTTCACATCATCCGGATAGTTTTCCACCCACCCTCCGGTCATAAAAAAAGTCACATGTACATCATGTTTTTTCAAAATCTCCAGGATTTTAGCCGTATCTTCATTTCCCCATGCGGCATCAAAAGAAAGAGCAATCTTTTTTTCATCTGTGTCTACACAATAAATAGGCAGTTCCCGCCCGTCCACGCTGTTGCTCACCGATACATTTTCTCCGGCTGCCACCAGTATTCCTCTAAGCACTGCAAAAGCCGCCAGCACAAAAGTGCCATATTTGATTCCCAGTATTACCTTCTGCCTTGCATACTCTTCTCCACTTTGTCCCTCCTGCTTTGGAGGAAAGATTCTGATTTTGTTTCTGATTTTTTCTATGTACTTTTTCATAAAAAAACACCCATCATAAACTTGTTACAGTTTATGATGGGGAAGTTTGGACATATGTCAGTCTTTGTCATGAATTTCACTGCGCCAATTCCCATTGAAAACAAATTTTCTAATGTTGTCTTCCTTATCCACATAATTTTAAAATGCTTTCCGGATTTTCTCCACATCCAGCATCTCAAGATCCCCCGCCAGTTCTGTCAACTCTGCCTCCAGACAAAACAAATCTACTGATGTAGCAAAAAAATCCAGTATCACATTTATGGCAACTGCAATCACAATGGCCTGGGCAGGGATTTCAAGCTGTAAAAGCAGAATCGTATAGCAGGCAAGAGCACCCCCGGGAATGGGCGGTGTAGCCACAGCCAGTACTACCGCAATGATCAGCGCTGTAATCAGCCATACCGGGGATATCTTCACACCATAAATCTCCGCCATGCAAATTCCCATTACAAAATATAAAATAGAAAATCCCGGCATGAATACCACCTGACCAAGAGGAACACCGATATTTACAATTTTTTTATCAATCCCCAGCTTTTCCTCACACACTTTCCTGTTCTCCAAAAATGCGGCAGCAGAAGAAGCTGTTGTCAGACCAATCAGAAAAACCGGAAAAACTTTTTTCAGGAAGACTGCCACAGAAACTTTTTTACGAATGCATACAAGACCTGTGTAAACCGCCATCAGAAAAACATCCCCAAGCAGCATAACCGGCAGCACTTTATAGGCTTTCAGCAGTACAGAAAAGTTTTTACCAAGAATCATATTGAAAAGACTGCCAAAAATAAAAACGGGGACAAAAGCACTGATATTTTCCATGATTAGTAATACAATAGCATTTGCCTGGTCTAAAAATGACGAAACAGCCGCAGCCCTGTTCCCCAGAATCAGCATTGCAAGCCCTGCAAGGGCTGCAAGAAAAATAATCTGCAAAGTATTTCCCTCCAAAAAAGGAGCGAAAAAATTATCCGGTACAATTCCAAGAACCATCTCCAGAAGTTCCGAAAGCTGAAAGGAACTGCTTCCGCTGCCTGCAAGAGGAAATAAAGGCAGGATGGCAACGCCGAATACCGTTGTAAAAATCAGCGTCATCCATAAAAACCTGCTGATCATCCGCCTTCCCACTTTTCCCAGCGTTGCAATATCCCCGATATTATAAATACCGCCTGCCACCGACAAAAATATCAGGGGACCTGCAACAGCGCTCAACAGCCCCATAAATGTGTCAAAAACAGGCGTAATCATTTCCTCTGAAAGAAAATTAACATATTTTTCCGGTAAAAAAATACTTACCATACCGCAAAAAAGAGCCAGTGCCACTGCTGCCAGCAGTGATATTGCAGGAGATAATTTTCTCTTTTTTAGTGTAAAGGTAAGGTAATTGACTCCGTTTTTGAACTGCCATGTAGGAATTTCTCCCATCCCTGAAAGAATGCCTTGCATGACAGCGCTTTCTTCGCCGCTGTCCGTATGAACCACATCATTTCTTTCTCCCGGAATAGAAAACCCGGCATACAGGCGGTTCATCCGCTTTCTGCACTGAAATTGAAAAGTCCCCTTTGTGCCAAAAGCGTCCTGATATTTCAGCAGTATCTCTTCCACAGCCAGTCGTGTGCGGATAATATCTCTTTTTTCCCCATTTGCACGTTCAAAAAATGTCTCTACATCATGACACGCACATCTATATCATGATTTGTCAGGGTGTAATCCTGCATCTTAAACTCCTAAAAGATTAAATCCGTTCATGCGGTACTGTTTAATCTTGTCTTTCATTTCTTCTGTTCTTCTCTTATTGATATCCTGTTTTTCGTAAATATCGTCCAACAGAAGGTCAATATTTTTCTGCATCAGCATATTGGTGTGTACCATATTCTGCATAATATCAATTGCATTTCTGGGATTTTTTCTGATAAATTCTTCCAGAGAATCCTTTGTAATGCGCATCAGCAGCACATCCTCATAAGCAACAACCGTATAAATACTTGGCTGGCTGGAAAGCACATTGGTTTCGCCGAAACACTTGGACTTGGAATAAATCCCAATCAAGTGTTCCTCCTTTTCCCCATACCGGATATAAACTGCCACAGAACCGGATATAATTTTGTACATTTCCTCATAAGTTCCGCCTTCTTTCAAAATAATATCGTCCCCATGAAATTTCAGCATTGATGCATTTTCCATTTTTATACCCATACCTTTCCCGCTTGGGCTCCTCCCAAGTGGGAATAGGCCCAAATACGTAAGGTTGAAAGTTTCTTTCAACCTTCCTCCGCCCTTTCTTCTGCTGACAGTTCAGTTTTTCAGCTATTTAATACATTTTTCTTCTCTCTCAATTTTCTCACATCCAGCATATCAAGACCGGCAGCCAATTCCACAAGTTCCGCCTGAAGACAGAACAAGTTCACCGCCGTAGCAATAAATTCCAGTATTACATTGAGGGCAATCGTGACCGCTACAGCCTCCATGGGAATCTTAAGCTGGACAAACAAAATCATATAACAGGTCAGCGCACCGCCGGGAATAGGGGGCGCCGCCACCGCAAGCACAATAGCAATGAGACAGGCCGTAGCCAGCCACGCCGGAGAAACCATTACGCCATAGATTTCAGCCATACAAAATCCCACCGCCAGAAACATAACAGAAACCCCCGGCATAAAGATAACCTGCCCTAAAGGAATACCAAAATTAACTATCCTTTTGTCAATCCCAAGATCTTTTTCACAGCACTCCATATTCACCCCAAATGCAGCGGAAGAAGATGCCGTGGTTAATGCAATCAGAAAAGTAGGCATCATCTTTTTCAGCAATACCCGGGGCTGCACCTTCCTTCTTGTGCACACCAGCACAAGATACACTGCCAGAAGAACAGCATCTCCCATAAGCATTACCAGAACCAGCTTATATGCAGGAAGAAATACTGAAAAATTGTTACCCAGTATCATATTTAAAATACTGCCGAACACAAACACAGGGACAAAAGAACTGACTGCCTCCATAATCAGATGTATAATATAATTGGACTGTTCCACAAAGGCCGCAGCAACCGTAGCTTTGTTTCCCAGAATCAGCATTGCCATTCCGATTAAAACTGCCACAAAAATAATCTGCATAGGATTCCCTTCTGTAAAGGGCGTAAAAAAGTTGCCTGGTACAATATCCAGAACCATTTGAAACAATTCGGAAAAATCAAACCGTCCCCCGTCTCCGGTTTTAAGGGAAAAAAACGGCATAGCCAACGCACATGCGGGCAGTGTCAGAAGAATCGTCATCATCATAAAACGTCCGATCATCCTTTTTCCGATTCTGCCCATAGCTGCCATATCCCCAATGCTGTATATTCCCCATACAATTGAAAGAAACACCATAGGTCCTGCAATGGCTGATAAAAGTCCCATAAAGCGGTTAAATACCGGGCTGATAATCTCATTTGCAAGAAAAGTCCTGACACTCTCCGGCAGGAAACTAAACATACCGCCGCACAAAAAAGCCAGTATTACGGACAGCGCCAGCGAAGCCATCTGAGAAGGTTTCTTCTTTTTGGGAGTAAATAAAATAAGATTCTCTCCATTTTTGTACTGCCACGTGGGTGCAACCCCCATATTAGCAAGCAGTCCCCGCAGTACCTGGCTCTGTTCTTCCTCCCCTGTATCAAAGGGATCAACCCTTTCCCCTGGCAGAAAAAGTTCCAGACGGATACGATTAAGACGTTTGATATATTTTTGTGCAAATACTGCCTCCGCGCCGAAAGCCTCCTGGTACTTTAACAGCGTTTCCTCCACTGCAAGCCGGATTTGGAGAATATTTCTGGCATCAACGCCCCATTCTCCAAAGGTCTTTTCTGCAAGGCTGCTTGCCTGCGCAATATTTTCATTACTTAATTTCATCTTTTCCATAATTTTTTCTCTATTTTCAGTTTCGGTATTTTCTAAAGAAACAGTCTGTATACTGTTTTATCCCTGCATCTGCTTCCTGTACTCAAAACAAAGCATGGTAATGTCATCAAACTGTTCCGCTCCGCCTACAAATGCGTCAATATCCGCCTTCACAGCAGGAAGCAGTTCCGATGGCGGCAGCTCTGTATTCGCACAAAGCACTTTTTCAAGCCGCTCCATGCCATATAATTCGTTATCCTTGTTGGTAGCCTCCGTCACCCCGTCTGTGTACTGGAAGAATTTATCTCCCACTTCAAGCTGCATGGAGCCGCATTTGTACTGTATCCCCTCCATGCCTGCAAGAACAAATCCCGCCCGTATCTTATATGGTTCAAATCCTCCGCTCTTTTTACAGATAAAAGGAATCTCATGCCCCGCATTTACAAACCGGAACTCTCCTGTCACAAGATCCAATACCCCCTCAAAGGCGGTAATGAACATTCCCTCGCTGTTGGATTCACACAAAAGATCATTTACCTCTGTAAACACTTCCCCCAAATCCCTGCCCGGCTGGGTATGATCCTTAATCAGTGTCTTTCCTATAACCATGAACAGCGCTGCCGGAACGCCTTTTCCGGATACATCTGCTGCCACAATAGCCAGGTGGCGTTCATCTACCATAAAAAAATCATAAAAGTCGCCGCCTACTTCCCTTGCAGGCTCCATAAGCGCAAACACGTCAAATTCTTCTCTTTCCGGGAAAGCCGGAAAAATGCAGGGAAGCATAGACTTCTGGATATTGGTGGCCACGTTCAGTTCCGCTGCTGTTTTTATGGTCTTTGCGCTCTGGTTGATGGAATAAAAGATCATCCAGAATTCAACCACAAATATCAGACACACTGTAATATACAGCAAAAAGAACCAGGGGTTATCAGGATAAATCCCCACACCGTTTGACACAAGATTAATGAAATAAAAACCTATCACCGAGATGAACAGTGCAGGGAGGAACACCATCATTTTGCCTCCTACCGCCTCAATGGTGCGGTGTATGGTCTTTTTCAGAAAACGTGCATACAAAACTGAAAGAATTGCATAAACAACAAGTTTAATCCCTATAAAAAAAATCAGATTCGGCGTATCATAAGGGCTTTCTTTAATCAATCCAAGAGCCGGTCCAAGAAGGGTATCCGTGGTTCCGCAGAACATAAATGTACTCACATTTGCAATCAGACAGGCCATCAATGAAATTGTAAGTTTGGTAGACCAGCTGTCCTTATATAAAAACTGCGGCACAATACACACAAGAGCAGAAAGCCCCAGAATCCCCACCGCATCATTGTACAGATTAACAGAATAACTCACAAACGCCATGCTATATCCCAAGATGGCCCCGATGGTCCAGAAAATAGCCCTTATCGTCCCTTTATATTTGGGGGTAAGTGTAATCCCCGTCAGCAGCCCGGCAAAAACCGATGCCATAAAAACTGCAAAACTCCAAAGTGCAATTGATACCATTTAACATCTCTCTCCTTCTAAAATAAATCCATCCCGCTTAAGGCGGACAGATATTTGTCTAAATACGCTTCGGTAATGGCACTCCAGCCTGACCTCAGATCCTCTAAATATTGGTTGGTAGCATCCTGTAACACTGGAATATCCTGACGCCCTTTAGAAAGTTCATTTGTCATAAGCCCCTGCAGTTGTTCCCGGCCTTCCTCCGTCCGTTTCCGTTCCTGCATCAGTGAAAAAAATTTTTCGTCAGGCAGTACGTCAATGGAATACCCCAGCTTACCGGCTCCCTGAAACAAATCTGCAAATTTCAGTTCCGTAGGCGGATATACATGGAAAATTGCCGTATCCTCTTCCGTAGCTGTCAGTATAACAATATTGTGAGCTGTCTCATCCACAGGTGAAAAATTGACACTTCCCTCATAGACAGATTTAGGTACCGCACCTATTTTTATATAAGAAGAAAACTGGCGCGCAAAAGCATTAGAATGAAGATTCATCTGAAATTCCCCGTCGCAGATACGCCCCTGAAGGTTTCCAATGCGTATGATCTTAATTTTCAGTCCATCCTCCACTGCCGCCCGCAGCATTTCATATTCCGCCATATATTTAGAGTAAATATATTTATTATGTATTTCCTGTCCGATATAAAAATCCGACTCGCTAAAGCTGTCCTTTTCCGCCATCCCTGCGGTCATGCCAGCAACACTGATTGTTGAAATCTGGCATAGCATTGCACGTTCCCTTCTGGCAAAACGTATCAGATTTTTAACGCCCTCCGTATTGATCTTTTCCAGATTGTCCCCATAAGAAAAATGGGATACATTGGCGGCGGAGTTTATGATAGTGTCAATGGGTACCGGGCATTCCTGTGCAAAAATATCCGGATTCGTAATATCTCCTTCCACCACCAGCCACTTCTTACCATAATCTTCGGAGAAATCCTCCTCCGCATAATAAAACAAAGAAGACTTCACCCGTTTTAAGGCCGTAAGGGTTTTCCTGGGCCTTGAAAGGCATACAATTTTGTCACATAAATTTTGATTTCTAAGCAGATCCACCAAAATATGTATGCCAAGATACCCTGTCACTCCCGTCAGAAGCACATTTCCAAGGGGTTTATTTTTTATCTTATTCTTCGTATGACAAGCAAGATATTCTGCAAATCCGCTGTAATTCAGGGACTTAATGTCATATCCTGTGTCATCTGCATCATCTGCCTTTTTAAAAATCCGTTCCAGCAAAAGAGCAGGTGTTGGAAACTGATATAAGTCCCCAAATTCCAACTGGTTTTCCGAAAGTCCCAGCTTTTCTTCTATTTTAAGTATTGCAGTAACCGCATTCAAAGAATCGCCGCCCAGCTCAAAAAAGTTATCATTAAGGCCGGCCTGCTCTATAGACAGCACTTCCTCAAAAACGCCGCAAATCAGTTTTTCTTTCTCTGTCTCTGGTTGTTTATAGGCACGCACATATTCCACCGGTTCTGCTGCAAGCGCCTTTAAATCGGTCTTGCCGTTGGGCGTCTGGGGCATAGCGTCAAGTTTCTTTAACACATCAGGCACCATGTAAGAGGTGAGTCTTGCCTTCATATGAGCCTTTAATCCTTCCTCGTCCACGTCTCCTTTGGATAATACTGTATAAAAACCTGCCAGATGATCGGCCTTTTCGATTTTTCGTATCATACAGCAGCACGCCGCCACACCGGGATATTCTCCCATAACATTTTCAATCTCCGATAGTTCGATGCGCAGTCCCCGCAGTTTCACCTGCCTGTCGTTTCTGCCGCAGTACATAAGCCTTCCATCATTTGAAAAATATCCCAGATCTCCGCTCCGGTACAGCCTTAGCCCCTTCCAGTTGATATATTTTGCCTCCGTTTCCTCCGGTCTGTCTTTGTAACCCATGCCCACACCGTTTCCGTATATGCAGATTTCTCCCACAGCTCCGAAGGGTACCGGATTTCTCTCCCCGTTTAAGAGGATGACGCCCATGTTTGCAATAGGCGTACCGATAGAAACCGAATCTCCTGCCTGGGTGATAGTAGCTCCGATGGTCGTCTCCGTTGGGCCGTAGCCATTGTATATACGTATCTTGTAGGTGTCTTCCAGTCGTTTCACAAGGCTTCCCTGCAGAACTTCCCCTGCCGCAAGGACAGCTTTCACGCTGCCAAGCGCTTTCTGAAAGGATTCATTTGCCAGGTAAGCTGTAATCCTAGAAGGCGTACAGTGAAGAATATCCGCCTCATGACGCAGAATATGTGCCGCCAGTTCTCCTGCATCCATCATGGATTTCTCATTGCCCAGTTCCACAAACAAACCATTCATCAAAGGCACAAAAATTTCAAACAGGGAAATATCAAAGCAGATAGATCCAATAGCCACAATCCCATGACAGTTTCTGGTAATATCCCGGTTAAAAGGATTGTTATCCGGATGCACAATATTGGCAATACCCTTATGGGAAAGCATTACCCCTTTAGGACGTCCTGTAGTGCCCGACGTAAAAATCATATAGGCAAGATCATCCTGCCCGATTTCCGGTAAAAGGAAAGGCTCCGCCTCCTGGGATAAAAGGGTATCAACTTCAATGTAATCATACTTATCTGCAATTTCCACATCCTTAGAAGAAATCAGCCAGGCCGTCCTGCTGTTTTCCACTAATGAGCCGGTTTTCGAAGGTCGGCACTGTTCTATAATATAGGAAATTCTTTCCGCAGGATAAGCAGGATCTATTGGAATAAAAGCCGCCCCTGATTTTGATATGCCAAGAATTGTAGGAATCAGACGGTAATCCCTCTTTAACATAAAGGCAATACTGTCGCCGCTTTTTACCCCAAGCCGCCGAAGCCCGCAGGCAATCCGGCTGCTGATGTCATCAAGCTGCCTGAATGTAAAGGTATGCTCTCCTGCATACAGGGCAGGAGCCTCTTTATACTTCTCAACCGCATTCCTGAACAGGGAAGGAATCGTAAGATCCTTTTCAATAGGAAATGTTTTTCCCCTCATCAATGTGATTTTTCCGCATTCCGCTTTTCCTAATATTTTTATGTGAGAAAGCTTTGGGGACGTGGTGTTACCTGCACTTGTGGAATTGGAAGCATTCTGCCCGGCTGCTCCCTCTGCTGCAATTGTCAAAATGGCATCACAAAAATATCCGGCTTTTTCCTTTGTATAAATACTTTCCTGATAATCCGCCTGTAAATCCAGTCCGCCTTTTTCATTGGGGAATAAATTAAAAGTCATATGGTTTGACATATCCCCGGCCACGCTGAACCGGACACTGTAATGAAAATCTCCGCTAAAGGAATAACGATAATAATTAAACACATATTCAGACAGGGATTCCCCTATCATATTTTCATCACGCAAAGCGGAAAGAATCTTATCAAATCCACATTCCTTGTGGGCCGATGCCTCTCTTGAGGCTCTTTTTACCTCCCGGCAAAGGTCTGCAAAGGTCTCCGCCCCTTCCACCTGCACTCTCACCGGAACAAGCAGTGTGTAACAGCCCAGCGTGCCCATCTGCCCCAATGTCCGGTTTAAACGGGGCATTAAAAACACTGCATCCTTTTTGCCTGTGGCTCTAGCCAGATAAAGTGCATAAGCTGCTGAAAAAATATAAGGGATTGAAATCTTCTCTCTCTCCCCAAATGTTTCTACTTCTCTCATCAATTTTTCCGGTACACTGATCCGGAAATTCCCCACTCTGTTTCCATCCACTTTCTGTGGAAATACTGCGCTCTCAAATTCTGCGCCGGCAAAATAAGACTGCCAGAACCCGGCCTCCTCCCGAATCGGTTTGTTCTCCGAAAAAAATACCGACCGGATAATCTTTTTCCCGGCAAGCACATCCAATACTTTCTGCACAAACAGGCTCATGCCATAACCATCAATAATCACATGATGGAAACGCACATACAAAAAAACCCCTCCTCCTGAAAGAGGAATGACTTCCGCCCGATACAGACACTGTTCCATATTAAAAGGCTGTCTGTCCATGACTTCCATATATTCTTCCGCCAGGTCCGCAGCCCGTTTTTTTTCAATAATGCATTCAGAAATTTTTCTCCCGTCCAGAGAAAAGAACCACTCCCCATCCCGGCGGTTAAGGGAGGCAGCAAAAATATCCGCACTGTCAAGCACAATATCTGCCGCCTCTTTTACCTTCTGGGGAGTATGGTCCGGCAAGTGAAGTTTCAGGGAAATTGTATTTCGCGCACTGCCCGGGCATACCTGTTCCGTCATTGCAATCTGAGTCTGTGATAAATTAAATCCGTTCATTTCCCTTTATGCCTTTTCAATCGTCAGAATATCCGCAAACCCGGTCACTTCAAAAATCTCCATAATCGTATCATTGACATGTGTCACACGCATACTCCCCTGTTTATTCATGATTTTCTGTGCTCCTAAAAGGACGCGCAGCCCTGCTGATGACAGATAATCCAAAGACTCCATATTGATAGTCAGTTCTTCCACTCCGTCAATGGAACCTTTGATGGACGCTTCAAGCTCCGGTGCCGTATTCGTGTCCAGTCTTCCTTCCAGTGCAAGATATAAACTGTTTCCGTTTTGTGTTTTTGTAATTTTCATAATTCAACCTCTTTTCTTAATCTATATACTTATGATAAAATGATTCATTCCATCCACAAACTTATGCTCCATCGCTTTGGACATTCCTTTTATCATCCTGCCGGACAAATCTTCTTCCTCCCCAAAAGGATGAAAAGAAGGTCCATTATAGGAAAACCGCATCTGCGCCAGATTTTCCCGCTCGCTGTATTCCACATCCAGAGAAAGATCTCTTTCCTCCGCTTCCCCTGCCGCAGGCAGAAGTTTTTGCATCAGCACTTCCTCCACAACAAGCTGCATGGCGTAAATCTGTCTCTGAGAAAACTGCTGTTTACGTCCGAACTCCTCAAGACGTGTCATAAAGGCCGGGAAATCAAAGTCACGTGAGATTTTTTCCACATGGAGTACCTTAAGCTGCCGGATAAATATCCGGGTTCTCTCCCTCTTTGGGTGCTCAAAAATCTGTTCCGGCGTTCCGTCCTCATAGATTTCGCCCTGATCCATATAAAATATCCTGGTGGATACATCCCGGGCAAACTTCATTTCATGAGTCACGATCATCATGGTCATTCCCTGCCCTGCCAGTCCACGGATAACCGAAAGAACTTCCCCCACCATAGTGGGATCCAGGGCGGAAGTGGGCTCGTCAAAAAGAATAATTTCCGGCTCCATGGCCACCGTCCTTGCAATAGCCGCACGCTGCTTCTGTCCTCCGGAAAGTTCATCCGGATAAGAGAAAGCCTTGTCTGCAAGCCCTATATTACGCAGCAGTTCCATCCCTTTGTCATAAGCCTCCTGCCTGTTTCTTTTAAGAAGATCGACCTGCCCCATCATGATATTTTCTATAATGGTCTTGTGTGCAAACAGGTTAAAGGACTGAAATACCATTCCCATCTTCTGCCTCACCAGATTTACCTTACATTTCTTATCCGTTGTTACCACACCGTCTACCACAATCTCGCCTTTTGTAGGTGTCTCCAGAAGATTAATACAGCGAAGCAGGGTTGACTTTCCTGTGCCTGACGGACCTATAATGGAGATTACCTCTCCTTTTTTAATCTCCACGCTTACATCCTTTAAAGGAGTTACGTTCAAAAATTCCTTACACAGATGCCGGATAGATATTATGCTCGTGTTCATATTTTCCCCGGCACAAGCGTCCCGGGCTTCATGCTTTTCTGTTATCACATGCACACCCCCTTTAAACTGCGTTTATTCCGCTTCGGTGCAACTTTCCTCTCTGCAAATGAGAGAGCTGCCGTCATCACATTGGCAACAATAAAATAAATTACTGCCGTCATTATCAGTGGAAAGAACGCCTCCATGGTACGTGAGCGTATAATATCGGATACCTTGGTAAGATCCTGTACAGCAATATACCCTACTACTGAAGTCATTTTTACCATGGAAATAAATTCACCTTTCAGCACAGGAATAAAATTCCTGGCCGCCTGGGGCAATACAATCTTAAAAAATGTCTGGCCTTTCGTATAACCCATGGCAAGGGCTGCCTCACTTTGCCCCTTATCCACCGTTTCTATTCCTGTCCGCATCATCTCTGATGAATAGGCCGCGAAATTAATGGAAAATCCAATAACTGCAACCAGAATTTCAGAAATATCCACCGAACCAAAAATTCCGTAATACAAAATCATCAGAAAGACTACAATAGGGGTTCCCTGAATCACACGAACAAAGACCGCCCCGATCCACTGAACTGACTTACAATTGATCCGGCGCAGCATACATATTCCAAAGCCAAGGCACAGACCAAAAAATCCTGAAAAAACAGAAATCAGTATGGTGACGCCAAGCCCCCGCAAAATCAGCCGCCAGCGCCCCTCCACTACAAAAGTGCTTTGGAAGCTGTCCCCAAGATTTGCCCAGAAACCTTTTTCCTGCACTGCCCCATCCAAGTCACGCACCAGAAGTACCATAGCTGAGTCATAATGAGTATCTGCAAAATCTACCCGCTTCGCTCTTTCTTCCGTGATGGAAAGACTTCCGCTGACCACATCCGCCTTCCCGGTTTCAAGGGCAGTTATCAGCGAAGCAAATTCACATGTTGTCATCTCCACCTTCATATCCAGCTCACGTGCAATCAGAAGCAGCAGATCTATCTCAAGCCCTAAAGGTTCACCGCTGCTTCCAAGATAGGTCATAGGCTCATGGGTGCCATCATAGTAGTACCGGATAATTCCCTTATCCCCCGGCCAGTCCTGCTGTGTCAATACCTTTATGCTCTCATCCGCCCCAAGCCATTTATCCTTTAAGGATGCAATTGTCCCGTCCTCTTTAAACTTTGCAATAAGTTCATTAAACTGATCCCGCAGAAGGCTTCCTTTTTGAAAAGCATATCCATATTTATCCTGTACGACAGGTTCTTCAAAAATTTTCAGCCCTTCATTTCTTGCTGCCGCAAGCTGTGCCAGCGGCTCATCCAGCACGCCCGCATCCACACGGTCTGCCTTAAGGGCCGCAACAATATCGGGAACAGAATTGTAGTAGGAGAAATCTTCCGCATCCGCAATTACTTCCTGTAAAAGTTTATCGTAAACCCCTCCGCTTAATGAGGCAAACCTTGCTCCGGCAAAGTCCGAAAGTGTCTCGTATTTTTTCTCTGTGCTGTCTTTCTGTTCCGACCTTACCATAACGGCAGTCACCGAAGGATAAACACAATCGGAAAATTCGATATGTCTGCGCCTTTCCTCGGTGGCATTTAAATTCGCCATAATACAGTCAATGTCGCCGGCCTGTGCCGCAGCAATAATTCCGTCATAGTCGTAAATCTTAATTTCCACTTCCGCATTCAGCCACGCTCCAAAACGGTAAATCAGCTCCACATCATATCCGGTAAGAGTCGTCCCCTCATAGTAGCTGAAAGGCTGAACCATCCCTGTGGTTCCCACCTTAAGTTTACAGTCCGGCATCTGGGGCGCCTGTATTTCCGGCATGGTTCCCTCTGCCCTGCTTACCCAGCGGTCATACATATCATCCAGCGTCCCCTCAGCTCTTGCTTCCGACAGAAACTGGTTCACTTTATCCTTTAAATTTTCAATCTGGCTTTTAGGTGAAATCCCCACAGCCACATCCATACTTTCTCCCAGATTTTCCTCTAAAATCTCCACATTCTCCAGGCCGCTGGCAATAGCAAATTCCATCATTACCCGGTCATAAACAAACCCGTCCAGTTTTCCCTGAGAAATAGCAAGGTACCCCGAAGTGTTGCCGGAAAATGTTTTACGCTCCGCCTCCGGCAGATATTTTTCCGCCATATACATGCCTGCCCCGCCTTCCGGAACGCCAATTGTATAGGCAGGATTGTTAAGCTGTTCTATGGAAGTGATTTTTTCATTTTCTTTCCTTCCACATCCCCCAAGGCAGAGGATCCCTGAAAGGGCAAGTGTTAAAAGCGCCGTTCTTTTTTGCAAAACCATTTTTCCTCACCTTTCCGCTGACATGATCCCTCTGTCCCGGCACAGAGCTTCTATACTCCTGTCATATGTAGCTTCCGCCTGCGCGGAAAAAAAGCATCCGGGTACTCCCTCGTTGTTATCCCTGTGATGCGCCACGCAGGCACAGCACTTCCCATGTCTTGGACAGTCATACGTGCATGGGCATGGTCTTTTGTTGTCACAATCTGTCATATTTCATTCTCCCATCAACTATCATTTAAAAAAGCCCGTATTGTACGCTATTATAGCAGATAAGATTTTTGCTTTGGCGGGTATGGTATGATTTGTGTTTTTTCTGGTATAATTTGTTATATATTTTTTTTAATCTTTAATATATTTTTTCCATCCCGGTATTCATAGGTGATATCATCCATACTCTTCTTAACCATATAGATGCCAAGGCCGCCAATCTGCCTTTCTTCTGCTGAAAGCGTGGTGTCCGGATCCTGGGCCGCCAGCGGATCATAAGGTACTCCATTATCAATAAAGGTGACTGCCACTGCCAGAGGATTTTCCATTACCTCCACACGTACAACAGCAGATCCCACCTCTGGTTTATAGGCATAGTGGGCAATATTCCCAAACAGTTCATCAATGGCAATATCTATCTGCATCTGTGCCTTAATAGGACACTCCAGTTTCTCTAACTGTTCATCTACAAATTCTACTACTTTCTCAATATTTTCAACTGTTGCATCAATGATTAATTCCTTCATTTTCTACCGTCTCCTCCGCTTTCCTTCGGCTGTTTTCAGTTTACCAGAAAATTTTCCTGTTTTCTTTATTTGAGAATACATTGCACTTTTTTCAGCATAATTTGTAAACAACCTTAAAATTTTGTATCCGAAATTCTTCTGTTCCCACATAAAAACAGGAAGAGCATTTCTGCTCCTCCTGCCTTCATCTCTTCTGAAAACAATCTATTCTTCTCCGCAATAGTACCTGAAATACGACTCCTTCAAGGTTTTATAAGCACCCCTTGGAAGATAAATTTTTTTCCCGCCAGTAAGACAAATATCCTGCGAATTTAAGCTGTCAATATACTCCATATTAACAATAAAAGCAACACCGATCCTCACAAACTCCCGATAATCTGAAAGCATTTCATAAAGCTCCGTCATCGTCATGCGCAGCAGATACTCTCTCTCACCGGCAAGATACATACATTGTATTTTGCCCCGGGCCTCACAGTATATGACATCTTTTACCGCCACTTTTGCAATTCTTCCTTCAATTTTAAGCAGAATATATTTATCACGTTCTTCTTTCTCCACAAGATACTTGTCCAACACGTAAGTGATCTTATCTTCTGCAACCGGCTTGATCAAATACTGGGATGCGTCCACATCAAAAGCCTCCAGCGCATACTCTTTGGACGTGGTAAGAAAAAAAAGCTTTGCCCTGTTTCCCATATCACGAAGCTTTTTCGCCGCTTCCATTCCCAGACAAGTATTTACCCCATCCTTTCCCGGCATAAAAATATCCATAAATATCATATCCGGCGCATAACTTTTTTCTTCCACCATACAAAGCAGTTCTCCCGCACTTTCAAATCGTTCGATCATAAAATCCGTTCCGGGATGCTTTTTTTCATAAATATTTAATAATTCCTCGGTCTTGTCAAGTTCTGCTGTCTCGTCATCACAGAGTGCTATCTGATATGTCATCCGCCCTCCTTTCCGGGGTTTTACTCTCTCCCCCAGATGGAAATCCCGAATTGAAAACCCCCACCATAAACTTGTTACAGTCTATGATGGGAAAGTTTGGACATATATCAATCTTTGTCATGAATTTCGCCATGCAGTTCCTGCAACGATTTAAGTTCACCCTGCCTGTGGGTTTTCACGTAATGAATTCCTTCTGCCGCCACTTTAGCCGCTGCAACGGTGGTAATATAAGGTGCTTTTGCCTTGATTGCCGCTTTTCTAAGATAACTGTCATCATGAACGCCGTCTTTGCCTACCGGGGAATTAATGATCAGGTCAAAGTCACCATTGGCAATCATATCACCCACATTAGGACGCCCTTCATACAGCTTCTTTGCCTTCTGCGCCGGAATCCCTGCGGAAGTAATAATATCACAGGTTCCACTGGTGGCCACAATTTTGAACCCGTCGCCAGATAAGCTTCTGGCAATCTCAACGATTTCATCCTTATCCTTCTTATTTACGGAAATCAATACGCATCCCTCTAAGGGCAGCTTTGACTGAACTGCTTCCTGGGCTTTAAAGAAGGCTTCTCCATAAGAAGGAGACAGACCAAGCACCTCTCCGGTGGAGCGCATCTCAGGCCCCAGAATCGGATCCACCTCCGGGAACATGTTAAATGGAAAGACTGCTTCCTTAACACCATAGTTTGGAATATCCTGTTCCTTAAGCCCCTTAATCGGCGAAGGCCTTCCTGTAAGCTCCGCGGTAATAATTTCAGTTGCAAGAGGCACCATACGGATATTGCATACCTTGGAAACCAAAGGAACCGTACGGGATGCTCTCGGATTGGCTTCAAGCACAAACACCCTGTCCTTTTCAATTGCATACTGCATGTTCATAAGTCCTTTCACATGCATTTCCTCTGCAATTCTTCTTGTATATTCTTTGATGGTCTCTACGTTCTCCGGCTGAATATGAACCGAAGGAATAATGCAGGCCGAATCGCCTGAATGAATCCCTGCCAGTTCAATATGCTCCATTACTGCAGGAACAAAAGCGTGCTCTCCGTCGCTAATAGCATCCGCCTCACACTCCAGTGCATGATTTAAAAAGCGGTCAATCAGTATGGGGCGGTCCGGTGTAACTCCCACTGCTGCATTCATATATTCCCGCAGACTTCCATCGTCATATACCACTTCCATGCCCCGTCCTCCAAGTACATAAGAAGGACGGACCATAACCGGATATCCGATCTTTGCCGCTATGGCAAGCGCTTCCTCCACTGTAGTTGCCATACCTGATTCCGGCATGGGAATTTCCAGTTTTTCCATCATTGCACGGAATTGATCCCGGTCTTCCGCCAGATCAATTACCGCAGGCGGCGTACCCAGAATTTTCACTCCGTTTTTCTCCAATTCGGAAGCCAGATTTAAAGGCGTCTGGCCGCCAAACTGGGCAATCACTCCCAGAGGCTTTTCCTTTTTATAAATGCTCAGCACATCTTCCAGAGTAAGCGGCTCAAAGTACAATTTATCAGACGTGTCATAGTCCGTAGAAACAGTCTCCGGATTACAATTTACAATTATAGTTTCAAATCCCAGATTTTTAAGGGCCATAGCCGCATGTACACAGCAGTAGTCAAATTCAATTCCCTGCCCAATACGGTTAGGACCTCCGCCTAAAATCATAATCTTAGGCTTATCACTATTTACAGGATTCTTGTCTGTACCGTTATAGGTTGAGTAATAATAAGCATTATCCTTTGTTCCGCTTACATGAACCCCTTCCCAGGTTTCCTCCATCCCTAGTTCGATACGCCTGTTACGAATTTCCTCCTCAGGAATTTGTAGAAGCTGGCTTAAATATTTATCAGAAAAACCATTTTTCTTGGCACTGATCAGCATTTCATCTTCCGGCAGCCTTCCACTTTGTGTAAGAAGCGCTTCCTCTTCTTCTACCAATTCCTTCATCTGCTCTATAAAATAAGCCTTTACCCTGGTAATCTCATGAATTTCTTCCACGGAAGCACCCTTGCGCAGTGCCTCATACATAAGGAAATGTCTTTCACTGGAGGGTGTATTAAGCCTTCTCAACAATTCTTCTTTAGGCAAAGTGTCAAAATCCTTCGCATGGCCTAAACCGTAACGCCCTGTTTCCAAAGATCGGATGGCCTTCTGGAAAGCTTCCTTGTAAGTCTTTCCAATGCTCATAACCTCGCCTACCGCACGCATCTGGGTTCCTAACTTGTCCTCTACTCCTTTAAACTTTTCAAATGCCCAGCGGGCAAATTTAATTACTACGTAATCGCCATCCGGTACATATTTATCCAAAGTTCCGTACTTGCCACAGGGAATGTCCTTTAATGTAAGGCCTGCCGCCAGCATGGCAGATACCAGGGCAATGGGAAATCCGGTAGCCTTGGATGCAAGAGCTGACGATCTGGAAGTACGTGGATTAATTTCAATTACAATAATACGGTCTGTTACCGGATCATGGGCAAACTGTACGTTGGTTCCGCCAATCACCTGCACGGACTCAACAATTTTATATGCCTGCTCCTTGAGCCTCTTCTGGCATTCTTCTGAAATAGTAAGCATAGGTGCTGAACAGAAAGAATCTCCCGTATGTACACCAAGTGGATCAATATTTTCAATAAAGCATACTGTGATAATATTATTATCTGCGTCCCTGACTACTTCAAGCTCTAACTCTTCCCAGCCCAAAATAGATTCTTCTACTAAAACCTGGCCTACCAGGCTGGCCTGCAGCCCTCTGGCACAAACCACCTGCAGCTCTTCTTTATTATAAACAAGACCGCCTCCGGCACCGCCCATGGTATAAGCCGGACGGAGCACTACCGGGTAACCAAGCTTATCCGCAATGGAAAGTGCCTCATCCACAGTATAAGCCACCTCGCTGCGTGCCATTTCAATCCCCAGCTTATCCATAGTCTTTTTAAATTCAATACGGTCTTCTCCCCGTTCGATTGCATCAACCTGTACACCAATCACCTGTACATGATATTTGTCCAGCACACCGGCCTTATTGAGTTCGGCGCATAAATTAAGCCCCGATTGTCCACCAAGATTGGGGAGTAATGCATCCGGGCGTTCCTTTGCAATAATCTGCTCTAACCGCTCCACGTTGAGCGGTTCAATATAAGTAACATCTGCTGTTTCAGGATCAGTCATGATCGTTGCAGGGTTGGAATTCACAAGTACAATCTCATACCCCAGCTTTCGGAGCGCCTTGCATGCCTGTGTTCCTGAATAGTCAAACTCACACGCCTGCCCGATAATAATGGGACCTGAACCAATAATTAGTACTTTATGAATATCTGATCTTTTTGGCATAAAAAGCCCTCCTAATTTTTCTTTTACTCATTTATCTATCTCCGCTTAGCTAACAGTTCAGCCCCACACATTCGTAAAAGCAGATGCTTCGCATCTGTCGCTGCTTTTCGCAGCTTTCCTTTTACTCATTTGCGGGCGCTATGCTCATAGATAGGCATCTACTGACTCTGCCATGCAAGCATGGCACGTCAGTAGATACCTATCTATGGCTGAACTGTAATTAATTTTATCCCATACGGGAAAAGGTGTCAATTCACTTGATGGAAAATCCACTAAAAAAGAAGAATGACTTTAACGTCATCCTTCTTTTTTGAGGAAAATTCAATGTATTTGTATCAGCCTTTCACAGCGCCCATTGCAATTCCCTGGGTAAAATACTTCTGGAATGCAATAAATATGGCGATAATCGGAATAGCTGCCAATGAAGCTCCTGCCATTATGAGACCAAAGTCCGTAGAATTCTCTGCCTGCAGTTTCGCAATACCAAGAGAAATCGTCAACTTACTGGTGCTGTTTAACATAATCAACTGCATGAAATAATCATTCCAGCTGTTAATAAAAGTAAAGATTGCCAATGCACCAATGCCCGGCTTAATCATAGGTAATACAATTTCAATAAACGTCTTTGCTTCCCCTGCCCCGTCAATTCTTGCTGCTTCAAGCATTTCTCCCGGAACACCTTCCGAGAACTGTTTCATAAGAAATACACCAAAAGGCCATCCTACGGTAGGGAAAATTACTGCCCATATAGTATTATATAGAGACAATGTTGACATTTCACGAAGCAATGGAATTAAGATAACCTGCTTAGGCAATGCCATTGCACATACGATCAATGTAAACAGTAATGTCTGTCCTCTAAAGCGTTTCTTTGCAAGTGCATATCCTGCCATCGCTGAAGTGATACAGGTAAGCAGCATTGCCATTACTGCCATAAATACCGTGTTTACCAGCCAGCGGATTGCCGCCGGAACCACTGGTCCTGCCGTAAAGATAATGGGTTTTCCATCTGCTGAAAACTTACTGCCAAAGGGTATTGCCAATTCCCACAAAGGAGCCGTCTGTTTGCTGAATAATTTGTTAAAATTATCCATTACCCATTCCTTGGGGAACCAGTCCGGAGTGGTTGCATTAATAGATGCTGCTGTCTTAAATGCACCCGTGATAATCCAATAAAGAGGAAAAGCAAACAGGACTGCAAGAATAACTAATATAATCACTGAAATAATTGTATATACACTTGTTCGTTTTACACCTGAATTCATACTCTCACCTCCTATTTTTCCTTAGCCAGCTTGAACTGTACAGCGGAAAGGAGTGCAATGAAGATTGCGAGAACCACGCCCATTGCGTTTCCATAGCCATAACGGTAAAGCTTAAACGCTGAATAGTAAATATAGTACATTACGGTATCAGTACTATGGTTCGGTCCACCGGAAGTAAGCAGCTGAATCAGTGCGAAGCACTGGAAACTGTTAATCGTAGTGATAACCAGAATATATAATGTTGTAGGCATAATAAGGGGCCACTTAATTTTCCAGAACTGCTGCAAATGAGTTGCGCCATCTACCTCAGAGGCTTCCACTAAGGAAACGTCCACGTTTCCAAGTGCGGATACATAAAGTACGATCGGCTGTCCTACAGAAGTTGTAAGCAGAATAAGAATGATACACCAAAGTGCAAACCTCTCATCTCCCAGCCAGTTAATGTTGTTATCAATAAGTCCCATTCCTTTGCCAACATAATTGAAAATACCATAGTAATTGTTAAACATCCACTTCCATACTACAGTAACTGCTACGGAACCGGTAACCACCGGCAGATAAAATATACAACGGAAGGAGGAAAGGATAGGTCCTTTCATCTTATAAATAAGAGCCGCAACCCAAAGTGAAAAAATGCACACTACAGGTACTGAAACAATAACAATAACAAATGTATTCTTCAGGGAACGGACAAAAATCGGATCTTTCCACAGTTCCACGTAATTCTTAAAACCTATAAAAGTATCCTGCGCATCTTTACCCATTGTGGAGTCAAAAAAGCTTGTATAAATACAAAGAATCATAGGGACAATAACAAACCCTACAAAGAAAATCATATTCGGCAGAAGGAAAAGCCATGCCGAGCGTGTTTCACGTCTCACCAGCGCCTTGCTTCTGCTTGTCATGTTGGATGATTTTGCCATGAATAACACCCCTCTCCTTGACTTGTTCTACAAATAGGAAGGGAGAATATTCATCCCATCCATACATATGAATTTCGCAGCAGCTGCAGGGAGACATATGCCCCTGCACACTGCCTGCAAAAATCAATCATTAATTTGCTGCGCTAATTGCTGCATTTGCGTTTGTATCAAAAGTTGCAACTTCAGTTGCTACGTCACCGCCTGTGCCGATACGCTGTAACATATTCCACCACTCTGTACGAGCTTCTGCCCAGCCCGGAACTACCTGATAGTAATCACCCATAGAAGGCATAAAGTATGCAGAGAAAGTATTCATTGTATCAGCTGTTTCTGTTCCATCATAAATACCTGTTAAAGTAGGACGTACAGGGAAGTATGTAGAAGCTTTTACGCTTTCTTTTACCTGACCGGGATCGTTACAGATAAAGTCGATGAATGCCTTTGCAGCATCGATCTTAGCCTGATCGCCATTGTCAAAAACACCAAATCCCCAAATACCACCACACAGTTCTGTCTTTCCATCATCAGAAGGGAATAACATAGGAAGAATAGTATCTCCATTGTTTGTCTGTCCTGCAGGTGCATTATCTGAGTTAGTCTGCTGTGCTGCATTCCAGCAGAATGACATTGCTAAAGTTCCGTTACGGAATAATGTAATTTCTTCACCACCATTGATGGATGCATCAAAGTTAATTCCGTCCTGTGCATATAAAGCTTCAAGTGCTTTAATGTTTTCAGGTGTATTTGCTGTATAAGCGGTATGATCTGCATTTGTGAAAGTGCTGCTGTATAAGTTGTTGATGATTGCTCTTGTTCCCTGATCACCACCCTGGCCTGAGCAGTAGATAGCGCCTACATTCTGCTGACCTGAATCATATACAGCCTGAACTGCCTTAAAGAAATCTTCTGTAGTCCATGTATGATTTTCAACATCAAGATACTGCATAGCATCTGCTGCTTCAAACATTGTCTGGTTAATTGCCATACAATGAGCTACCATACACAAAGGATATTCATAGTAATTTCCATCTGCTGCTTTACATGCTGCTTCTACGGAATCATAAATTTCTCCGCCTGCTTCTGTTGCAAAAAGGTCGGATAAATCAACCATCAGTCCTCTTGCTCCCCAGTTAGCTACCAGTCTTTCAGGTCCTTCCATAACGATATCAGGAGCCTGGCCGCCTTCGATAGCTGTGTTAATCTGATCATCACCGTTGGTATAATCAAGGTATTCAACTGTTACTGTAACGCCAGGATATGCTGCATTAAAGCTTGCAATCAGGCTTTCAACTGTTGCTGAGTCGCCCCAGTTTCCAATTGGGTATGTCCATAAGGTAATGGAAGCGCTTAAATCTCCCCCTGTAGTTTCTTCTGCAGGCTCTGTTTCTTCAACTGCAGGTTCTGCCGGAGTCTGTTCTTCTTGAGTTTCTTGTGTTTCCTGTGTCTGTGCAGGCTCGTCAGAGCCTTTGCTGCCGCATGCTGCCAATGACAGCACCATGATCAATGAAAGACCAAGGGCCATAACTTTTTTCATTGTTTTCTTCATATTTTTTCTCCTTTTTTTTATTTATTTTTTCAGATGTCCTCCCTTGTAAAGTCATCTGCAAAAATCAAAATTTATTTTTCTGTTTCCTCTGCATCCATAAATGCAGCCAGCTCATCCCCGCTTAAATATTTAGGAAAAATACGTTCCAAAAACAAAGAAGCCAAAATTGCAGTGAGTACCGGTGTAAACAATACCGGCCACCATTTTTCTATGGTAAATACCACCATTTCAATCGTCAGCATCACCACCACCACTGTTGATGGAAGATGTCTGAACGCCATAATAACTGCGGTCTGAAAAAGTGCCGACAACTTAAATTCAAAACGTCCCATCAATGGAAATATATAGCAGCAGATGCCTGCCGGTACTACAAGAAGCACATAATAGATCATATACATAATCACTCCGGCTTTGGTAGCTGCATTATTTATCATCACATCACTGCCCCATGCCAGAAATATTCCTACCGGAATACAAATCACTGTGAGCGGTATTCCCTGCTTCAAATTACCAAAAAATGCCCGAAGGTAAGTTTTAAATGCTTCATCCTTCTTATGCCTGAACACCTTTACCACTGTAAAATATAAAGCTGCTGAAGCAGGTCCGATGGTAATAACAGGCATACAAAGCAGTATCCATAATAAAGATAAACCTACCAGATCAACTCCCCTTGCCAGAATCCGAAAAAAAAGATTTTCCGGATTAAATATTTGCTGCCACATCTGCGCCACTCCTTTTTAAAACCAGTCTTCAAACTATCCGCAGACAATCAGGAAATATGTTTATTTCCTGATTCAAGCGCCCGAAGGGTGTCATCATACATCTCTGCCTTTTCGTATTTGTCATTGCTTACATAATAATTATAAATGGTATCTATCATAACCAGGATCGGATACTGGGGAGATATTACATTGCCATGATTTAAGTAGTTAAGAGATGCCACAAGCACTACTTCGCTACAGAAATCCGCATAAATATCCTTATCATTCGCCGTAAAAATCACTGTTTTAGCGCCTTTTTTATGGGCTTCCCTCAAAAGATACAATACCTCCTGGGTTTCTCCGCTTAATGTAAATCCACACACAAGGCTTTCCTTGTTTAAAAACACCGCCTGCATACGCATTCTGTCTGAATCCTGCAGAGAATCAATGTCCACCCCAATTCTCATAAACCGGCTTTCCATTTCACTTGCAGCAAGCCCGGAACTTCCTTTTCCACATGCCACAACCCTTTCTGCTTCAAAAAGATATTTTACTACTCTGGCTATCTGAGCCTCATCCATAAGGCTGTAAGTTTTATTCAAAAGCTCCTGATAGGTGTTTAAAACCATTCTGGTACTGTTTGCCACAAATTCGCTTTTTTGTGTAAAGGTCTTCTCATATTGATAAATGAATTCCCGATACCCATGAAAACCGCATTTTTTTGCAAATCTGGAAAGAGATGCTTCTGATACAAATATTTCCTTGGCTACATTTCTTGCGGAAAAATCCATTTTCCGCCGGTTGTTTAGAAAAAAATCGGCTACATTCTTTTCAACAGTAGTAAAACTGTCATATTTAGATTCCACAATAGGAACGATTGACTTACTATAACTATTCATTGCCATCCTCATTACTTTGTCTGACCGCTTTAGATTGCTCTTTCAATTTCCAAATGTTATGATTTAAAAAACATAAGGAGGTATTTATGAGCACATCATCCAAAACCATAGTCTGCTTCGGCGACTCCAACACACACGGTTACAACTCATCCAACATGGGACGCTTCACCGAAAAAGAACGCTGGACTTGTATTCTGGCCGATTTATTAGGTTCAGGCTATCTTATCCGTGAGGAAGGCTTAAGCGGACGAACCACATCATTTGATGATCCACTTTTTGAAGGCTTAAGCGGCTTTTCCTATATTCATACCTGTATGCTTACACATGAGCCTTTGGATTTACTTATCATCATGCTTGGCACAAATGACGTAAAAGAACGTTTTTCCGCAACTCCTGAAAATATCGCAAAAGGTCTTGAACGTTTAGTGACCAAAGCAATTCATACTCCTGAAGCATGGCGGAATCAACCGAATATTCTTATTATTGCACCTCCTCCTATTGAGGAAGGCTACTATGAAACTGAAATCGGTCCTGAAATGGGAAAAGGCTGTATTGAAAAATCCATAGCCCTTTCACACCTTTACGAGCAAAAAGCCAAACTACTTAATTGCCACTTTCTGGATGCCGGTTCGATTCCCGGTGTTGGTATGTATCCTTATGACCACATGCATTTAAGCCTTGAAGGACATAAATGCCTGGCAAAGGAACTTTCCCTGCTTATCCCTCAAATCTGCTAAGCTTACAGCTTAGCTTTTGCATCACGTATCATTCTTGCCGCCTCTTCCACAATAGGCATATCCTCCGGAATCAGGGAAGCTAACGGTTTGCGCACCCCGCCCAAATCCAGGTTTTCATTGATACGGAGGATTTCTTTTATTACTCCATACATATTTCCATGTGCGGCACACATTTTATAGATAATTTCATTTGCTTCATACTGAATCAAACGGGCTTCTTCCAATTTACCAGACTTTACCAGTTCATCCATTTTAAGGAACAGCTCCGGCATGGCCCCATAAGTTCCGCCGATTCCTCCCTCTGCACCTATCACACGTCCGCTGATAAACTGCTCATCGGGACCATTAAAGATAATATAATCTTCTCCTGCTGCCTGCTTAAATAACTGAATATCCTGAACCGGCATGGAAGAATTTTTCACACCGATCACTCGGGGATTTTTTCTCATTTCTGCAAATAAGCTCTGGGTAAGAGAAACACCTGCAAGCTGTGGAATATTATAAATAATAAAGTCCGTATCAGGCGCTGCGCTGCTAATATCATTCCAATACTGGGCAATTGCGTATTCCGGCAGATGGAAGTAAATAGGAGGAATGCAGGCAATTGCATCCACACCCGACTTCTGTGCATGGGCTGCCAGTTCCTGGCTGTCTTTTGTATTATTACAAGCCACATGCGCAATAACCGTAAGCTTTCCTTCTGCCGCTTCCATCACATTTTCCAAAACGATCTTGCGGTCTTCAACACTCTGATAAATACATTCACCGGATGAACCGTTTACATAAACTCCCTTTACGCCTTTTGCAACAAAGTATTTTGTAAGTGCCCTGACTCCTTCCGGAGAAATGTTTCCTTCTTTGTCATAGCATGCATAAAATGCAGGGATCACACCCTTATATTTATCTAAATTTCTCATATTTTAACCTACGCCTTTCCCTCATGAACCATTCCCAAACAGGAACAAGCTCAAATATGTTTCTCTCATCTTCTAATTTTCTTAATTATGCCAATGCATCTGCAAATGATTTTGTGATAAGCTGCGGCCTTGTGATAATGGAACCAACTACTACGCTGAATACCCCAAGTTCTACTACTCGTTTTGCCTTTTCCGGCGTATTGATATTGCCTTCCGCAATCACTCTGTTTTTGGCCTTTGCAACGATCTGTTTAATAATTTCAAAATCATTGGCCTCGATCCTGTCATTTTTGCTCTGCTCAGTATACCCCACCATAGTCGTTCCAATGAAATCAAATCCTAATTTATCTGCATGAAGCGCTTCTTCCACAGTAGAACAGTCAGCCATTAATAATTGATCCGGGTATTTTTCTTTAATCTGATGGAAAAAATCATCAAGGGATACTCCCCCCGGTCTTAACGCACCAGTAGCATCAAGTGCAATAATTTCCGGCTTCACTTCCATAAGTTCATCAATTTCTTTCATGGTAGGCGTAATATATACCTTGCTGTCTTCATAATCTCTTTTTACAATACCAATAACTGGCAGATCCACCTGCGACTGAATTTCTCTGATGTCCTCTTTTGTATTTGCACGAATGCCAAATGCTCCCCCTTCTTTTGCTGCTAAAGCCATTCTCCCCATAATGAAAGAAGAATGCAGCGGTTCATGAGGAAGTGCCTGACAGGATACAATTAATTTCCCTTTTAACTGCTCTACTTTGTTTTCATTCATTATTTTATCGCCTCTTTTCTCGTCGCATTTTCATTAAAATAATTATATCATTTTTGAATTCAATTTCAATCATGCATACTTCTTTCGAAAATACTTTCAGTCCATTTGTGCAACTTTTATATGAATGCACCATTTTTTACCATTATATTTGTTTTATTTTTACACTTTCTTGTTTATGATTTCTTTTTTATCTTTTCAAACTCTTTTTTTGCTTCTCTCGATGCCCCAAGCATGCCTGCCATATTTCCAAGTTGTGCTGAAACTATTTTCACATTCCGGAATGAGGGCATAATATGTTCTTCCAATCTTTCGCAAACTTTCGAAACCACATACTCCTGTTCCATGATGCCTCCGCCCAAAACAACCATAGAAGGATTAAATATATGTACAAGTGTGGTCAACCCGTAAACAATTTCCAAAATCCATTGATCGACCAGATCCATAACCTCCTTCTCCCCAATTCTGGCAAAAATGTCCCGTCCGTTTTTTAATTGAGAATTCCGCTCACCGGCACACTTCACCAGCGCAGTTGTAGAGGCATATCTTTCATAGCAGCCACTGAATATATCCTCAGAAGGGTTTCTATCCTCAGGGTGTGTTACAATTCCCCCAAATTCCCCTGCTGAATATCCCGCACCAGTGTAAACCTCTCCATTTACAATGATTGCCCCACCAACGCCTGTCCCATAGGTAAGGCAGAGAAAGTCATTCGCTCCCCTCCCTGCACCATAAAAAGCTTCCCCGATAGCTGCACTGTTTACATCATTTTGTACTGCTACCGGAACGTGAAACTCTCCTTCAATTATTTCTTTAATTTTTGTTCCTGTATATCCCGGAATATTATCATTTGCATAAAGTATCATTCCCTTATCAGAATCCACCTGTCCGGCAGTGCTGATGCCTACTGCCTGAAAATCTTTAAATTCCCTTAAAATTTCCAGTACCGTATTCATCACATGCGCCCCGCCAAGCTTTGCATTGGTAGCTGTCTCCCTGACTTCCTTTATCTCATCATTTTCCCACATTCCCGACTTAATATTGGTTCCCCCAATGTCTACAACCGCTATCCTCATTGCCCATCCTCCTTATTTGTGTACCTTAATCACTGCCTTGCGTATTTCCTGCTCCCTGCCATCAGCTGCCCTTCCCGGAAGATGTGGCTCTAATGGCTCACAAACTGCAAATTTTCCAGCCCCCAAGTGACAGAGCGCTTCACACTGGCAAATTCCCATCCCTGCATCATTGTCTTCCTGATAAGGTTTTGTGATCTCCTGGTATTTTGTTCCAAACAAAATATCCTCATTGCCTTCAAGATCAATTTGTATGTCATAATATTTTTCGTGGAACTCGTACTCACCCATATCTGCTTTGGTAGCGGCATGCATCACATTTACAAAAACATTTTCCCCATCAATCTCATGCCTCCCGTCTTCTAACGCAGACAGATCCGTTTCCATCATGTATTTAAACGCCCTGTCTAAATTTTCACTGATCCCTAAATACCTTTTTGCATTTTCAACTCTGTCAAATATCATACCACAGCCTCCTTCTTCATCTTCTCTTTTTTCCTGCAATAATTTCTCCAGATAATTACAAAAATCACCATTACTTTTTTATAAAATGCCGCACTAGCCCTTGTCAATCCAAACCGGATGTTTAGAATGTAAAATCTTTACTTCCTTTATCCTTATCACACCACCAGCAAAACCACCCCGTTTATCTTTCCTTTTTTGCTTACATTACCGCTCCCTGCATACTCAAATTTCCCACGCCCTCTTACATTCACCATATCCCCTTCCTTTAGCATCAGACTGTTGTTTTCACATTGTCTTCCATTGACAAACACTTTTTTCTGCCTGAAAAAGTCAATTGCCTCACTCCTTGAGAGCTTATACACTTTAGATATGACTGCATCAATTCTTGGTGAAGAAATTTGAATTTTTATTTCCTTCTTTTCTTTACCGGAAAAAAACGGAACTTCCTTTGCCCTTTCGCAAAACACGGAAGTATGTTTTACCTTGCTTAAATTCTCAATGATAAATTCTGCCATACTTTCCATGCAAAAAAGAAAGGCAGCGTTTTCTATCAGCAGAATATCTCCCAGGGTGCTTCTTTCTATTCCCAGATTCATAAGGGCGCCCAAAAAATCCCTGTGTGTCAGTTCATCTGCAAATTTAAGGCTAAGAGGCCTTATCTGAATACAGCTAATAGGAAATTCCTCCACATATCCAAGCGTCTCCTCGCTGCCAAAACGGATCATCACCCGCTCACAAAATTCACTTCCTCCCCATATGGTATAAGGCACATAAGAGAGTTCCCTTTCCACTTCATAAAAGCAGGAAAAGTCTGCCGGACTTAAGAATCCCGTAAAAGTATACTGATTGTTCTGATAGCATTTTTCCCCCAGCTCCCGAAATCGCTTTTTTAATAATTCTTCAGTCTCCACTTTTCATATCCCTCTTTTTCTGCAAAAATCTGCTTTTATTCATAAGATAGTACGCCAGCATGCTTCCAACCCATGCTGCAGCAATTCCCCCCAGCACATCTCCCGGGTAGTGCACTCCCACATACAGCCTTGAAAATGCAATAAGCCCTGCCAGTATCATTGCCGGTATTCCATATTTTTTTGGTGCCATACGATAGTAAATAAATCCACTTGCAAAGGAAACACATGTATGCCCTGATGGAAAAGAAAATTCTCCCGGCTTTGAAATCAACGGGTATATACTGCTCACAGTCACATAGGGCCTTGGCCTTGCAATCCAGTTTTTTAAAACCACATTCGTGATAAGAAAACCAATTAAAATAGAAAAGAGCGCAGTTAACCCTATCTTTCTTGTCTTTTGGGGAATCAGCAGCAAAAGTCCAAGCGCCAGCCAGAACCAGCCTCCATTTCCCAGAAAAGTTATCGCCTTCCAGAATCCATTGAATGCTTCTATCCTCATATGTTCCTGAATAAATAGTAAAATTCCTGCATCTATATTTTGCAGCCAGTCTAAAATGTTCATAATGATCCTCCTGTTATGTGGTGAGTTGTGCGCCGGTCTGGCGGCTGTGCGCACTGTCCTTCAGTCGTGCGCGGTGCTCCTGTCATGCGCCGGCGCTTCAGCCATGCCATTCATAAGTCACCAGTTTTTATGTTTTCTTGTTTGCCTGATAAATTGGCTGGTGACTTATTTCATGTCGGGCGTCCGCCCTATAGAATTGATTGTACGGTTTGTTCTTTGTGAGCAAGCTCACACGTACAAACCGTACAATCAATTCTGCATGGCTGAACTGTTTGAATAAATAATATCATACATTAACCTATTCTAAAAGCTGTAGCTGTGCTATGATTAAGTAATCCTAATATGAAACTGGAGACTTAATATGAATTTTTCTGACGCATTAAAAAGTATTATTAAACCTCATGATAAAGATGAACTTACCCCTTTATTTACCACATGGGGGGAAAGTCTGAATCCATGCAATGTACTTCCTGAATATCCCCGTCCGCAGATGCAGCGGGAGCATTTTATAAGTTTGAACGGATACTGGGACTATGCTTTTACCAAGTCTCCTGATTTTCCTGACAAATATGAAGGAAAGATTCTGGTTCCTTTTTCTCCTGAGGCTTCTCTTTCCGGAGTAAACCGTCAATTGAAACCGAAAGAGTTTCTATGGTACCGTACTTTTCTTCCGCTGTCGGACCTGCCTGGCAAAAATGATGATTCTACTCAGATGCGGCTTCTTGTGCATTTCGGAGCAATCGACTATGAAGCACAGATTTATATAAATAACCAGCCGGTTATCACCCACTTAGGAGGATATCTGCCCTTTTATGCCGATATCACAGATTTTTTAAAGGAAAAAGACAATGAATTAATTATAAAAGTAAAAGACACTACCGATCAGGACAGTCAGGCAAGAGGAAAGCAGACGCTTAGGCGGGGTGGTATTTTCTATACTGCCCAAAGCGGAATCTGGCAAAGTGTATGGATGGAATGGGTTCCTGCCTGTCATATAGACTCTTTATGGTTTGAAACCGATTATGATGCTCATAAAGTCACCGCACACATAAATACTGTAACTGTTGGAGTTCCTTCCACACTTCCTTCTTTATGCCTTTCTGTTTTCTGTAAAGACAAAGAAATCGAAAAGCAGCAAATACCTCTCCAATGCACTAATACCGGCCAGACAGAGCAGCTTATTTCCTTTTATATTTCCCAGGAGTTCTTTCATTCCTGGAGTCCTGAAAATCCATTTTTATATGATGTTGAAATTACTTTCGGACAAGACCATGTCAAAAGCTATTTTGCCATGCGCTGTTATTCCATTGAAATATCCAATGAAGTTCCCGGCAAAATCCCGGTTTTCTGTCTCAACCACAAACCCTATTTTCTAATGGGTGTACTGGATCAGGGTTACTGGCCGGATGGTTTATATACTGCACCTTCCGAAGAAGCGCTGCTTTATGACATTACCACTATGAAGTCAATGGGATTTAATATGCTGCGCAAACATATTAAAATAGAATGCGCCCGCTGGTATTATCACTGCGACCGCCTGGGAATGATTGTCTGTCAGGATATGGTAAACGGGGGAAGCTGTTATCACATGCCGGTGATCAGCTACCTTCCCACCCTATGCCCTTTTCTTGCCTCCCGACTTAAGGACTCTCATTACTCCATGCTTTCACGAAAAGACGAAAATGCCCGCAGGCAGTGGGAAAAAGAATGCCTGGAAACAGTAGAGTACTTAAAATTCTTCCCCTCTATTGGAATCTGGGTGCCTTTTAATGAAGGCTGGGGACAATTTGACACCATCCGCATTACAAACCTGATAAAAGGTGCCGATCCCTCCCGGATGATTGACTCGGCCAGCGGTTGGTTTGATCAAAACTGCGGAGACTTTATCAGCGTGCACAATTACTTCCGTCCCTTGTCCGTTTCCGTAAAGCAATGGACAAACCGTGCCTTTTTCCTGTCCGAATATGGCGGTTTTGCCTGCCATATTCGAAATCATTCCAGCGTGAATCGTATTTTCGGATACAAACGATACGACACACTTGCAGACTTTGAAAAAGCCTATCATGAGTTAATAGAAAAATCCCTGCTGCCGCTGCGGGCTCAGGGATTAAGCGGCGCTGTATATACACAGCTCTCCGATGTGGAGGAAGAAGTAAACGGGCTGCTCACCTATGACCGGAAAATAAACAAGGTCTATGCCGGCATCATACACTCTAACTTCCGGCGCACATGAATATATGCCGGTATCAAAAATATATCAGCAAAAATCCAGGCAAGAGGGCTGGCAAAGCAGGCCCCCACAAATCCAAAATAAGGAACCAGAAATAGTCCTGCCAGTGTTCTTGCCACCATTTCAAACACGCCGGCTAATATGGCAAAGGTACTGAATCCCATTCCCTGAATCATAAACCGCACAATATTCACCAGGGCGAGAGGAAAATAAAAAGCACTGCATATAATCAAAAACAATCTGGCATTTGAAAGCATTTGGGGATCTGCTCCATTTACAAACAAACCGGCCAGATTTCCGCCAAAGAAAAATAAGATCACAAAGGCGGCAACGGACCAGGCTGCCCCCAGATAAATACAGTTCCTAAGCCCTGCCCCCAGACGTTCCAGCCTTTTAGCTCCCACATTCTGGCCGCCATAGGTAGCCATGGTAGATCCCATTGCATCAAATGGACAGCAGAAAAACATGCCTACCTTGCTGCCAGCCGTAACCGATGCAACCGCCAGCGATCCAAGTGCATTTACAGATGTCTGCAAAATAACGGAACCGATTGCTGTTATGGAATATTGCAGTCCCATAGGAATCCCCATGCTGCAAAGCACCTTCATATGCGTAAGATTCATCTTCCATTCTTCTTTTTCAATATGTAAAACCTCAAATTTTTTCATCATATAAAAAAGGCATAAAATACCTGAAATCAACTGGGAAACTACTGTTGCCACCGCCGCCCCGGCAACACCCATTTCAAATGACAAAATGCATAGCAAATCCAGTCCTATATTGAGAATAGAAGACAACATCAAAAAAAGCAGCGGTGTTTTGCTGTCCCCCATAGACCGGATAATGCCTGACAGCATATTGTAAAGGTAAGTAGTAGGAATTCCTATAAAAATAATTACTATGTAAATATAAGCATCCTCAATAATATCATCAGGCGTCTTCATCCAGACCAAAATATTTCTGCACAAAAAAACAACAATCACCGTCATCACAGCAGAAAATACGATAGACAGCCATACGCAGTTTGCAATCACCTGACGCATGCCTGAATAATCCTTTGCCCCAAATTTATGAGCTACAGGTATGGCAAACCCGCTGCACACACCCATGCAGAAACCTACGATCATAAAATTGACAGAACCGGTGGCCCCCACTCCCGCCAGCGCATTCATTCCCAGAAACTGCCCTACAATTACAGTATCCACCACACTGTAAAACTGCTGAAATAAAAAACCAAATAAAAGGGGCAGGGAAAATCCTAAAATTAATTTCATGGGTGATCCTGTTGTCATATCCTTTGTTGAACTCTTAGCCATTTTAAAATACCCATTTCCTTTCTATCATCTATTGGTTATGAACCCCGGATGAAAATTTATCCGGTAAAAACTTCACATCCACCAAATTACCGCAGTATAATAGCCTGCATAATCATAGTAGAGTATAATCATGCAGGCCATAAAAAGCCAGTATCAATATTCACAAAAAAGATTAGATATTTTCAAAAAAAGCAAGCATATTTTCACTCCATTTCCTACAGGAAAGAGTATATCCAAGTCCAATCCCATGATCACCTGATGGAAAGATCTCACATAAATGAAGTACACCCGCTTTTTCCAAAGCTTTGTCAAGGCGGATCGTATTACTTGCCGGGACACATCCGTCATCCGCATTTGCAAAAGCATATGTTGGAGGATAGTCCCCGCTGATATGAAATTCCACTGACAATTTATCCCTTAATTCCTCCCTGCCTCCTGTGAGATTCAGATAGCTGCCCTCATGATACTCTGTTAAAAAGCTGATCACAGGATACAAAAGTCCTACTCCGTCAGGACGGGCGCTTATTTTCTGATACTCTTCTCTTCTTTTTCCCGTTAGAAGTGACAAAACCTCCTTTTTTAAACAATCATGGAGAAATGCTTCGCTGGCACATAGGTGTCCTCCGGCAGAAGCCCCCAATACAATCACTTTTTCAGGATCAATTCCATATTCCGCCGCATGAAGGCGTATATGCATGACTGCCATCGCCAGATCCATCTGCGGCAGCGGGTATAAATCGGGCAGCATTCTGTAGTTTAAAATAAACGCTTTATACCCTCCGTCCCGCTCCATGCGCTGCGCAAGCTGAATGCCTTCCGAATAAGAAGAAAGCATATGATAACCGCCGCCGGGGCAGATAACCACTGCCGGGCGCATCAATGTCTTCTTTCTCTTTTCATCAGAAACCGCATTGGATTCGTAAGGAGGAACAGATCCCTTCCCAAAAGTGTGGGCAAAAGCATAATTATCCACACCAGGATTTCCGGTAAAAAGATAAACACCTTCCTCACTGTTCAAATCAGCCCTGGGAATCCATCCACCAGGTTGTTTCTTCCATAGGGGAACAAAACAAAACCGCTGCTTTTCGTACGTCTCCATCAAAAGATTGGCACTTTCCACAAACCCTTCCGCCGGGAAAGGAATTCCTGATTCCAGCCGTACCGTCTCCGCTATGTAACACATAGCATCCTGCGCATGGGGCGGCGTAATCCTCTGCATCCAGCAGGAGGGAAACAAATTCCCCACTGCTCTTCCTACGGGTTCCTCGCTTAATATTTCCTCATAACTTTGATTTAGGGTAAACATTTAACTATCCTCTTACATCCTATAGGACTTATTTCTCTTGATTTTATACGTCCAGCTTACCCTTTTACGCTTCCCATTGCAACCCCCTGTACAATATGTTTTGACAAAATCATGTAAATTACAATAATTGGCAAAATAGAAAATACAATCATCGCATAAACCTGCCCCATATCAAACTTTAGCCAGTCTGTCGAACGAAGCTGGGCAATCAATATGGGCAGTGTTTTCTTTCTGTCAGTATGCAGAATTAGTGCAGGTGTAAAATAATTGTTCCAACTGGAAACAAAGGTGAAAATCGCCTGTACTGCAATTGCCGGCTTCATCAGCGGAATCACTATAGAATTAAAAGTTCTGAATTCACCTGATCCGTCAATACGGGCCGCCTCAATCAAAGAAAGTGGAAGAGCGCTTTCCATATACTGTTTCATATAGAAAAATGTAACCGGTGCTGCAATAGAAGGTATGATCAGCGGAATAAAAGAATCATCCAGCTTCATCTTTCCTACCAGCTGCAAAAATCCCAATGCTGTAACCTGTGTGGGAATCATCATAATCATTAAAATAAATGTAAACATAAACTTCTTAAGTTTAAATTCATAGGCATGGATCGCATAAGCAGTCATAGTGGAAAAGTAAGTGCACAGCGCCGCACTCAGCGTGGATATGAAAAAGCTGTTAAATAATCCATACCATATAGGCAGTGCACTTGCTGCACGTCCGGCACTTAAGTTTTTCCAGTTTATCCACAAATTAGAACCAGGAATCGGGGTAAATCCTTTTGTCAGTTCCGCGTGGGATCTGGTTGCATTAATAAACAATACATAAAACCAGAACAGGCAGAGGAAAGAGATCAAAATAAGAACAATATATGCAATTACTCTTCTGGCTCTCACATCCAGCCCTTTCTTAACCTTCATTTCTCTATCATTTCTCATGCTGCCACCTCCTAATCCACCTTTTTATTCGTAAATTTATAAACAATCATACTGAGTATTGCCGTAATGATAAATAATACAACTGAAAGCGCGCCGCCCAGCCCATAATTCTTGCTGAATAAGTGCTTATTCAAATACATAATAAGCGTCATGGTAGAGCGCATAGGATCACCGCTTGCATTAGTTAATATCTGAGGTACATCAAACATCTGCAGGCCGCCGATTAAAGAAGTAATCATCACGTAAACCAGAATTGGACGCAGCAGCGGCAGCGTAATTTTCAAAAACACCTGTGACGAAGTTGCCCCATCCACCTCTGCCGCCTCAAAAAGAGAGGTATCAATCCCCATCATTCCGGCCATCAGCAAAATGGTAGTGTTTCCAAACCACATAAGAAAATTCATAAAGGCAACCAGTGATCTGGTGCTCCAGATATTCGACATAAACTTATAAGGCTGACTGAATAGTCCCATTTGCATTAAGATGGAGTTGACCGGACCGCCATCCGAAAACAAAGTAAAAAACAACATTGCAAAAGCTGACGCCATAATCAGATTTGGCAGATAAATTACCGTCTTAAAAAATCTCTGTCCCTTAAGTCTTAAACTTGGATTGGAAAACCATGATGCCAGAAGAAGCGAAACAATAATCTGGGGAATAAATCCCATAATCCACATGATCATGGTATTTTCCGCATATGTAATAATGTCTCCGTTTGCAAAAATCGTTTTAAAATTTGCAAATCCTACAAAATTCGGACCGATCTGTGTCAATCCGGAACGATAATTTTCAAAAAAACTGTTATAAATCGTACTGGCCAGCGGAATGAGCTGGAACACCAGATACACCATAATAAAAGGAATCAAAAAAATGTATCCCCACTTGTTATATCTTACAACCTTTCCTCTTTTTGCAGTCTTCATGCATCCACCTCCACATTTATACTTTTTTTGCAGCAAACCTCGCAGTTATTCTATACCGCTCCGGGTAAAGGCCATCTGCCAATTCTGCTTTTTTAAAAAGCCATGCCTGCCTGAAGCAGGCAGACACAGCCTTTATCAATCGTATTAATATGTTAATTCAGGATATTTTTCCACAACCGCCTTGTAGAACAAGTCTAATGCTTCTTCCAGACTGGCATTTCCATCAAAGTAATTCTTCATTGCCCTCTGGAATTCCTCATTACATCCCTGATCGTAAATTGACAGATTGCTTAAATCAAGACCTTCCACACCTGCACAGTACATGCCCAGAGGATTCTGTCCTCCAAGGATCTTGCTGGAATAACTGGAATCTGCTGCCATTGCTTCCATAGCAGGTTTATTATTTACAAAATCATCATCATCCACAACGATTTCTTTCATAATTTCTTCATTGCATGTCATTTGAAGCATAATGTCTTTTACAAGACTTGCATTATCCGTTCCTGTTGCTGCACAGATCCATGTGCCACCCCAGAAGAAGCCCTGAGGGCCTTCCGTTGCTGCCCATCCGCCTGCATTTCCAATACTTCCCTGGGCATCTGCCGCCATCGAGAAGTTAACCAGCCATGCGGGGCCAAAGTAAGCAAATACCTTTCCTTCCGGATAAAAACCTTTACTCCAGTCATCACTCCAAAGATCATGGGTTCCAGCCTGCCCTGCATCTACCAGTGCTTTGGAATCCTCCACCCATTTCATAATGTTGGCATCAATGTTAATCTTATTTCCGTCTACCCACTTAGATGTTACATTATTAGAATATACGCGATAGGTGTCATTTACGGAAGAAACAATAGAGTAGCCTGCAGCCTTAAGTGTAGCTGCTGTTTCATTAAACTTATCCCAGTCTGATACATAGCTTTGTACCTCAGCCGGATCATCTGTGCCGAATACTTCCTTGGCTGCTTCCCGGCTATAGAACATTACACATGGACATCCCTGCCATGAAACCCCTTTCAATACGCCATTTGAATCTGTTACAACATCTTTTGTATACTGATACTGATTTGCAAGATCTGCCTCTGTAACACCCAGATCAGAAACTGCCATAGTAAATTCTGTATCCACATACTTTAATGCATAATCTGCTTCGATAAGGAAAATATCAATCTTACTGTCGGTTGCTGCATCCGCCTGTTTTAACAAAGTTTCATCCAGATTGTTCTGATAAGCATTATCCTGATTCGGCGTGATATTCCATACAACAGTTACATCACCAATAGTTCCTTTGGTCGCATCACCTGAATCTTTTTCATACCCAGGATAGTGATCCTCAATACGTCTCTTAAATTCATCATTCCAACAATAAATATTCAGAACTTTTCCCTCTTCTGAAGTTTCCACTGCATCAGATGCTTCCTCTTGAGGCTCCTGTTCCTGCGTTTGTGTTTCCGTTTCCGCAGACGCAGCCTGTGGCTCCTCACCTTTTCCACCACATCCTGCTAACAGGCTGGCAATCATTGCTACTGAAAGTATTGCGCTGAGTAATTTCTTTTTCATTTTTTGTCCTCCCTTTTATTTTTTATTGTAGCTTGCAAATTACCTGTAATTTAAATCTTTTTTACGGAAGTACCCGCAAACACCTCTCCTTTTACAACAATCTGTTCAATCAAAGTCGTCTTCGGCCTTTCGATCAGATCAATAAGTTTTTGGGCTGCCAGTTTTCCGATTTGTCTGGTATCCTGCTTTAAGGTTGTAAGCTGTGGTTCAAAATGTCTTGCAATTCTGGCACCATCATATCCGGCAACTGAAATGTCCTCCGGTATCCGCATCCCCCTTGCACTAATCGCATTGATTCCTCCCAGACAGGCAAAGTCATCCGGATACAAAATGCAGGTAGGTGGATTTTTCAAATCCAGAAGCTTTTCAGTTTCTTCATAGGTTCCCCTTGTATCCCTGTACGGCGCCTCACTTACATATTGAATTGGAATATCAATTCCCAGTTCTTCACATGTCAGGTAAAAAGAGGAAAGTCTGCTTTGTGTAACAGCCGAATCAGCCCCATGTATGTATGCAATCTTTCGATGCCCCATGCTATATACATAATGCACCAGATCTTTCATTCCTTTAATGTTATCTGAAATAATTGCACATCTGTTATGAAAAAGGTGATCGATAGTCACTACCGGTATATCGCTTCTTATCAATTCCTCTACTTCAGGATCATAAAAGTCAACACATGCGATCACTACTCCGTCAAATCCCCTGTACCTGCTGTGCTCCAGATACGACATTCTTCCCTGCCGCGTCTTGCAGCAGTTAATAAATGTAATGTCATATTCCTTTTCCTCTACGGTGCGTTTAAAGCTGTCAAGTACATTAGCAAAATAATCGTGGGTGAGCCCGCTCATGGCTTCGTCTACAAAAAGCACTCCCAGATTGTAAGTCCGGTTTGTCTTTAATGACTTTGCTGCAGAATTAGGAGAATATCCCATTTCCTTTGCCACCTGCCTGATTCGTTCTTTCGTTTCCCCACCAATGTCCTTGTGGTCATTTAGCGCCTTACTGACTGTTGCTACCGATACCCCGCAGCGTACTGAAATATCTTTCATGGATACCATATGTTTATACCTTTGTCTTCCAGTCAACCATCCCGCTTCATGCAGTATGGTGTGGACCAATTTACTTAATCGTTTTCGTAATTATAGTGTATAACATTTTTAATGTTTTTGCAATTGATTTTTTGATTTTTTTATGCATATTCAATAATTTTGTCAATCATTCACATATTTATAACACATTTCAGACATTCACAGTATCTGTTTTGGTTTATTTTTACTTAACATTTACTTAACTCAACTTTCCAGTGCAGTTTATTTTCTTTTTTATTTTATTTTTCAGTGCTGAATATCTCTTTTTTTATATAAAATGTATATTTTTATGTTGCACTTACTTATTATTTTATGTATAATTCTGATTATATCAAGAACTTAAACGTTTTCACTCATTCCTACTATATTAAACATTTTACTTTTAAAAATCTAATGAATAAGGAGGCACTCCTATGAAATTTGGCTATTTCGATGATAAAAACCGGGAATACGTGATTACCACTCCCAAGACGCCGCTGCCCTGGATCAACTATCTGGGCTGTAATGATTTTTTCAGCCTTATCTCCAACACCTGTGGCGGATATTCCTTCTATAAAGATGCAAAACTGCTCCGCCTGACACGCTACCGTTATAACAATGTACCGGCAGATACCAACGGAAAATACTTTTACATAAAAGATAATGATATTATCTGGAATCCGGGCTGGCAGCCAAGCCGGACTCCTCTTGACTTTTATGAATGCCGGCACGGCCTTGGTTACAGCCGCTTTATCTCTTCCAAAAATGAACTAAAAGCTTCACTGCTTACCTTTGTTCCCATGAATGATACCTGTGAAATAAGCCAGCTTATGCTGACCAATACATCCGCACAGCCCAAAAATTTTTCTGTTTTTTCCTATGTGGAATGGTGTCTGTGGAACGCAGATGACGACATGAAAAACTTCCAGAGAAATTTTAGTACCGGAGAAGTGGAAGTTGATGGCTCTGCTATTTTTCATAAAACAGAGTACCGGGAACGCCGCAATCATTATGCTGTTTATTCTGTCAACAGTAAAATAGACGGATTTGACACAGACCGTAATGCTTTTCTCGGCACTTACAGGGGAAATGATCTTCCCAAAGCAGTAGAAAAAGGAAGCTGCAGCAATTCCATTGCACAAGGCTGGTCACCTTCCGCCTCGCACCAGATCAATATATCTCTGGCTCCCGGTGAAACAAAATCTCTTATTTTTGTTTTAGGATATATAGAAGTTCCTGAAGAATACAAATGGGAGTCCAAAGGCATTATTAATAAAAAACCTGCTTTTGCCATGCTGGACAAATTTAAAACAGATGAAGATATAGAAAAAGCTTTTAAAGAACTTAACGAATACTGGTCCGGCCTTCTTTCCAAATATGCAGTCAGATCCTCTAACCACAAAGTAGACCGCATGGTCAATATCTGGAACCAGTATCAATGCATGATAACCTTTAACATGTCCCGTTCTGCCTCTTACTATGAATCAGGTATAGGAAGAGGCATGGGATTTCGGGATTCCTGTCAGGACTTACTTGGCTTTGTACATTTAATTCCTGATCGGGCAAAAGAGAGAATCATTGATATTGCTTCCACCCAGTTTCCTGATGGCAGCGCCTATCATCAATATCAGCCTCTTACTAAAAAAGGCAACTCTGATATCGGAAGCGGCTTTAATGATGATCCTTTATGGCTGATTGCCTGTACCAGCGCTTACATACGCGAGACGGGGGATACCGGAATTCTAAAGGAACCGGTTCCTTTCAATGATAACAGCACCCTGGCAGTTCCACTTATGGAACATTTAAAGCGTTCTTTTGACTATATAATAACCCACAAAGGACCTCATGCACTGCCTTTGATTGGACGTGCTGACTGGAACGACTGTCTGAACCTGAACTGCTTTTCAGCTCATCCCGGTGAGTCCTTCCAAACCTTTGGCCCCAGTGAAGGGGCTGTAGCCGAATCTGTATTTATCGCCGGTATGTTTGTCAAATATGGGGAAGAGTATGCAAAGCTTTGCGAGCTTTCAGGCAATTTATCCGAAGCAGTGCGCGCCCGCAGGGAAGTCTCCCTTATGTACGATGCAGTTCTGAACGACGGTTGGGATGGAGAGTGGTTTCTACGTGCCTATGACGCACATGGCCAGAAAGTAGGCGCAAAAGAATGTGAAGAAGGACAGATATACATTGAGCCTCAAGGCTTCTGCGTCTTTGCAGGCATTGGCGTAAAAGAAGGACTTGCCCAAAAAGCGCTGGACTCCGTAAAAAAAATACTTGATACCAGGTATGGGGTAATGATCCTCCAGCCTGCCTATACCAGATACCATTTAGAACTGGGCGAAGTTACCTCATATCCTCCCGGATATAAAGAAAATGCAGGTATTTTCTGCCATAATAATCCCTGGATATCTATTGCGGAAACAACACTCGGACGAGGAACCCGGGCCTTTGAAATTTATCAGAAGACCTGCCCTGCTTATGTGGAAGAAATCAGCGAAATTCACAGAACAGAACCTTATATCTATTCACAAATGATTGCCGGCAAGGATGCCGCATCTCATGGAGAAGCCAAAAACAGTTGGCTTACCGGCACTGCCGCATGGACCTTTGTTAATATCTCCCAGTACATTTTAGGAGTGTATCCGGACTATGAAGGACTTCGAATCGATCCCTGCGTTCCAAAAGAATTCGGAGATTTTGAAATCACAAGAAAGTTCAGAGGAGGAACTTACCACATTAAAGTCATTAATCCCGACCATGTTGAAAAGGGGGTAAAGAGCATTACTGTTGACGACATCCCTGTTGACGGATGCGTTATCCCATATGTAAAAGGAAAGGAAGCCTATCAGGTGGTTGTTACTATGGGAAAATAAACAACGAATGCCGCGCTCCGCGGAATATCCATCGTTTATAAAAACTGTCCGGCACCAGTAAATTCTGCGCGCCGGACAGCTTTATATAACTTATTTCAAAGTTTTTCTCCTTATCCTGTAATTCTCCGGTCAAGCTTCTTTGACAACTTTGTTCCAATCATCTGCAGAATCTGCACCAGCGCTACCAAAAGAACCACAGTAACTATCATAATGTCTCCCTGGTATCTGTAATAACCGTATCTGATGGCAATATCTCCAAGACCGCCGCCGCCTACAACACCAGCCATAGCTGAGTAACCTAAAATCGTGCCAAGGGCAATGGTTGCCCCCACGATCAGAGAAATTCTTGCCTCTGCCAAAAGTACTTTCCTGATAATAGTGAAAAGGCTGGCGCCCATACTCTGTGCCGCTTCAATCACCCCATGATCTACCTCAAGGAGCGAAGATTCCACCAGTCTTGCCACAAAAGGCGCTGCGGCAAGGGCAAGAGGCACAATTGTTGCAGTGGCCCCATAGCTTTTCCCTACAATCAGCCTGGTAAAAGGAATAATCAGCATCAGCAGAATTAAAAAGGGAATACTCCTCACAATATTTACAATCATATCCAATATTTTATAAATAATCTTATTTGGCTTTAATCCGCCAGGGGCTGTCACCACCAGTATGATTCCCATAGGCAGCCCAAGCAGATAGGCAATCAAAGTGGAAACAAGCGTCATATATAAAGTTACTCCTGTTCCCTCCACGATCATTATAATTGTCTGATTATCCCACATAATTATTCAACTCCTCTACTTCCAGTTTTCTTTCCTTCAAATACTCTATCATTTTCTCAGCAATTGTTTCTTCTTCCGGAAGCTGAAGGATCATTTGTCCATGCGCCACACCGCCGATATCTCTTGTATCTGCCAGAAGAATATTCACCGGCGTCTTACAAGTCAGAACCATATTGGCAATCACCGGCTCAAAAGAAGAATTGCTGGTGAACACAATGCGGATACACCGTTTTCCTCTCATTTCATCATATCTGCCGCTTTCTTTTTGGAACACCAGCTTTTTCGCCGCCTTGCTTTTCGGTCTCTGGAACACTTCTTCTACCGTACCAGTCTCCGCCAAAGTTCCCTCATCTATAATAGCCACGTGACTGCAGATTTCCTGCACCACAGACATTTCATGAGTAATAATTACAATGGTAATTCCATACTTTTGATTGATTTCCTTAAGCAGTGCAAGAATTGCTTTTGTAGTGGTGGGATCAAGGGCACTGGTAGCTTCATCACAAAGCAGTATCCTGGGATTGGTTGCAAGCGCCCTTGCAATCGCCACTCTCTGCTTCTGCCCGCCGGAAAGCTGGGCCGGATATGCCAGTTCTTTTTCCGTAAGCCCCACAATTTCAAGAAGCTGCCTTGCCCTTGAAAGGGCTTCCTTACGAGGCACCTTAGTGATTTCCAAAGGAAAACAAATATTGTCGATTACCGTTCTTTGCATCAGAAGATTAAAATGCTGGAAAATCATGGCGATATGAGTACGGGTTTCCCTAAGCTCCTTATCTGACAGCATGGAAAGATCTTTTCCCTCCACACAGACCGTTCCGCTGGTAGGTCTTTCGAGAAAGTTAAGGCACCTGACTAAAGTGGATTTTCCAGCGCCGCTCATACCGATGATGCCATAAATCTCCCCCTGATGGATCTCTAAGTTAATTCCCTTTAACGCTTCAACCGTATTGTCTTTTCCCGTAAAGGTCTTGGTGACATTTTTTATCTGAATCATTGTTTCCATAAGTTGATCATGACCTCATTTCTTTTCATCATTAGATTCTTTGTTCATCTTATCATAAAGGAAGTTTCCTTGCAACGCGGTAAGTTTTCTTTTTCTGTACAAAACAACGGAACTTTGCTATACTTTTTTAATATTAGTTCAGCTTCCAAATGTATAAATATATAATAGAAAGGTTCTTAATAATTATGAGTAAGAAAAAAGCAGTCGTTTCACTGGGACATAACGCATTAGGCTATTCCACTTTAGAGCAATGGGACGCAGTTAAAGTAACCGCCAAAGCCCTTGCAGATTTAGTGGAAGCAGATTATCAGTTAACCATTACCCACAGCAATGGCCCCCAGATCAGTATGATCCACAAGGCCATGACAGAACTGCGGCGTATTTATATTGACTACACGCCTGCTCCTATGTGTGTGTGCAGCGCCATGAGTCAGGGGTATGTGGGCTATGATATTCAAAATTCTTTAAAAGCAGAACTTTTAAGCCGGGGCATAAGCAAAACAGTATCCACCATTCTTACCCAGGTAACCGTAGATCCTTATGATGAGGCATTTTACGATCCTACCAAGCTGATTGGGCGCTATATGTCTTCTGAAGATGCGGAAATTGAAATAAAGAAGGGCAACTATGTACAGGAAGAACCAGGCAAAGGCTTCCGTCGTATCATAGCCGCACCCAGGCCCATTGATATTGTAGAGATTGAGGCCATCCGCACCCTTGCAGATGCCGGTCAAATCGTAATTGCCTGCGGCGGTGGCGGAATTCCGGTCATTGAGCAAAAGCACACCCTAAAGGGTGCCTCTGCGGTCATTGAAAAAGATGTTATTGCCGGAAAGCTGGCCGCTGACCTTAACGCCGACCAGCTCATTATCTTAACCTCTGTTCCCAATGTTTATACCGGCTTTGGCACAAAGGAACAAAAGGCTTTATCTTCCCTCAACATAGCACAGGCCCAGGCACTGATGGAAAACAGAGAATTCGAGGAAGGCACCATGCTTCCCAAAATTGAAGCGGCAGTTTCCTATCTTGACGTCAATAAAAACGGAAGTGTTCTTATCACTTCCTTAGAATCCGTATCCGATGCGTTAAAAGGAAAAGCAGGTACAATAATCACCGCATAATATGGGGTTAACATTTACAGTAAAGAGGCCGGAGGATAAACCTTCCGGCCTCTTATTTCCACATTGTTTTTAAATTACTCTAATTCCAACTGTTTGTGAAGCAGATATTCACTTAAAAAGTATAACCCAACTCCTACTGCAAGATATACCACTGACATGATTGTAAACATGATCGTATAAAAAGAAAAAGGAGAGGTTTCAAACCGATACAAAAACGCATTATCCAATGCCATTTTGATCGTCATAGGAAACATAATTACCATAAAAATCCCCTGAATCACAGCATTGATTGCAAAATAAGCGCCTACGGAGCCTAACACTCTGTGTTTACGTATCATCTGTCCCATTGTGATGGAAGCTATGATAATCATGGCTCCGCTAAAGCAGCTCACCAGTTCCATAAAAACTGTGCTTACGCCGAAAATCTGAAAATCTTTGAAAAATGGCATATCCCACAAGTTCCCCAATCCTTTCATGGCTTCTATCACAAGCGAAGCAAAATCTCCCTCCTTGGATGCCAAAGAAAATACTGCAACTCCTCCAAACACCACCATGCTGAAAAGAACGCCAATACTTGAAAGCAGCTCCCATACGCTCATAATCATCACCTTACTAATAAGCAGCTGGCGGGAAGTAACCGGCAGAGTGTGCGTCAGATAACCTTCATCTGTAAACATATTTTTAAAGTAACGTACCGCTAAGTAAATCACAATTCCTAAACTTACCCCAATCATTGCCACATAAAACATCATGATCAGCATTATCCCTGACATGGGAAGCCCGATCCAGTCGCTGTCCCATATAGGCAGTGCAAAAGTTAATCCGGCCACCGCCGCAATAATCATAAGTATGCCAAGCAAAAGGGCAGGCACTTTCCAAACAGCTTTCCATTCATGCTTTATTAATTTTCCTAACATGCGAACACCTCCCTGAAATATGCATCCACAGATTTTCCTTTAGCTTCCCGGATATCCTCAACAGTTTCGTGGAGCACCAGTCTTCCGTCTCTGATAAAAATTACTTCATCTAAAACCTTTTCTATATCGGAAATTAAATGTGTTGAAATTATCACTGTCGCATTTTCATTATAGTTTGTAATAATGGTTTTTAAAATATAGTCTCTTGCAGCAGGATCAACACCTGCAATTGGTTCATCCAAAATATACAATTGTGCATCCCTGCTCATAACCATAATCAGCTGCACCTTTTCTTTGGTTCCCTTAGAAAGTGTTCTCAAATATGCATTTTCATTAATCCCTAAACTGGCAAGCATCTGCCTTGCCCTTTCCGGACGAAAATCTCCATAAAAATCCACAAAATAGTCAATCAGTTCCTTCACCTGCATACTGTTTTGAAAATAGGTTCTCTCAGGAAGATAAGAAACACATTTTTTAGTTTCAGTTCCCGGAAGACAGCCATTTATTCTGATTTCTCCCTCAGTAGGCACTAACAGCCCATTCATCAGCTTAATCAATGTTGTCTTACCGCTCCCGTTAGGTCCTAAAAGCCCAATGATCTTTCCTCTGGGAATTTCAAGATTCAAATGTTCCAATGCAACCTTTTTCTTTTCATAAACCTTAGTAAGATTGTTGATTTTTACCAATCCACTCATATTTCCTCCATTCCGAAGCGTCCTGCGCTGAAGCCGCAGGCAGCATCTCAAAGTTTTTAAAAGGAATACCTTTATTCAACCTGTTCCCCTCCTGCCTGTTCAAGCAGTGCCACAATTTCTTTTTTATTAAAGCCAAGCTCTTTCATTTTACTTATAAACAAATCCACCTGTTCTTTTGCCAGCATATTCCGAGTCTGTTTGATCATATCCATATCCTCCGTAACAATCCTGCCGCTTGTTCTCTGCGCCATTACAAGGCCGCTTCTCTCAAGCTCGGACAGCGCCTTCTGCATTGTGTTGGGATTTACCCCTGCCTCGGCCGCCAATTCCCTGACACTGGGAATCTTATCACCTGATTTATACTGCCCTGCGATAATGCGGAGCTGTATTACTTCAAGAATCTGCGCATAAATTGGACGGTCAGAATTTAAATTCCATGCCATTTGCATCTCCCTTTCTTTGTATTATTGTACTACTTGATTAATACAGTAATTCATTTAGAAGATTTTGTCAAGCGTTTTCTATAAATATTATTTTTCAGTCCTCCGGCAAATCTACAGCTTCTCCGTTGCTGCCAAAGCACTAAGCAGTGCGCCAATCATAATACAGAAATCACCTATGTTAAAAATTACATTTTTAAGTCTAAAGGGTACATTAAAGCTTACATAGTCCACCACATACTTTCTGGCCAGCCTGTCATAGGTATTACTGTATGCGCCTCCAAGAAGCAGTGTAAGCCCCCATTTCAGCAGCCCCTTACCAGCCTGTCCAAGTGTCAGAACAAAGAAAATCGTAAGAAAAACAGTAAGAAGTACAGATAAAGCTGCTACCGCCTTTCTTCTGCTTTGCCCTGCATTTAAAAAAGCGCCTTTATTATGATGCTTTCGTATCAGCAGCATTCCTTTGCATTTTTCTTCTTCCGTATCCTCCGTTTTTGTTTCTTCAATGTAATTTTTTATTTTCCATTCCAGCCCGAAAATTCCCAATATTACTACAAAGTATCTCATAATTTTTCTCCAATTCCAAATTAATTTTTAATTCTGTATTACTTATTATACACAGATTTAGAAAGAATGAAAATAAATCTGAGCAGACAAAAAGGACTAAACCGCCGGATTTTCAGCGTCCTTAGCCCTTTTACGCATTATCTGCAAATTATTTTTGTGTTATAACCCCTTACACCTGCTATACTCCTGCAAGAGCGTCAAATACACCGGTAATATCCAGGCGGCCATTCCCCCATTCTCTGTTAGGATAGCTCTCCCCCGGTGATCTGTCTGCCCCGCGGATCAGGTAATTTTTAAGTTCTCTGCTCTCTGCCCGCAGCTGATTCTGCTCCACAACAGCCCATTCCATAAATAATGCCGCTGCCCCTGCTAAAAGTGCAGCTGCCATGCTTGAGCCGGTTCTTTTTCCAAGCGTTGTGCTAATATTTACTCCGGGAGAGCAAATATCCGGTTTGATCCTTCCCATCCGGGTATATCCCCGCCCTGATTCCAGCCAGAAACTGTTGTTTTCATCATTGTAAGCGGTGGTGGTAATAACTTCCCTTACATTGGATGGTTCCGTTAACGTAGTGTAGGGAGAAGGCCTTAAAAAATAAGTATCGCTTTGCAAAAATTCTGTCAGTGGAAGCCATATGTGAAAATCACTTCTCCCGCTGCTTCCGGTTACATTGACCTGTATCGTCCACACACCGGGAGTGGGTGCTATAAATCTAAAGAAAATCAGTTCTTCCCCGGAACCAGGCTCTACCAGCACATGATCCACCTGGATTCTCGCCTTTTCATAAATAAAAACAAATTCCCGGCTGCTCTGCTCCCTGAAATCCACCTTTGGCGTTGTCTCTCCACCGGGACTGCGGATAGAAATTGCATGTTTGGCAGGAACACTTCCCCATAGTTCCGCCACAAAGCCCTCTGTATTACCGTCTACTCTAATCTCCACGTTATCAACAGTTTCTGTCAATCCTTCTACGGAAGTACCATAATAGTGATGGCCGCTGTTTCCCTCATTTCCGCCGCACACCACAACCACCCTGCTTCGTCTGGTTGCAATCTGATTTAAATAATCCGCCATAATGGAATGGCCTTCATGGTCTCCCAAATTCGTTCCCAGCGAAAAACAGATCACTAACGGTCTTACTACAGATACCGCATAGCTTTCCAGGTATTTAAGAGCTACCAAAATATCGCTCTCCGCATAAGCTGCAGTTTCTTGCGGAACCAGAAAGAAATCTTTTAAATGAGGCTTTGCCTCCCGCAGCTTAACCACAACAATATCCGCCTGCGGCGCGGCGCCCGTAAACTTAAGTCCATCCCCCAGACGGCTTCCTGCCGCTATACTGGCAATTGCCGTCCCGTGTCCGTTTTCGTCATAACTTGGAACTATCTGCCTTGGATTTTCGCTTTTAAGCGCCCTGTCAATAGCTTCCTTCTTATATTCGGTGCCATAGAGAATGCCTTCCGGCGGCTCACCTTCCTGTATCGTCTGATCCCATATCCCAAGGATCCGTGTACTTCCATCCTCATTCCGGAACACTTCCTCCTCGTAACGGATTCCAGTGTCTAAAAAACCTATCACTACCCCACGTCCTGTTAAGCCCAGCGAGCTCTCCTGTGCCTGTAAGATTCCGCTTTGTACCAAAGGCGTAGGATCAAAAGCCTCTCCTTCCGGTATCTGCATCAGTCCATACAGCTTGGGAATCGCAGGGTAAACAAAATTGCTGACACTAATGGGCACTGTTTTCGCCCGGTCAATGTAAGCGACTCCGATCTCACCGCTTACCGGCTGGTAAACAGCTCCCGGAAATTCATTTTGAATGACTCCTGATACCTGAAAATCTGAAATCACGTCATAAAAATCATTTGAAACTATCTTTTCACGATCCGTCATTTAAAAATTCCAATTTTCATTTTATTTTACTATATGAAGGCATTAACAGAACTGTCATTTTCTGCTGATTTTAAATATTTTTCCACTATTCCTTGAATCGTAATAAACCTCCATTCCCCGATACATCAAATCTTTCCCTGCTAATTTACAAAGCTCCTTTTCCGTTACTCCATCCTGCACCTGGTAAACCGCATTTTCATTCAGATTTTTCAAATATAAAACATCCCTGTCGCATGCTGTTGCAAACCGATAGCTGAATACAAGATGCTCATCAGTTTCTTCCTTATGATACTGCAAATAATAAAAACCTGTTTTATCTCCAACATTTTTAGGATCGTCACACAGATACAGCAGGGCTTCCTTATAAAAGTTTCTATATTTTTTGTAAAAAGCCACATACTTACGGAAAACTTCTTTTTGTTCTTTTGTAATGTCAATAAAATTTCCACTTAATCCTACCATGCCGGCCATTGTAAGCTGACAGGCAAATTCAGGATCAATCCGCTCATACTCATCCCATCCTGCGCCTGGGTGCTGGGTAGTGATCAGGGTATCTGTTTTTTCTATGGTTGTACTGTCATACAGCGAAATCTTTGCCCCCGGATTTACCACCAGCCATTTGATCATACGGTAATGAGGCATTCTTAAGCAGCATTGCTGATAGGTAAACTGCATATCAAAGCAATTCACATTGTCACTTAAAAAATGGCCGTCATAAGTCATGGAAGTGTGCAGATCATTGCGCTCTCCTCCTGCCGCACAGCCTTCAAGAAAAGTATTTGGATAATCCTTTTTTAACTGATTTAAAAGCCGGTACCATGCCTGATAATATCTGTAGAATTCCGTAAAACTTTCGTCCTCGCCAAGTTCATAGTTAAAATCCATTTTCATCCAGCAAAGACCGTATTTTTCGATTAACCCGGCAATCTGTCCGTAAATATAATCATAGACTTCCGGTACATAAAGTTTAGGATAATAAAATCCATTTCCTTTTCCAAAATACTCAGGATGTTCTTCATATACAGGCGTTCCTTCCCCAATCCTCTCCGGCTCCATCCAAAGTCCAAAACCAAGCCCCTGGGATTTAACATACTCCACAAATTTATTCATGTTTCCATAAAAGGCTCCATCGGTTTTTTCTGACCAGTCACCGCTCTGGCTCCACCAGTCCCCCGTTTTGCTTCCATACCAGCCTGCATCTACCTCAAACACTTCACAGCCCAGTTCTTTGGCCGCCTGCACATGTTCCTTCAGTCTTTTTTCATCCAGCAGGGCATAATGTTCAAACCAGGGATTATACACTACAGGATGCTCTATGCGGAAGCGTTCCTTATCTGTCTGTAAAAAATATTTTTGAAGGTTTGCGGCTGTCTGTGATAATTTACCATCCTCCAGCGATTGAATCAGCATCTCAGGAAATGAAAAACTTTCTCCCGGAAGCAGCGTCATGGCAAAATGTTCATCGCTTTGTCCTGCTTCTAACATATAACCATATTCCCCTGCCTGACTGCACCCCAGGCTCACTGTCTTTAAAGACAATTTCCAATTTCCATTGGGAATCAGATGAAAAGCAGCCCCTTTAAAACGTCTGTTGCGCAAGGCCAGAAAGGGAGCAGCTCCCTGCGTCGTCCGTCCCCCTTCACATGCCAGTGCAACACCTCCAAAATGCACTGGATTCCAGGCGCCCACATTTTCATAACACCATCTGGTATTCTGCACATACGCCTCCCATTCTTCATACGCAAACACAAAACGCATCATTGCTTTATAAAGAATAACCGGTTCTGTGGATAAGTTGGTAAGCGTATCTGTTCTTTTCACAATTCCCAGACTTCCAACACGATTCCATGTGGTAACGTAACGCATTTTTCCTTCATACAGCTTTACCTTTGCGCAAAATTCATTTTCTTTCCATTCTGCTGCCTCTATCTGCTGATGATTCACATGACTGCCCAGACTGGTAAAAATGTCATACAAGCCGGACACCCGTCCTGCCAGCTCTGCATCGCCTTCCATTTTTAAGCCAAATAATTTTCTTAATTTTATTCCATCTTCCCGGCTTTCCAGCAAAATATCACCAAACTTATCATCCTTCCAAACCATAGATCCCATAACCGGCTCCTTTCTTATCTTTGTCATTTATTTTCCGCTTCCCATTGCAATGCCTTTAGACAGGTATTTATTAAATATCATAAAGATCATCAGTGCAGGAATCAGATTTATAATCAATCCACTCATTAAAAGCGGCATATTCGTACCATATTTTCCATTCAAAGTCAAAAGTCCCAAAGTCATTGTATGAAGCTGGGTTTTTTGTAAAAGCAGTCGGGAATATACAATCTCATTCCAATAACTTAAAAAGTTCAGTATGGCCAAAGTTGCCATTGTGGGACGCAGCATGGGAACAATAATGCAGCCATAAACTCTGGGATAGCCTGCCCCATCAATTCTCGCCGCCTCTATGATTTCATCAGGAATATCCCGGCAGTTCTGACATAACAGATAGGTGGAAAAAGCAATGGAGGTAGCCACATATACCAGAATAACGGAAAGTCTGGTATTTACCAGTCCCAGCTTTGACATGATTACATAAATCGGCATCATTAAAGCCTGACCAGGCACCATCAATACAAACATAAACAAGCTGAAAATCCCGTTCCTTCCTTTATATTTTAATTTTGTCAGGCTGAATGCCGCCATAGAAGTTACGATCAGCGAAATCACCACACCTGCAATCGTTACATAAAAACTGTTAAACATCATCTGCTTAATATCAAAGCTGTTAAAAATCGCTTTGTAATTATTCAGCTTCCACACCGTTGGAAATCCAAACATATTTTTCATGTAATCAATTTTATCCTTAAAAGAAGACAGAATCATAAAGATAACAGGATAAATTGTGGAAATTGCAACTCCAATTAAAAATAAATAAACGATAACTTTTGACAGCGTTATTTTTTTCTTCCGAAACATATCCTAGTCCTCCTTTCTGCCTATCAGAGACTGCAATAAATTGATTACGCATACCAGTACAAATAAAATAACTGACAGCGCAGAAGCATATCCCATATCCCCTGCACGAAAACCTTTTAGATAAATAAAATATTCTAAAACCGTGCTTTCATATCCCGGCCCGCCATTTGTCATTACCAGAACATAAGAAAACATCTGGCTGAAAGCGTGGATAATATTAAGCACAACGGTAAACTGCACCACGTTTTTTATTCCGGGCAGCGTTACAAATAAAGATTTCTGCATCCAGTTAGCCCCATCCAGCTGGGCTGCTTCATGAATGCCGGGATCAATTGCGCTCATTGCTGCCAGATAAATCAAAACTGCTGAGCCAAATCCTGCCCAGTTTACTGCCAGAACAATGATAGGAAGACTTGTACGTCCTTCTGCCAGCCATTCAATGGCCAGATGATCCAGCCCCATATTCCTAAGCAGCATATTGACAGGCCCCACATAACCAAAAAAGGTTTTAAACAATGTGCCAACAATAACAATGGATAATACGCTTGGGAAAAAATAAACGGTTTTAAAAAATTTATATCCCTTTATCTCTTCATAAATAATCATTGCAATTAACAATGGGAAAATCGTCCAGACCGGCACCCCCAGCAGCAAAATTACCAGATTGTTTTTTAATACCGTATAAAAATCCGGATTTTTAAATATATCAATATAATTTTTCAGTCCGATAAAATCAGACTTAAGCCCTCCGTTCCAATTAGTCAGGCTGTAATAAAAAATCTGAAGAATAGGCAGCAGCATAAAGACACATAAAATAATCAACGCAGGTGCCACAAAAGCATACCCCCATATCCTTTGGGCACTTTTTTCGTTCCTTCCTTTTTGCACTGCTCTTTTGCCTCCTTCTTTCTTTTTTGCTATTGTCGTCATAAGCGTTCTCCTTATGTTAAATAACCAATGCCGCGTTTCGTAAGCTATCTCTATAGTAAGTAAAGGCGGGCGCACCTTTTGCGCCCGCTTTTCTAATTTACTGGATGGAACCCAGCTTCTGCATCAGCTCATCCGGCGTCATCTTTCCGCTGATCATAGTGGGCGCCAGTTTATACAATTCATTGGCTGCTTCAACACTAATCACGGAGTCATATCCGATACCTGCCTTGTTTTCTTTAACCCAGCTGTATGCTGTCTGGGAAATTGGATTTGTAATAATTGAAACATCTACCTGATTATTAGCCGGCAGATCTCCCGTATCCAGATGTGCCTCACCTTCAAATTCAGCGCTGGTCATATATTTTATAAATTCCACTGCAAGCTCTTTGTTATCGCTATAAGTTGTCACAGAAACATTTGCGCCGGGCTGGGACACGATATAGTCTGCATAAGGTGCATCCCCGCTGATAGCAGGTATTTTAAAGGTACCAAGGTTTTCACCCATAATAGGCTCCATCTCTCCAATCGCCCAGCTTCCATTTATATTCATGGCTCCCTCACCAGTTACAAAACGCTGAATGCTGTCCCATGCACTTAAGGTTGCAAAATCTTTATTGGTATAATCCTGTCCAAAAAGCCCACACCAGGTTTCCAGCGATTTTTTGTATTCCTCACAGGAAAAAGGAAGCGCCTGTGTACCAAAATCTACAATTTTTTCCGTTCCAACCTGATCGATCATAAATTCACTGGTAATCCATGTGGTGCTCTCACCTGATGAATCACCGATCAAAAATGGCTGTATATCCGCAGCTTTTAATTGTTCACACACTGCCAGAAGTTCTTCAAAGGTAGTCGGCAGTTCCACAATCCCTGCTTTATCAAAATATTCTTTATTGTAAAAAATATTATATGTGGTTACATTGTAGGGAAGCGCTATAATTTCCCCATCTTCCTTAAAGTCCTTTTTACACAGGTTGATTCCTGTATACATATTCATTTCATCTTCTGTCATGTATTCATCCAGTGCCAGCAGATAATCCTGATATTCATTGGTTGCCGTACCACTCCATAAGCCGATTACGTCAGGACCTTCCTCTGACACATTGGCAGCCTTAAACAGATCATGAATTCCGTCTACCGGCTGATCAATCACTTCCACCTTCACTCCGGGGTGATCTTCCTCAAACTTTGCAATATACCGGTTGGCTGCAAGTTCCTCAGGCATTTTAATGCCGCTGTCATCTTTTAACTTTAATCCAATGCTCCAAAATACCAGTGTGGTTTCTTCTCCCATCTGACTGGTGCTTACTTCACTTTCCGTACTCTGCGTTGTCTGTTCCCCGTCTGTTTCCGGAAGCTTAACTTCTTCTCCTGATCCACAGCCTGTTAAAAGTGTAGATAAAATCATACTGGCTGCCGCTAGTAATGCCCATTTCTTCTTCATGCTCATTCCTCCTCGTGTTTGATTAGTTTGCTTTATTATGAAATGCGGTATTTTTCAACCGCAGCTTCATCAATTTCAATTCCCAGCCCCGGTGTATCTAAAACCTCTACCATGCCATCCGGCTGTAATTCAAAATGATTTTTTAACAATCCCTTACTAAGTACCGTTTCCTGACTGCAATATTCCAATAATGGCGTCCCCCGGTATGCGGCTAAAAGCTGAATGCTTGCCGCCATCAGAATTCCTGACTTAAATGCATGGGGACAAATCTCAATTCCATTCAGCAATGCCATATCTGCAATTTTCTTTGCAATGGTAAGACCGCCGCACCGGCTCATATCCGGCTGTACAATATCTACACCGCCTCTCTCTATCAGTTCCCTGAATTCATATAATCCGGTTAGTTCCTCTCCGCTTGCAATATTTAAAGTAGTCTTTTGAGTTAACTTTGAAAATCCCTGTACATCATCACTGATAATCGGCTCCTCAATCCAATAGGGGTGAAAGGACTCAAGCTCTTTACACATCATTTCCGCATATTTGCTGTTCTTCCAAAGATACCCGATATCCAGCATCAGATCCGCTTCTTCTCCCATAGCCTCTCTTGCCGCCTTCACAAGACGTATATCTTTTTCCTTGGATTTTCCCAGCGCTCCCCAGCCAAATTTGATAGCGGTAAAGCCTTTTGCCATATATTCTTTTGCTTTCTTCCTTACCTCTTCTTCCGTATCCGGCATCAGCATACTTGCATATGCCCTTAACCGGTTATTCACCGCTCCGCCCAGCAGCTTATGAACCGGCTTTCCCACAGTTTTTCCCATAATATCCCAAAGAGCAATGTCAATCCCGCTCATTGCATGAATCCCCACACTTCTTCTGCCATAGTAATAGCTGCCCCGGTACATATCATTCCATATCTTTTCCACGTCAAAAGGATCCTGTCCCATTAAAATGTCCTTTAATCCCCTGCATACCACATGGGAAGCAGGACAATCCACAATGGTTTTTACCACATAGGGAGAAGAATCACACTCTCCCCAGCCGGTAATTCCTTCATCTGTATCCACCTTAATCAAAACGGTATCCTGGCTGCCATCGCCAATCATTAAAATTTCTCCCGGCTGCTTTAATACAATGGCCTCTACATTTGTTATCTTCATCTTGTCCCTTTTCCTTTCTGCTCCAAATGCTTCTTTTCTCTATGCCCACTTTCTATTTTGATCCCTGTCCGATATCTTTCTTTCATCTGCCATGGCAAGCAGTTCCTTCACCAGCCCATGAATCCGTCTCCTGCCTTCTCCATAGTCATCCCCGCCCATATATTCCACAACATTCTGACGGAAAGCCTGCATTGCAAATCCACGTGCCTCTAAGGCAAATTTATATCCAACCGGAAAAATATATTTTTCGCATTCTGACGCAAGATCTGCTATTTTTACCTGAATCTTCTGGGCAAATGCCAGATCATCCCGGTATGTATCATACAAAAGATTATGAACCTCCGGAATTATTCCGGATAATGCGCTTACACTTCCAAAGCAGCCTCCGCTTAATGCAGGCAGAATCATTTCATCAGATCCTGTCATAATTCTGAATTCGTCTCTTCTGCCGCTTTTTGCCGCTACATAACGGCTGATCGTTTTCATATTGCCGCTGCTGTCTTTAATCCCCACCACTTTAGGATGAATCAGAAGTTTCTCAAAGGTTTCAAATGCAATTGGATTTGTAAATGCCGGAATATTATATAAATAAACATCCACCTGCACAGCATCAAGAATATGCCGGTAATAATCTAAAACATCACTTTGCCTAAGAGGGGTATAATAAGGCGGACATATGGAAACTGCCTTTACGCCCATGCGTTCCATTTCCCTGATTAACGCTATGGTATTGTGAAAGGATGCAGTACTGGCACAGGGAATCACCGGAACCGCATTGTTATTTTCTTCCAGCACAATCCCCAAAAGCTTCAAATTTTCTTTCTGGGAAAGCGTGGTATATTCCCCGGAAGTTCCACACGGAAAAAATCCCCTTACCCTCTTGTCCAGCAAAAAACGAATATACCTTCTTTGCTCTCTTTCATTGATCTCACAGTTCTGATCATATAAAGTTAAAATTGCTGCATAATACAAATGTTTCATTTTCACCCATGCCTCTACACTTTTCTCTTATGAAAATCTCATCACCTGCTGCATTTATCATCAGGTAAGCAGAATTTTAAATTGATACTCCAAACCGCTTCCCGGCGGTAATACCGGAATCTTTCCTTCCCTGGCAGCACTTTTTAAACTGATTCCCGGCACATTTGCCGGCTCAAAAATACCAATTCTTTTACCGCCTTTTAAAAAAGAACAAACCGTCAGGAAAGGCAGCTTTTCCTCTTCATATATTATTTTCACTTTTCTATCTTTTTGATGTATTTCAAATTCACCGCAGTTTTGCTTTATGTGGGCAAACAAGTCATAGTTTTTCCAGGTTTTTGGCTTTTCTATATCCACTTGTCTTCCTGCTTCCCCTTCAGGGCAAAAACTGCAATATGCACCATCCGGTTCAAAAAGCACCTGCACGCCATGTAAAAGCAGCCTGCTGTCTTCCTCCAGTACAAATGCCGGATGCAGCCTTGCAAGATAAGGCAGTTTTTCAACTGATTCATTGTAAATAACTATCTTGAGTAAAACAGCCGCTTCCTCCAGTTCCAAATGATAAGCGCATCTCAGCTTTGCATCCCTATGAAATCCCTGGGCCAAAAGCTTGTTTCCCTCTGCATTTACCTGATAAGCCATCCGCCACAATATGCCATGATCCTGATAGTCCTTTCCCTCAAATACTTCCGCCTCGTCAGAGGGAAACAAAAACTCCATTCCCCCTTCATACTGGTCGTCAAAAGTCTGAGTATCCCGGCGCTCTCCGGAAAAAGGACTTTCCGTATAAAGCCATTCTTTCTGAAAAAGCAAATCTTTTAAAGATGTAATTGTAAAACCCTGACGTCCCCAGACTGCCTGCACCTGAATTCTTTCATTGTTAATCTGTGCAATCATACGTTATGCCTCTTTTATAAAAAACAAGATTTCAATGGGGGCTAGTATTTTTTGTCAAAGGCTAAAACATAGGAACCAATTTCCAGGGAAAGATCTCCAAGACGTCTTGCGCCATTTGAAGTAATCACATAATTGTTCTCAATTCTTATTCCAAACTCTCCCTGAACATAAAGCCCCGGTTCTAATGCCACCACCATATTTTCCTGTAAAGTTTCTGTTTCTTCTTTTAAAAAATAAGGTGCCTCATAATATCCCAGGCCCAGGCCATGCCCCGCATGATGTGGAAAATTATATTCCAGCCCATATTTTCTGAAAACCAGGGCAACTACTTCATAAATCTCTCCTGCACTTCTTCCGGGCTGCAAAATTTCCTCTCCTTTTTGCATTGCCTCACAGAGAATTTCGTAAATATAATCCTGTTTATCAGAAGGTTTTCCTGCGAAAAAAGTTCTCGTCATATCTGCATAGACGCCTTTGTTTCTGGGAAGCAGATCTGCGATCAGCGTATCTCCCCTTTGAATCCGGTAGTTGGTAGGAAACCCGCTGACCTGGGCAGTTCTTGTACCTGCAAGAAAATCGTAAATCATATGATTGGAAAATCCGGTATGCTCCATTACCTTTTCCCTTACAAGGCCAAACAATGTAATTTCGCTTTCTCCTGACGCCTCTTTTTTGCTGATTGCCCGGTAAGCAGATTCATTGATCTGTACACACCTCTCAATGGCCTCCAGATGCTCCTTGGTTTTTATTCTGGAAGCTTTACAAACCTGTTCCGTAACATCCAGAACCCGGCATCCTCTTTTTTCAAAATAATCCCCATATACTTTTCTTTCAAAAACAACATCTGCATCTAAAGGCAAAGAAAACTCATCTAGTTTACATAATATGTTTTTAATTTTATCCTGATATTGAATGTTAGAATATCCTTCATACAAAATCTGCCTGGCTGCTTTGGATTCCAGCGGATGAGGTGTAAAGAGCCATATATCATTCCTTGTTACAAGCATGGCATACTCTTCAAGAGGCTGTAGATTTTCTAAAAGCAGATACTCGATGCATTCTTTATTTGAGGTAAAGAAAAAGGAGTTGTCATACTCCTTTTTCAACTGATTCAGACAAAATGGCATTTTCATTCTCCCGTCTTTTGGTTGTTTGAGGAATATAAAACAATCTTGACCGCACCGCTTGCAGGATCATTTAAGGTCTTTATCGCTTCCTCGATCTGGTTTAGCTCAAAGGTATGGGTTACCATTTCTTTTATGTTGTACTTCCCCTGCCCGTAAAGTTTCAGTACCGGCTCCCATGCCCAGGGAGCGCCCGATGTTCCATAAAGATTTAATTGCCTGGTGATCACCGCAGTCACATCAAATCTTGTGGTATGGCTATCCCTTGGGATTCCGTAAAAAATCAGCTTCCCATTCTTTTTTGCCAGATCAAAGCACGCCTGATAAGCTCTTTCCGCACCAGATGCCTCGCAGCAGATATCAACGCCTTTGTTATTGGTCTCTTCCTGTACAATCTGATATAAATCCTGCTCTTTTGGATTCACACAAATATCCGCGCCATATTTCTTACCAAGGGCAAGTCTCTTTTCATTCAGATCCGATGCTATGATTCTTCCGGCTCCCATAACCTTAGCTCCCTGGATAAATGCAAGACCTGCCGGGCCAAGTCCCTGGATTAAAACAGTATCTCCCTGGTTTATACCGATTCTTACAAGGCCTCCCACCGGACACACAAAGCTTTCAAAAATAGCAGCTTCCTCATAGCTCATGTTGTCAGGAATCGGATGCAGATTGCCTACAGGCATTGTAATGTATTCACTGTATCCTCCCTGAAAAGGAGGTTCTCCAATATCTCCGCCATTTTCACAAAGATTTTTAAATCCTGACAGACACTGGGGACACTGGCCGCAGGCTATCATTGTTTCTATTACCACTCTTTGGTGAAGTTTCAGGGAATGGGGCCAGGGCTGCTCTTCCCCAAAAGCCACAATCTGGCCTGCTATTTCATGGCCGAGAACACAAGGCGGTTTTGAATGGGCAAAAGTTCCCTGCAGCACATGTACATCTGTAATGCATAAGCCGGATGCCATGATCTTTACAAGGGCTTCCCCTCTTCCCGGTTTTGGTGTGGGCACCTGCCTTGCTTTTATTACATTTATATCTTCAAAAACCATCGCGGTCATATACTCAGGTATCATTCTTATCATCTCCAAAATCAAATATGAAAGGGCAATGTACGAATCAAGGTTTCAATTTCTTCTTTTGCCTCAAAAAGTACTGTCTTGATCTGTTCTTTCTTTTCCTTTGTTGCCCTGAAAATGGGAATGGAAACGCTAAGTGCGGCTGCCACCTCTCCATTTTTTTCAACCGGCACTGCGATACAGGTAATATTCAGACTGGATTCTTCCGTCTCATAGGCAATCTTTGATTTCCTGATCTCGTCAAGCTGTCCGCACAAAATATCCAGACTAGTGATCGTCTTATCTGTTACTTTCTGCAATCCTTCAGGATACAATGCCTGCACCTGTTCATTGTCATAGCCGGAAAGCAATGCTTTCCCGATTGCCGTACTGTATGCGGGAATCCGTTTTCCTATGGAAGAAACCATGCGGATTGTTTCCGAAGAATCCTGCTTCATCAGATATACCACGTCGCTTCCGTCTAAAACTGCAAAATGAGCAGTTTCTTTACACTTATTGACAATTTCTTTCGTGATCTCCCGTATTTCATCGGATACATTCATCTGCATAATATATTCATTTCCGATTTCATAGCAGCGTATACCAATGCTATATTTACCGGACAATTCGTCATACCTTAAAAGCTTATGGCCGGCTAGCGTATGTACAATAGGAAAAATGCTGCCTTTAGGCATTTCACAGCTTTTAGCAATTTCCGTTAATGTCTTACCCTCCGGCTGTCTTATCAACGATTCAAGAATTCGTATTACCCGTAATGTAGGATTATGGTCTTCCATTGTTTCCCCCTGAAATGTGTTATTTGTTTGTATATACGAACATAGTTTGTATATACGTCTTTTGTATCTTTAATATATCATTACCTAAATGTAATGTCAATACTAAAAAAATCAGGAAAAATTTCCATTTCCGAAATTTTTCCTGATTATAATTACTGATAAAATCTGTTATTTTTCCTCGATTACTTTTAATTTATCCGGATTTTCCCCGCTGATGCTCCTGATATCAATAACCGGACCTCCAGTTCCTTCTATATACTCCCTTGTAATAATCACCCGTCCTATATTATCATCCTTAGGAATCTCATACATAATATCCAGCATAAATTCCTCAATGATTGCACGAAGTGCTCTTGCTCCGGTGTCTTTTTTCATCGCTTTCTCTGCAATTGCTTCAAGAGCGCCATCATCAAATTCAAGCTTTACCTCATCTAACTCAAGTAATTTTTGATACTGCTTTAAAATGGCATTCTTAGGCTCTCTTAAAATCTTTACCAGCATTGGCTTATCCAGTGCCTGCAGTGTGTAAATAATGGGAAGACGTCCTATAAATTCCGGTATCATGCCAAACTTTTTCAGATCTTCAACCGTCACCTTGCTTATAATATTTTTTTCTTTGTCAAACTTATCTTTAAGCTCAGCGTTAAATCCAATGGAAGTCTGTTTCTTTAAACGCTGTTTTATAATCTCTTCCAGATCAGGAAAAGCACCGCCGCAGATAAAAAGTATGTTCCGGGTGTTGATGGTTGCAAGAGGCACCATAGCATTTTTACTGTTAGCGCCTACAGGCACTTCCACATCCGCCCCTTCTAAAAGGCGGAGCATTCCCTGCTGCACGCTCTCTCCGCTTACATCCCTGCTTGTGGTATTCTTTTTCTTTGCGATCTTGTCAATCTCGTCAATGAATACAATGCCCCGTTCCGCCTTTTCCACGTCATTGTCTGCCGCTGCCAAAAGCTTGGATACCACGCTTTCAATATCATCGCCAATGTATCCGGCTTCCGTAAGTGAAGTGGCGTCTGCAATGGCAAGGGGTACATCCAGTAATCTTGCAAGGGTTTTCACCAAATAAGTCTTTCCGCATCCGGTAGGCCCGATCATAAGCATATTGGATTTTTCAATCTCAATTTCATCCATTGTGCCAGTAGCAACACGCTTATAATGGTTATAAACAGCAACAGAAATTACTTTCTTTGCATGTTCCTGTCCGATCACATAATCATCAAGCTGCGCCTTAATCTTATGGGGCGGGGGAATGTTTTTAATATCAAGCACCGGCTCCTTTTCCTTTTTCGGCTTTTTCTTTTTCAGCTTTTGTTTATTGGGAATTCCTCCCTCGCCCTGAAGATCCGCAATGTTAACAAAACGAATATTAGGGTAGCCGCTGTTATTTAAATTTTTATTTAAATCATCCATAAATCCCGGGTTATTCAGCATTCCCTGATAATCAAACTGACTCACCGTATCCATAGTTTTATGCATACAATCGTTACACACAGAAATATTGTTAGGAAGCTTAAACATTTTTCCGACTTTACTTTCCGGCCGCCTGCATATAAAACAAACATCCTCGTATTCGCTTTCCTTTTTCAAAGAAGTCTCTTCTTCGCTCAGTTCTTCCTTTTTTTCCTCTAAATCTTTTTCATCAAAATCTGCCATAACTAACCTCATTTCTGTAATTTATTCTCTCATTCACTTTATAAATCACGCAATTCTTCTCACTGACAAAATCTGCTTATAAGTAGCATTTGTAATTTTAATGCCTGTTTTCTGTGTGCTTGCATGCACAATCTGCCCATTGCCGATATAAATACCAACATGTCCGGCATAACATACAACATCCCCCGGCTGGGCATTGGAATAGGCAACCTCGCTTCCCGCACTTCTTAAAGAATAAGAAGTTCTCGGCACACTATACCCGAAATCTTTATATACCCGCCATACAAATCCGGAGCAGTCCGCTCCCTGGGTTAAGCTCGTGCCCCCCGGCACATAAGGATTTCCTATAAACTGGCAGGCATAATTGGCAATCTGCTGTCCCTTGCTTCCTGTCCCTGAATAACTGGATGCCGAAGCATAATTGCTGCCGGAAGAAGAGCCGACTGAAGACGAACCGGAAGAGGACGACTGCTGATTCTGTAATGCCCGTTCCTGGGCTCTTCTGGCCTCCTCCTCTGCCTGTTTCGCCGCATCAATCTGTGACTGCTTTTGTGCTGCTTCTGTTTCCAGTCTTTTGATCTCATCATTCTGCTTTTTTATATTCGCCCTGTAAACTGCTGCCTCCTGTCTTGCCTGGGCAAGTTGAACTTCATAATTATCGTAAACTTCCTGCCTTTCAGCCAGCATAATCTCTAAACTTTCTTTTTCTTCTTCCAGCTCATGCTGCTGGGCCTCTAACTCAGACATTTCCTCCTCAAGCCGCTCCTTTAGCTGCTCTACGGTCTGCCTTGCTTCCTCATATTCCTGAAGCTTTTTTCTATCATAATCATAAAGCTTCTCAATATACTCCGCCTTATTTACCATATCGCTAAAGCCCTGGCTTTCCAAAAGAAGCTGCAAGTAGGTGGTATCACCCTTTTCATACATAAACTTGATCCGCAGCTTCATTGCCTCATACTGCTCCTGCTCCACAGCCTGCGCCTCTTCAAGTTCCTTAGTAGTCTCCTCGATCTGTTCTTTCTTTTCGGTAATTTCCTCCTCAATCAATTCCACACTGGCAATGGTTTCTACCAGGGCAGCGTCAATCTCATCAATTTCACCCGCCACCTCATCCACATCAGACTGGATAGAATCTACAATATCAGAGGCATTCTCATACTTCTCCTGCTCCTGCTGTTTTAACTCGGCAGCCCGTCTCTTTTCTTCCTCCAACTGTCTTTTCTGGTCTTCCAAATCGGAAATAGTGGTAGCCCATACCGGTTCTACCACTAAAATCGTCAATATAAATGAAATTAATACTGCTAAAATTGCTTTTCTTTTTTTCATTTGCTTTTCCCACTACTGGTATTCACCACGCAGTACTGTGCTTTCCCCTAAAAATCCCACTGTCTTTTCCACCAGCAGATACTCCCTGTATGCTTCCTTGTCAATTGCAGCTTTATATGCCTCTTCGCTTTCATATCCATAAGCTGCATATCCGGATGCTTCCGCGGAAATACTCTCTTCCAGCTCCTCATCCGTTACTTCAATTCCCTCCTGCTCAGCAATTGCTCCCATCAATATATAATGCTGGGCCATCATATTTGCCTGATCCATCAGTACCGTTTCATAGGAATCGGGCGAACCGCCGTATACATATGCCGTATACTGCCCTACGTCCATACCATTCATATAAGCATATGCGGCGGCTGTGTTAAGCAGATTATCATACATACGGTTCAGCATTCCTTCCGGCATGTCCTGAAACACCGCATTTTCCTTTGCTGATTCTATGGCAGCATTTGCCTTTTGGGTGTTAAAATCCTCCTGACTCAGCATAAGGTCATACATATAACTCTTATATTCCTCCACTGTACTGTAATCCTCTGAGCCAAGACCTGCTACATATTCATCCGTAAGAACCGGAAGTTCTTTAGCAGTAATGCTGTTTACTGTAACCGTAAACACCACAGGTTCCCCTGACAGATCCGGATTTCCCTTGTAGGGATCAGGAAAGTTTAAATGAATGTCCCTGGTTTCTCCAATCTCCATTCCTATAATGCCTTCCTCAAAACCTTCAATAAACCTTCCTGAACCAATCTCCAAATCAGTTCCTTCTGCCGTGCCCCCTTCAAAAGCCACACCGTCCATCTTTCCTTCATAATCAATATTGGCAATATCTCCAAGCTCTACGCTCCGTCCGGTTACTTCCACTGTTTTGGCATCGGCTGCTAATGCACTGTCAATCCATTGCTGTAGAAATTCATCGGCATTTATTTCCACACCCTTATATTCTCCCAGTGTAACATAATCGCCTGCCCTATAGTCCGAAAGGTACTTGGGACCATTCTCTTTTGCCGGATTTACCGCACCATTTTCAACGCTGCCTTCCTGTGTCAAAGTATCGGTATCTGCAGCCTCCTGCTGTCCTTCTTCCCCTGATTCATTTGCATCTGTCAAAGCGGTATCATCCGCACTTTTACTGCCGCATGCGCTGAGCGCTCCTGCCAGCATCACAGATAATACTATCACCGCCAAACTTCTTTTTATTAAATAATCCATTATAATATCTAATCTCCTTTTATTATTATACCACAAGTATTTTTATACCATAAAATCCGGCAAAGCAAAAGCATCAGAAACACATTTTCATTTTTATTTAATAATTATATACCAAGCCTTTCCATAATTCAATGAAACCCCTTGCCTATTTTCCCCGGAAATGCTAAAATAAATCTTGTGTTGCCGCTGATTCGTCAAATTCTCATACCAGGGCAGCAGGGAGGTTTATTGTGAAAGTAGCTATTGTTTTATCCATTATTCTTGCAGTTTTAGTCATTCTTTTAGTTGTATTATATTTCCTTGGTAAAAAAGCGCAGAAACGTCAGAATGAACAGCAGCAGCAGATCGACGCCATGAAACAGACGGTATCCATGCTGGTCATAGATAAGAAACGAATGAAAATGAAAGATGCCGGCCTGCCCCAGGCAGTTATGGCTCAGGCTCCCAAGCTGATGCGCCGCGCCAAGCTTCCTATCGTTAAAGCAAAAATAGGACCTCAAATCCTCTCTCTCGTATGCGAAGAAAAGATTTTTGATTCTGTTCCTGTTAAAAAAGAAGTAAAAGCTGTTATAAGCGGCATTTATATTACAGATGTGAAGGGGCTTCATGGCAAACCCATCCAGGCGCCTGCAAAGAAAAAGGGCTTCTTTAAACGTGCCCTTGAAAGTGCTCAGGAAAAAGCCGGTGCAAAGCCTGTAAAATAACAAACAACGGGCAGCACGCTACGCGAATTGCCCTTATGTTAAACAACGGATGCCAGGCTTTGCCAGCCATCCTTATGTTATTCAAAAGAAAATACCGTTTTCCCTGGATCTTAATTCTAATTCAATTTTGCAGTCTGCAAGATGCTGATAATTTGCATCCAGGGAATACGCTACTTCAAGTCTGATCTGATCCTCCTTTTCCTCTAAAGAAATAGCTTCCGTATCTATCCCGATCAAAATATTTCCATAAGGAGTCATATAACTTGTCATGTTCTTTTTATTTTTTTCAAAGACCATATGTACATTAATTAATCCCTTTTTGGTTACCTCAAGATAAGAGTCCTTAAACTTGATTACATTTTTCGTAACCTCTTTAAAACCCTCCGTCATCTCATCATAGATCACATAATGGCTGTCTTTCTTCCGGTAATAATCTGCCGGAGTAATGGTTTCCATCTCCTGTGCATCCTCACTGCTTTCCATTTGAAGTCCCTTCAGGGACAAAAACACATCTTTTGTCATATCAATTTAATACTCCTCTATCTTAATGGTCTTGGCAGACAAGATTCCATATTTAATGATGGAATTAGCAAACCCTTTAAATTTTTCGGCAGCGTCGCTCACATAAAAACGATATTTGTTATCTCCCAGCTTTGCCTCCTGGCCGTTTAACAGGCCTTCTTTCTCAAGCAGCTCTTTCAGTTCCCTTGCAGTCTCATAGGCAGGATTTACCAGCGTAACTCCTTCTCCCATAATACGCCCTAAGGTGGAACGAATTAATGGATAATGTGTGCAGCCTAATATCAATGTGTCAATTCCAATATCAATCAGCTCCGTCAGATACCTTTTTGCAATTTCATCGGTTACCGGATCCTGCCAAAGTCCTTCCTCCACCAATGGAACAAACAAAGGACACGCTTTTCCCACAACACTTGCAGAAGGATCAATTTCATTTATGTACTTAGAGTAGATTTTACTTCCAATAGTTCCTTCCGTAGCGATTACGCCGATTTTCCCATTGGAAGTAGCCTGTACTGCAACTGCCGCTCCCGGCTTTACTACCCCGATGACAGGAATATCCACTTCCTTTTCAATTTCATCCAGCGCATAAGCACTGGCGGTATTACAGGCAATCACAATGGTCTTTACCTCCTGACTTAGCAGGAAGCGGACAATCTGCCTGGAATATCTGGTTACTGTCTCCTTAGATTTATTACCATAAGGTACCCGGGCAGTATCGCCGAAATAAACCACTTTTTCATTGGGAAGCTGGCGCATAATCTCTCTGGCTACCGTAAGCCCTCCCACTCCGGAATCAAAAACCCCAATTGGTGCGCTCTTATTTTTCATAAATTTATTCCTTTTCTGGTATTTCTTTTTCTTTTACCTGATATACATATTCTGCTGCCCTGCTTTTTATACAAAGTCCGCCTACTTTAAAGCCATCCTCCCAGAAATTTCCTTCCCGGCCGCTCTCCTTAACCTGAACACCCTGTTCCTTAATGTCTCCCTCTTCCCAATCATTGGTTTGTGCTTCGCTTTCCTGCTCATATGCGTCCTGCGTAAGACACAGCTCAGGATATACAAATCCCCACCATCCCAGGGTTCCAATCAGTATTACAGCAGTTTCATATATTTTTCTCATTACAAACTCTTACCTTTCCTATTCCTGCCTCATAACAATTTTTCATGGCAGTTCTTTATGATAAGAGTGTTGCCTTTTTACAAACGCTTATTCAATATACTTTCATTTTCAAGGCGGATCTGCCTGATAATGGATTTTTCCTGATTGTCAATATGGATACTGGCTGCCCTGGCCGCCCGCTCCTTATCTCTTGTGGCAATGCTTTCATAGATTTCTCTGTGTTCGGCAATCAGAGTATCATGCTGACTTTCCTCTTTTATGTAAACAAAACGGTATCTATACATTTGTTCAGACAAATTATTCATCAATTGCTGCAGGCGCTTATTTCCTGTGGCCTCCACAATAATGTCATGAAGGGCCACATCTGCCCTGGCAGTCACCGATGCGTCCTCCCTGCCGGCAGCATTTTCAAATTCCTGACACGCCTGAAACAATCTTTCTATGTCTGCCTGCGTGATCCTTTCACAGGCAAGTTCTACGCTTAAGGCATCCAGTGCACGTCGCACCTCCAGCACATCCCGTAAACTCTTTTCGGTGATTCTGGCCACTTCCGCTCCCCGCCTTGGCACCATAATAACCAGTCCTTCCAGTTCCAGTTTTCTGATCGCCTCTCTGATGGGCGTTCGGCTGACACCTAATTGATTGGCAAGATGAACCTCCATCAACCGCTCTCCTGGCTTTAACTGGCCTGTAAGAATTGCTTTTCGAAGGGTATTAAAAACCACATCACGAAGGGGTAAAAAATCATTCATATCTATTTGAAACTGTTCTCCCATATTAATCCTCCATGCCCTTTTTGCTTCTTGTCACTGTACAAACTCTGTGACAAAAATCTGTTTTGCCAGTCCCTGTTTCTTCAAAGCCTCAAAACATTCTCTGGCTGCCCCTCTTTCCTTAAAAATTCCAAATACTGTAGGACCACTGCCGCTCATAAGCGCATTTTCCGCACTGCTTTTTTTCATTTCCTCTTTTATTTGGTCAATTATCGGATATTCCTTTACTGTCACCGTTTCCAGCACATTCCCCATTCTCTCCGTGATTCCTTTCAAATCCCTCTGCCTAATTGCCTGCGCCATCCCGTCAATGTCAGGATGACTTTTAAGTTTATCCGCATGGAGGTTTTCAAATACAAATTTGGTAGAAACATTAATATCCGGCTTTGCAATTAATAAAACAGCCTCAGGCGGGGCAGGAAGGGGCGTTAATATTTCTCCGATTCCTTCTGAAAGCGCTGTTCCCCCTTCAATGCAGTAAGGTACATCCGCACCAATCTTTACTCCCAGCCTTTTCATGTCCTCGAAACTCATAGAAAGACCAAACAATTCATTGAATCCATGAAAGACTGCTGCCGCGTCGGTGCTTCCCCCTGCCATGCCTGCGGCAATGGGGATATTCTTATTGAGCGTGATTTCCACCCCTTCCTGAATGTCATAAGTCTCCATAATAAGCCGCGCCGCCTTGTAAATCAGATTATTTTTATCAGAAGGCAGTTCAGCATTATCAAGAGAAATAATAATCTCCGGTTCTTTTGCCCTGCTGCCGCTTTTTTGAAAAGTCAAAACATCATAAATCCCCACCGTCTGCATAATCATTTTCATTTCATGGTATCCGTCCGGACGCTTCTTAAGTACATCCAGCCCCAGGTTTATCTTGGCATAAGCCTTTCTTACAATACGATCCATAAGACGTCCTCCAAATTCTTTTGTATACATTATACATAGGATTGTACTTATTTTAATACATGAAATGGTTTTCTGTCAATGGTTGTGACGCATTGTCTTTTTTCTTTTATCCTGCGTAAATACTGGTCTTTAAGTATATCCATCTATAAAAAACAATTTGTCCTGCTCTGCCAGATGCCCGAAGCACCAGCTCACAACAAAAAAAGAGCAACCGTTTCTGATTGCTCATAATTGATAAAATATTCTCTTATTAATATTCCCACTGCTTATCCAACAAATGGGAATTTGTCTGGACAGGTCGTAAGAATTCTTCCTGAATCCTTTGCATAATTCAGACCAAATGTTACAACCAAATAATGCGGAGGAAGTTCTGTCTTTTTCTTCACACATGCAAACGATACACAGGCAAACATATATTGATTGTATAAAGAAATCTGCGTCTTTTGTACCCTGATACTGTACTCATATCCAAATCTTGATAATCTGTCCAAAATCGTTTCATATATTTTAAATTCATTCGGGCGATTATCGAAAAAAACGAGTTCATCTATGTTCATGACTCCATCTCTCCTTCAATAAGCCTGACCGCTATTTCAAATGCTGCGATCCGGCGCCTGGCAAGCGTAATTTGAGATTTATATCTTGCCGGATTCTCCCTGGCTTCAAATGTATTGATAACTTCGCGCAGCTTATGAAGAGTGGAATCAATCTGTCTTTTTGCCTCTTTCAGTTCCTCCATGGTATATTCCATCGGATTAACGCCTTTCTATTCCCTCAATATTTTCTCCATTGCCTTGCCTCTGGCAAGTTCATCCACCAGCTTATCAAGATACCGAATATTACGCATCAGCGAATCCTCAATATTTTCGACTCGAACACCACATACAACGCCGGTAATCTTCTCCCGGTTCGGGTTCATTGCTGGAGCCTGTCGGAAGAAATCGCCATAGGAAATCTCACTATTCATGAGTTCATCAATCTGCTGCGCGGTGTACCCAGTAAGCCAAAAGATGACTTCTTCAACCTCTGCTCTGGTGCGTCCTTTACGCTCGGCTTTTGCTGTCAGAAGGCCATATACTTTGGAAAAGGACATGGCAAATACCTTTTCATTCTCCATGATTCTTTGTCTCCATTACTTGTGTTTTTGTTCTTCTTCGGTTGTATTTTGAATGATTTCTTTTATCTGCTTCATGATATTGCTCCTCATGCATGGTTTCCGGTTTCGTAGCACCACAAGGCAATTCTTTTTATCAATTCTGCATCGACCTTTCCGTACGGAATGCGAATCGTTCCTTTATCCGTCTTGTACTCCTTCAATGCTTCAGCAAATTTTTCGACGGCTGCAGGGCCCGGATACAAGCCGATATGCTTCCTCGAAGCAGCAAAATGAACAATGTTATGACCTTTCCAATAGGTCGGCATACTCCATGAAATGCGTTCTTCCGCTTCCGGTAACGCACTGCGAAGAATCTGACGGATATAGCGCAGATCTGCCTGTTTATCTTCATCCTGGCTTAGGATATATTCATCAATCGTCTTTGGCTTTTCACCACAGTAATGGCTTTGCTCTTTTTTCTTAAACACTCTGCCACATTTGGGACATTGCCACATTGGGCTTTTCTCGCTGTCTCTTTCATGAAGAACCACTTCAACCATATCACCAAAGCTCTTGCCAATCTGCTTGCGTATCTGTTTTGTAACGCCGATGATGTAACACGAAGTTTCCATTTTTACCACTTGCCCACGATACGGAATACCATCAAATGTAGCATTTACCAACAGACGCCCTTTTCCAAAAAGCTCTTTGATATCGTAAGGAACCTCCACATAGGCGGCATCCATATTCTCATTCTGAAGAATTCTTCCACGAAATTTTAATTCCATGTTATTTGCCTCTCATTCTGTGAATATCATCCTCCACAACTTCCGATTGTAAACTCACAATTTTATAGATGCTTATCACACCTCTTTGAGTTTTAATAAAATCCTCCAAAAGCCTTGAAAATAGAGGATTTATCGCAACGTGTCCGCCTTATCCCTTTATATGGTTTCACACAATGTTACCCTTGCTTTGATTGCTCATAAGGGCAAAATCAAGGGCAGGAAAAACTGATAATAAGATATAACAATGTGTGGCAATCGGAGAACTGTGATGTATGTGCGAATATATTATACTGGAGGATTTCAAAATGGACAAGTACATTTACGATGATAAAAATGGTCTGTGGTATGAACTGCAAGGAGATTATTATATTCCTTGTCTTGGCTTACTAACCGAAAAAGAAAAACCTATCGGTTTATGGGGGCAACGACATTTACATTACCTTAAAGAGCATAAGCGGCTTATTTATATTAACCTGATGACAAGCGACAGGCTGAATGAATATCTTGTTCTTCTGGCCGGAACCGCTTCAAGAACCTTAAACGCTCTTGTCTGTTTTCGAAAGTGACGCCTGCTGCCTTGATCATCATAGAAAGTCTTACCTGTTTCCATGCTTTCCGAAAAGCACCTGATCAAGTATAGCCTGCTCTTTTTAATTTATTAGCCATGATACATACTGCTTTTCTTATCTTGGTGATCTGCTTCATTTGTTGTACCTCCGACTTGCTTTGTTCTTTTTACCTTGTAACTATATCATGCCACGTACGTTGTTTTCTTCAATATACATACTTACTAAATATTACGTACGAAGTTTGTGCGTTATTACTATGTACGTTGTTATTGTGTTATGATATACTTTGCTTGTAAGGTGGAAAAGAAAGCCTTAATATTTTTGCTCCAATAAGCAAAGAAAGGAAATTCAAAAATGTCTGAATTAGATAAAAAAACTCAATATAACATTGAATATGCCAAAAAAAACCTTAAACGCATCCCTCTTGACGTCCAAAAAGAAAAATATGAGGAAATTCAAACCGCTGCAACTGCTGCCGGTGAATCCGTCAATGGATACATCAAAAAAGCGATTGATACAAGATTATCTGGAACATACCCTGAATAACCTTAGATAAACCGAAAACAATATAATTTATCATCACCCACCAAGAAAGGACGTGTGTACTATGGCATTACCACAAGAAAGAATTTATACCATTGATGATATCTATGCTCTGCCAGATGGAGAACGTGCGGAGCTGATCGACGGACAAATTTATTACATGGCACCACCAAGCAGAAAACATCAAAAAATACTTTTTTCACTCTCACGTACCATTGCTGACTACATTGATCAAAACAATGGAAAATGTGAAGTTGATATCGCCCCATTTGCTGTCTTTTTGAATGAAGATGCTAAAAATTACGTCGAACCGGATATTAGTGTTATATGCAGCTCTGACAAGCTCACAGACAAAGGTTGCGTCGGTGCACCGGATTGGATCATTGAAATTGTATCTCCCAGCAGCAGGTATATGGATTACACAACCAAGCTGTTTAAATACCGAACTGCAGGTGTAAAAGAATACTGGATCGTTGACGCTGATAAAAACCGGGTAATGGTTTATAATTTTGTTAACAATGAACTGAATGAATATTCTTTTACAGAAGATATTCCCTCCGGCATCTATTCCGGATTTACAATCAACCTGTCGACATTAAATATTTGATTACGCCTGCTGCCATATCAATTTTATATTCTGCTTTTCCATAGGACAGCCCGATTTGTGGCTGTCCTTGCTTATTGTATGGTTTTGGTCTGTCACTGGCCCTTTTTGCTAAAATTATTGTAAAGGTCATTTTGTCCTTTAGTGAACATCCAGCATAATACACTCTTTTTATTCCTGATTGCCTTTGTAATACCTGACGCTCCTATTTTGGTTAGTCCGGAATTATCGTTTTTCGCAAAAAAATGAAAAACTAATAATGGACGTTCTTTTATTGGGCAAGCATCAAACTTAGTGCTATCAAGAAATGACAATGCTGGTGTATATCAAAAAAGCACAGTCTGTATACATTGCGTATCCACTTTCATAAATACCGTTATTTACAGTCAATGCCTTTAATTGATCTTGATAAATAGTCCCTTTATACCTGTCTCTCTGTATGTAATTATTTTGTTTCCAGTGTCGTATTATAACAATCCCGTTTTCCTGTGCAATAACAAAACCTTTAGCGATTAGCACTTTTAAATCATCTATGTTCACATTGATTATTGTCATTATTTTCTTTGGGGATGAAACGAAACCATCATCAGCAGCACGCATTCCTAAATGAAAATATAACGCCTGCGAGGATATCGGAAGCTCAAGAAATGCATCTGTGTCTACCACATCCAGTGAAAACATATATGTAAATAAAAACACTAATTTCTACTTAAATTCTTATCTTCTGGATATACAAAAAGAATTAGTTGAGCTGCGAAAGTTAATACAATCTGATTTAAACGATAAAGACATATATGAAGTACGAAAAATATTTTACTCAAAGTCATCCGATATTGATTTTGTAAAGCTGCTTAATAATATTAAATCTCTATTGGGGTAAAAATTGGGGTATGAATTACTTATGATGTGTTGAAAGTCGCGTAAACACTGACTTTTTCCAGAAATACTGTAACACTGAATTAGAGGCAAGGGCACAAACGCCCTGTTCCTAATATTAACTTATAGTTAAAAAAATCATTTTTCAGTTAACAACTGCTCAATTGTTTTTTTGAAATACATAAGTATAATAAAGCCAACAAAAGCTTTTGTGCCATTCTCAATAAGGAGGCTTCTATTATGCCTATGAATTTAGTTATACAAGAAAAAAGAAAAGAATTAGGACTCACGCTGAAACAAGTTGCAGAATATCTCAATGTGTCTATTCCGGCAGTCAGTAAATGGGAAAAAGGGACCACCAGTCCAGATATTTCGCTTTTGGCTCCGTTGGCCCGATTGTTAAAAATTGACTTAAACACTCTTTTTTGTTTTCACGGAGATATAACACAGCAAGAAATTGGTTTGCTCTGTAAGGAGGTTGGAAAGATTGTTGGAGATAAAGGACTCAAAGAAGGGTTTGCAGCAGTAGGGCAAAAGTTCCACGAGTATCCGCACAATGAAAGTCTCATGCATGTTCTTACATTCCAACTGGATGGACTTCTTTCCACCTCCGACTTGACTGCAGATGAAATGTGCCCCTATGAGGCGCAGATCCTGGAATGGTATCATCGACTTGCCGGGAGCACAGACATAAAAATAAGCAACAGCGCAAATTTTATGCTGGCAAGCAGATATCTCCGCAGTGGAGAATATGAAAAAGCCCAGGAAACATTAGACTTAATGCCTGACAAAAACGATATTGTCGGCAGCATGGCTGATAAGTTTTGGCTGCAGGTTGAAATTGATAAGCATCAGGGCAAATCAGAGAAAGCGGCAGAGGATTTGCAGAGAGAATTACACTTATCTCTCAACAAGGTTCAACTGCTGCTATACAAAATGATGAATATTGAGTTAGAATGCGGCGAACTTCTCACTGCAAAAAAGATAGCAGATAAATCGGTACAGATGGTCACACTTTTTGAAATGTGGAAGTATAGCGCATTTATTGCACCATTGGAAATCGCCTTTGTGGAAAAGAATGCCGATAAATGTATTTCCATTTTAAGAGAAATGCTTGCGGCAATGCGCGAACCATGGAGTATGGATAAAACCTTATTATTTAATCGCATACCTGCGCAAGCGGCTCAGCCAGAACAAATGATTCCTGTAATCCTTTCTGCAATGGAAAAAGAACCCCTGTTGCAAAACTCATCAGAATTTCAAGAACTAATCACAGAGTATAAGCGATTCGAAGATAAAAAACAGACCGTATGATAATGAATGCAAAATGGATACTATGTCCCGTTTGCAGCAATAAAACCCGTAACAGAAATCTAAGACAACGATCCCATCATTCCGACATTAATGCCGCATCATAAACATGGGTATAATAATCACAACTGAGCACAGACTTGGAAAATGTCATTCTGTTTCTCACCATGCTGGATATCTGCTTTACATAATCTTCCAGAATGAGGGCATTTTCATCTGCCGGCGTAAAAGTATTGCTGGTTGAACTATAATGCCCTAAGTCTGTCTTCCAGTCGTAATTTCCAAAGAAAACAAGAGGGAGGGCATCTGAGAGCACATCTCTCCCCACATAAAGCCTGGAATCCCATTCCACACCAAAGAGATTGCACAATGTGGGAAGTATATCTACGGAAGAGGTGGGCGTATCCACAATAACCGGCTCCTTATCTTCAAGTGCCCCACACCAGATAATCGCACGGCTTCTGTCCCGCTCTTCATAGGTGTTCACTGGATAACCATATAATTCCGATAAATATGGCATATTTCCCAAAGAGGCGTCCGAATCCAGTCCATAGGGAAAATGATCCGGCGCAATGCAGATAACCGTATCATCTGCAATCCCTTTTTCTTCAAGGGTTTCCACAAGATAATCCACTGCCTTTTCAAGTTCAAGGTTCGCCGCTATATAAGCACGTACAGGCTCCGTGTAGGAAAGATTTTCCTTAGCGCACCATGCGTCTACGGCATCTTTATTTTCCCTTGACATGGCATTGTTGCCAAAAGTATATACACTGTGGCCGCTTACCGTCATGTAATAAACATTAAAAGGCTGTTTGTCAATGTACATGGGCAGAGTTTCCTGAAGCAATTCCAAATCGCTTGCCGGCCATACAGGACTGATAAGCTCCTCAAGACCATTTCCCACTCCCATATATCCCCCACTGTAGCCCAGCTTTGTATGGGTTTGGTGCCGGTCGTAATAAGTATAGTCGCTGTTATGGAAAGCCATGCCGAAATATCCCTGGTCATTTAAAAGCGCGCCTATATTGGTGTGCGTTCCGTTCTGGGTAATCTCCTTAATAGAACTTCCGCCGGAAGTGGGAATCAAACCAAATAAAAGCTGATATTCACCTCCGGTTGTTCCGGCAATCGACTGCTGGTAATAATCGTTAAAGTTAATTCCATTTGTGGAAAGCCTGTAAAGTGTAGGTGTGAGCTCCGGATCAATGAGAAAACCAGAAAATGCTTCCGCACAGATCAAAATCAGATTTTTCCCCGCAAAAGAGCCTGTATAGGCATTTTGGCTTGAGGGTGTGAGCGTAGAAACATAAGCATCAATATCAGCATAGTTTCCGCCTGCATCAGCAAGGGCAGCAAAATCCACAGAAGCCACGCTCTGCCCGTATACAATCGGTGTTACCGCTTCATCCTCCTGCACAGTTTCCGCGCTTTGGGAGAAAGTCCCCTCCTTTAGTATGACTGCCTCCTGAACGCTGGCTGACTCCTTTGCCTGTACAACAGTCTTACCATCGGATACAATTTCCTCCTTACTGCTTACAAGGCTGTCTTCGAAAAATGCGCCTGCTGTGTCCTGCGCGAATTCCATTTCCATGCTTTCAAAGACATGGGCAGAGGTTTTGGAGAAAGCAAGATTCCGGATATCCAGACACAATCCCTCACCCAGCCCAAACTGCATTACTGCTGACTCAAAACTATATTGATTTGTATAAATGTCCTTATGCAGACCGCAGCACAAAATAAGGAACAAAGCTGCCCCATAACAGGCGGCTCCCACTATCAGATTTGCCAGCGAAAAATAAGCAGTCCGCCTTGTACGCCTCCGCCAAATACCCTGTTTAGGTAACTGCCCTATTATCTTTTCTCCCAGTACAAACCACAGGATAAGCGGTAGCAAAAGAAGAGCAATATGACTGATTCCATCAAAGCAGAAAATCAACCGCCTGATATCAGCGCCAAATCCCCCCAGTGCGTCAGTTGCAGCATTCAATATGGTCTTTAAGTCATATGCCACCTTAAACTGTCTATATACCAGAAATTCAACAATGAAAATGAGAAATAACAGCCCCAGATAGAGTGGTATCAGAATCTGCACTGCTCTTTTCGGCAACAGCGAAACAATACCTGAAACCACCATCCCCCCACAGAGGGAAAATAAAGCCAGAAATACAAATGAACTTCCAGTGTGCAGTGTTTCCACTGACAACTTGAAAACAACCTCCATGTAAAAAAACGAAGCAGACAAAAAAACAGCCAGCCATATCTTATTTCTTTTCTTCTTTTGTAAGTTCATAACTTCTTCTTTTTCCATTTCTCATAACCGTATTTTACACTGCTATTTTATATGGCCTATGCATCATTCTTGTAACATTTTTGCATCATTTTTGCATCATTTTTCTTTTCAGTGTCAAAAAAACTTTGTGTACTTTTATTTAAAATAAAGCACAAAACTCATTTCAGCATCCCCCCTAATGTCAAGTAGATATTTTGTTATGCAAACAGTTTCACAGCTTCACTTTCAATTTGATCTTTGTTATAATTGAATCATCACAAAACAAAGGGGTGTTTTTGCATTTCGAAAATATTTATATTGTTTTTCTCCTAAAAATGTTCTATCAAAGAAAAATATGCGAATTTGTTTCTGGGCAATACTTGCAGGAATCGGGATTTGTTTGGCGCATAGATTAATTTTTCTCTTATTTCCGCAAATTGGCATGACAATGCTGCCGCAAATGGATTATGTAATAGATGTTCAAAAATATTACTATTCGCCTGCGATTTTCACTTATGCTATTCTGTGGGCGCCCATTTCAGAAGAAATTCTATCTCGTAGAATTATATTTACTGTTGCTCAAAAAAAACATGGGAATGTTTATGCTATTACAATATCTGCATTCTTATTTGCATTAGCACATTACAATTTGCCACAGTTTTTTTCAACATTGTGTTTAGGGCTGTTAATTGGGTATTTTGCAGTACTTACAGATAACGTATATATTGGAGTTATAATTCATGTTGCAAATAATATGTATGCAAGTATCAGAGAAATGATCTTAGGTGATAAAATCTGGGAAATGTCACAGGCGGATTTCTTTATAAATGCAATTATGGGGATTTTTATTTTACTATTTAGTATTTTTATGATTAATTTTGAAACACACAATTTAGCAAAACGTCAGAAAATTGATTTCCGTGAAAGCTGACTTTCAAGGCTTGCGTCCTGCATCAGTTTGTGCTATATTCAAAGTGAAAAGAGGGGGTATGGCATTTTATAACAAATTTAGCTTATTTCGTAACATACCCATGTATTTTCAATAAAAATGCTAAATTTTTCTACTTGAAATGCCGATACTTACTATATCAAAATGACCAAGGAGGGTAAATTTATGAGCGTAAATGGAATTACAGGTGCAAGTGATGTGTATAGCACTTATGCTACACAGCCTAAAGACACCGAAGCAAAAACCGCGGCAGCATCCGAATCTAACAAGACAGGCACATCTGCTAAAGATACCGGCGTAGTTTATGAGCCTTCAAAAGTGGCTGATAAAACTCCCAAGAAGACTTACAAGACCGATGCTAATCTGGTTGCTAAAATGAAAGCAGATGCGGAAAACAGAACCGCACAGTTACAAAGCATTGTAGAAAAAATGCTGACCAAACAGGGACAGACCTATGGTGCGGCAAATGATATGTGGAGTATCCTGTCCAGCGGAAAATTTACCGTAGATCCTGCTACCAAACTGCAGGCTCAGGCAGATATTGCTGAAGATGGATACTGGGGTGTTTCAAAGACCTCACAGCGTATCCTGGATTTCGCTACAGCTTTGACAGGCGGTGATCCTGATAAGATTGAAGATATGCGTTCTGCTTTCAAGAAAGGATTTGCACAGGCTGAAAAGCAGTGGGGAGGCAAGCTTCCTGACATTTCACAAAAGACCTATGATGCTGTTATGAAGGGATTTGATGACATGGCTGAAAAGGCTCAGAAAGCACAAAATATTGAAGAATAAGTTATAAACATAATTGCACTGTAGAACCAAATCTGACAGGGGATGCCTGCTTAAAGCAGGCATCCCCTTGTTAAAGGCTTTATTAAACATTTTTTACAATTAAAATCTTATCTCCCGCCTTCACTTCATCAGATGTAAGATCATTGCATTTCTTAATCACAGACACTGGAACATAATAGCGCTTTCCAATATCCCACAGACTTTCTCCCTCCCGCACCATGTAAATAGCAATTCCGGGCAGTGCCGCCATTTTTTCCATATCAGGCTCTGAGACTACGATCTGCTCAACAATTCTTTCCTGCCAGCTCCGATATACATTGCCCCTGAAATAGAGGACGCATTTAACATCTACTTCACCATTATCAATAATTGTAACCGTCATTTGATCCAAAAATGCCTGCACCGGATAAATACAACTTTCATCAATGCCTTCCGCTTCCAGCACATATTCAAATGGCAGTGTTCCTTTGATCATTCCATACCGGTTTTCCTCTGTGCTGCATTCATACAAAACCTGTAAATTAACTACACCTGAGATTTCTATTCCGCTTTCCACAGCTTTTTTCCCTGTAATCTGCAGCTTACTTGCCGTATGAAGGATCTTATGCAGTACCACCTTTTCATCCTCACAGGTAAAATGGCCTGCCAGTTTTGTCTTTCCGCTGCTTCTTGCAATCATCCTGCGGAATTCGGCATTTTTCTCCACCACAGATACTTCCTTCACTACACCGTAAACATCGGAAAGAATATCTATTTCTTCCTCTGCATAAATGCAGATGTCCAGATCAAGACACTGTTCAAATGTAATTACTCTTTCTTCTCCGTCAAAATCCGGCCTTATTTCTACATCACGGTTTTCAGCAGTGAAACTGATTTCCGGTATCATCCCTTCTCTGGCGCCTGGGCAGTCTAGGCTTCCGGCAAAAGGAAGCGTTGTCTCATAATGACAGATCTCCTCCTCCTCGCCTTCTCCTCTATAAAGGAAAAATCCCCTTAGTTCACCCTGAATTGCAATTTTGTCCTCCAGTACCTTAAATTCCACTGCTTCCGGAATAATCTCCGACCAAATCATGGCAAAAATGTTAGGAAAGCTTCCGGGAACCTCCACTTCTTCCTTTACCCTGAAAATATCTTTTTTCTTTATAGACATTGCCGCAATATTCAATGTTTTTTTCCGAAATTCCACCGGTTCCTGACTGTAAAGATCCACGGCTGTCTCTTCATCACAGATTTCCTCACAAACAAGGTAAATGGAAATCATTGACTGTACACTCATTTTTCGGGAGTTAATCAAATTAATGCTCAGATCCTCTAAATCCCAACTGGCATTTACCGTATCTGTGCTCTTAATTCCTTCCATAAATACCATTTCATCAAAGGGAATACTCCCTTCCATATTTGCCACGTCGCTTCTGCCTGCATCCTGAGAACCTTTTTCCGCCAGGTAAAGCACATTAAATGCAAGTTTTCCCTTTACATTGACATGATCGTCTGTTATTTTCAACTCCTCAATTATTACATTTCCTCTATCCATGATCAGCTTGGCTGCATCCGGCCTGGAATCGGAAATAATCACATCATCTTCTAAAGTCATCTGTGTCTGGGCCTTGCATTTGACGCAGTCCATATGTATATTTCGCTTGATTAATTCCAAAAAAATACCTCCCTAAAGTCTACTTACTGTAAATGTATGACCAAGGGAGGTAAAGTATGCCTGCCATCTATTCTCTTACGCCGCCTATCAGCTCCTGAATGTCCCTGACTCCATATTTTTTCATGTATGCTTCAATTCCTTCTATAATTTCAACCGTAGCATAGGGATTTACAAAATTCATTGCTCCCACTGCTATGGCACTGGCACCTGCAAGCAGAAATTCCACCGCATCCTCGGCTGATGCAATCCCGCCCATGCCAATAACCGGGATTTTAACCGCATGAGAGGCCTGATACACCATCCGCACTGCCACCGGCTTTATGGCAGGGCCGGAAAGTCCTCCAGTTTTGTTTGCAAGCACAAAGGTTCTGCGGTGAACATCAATTTTCATACCAGTCAGGGTATTAATCAGCGATATGGCATCTGCCCCCGCCGCTTCCGCAGCCTTTGCCATCTCCCCAATATCTGTAACATTAGGGCTTAATTTCATAATCACCGGCTGCTTTGCCCTTCCCTTAATCTGGGAAGTGATATTATACAGGCTGTCTGCCTTTTGTCCAAAGGCAATGGCCCCTTCCTTAACATTAGGGCAGGATACATTGATCTCCAGCATATCCACATCCTCATCCCCTAATCGTTCCACCACTTCCAGATAGTCTTCCACGCTCTTACCGCACACATTCACAATAATCTTCGTATCAAATTTCTTTAAAAAAGGAATATCTCTTTCAATAAACACATCAATGCCAGGATTCTGCAATCCAATGGCATTAAGCATTCCCCCATAGGTTTCCGCCACCCGGGGTACCGGATTTCCCGGCCAGGGCACATTGGCAACCCCTTTTGTCACCACTGCCCCCAATTTGTTTAAATCTACAAAATCACTGTATTCCATGCCCGATCCGAATGTCCCGGAGGCAGTCATAACGGGATTTTTAAATTCCACATCGGCAATCGTTACTTTCGTATTCATCAGATTTCCACCTCCCTGGCATCAAAAACCGGACCATCCGTACAGATTCTTGCATTGTTTACATGAGAATGTGTATCCTTATGGGTAGTTTTGCATACACACCCAAGACAGGCTCCCACACCGCAGGCCATCCGCTCCTCCAAAGAAATGTAAGCTATAATTTCATGCTCCTCTGCATAGTTTTTAATGGCCCGAAGCATTGGCATCGGCCCGCAGGCCATGATCACATCCGCCTTAATCTGCTCTTTCTCCATAACAGTGAGAACATTCCCTTTCGTTCCCACGCTACCATCTTCCGTTGCAATATAAAGCTTTCCGTACCTTTCCAAATCTTCCTTTAAAAAAAGCTGGGCATCCCGATATCCTGACACAATTGTCACATTTGTCTCTGCCTTGGAAAGTGCTTTTGCAAGCTGAAGCATGGGAGGAATCCCGATTCCGCCTCCCATAAGGACTACTTTTTTACCCTCTGCCTCTTTCACCGGAAATCCGTTTCCCAAAACCCCCAGAAGAAACACTTCCTGTCCCGGCTGCCATGATGCAAATTCTTTAGTCCCCTCTCCTGCAATCCGGTACACAAGCCGAAGCGCATTTTTCTTGTCATCCACCTCACAAATGCTGATAGGACGCGGCAGAAGCTTAGACTCATTATGAGGATACACTCCCACAAACTGCCCAGGCAAAGCTTCCATTGCCAAACTCGTGGAAATCCACATATCATATATATCAGGCGCTATCATCTTCTGGGATAAAACCACCCCTTTTTCCTTCTTTTTTCCGCTCATTTCACTGTCCTTTCTTTTCTGGTTGTTTTAAGCTGCTTTCTTCCTTCTGATACACGATCTTCCCCCCGCATATAGTATAATAGACCACTCCCGGAAGTTCTTCCCCCATAAAAGGAGAATTTGACGACTTAGAAAGAAAGCTGGAAACCGTCCAAGTTTCCTCGGGATGAAATAAAACCAGATCTGCGCTCATTCCAACCGCCATCTTTCCTCCCTCCAGTCCATATAACTTACATGGTGCACTGCTCATTCTGTGAATCAGCTGAGGATAGGTCAGATATCCTTTCTGCACCAGCTCCCTGATTCCTAAGGAAAGGGAAGTTTCCAATCCGATAATACCGCTTGGCGCCTCCGTAACAGGCTTTTCCTTCTCTTCCCGGCTATGAGGCGCATGATCTGTGGCAATCAGATCAATTGTTCCGTCCCTCAAGCCTTCTATAATTGCAAGCCTGTCCTCTTCTTCTCTGAGGGGCGGATTCATTTTGGCCATTGTACCTTTTTGAATCACTGCATCCTGTGTCAATGAAAAATGATGGGGTGTTGCTTCCCCATGCACATGTGCGCCATTTTCCTTTGCCTTCCTGAGAAGCTCTATAGATTCTTTCGCACTGATATGCTGAATCACCACCTCTGCCCCTGTAAGAAGCGCCAGTTCCAGATCTCTTTTAACCAAATCTATTTCCGCTTCCCTGGGAGAGCCTTTGATCTGATAAAATTCTGCTGCCTTTCCCCCGTTAATTCCATTGTTGGCAATCAGTGCAGGATTTTCTTCATGAAAACTGATAGGTTTATTCAGCCTTTTCGCGCACTCCATTGCCTCTTTTACCAGGGCCTCATCCATCAGGGGAATCCCATCATCCGTAAAGCCTGCCGCTCCTGCCCCAGCCAGTTCTTCCATAGGCGTCAGCTCTTTCCCTTCCATCTTTACGGTTACATTTGCACAGCTGTTTATATGGATTCCAGTCTTTTTCCCTTTCTCAAGTACATAAGAAAGGGTGTCCTTGTTATCCACAGAAGGCTTCGTATTTGCCATAAGCACAATCTGCGTAAACCCGCCCTTTGCCGCAGCAGCGGCTCCGGTATCAATATCTTCTTTATAGGTAAAGCCCGGATCTCTGAAATGAACATGGGTATCCGCCAGCCCTGGTGCAATCATAAGCCCTCCTGCATCAATCACCTGCCCGTTTCTATCCTTTTCCTCTTCTCCTTTTGTAATCCCCTTCGGCAGTTCTTCGTCCTTACCTTCTTTTGACATCGGATAAATACCGGTCACCTTTCCATCCTCAATCTTAATGTCTGCCTGATAAACCCTATCCTCATCCGGATCTATCACCATTCCATTTTTAATATAAAGCATCTTTTCCCTTTCCTGACACGTCACTTACATGCAAATGACTAAACAATAGCTCCTTCTGCATCATTATACTAAACTTTTCCCTCTGTGCCAATTCCCACTTAAACAAATACCCCGAACAGCTTTAACAGCCATTCGGGGCATATCACTTTTCTATTTCTGGTTAGCCATCAGTTAAAGATCACCGGTTTATCCACAAACTCCGTTTTAAGTACAATATAGGGATAAGATGGTGTATTCTTTTTGATGCCTGCGCTTTCAGCCGGATCAGGTCCTAACAATGTGGTATCTACATAAACAGCATTTTCCGTTAAATAAAGATCATTGACTGTAATGCTGTAGCCGCCGCTTACCTGTTCTCCATAGCCAATACAGATATATAAAAATCCATTATCCTGATATGTGACCTTAAAGGTATTTTCTCTTTTTTCCTCAATGATCGTTTTCAATTCCTCCGGAATGTTATCCTCCGCCAGAACTGTAAATTCCAGATCCTTAATTTTTTCAAGAAGATCTTTTTCCTCCTTTGCACACCCTGCAAGAAAGGAAAACATTATCATTCCAAGGATGCACAAGCCATATTTTACAAGCCGCAAGCCTTTGTCTTTCATTCATCCACCATAAATTTATAGTATCTTTTTACTAATTTTATGAATGGATGGGCAAAAGAATGCCACAAATCTATATTATTTTATTGTGTTCTACTTTGACGTCCCAGTTTAATTTCCACATTTTTTGCCTGATATCCGGTGGGGCTTCCCTGCATGATTGTCACCTCTATGGTTGTTCCTGCTTCATAATAACTGAGTTCTTCCTTAAGCTCATCCATGGAAGAAACCTTTTCTCCATTAATGGCTGTAATAATGTCGCCTCTGACAAGTCCTGCTTCATCTGCACCGGTTCCTTCCATTACCGATGAAACATATACTCCCTCCGGTGCATCATAAAGCTCTACGTATTCTGCTACCACATTTACACCTGTAATCCCAAGATATCCCTGCTTATCCTCGGCCACCTTAAGACGTGTCTCCTTACTCATCAGATCTTCAATAATCTCATGTACATCAGAGATTGGAATTGCATATCCCATGCCTTCTACGGAAGATACGGCAATCTTATTTGAATTAATGCCGATTACTTCCCCGCGAATGTTAAGAAGCGGTCCTCCAGAATTACCAGGATTAATTGCCGCATCTGTCTGGATAAAGGTGCTGATTTCCTTATCCTGTTCCTGGAAAGAAATCTCTGCCGAAGATGCAATTGCCCTGTTAAGCGCACTAACCACGCCTGTGGTAACTGCCTGCCCATAACCTAATGCATTGCCAATGGCAATTACAGGCTCTCCTACCGTAAGGTCATCAGAGCTTCCCAGCTTTGCAATTGCAATTGCATCTATCGTCTGACTTTCAATCTCACTTAAGGGCACTACGATCACTGCCAGATCCTTGTCAGCATCAAAACCTTTTACCTGTGCCTGTACCAGCTCGCCATCTGCAAATTGAACCGTCAGCTCCTCTGCGGATTCAATTACATGATAATTAGTTACCACAAGAAGTTCCGTGTCATTTTTCCCCGCAATAATGCCGGAACCGGAGCCTATGGCTTCCTGACTGTACTCCTGTCCGAAAAAGGACAGCTTTTCCACATACTTATTGTTTACGGAAACCACAGCCGGCATAACACTCTTAACTACCTCTGATACATCAGTGACTGTAGTTGTCATCAACTGGGTTCCGGATATTTCTTCGGTACTTTTCAGCTCCTCCGACGCCTGATCCGTATCTTCCGGCTCCTTTGCATTCTCCTTACCAGCCGCGTCATACTCCTTCCCCGAAGAAATTTCTATTTTATCCTTCATCAAATCCGTTGCCATAGTTACTGCCTGAAAACCAAGGCCGGCAAAAATGCCAAAGCTAAGGCCGCAGCAGATTCCTATCATAATTTTCTTGCCAAAGCCATAATTGCTTTTAGACTTTTTTCCGTGCTTTCCATTATTTTCCGGATTTATGCCTGCATCTCTGAAACTGCTGTTATTTTCGTAATAGTAAGTGTTCTCATGATTTGGATAATTATTTTCATACATCACAATCACCTGTTCCTTTCCTGTCATACATAAAAATGATTTCGTTCTGAATTTATGTAATTAAGTATATCCGCTAATTGTGTATAATTTGTGATTAAAATTTGTTTTAATTGTTATTTTTCCCAATAGTTTTTATTCATGGAAAAAACTTTAATCCATTTTCTGGGAAAATGTTTATACCTTTTTCCCAAAAAATATCCCAAATATTTGCATCCGCTTAACCAAAAAAGTTTTATAATCAAGTGGGGTTTTCCTATTTTGCATAAATAAGTACAGGTTTTTTTCACCAGGCGAATTCCTTCTGACTCTGTGGAAAGCCCGGAAAATACCTCCGGGTGATCTGCATGGGATACTCCCATGTCAAAATTCCTTTTGAACTGCCCTCTTCCATTATAACTGTGAAAATGCTCCACCCCGGCTTCTGCGGCATAAAAAATCTTATATCCGGCGTCAATCAGCCCCCTTGCATAGATCATATCCTCATTAAAAATTGCACAATCAGGAAATCCCCCCAGTTTGTCAAAGGTTACTCTTCTATAGGCCGCACACACATCCGATGCAAAAAATGTTTTAATACCCATGTGTCCTAAATCTTTTCGTGATTTCACCAAAGGCGTATCCGGGTAGTTAAATGTACGGGTATAGCTTTCAATCGGATCACTGTTTTTTCCGGGAAGCTGTTTGGCGTAGCTCATCCCCACTTCTTCATCTTCAAAAGGCTTTAGAAGCTTCTCTACCAGCTTTTCATCCACAGGCACTGCGTCATCTGTCATCATAATAAAATAAGGAGCTTTTGACAGGGATACTCCGTAATTTCTGGTTTTTCCATGATCAAATTCTGCTTTTGATATATGCTTTACTTGTACGTTGTCATATTTTTTCCAAAAGTCCATTCCCTCGGTCAACCGATCAAAATATTGCTTTTCCGTGTTGATCAAAATAATTTTATGGATTTGAATCGTCTGTTTCCTTAACTGTTCCAAAAGCTTTATGAATTTTTCTGCCGGCTTATAAACCGGAATAATCACATCTACTTCAAACATATATCCTCTCCAAACAACGGATGACTGACTTTGCCCGTCATCCTTATGTTACAACGGACGACCGGCTTTGCCCGTCATCCTTATGTTAAAAGAGCCGGCTTATATGCCGGCCCTTTATCCTCTGTGTCATTACTGCATCAGATTTTATTTATTAATATATCCGCTTGTATCAGATCTTACCTTTTCACTGTACTCTAAAACTGCATCAGAAGGGGTATAAGTTTCATCCTTAAAGAGGAACTCATGCAGCCACTGTACATTATCAGCTAAAGAAACCGGTACGACACAGCTTCCCTTTGAACCAATGGTTCCTGTAGCACGCATGCTGTCCTCAGGGAATCCTGCCTGATCCACAATTTCATATCTGGTTATTTCTCCAAGCAGCTCAAGTATTTCTGCAACATCTAATGATGTGTAAATTTCATCTTTATCAAAAATTGCATTTGCCACGGAATTTAATGTGGAAGGTGATGCGGTTTTTGCCTTTTCTGCAATGGCCATCAACACTTCTCTCTGACGTTCTGCACGTTTAAAGTCATCCCCCGACGTATAACGGATACGACAGTATGCAGTTGCCTGAAGCCCGTCTAACAACTGATATCCGGTACTTGTAACCGGTGTATAGCTTCTCTTTAAGTCCTCTGCCATACAAATCTGGTAGTTATTAATATGCTTTAACTCTGCTTCATCCACATCGATCATAATACCACCCAATGCATCAATGGTATCGCTTAATCCTGCAAATCCTACTGTCACAAAGTCTGTGATATTCAGATCCAGATTCATATTCAGCATATTGATTGCCTGCATGGGGCCACCCTTTGCATATGCGGCATTACATTTATTATAGGAATCATTACTTAAATTCAGGTAGGTATCACGATATACGCTGACCAGCCTGCATTCTCCGGTATCCAGATTAATGGATGCAATCATAATTGTATCACTTCGCGTGTTCTTGGTGAGTGCTCCGGTTGTGGAATCCACGCCAAACAGTGCAATATTCCGATACCCTCTCATAGTGGTCTCGATTTTTTCCTCCACCTCGGGGTTAATCACAATATCTTCCTTGGGCAGATCAACCTTTCCTACCTTTTCTACCTTAAGAACACCGTAAAGAACAACTCCCATGATAATAAGAATAAATATTTCTATGATAAAAAGGAATATCTTTGTTCGTTTTTTCCTGGCCTTTTCCTTTGCGGAAGCCGGGACTTTTTTCTTCTTTTTGCTTACGGGTTCCTCGCGTTTTACCGGTTTTTTCTTAACAGGTTTTTTTGTTGCCATAATATCATCTCTCCCTTAATTTACTTCGATAAACAACGGATGCCGCATTTTATGCCTCATCTTTATGTTAAAACTGCAGGGCTTTATCCTCCGTGAGTTCTCACAAGATATTATTTTCGCACAAAACAACCTATTAGGCAAGCCCTCCGCCACATTTTTTATGGAACCTTAATAAATGTAGTGTATCCCCTAATAAGCATTTTTATTAACAAACCCTTTAAATATAGTGAGAAACATAATTTTAAAATCTAATGCCATGGTCCAGTTTTCAATGTAAAATAAGTCGTATTCAATTCTTTTTCGAATTGAGGTATCTCCTCTATAGCCATTAATCTGCGCCCATCCGGTAAGTCCCGGCCTCACCTGATGTTTTATCATATAACGGGGAATTTCTTCCTTAAACTGTTCCACAAACTGTGGCCGCTCCGGCCTTGGACCTACCAGCGACATTTCTCCCATTAAAATATTAAATAATTGTGGAAGCTCATCTAAGCTGGTCCTTCTTAAAAATTTGCCCACACCGGTAACCCTCGGATCATCCTTTACCGTCCATGCCTTCTGTTCTGCAGAAGGCTTCTGCATTGCCATCGTCCGGAACTTGTACATTTTAAAGGTTTTATTGTGAAGCCCCACTCTTTCCTGTTTAAAAATAACCGGCCCACGGCTTGTAAGCCGCACTGCCAATGCCGCAAGGAGCATAATGGGAGAAGAAATTACAATCCCTACAACAGCTCCAAGAACATCTACCGCCCGCTTTAAAATCCAGTTTAATGTATTGGTAAGAGGTACATACCGGATATTGATTACCGGAAGTCCCATTAAATCTTCCGTATAAGGATGGCTGGGCACCAGTGAATTGTAATCAGGAATGAACTTTGTATGAACCCCTGACTTTTCACATAAATCAACAATCGCTTCCAAATGATCATAATCCTTAAGTGCAAGAGTAATAGCAATTTCATCCAGCTTATTTTCGGGAAGAATGTACTTAATATTTTCAATCCTTCCCACCACCTTTACGCCCTTATAAAGCGTGCCGCTGGGAATCCGGTCATCTAAAATTCCCCGAACCACATATCCCCATTGTGGATTTGCATTGATTCTGGTGATATATTCCTCCGCCGCCCTTGAGTATCCCACCAGCAAAATATATTTCAGATTATATCCCTTTTTCCTGAAATACAGCAGCATGTTTCGTATCATTGTGCGGCAGATTGTTGTAAATGCAATGTTAATTACATAAAAGGCACCCATCATGGTCCGGGAGAAATCCGGCTGCTTTATCATGTAAAGGAATACGATAAAAATAACGATCCCCACGGTATTTGCCTTAAGAATACCGGAAATTTCATATTTACGCCTGGTAGCACGTTTCGGTGCATACAAGTGAAAAAAGTAGTATAAAATGATATATTCGGGTACAAGAAAATAGAGGAATCCAAAATAGGTCCCCATATCAAGCGCACCTGCGCCTGGCTCCGTATCTGCAAGAATTGTACAAAACTTTAAATACCATGCAAACAGATAAGAGATTGCCACTACAACAGCATCCACCAGCAAGTGCAGTCTATTAAAATACTTTTGATTGTCCTTGATCATATTCTGCTACCTTCTTGCAAATATTTTACAATATTATTACAAAAAGTACAATAACATTAACTTAAAAGTCACACATTCGTCTTACTATGTTAAACCATAGTTGTATCTGTATCCATAAATAATTTTTTATTCTTTTAAAAGAAAATTTCACCTTTGTTTTCTTTGCCGGATTTGTTTTGCAAACAGCAAAGCCCTCTTTAAAAGCCCTGCAATAATCACTGCCCATTCCTTTTCTTAAGAAAAACAGATATTTGATTCCAAATCCCACCGCCAAAAATGGAAGGTTTATTAAAATCTGTAAAAATGGCATGTTTTTATATATTAAATACACATTATTTCTTGCAGACTGCTTCACTTTAAAAACGTTATATCTGGAGCCGCTGGCAGCGCTTCCTGCATGAAAAACCTTTGCCTCCGGCTGGTATCTATTATGATATCCATAAATATTGGCACGATACCCAATATCAATATCTTCCAGATAAGCAAAATGATTTTCATCAAAATATCCAATTTTTTCAAATATTCTCCGCCTGTAAATTGCAGCGCCCGCACAGGCAGAAAAAGTCCTCACAGGGCGGTTATAAGCATCTGCCGGCTTCCCCTTTCCCCTTGAAAATCCCCATCCTAAAGCACAGTAAAAGTCTCCGGCTCCATCTAATCTGCTTTTGTCATGAAGACTGATCATTTTTGCGCCGGAAGAAAATGCTTTCGGGTACCTGTCAAGGGAAGCCTCAAGCTCTTTTACCATATCATGATCTGCCACCGTATCATTATTTAAAAGCAGCACAAATTCCGTTTCTGCCGCTCTGATTCCCTCATTGACAGCTTTACAGAATCCGGTATTGGATGTAAACGCTATTATCTGAACCTGGGGAAATTTTTCTTTGACCAGTGAAAGACTTCCGTCGCCTGAGGCATTATCCACCAGAATTACTTCCGGAACCACCGATCCCTGATAAAGAGAGGACAAACAGGCTTCAATATATTTAATTCCCTGATAGTTAGGTATCACCACCGTAGTTCTTGCCATAATGCTAATTAACCTTTTCCGTCATATCCGGATCCCATACGATTCTGTATCCCAGCTGTCTGATTCGTTCACAAAATCTGCGGCTTAAATCCAGATAATCCACTTCACTGTTTAAACTGTCGCGCCAGTCAAAACGTCCATTTCCCGGGTGGGGCAGGTAAGGCAGTCCAATTAATTCCTCCAAAACTGCCTCTGCAGGATGGGAAACCTTCATACATCGCACATCTATCAATTCAGCTTCCTGGCGTAAGACTGCCCGATGCATATAACCGCTGAATTCCTTATGAAGCCCCTGATAAAGCGGCTTACCTTCAGCAGTATATATACCACCTGTTATTTTATTTTTACTGATTAATTTTCCACCTACCACTGCTGTATCCGGTCTGTTAGACAAAAGATCCGGCTGGTATTCTATTCTGTAAAATCCAAGATGTCTTAGGTCAGAGACGGTTCCCTTCCAGCCTCTTGCACGCAGGAAATCTTCCAATGCTCTTTTTCCTGCATCATAAGCATATTGCTTGCTGGCCGGATTTTCTGCCGTGGATTTTTCATGGCATCTCCAATGATACAAAACCTTTCCCACATGAGCCACCGGAAGCTCTACTTTGCTTGTCCGCAGCCTGTCTTTTCCAAGCATTACATTTACTGCCCGCAGCACAAGGTCATAATCCTGTGCTCCGTCACATACACTTCGAAAAGTAAGCTCCTGCATCAATTGACGCTTCATTACCATAAAATGGCATATATAGTTGTTGGATAAAATCAGATCTAAATTAAAATCAGGCTTTTTGTTCACCTCATAGTAGTGTGACTGGTTTTCGTCGCACTTATCCTCATCAGAATACAACATCTGCAATTGGATTTCTTTTTTCTCATGGCTGTCAATGCAAGCCGCCATTTCAAAAAGTGCATCCGGTGTGAGTATATCATCATGATCAAGCAATGCTGCATAATCTCCTGTAGCATACATTAATGCCTGATTTGTGTTAGCTGAAATACCTGCGTTCAGCTTAAGCCTTCTGTACATAATCCGCTTATCCGAATATTCTTTTATGACATTTTCCACCTGTTCCGTAGCCGACGCATCAGCAATGATCAATTCAAAATTACCATAAGTCTGAGATAAGACAGAATCCACCATATCCCGCAGATACTCTTCTTTTGTCTCAAAGGCCGGCACAAGAATGCTGAACCTTATGGAAAACTTCTTCCCTTCCTCTATCTGCTTCCTAAGACAAAGCTCCTGCGGCACAGTATAAGTATAGTCCTCCTCCCTCTCTGACTGCACCCTTTCCTTCATAGCATAATATGCCCTGCGTATTCCATTTTTTCTTAAATACCGCAGCGTTTTTTTCAAGTTGCTAATCTTAACAATTCTTCCCATTTTACCCCCATGCATATGGCGAGCGCTGCCTGCCATATTGCCCTACTTGTGTATAATCCAAGAATCGTCCTGCTAAGGCAGGACGATTCCAAATACACAGGTTAAAATTTCCAGTCCTTTTCACCTGTCGTTTTTTATTTAAAGATAAGATTTCAATGCTTCCGTAAGCTTTTCTACCTTATCCTGAGCATCCGAAAGACTGCTTCCTTTCACTCCCATATAAAATTTAATTTTGGGCTCCGTACCTGAAGGGCGTGCGCAGCACCATGAATCATTGGTAAGATCAAAATACAGCACATTTGATTTCGGCAGTCCGGTAGGAGTCTCTTCGCCAGTGGCCATATTCTTTGTCACATCCTTGTCGTAATCCCTTAATTCCTTTACAGTCAGCTCTCCAAAGCTCTTAGGCGGATTGCTTCTTAATTTATCCATCATTTCCGCAATTTGTCTGGAGCCATCGATTCCCTTTAATGTGATGGCGTACTGAGTTTCCTTAAAATAACCGTATTTTTCATACAGTTTCAGCATCTGATCCCACACGGTGATTCCATTTTTCTTACACCATGCAGCCACTTCGCACAGGCACATAACCGCAACCACCGCGTCCTTGTCCCTTGCATGTGTGCCTGCAAGACAGCCATAGCTTTCTTCAAGGCCAAATACATAATTGTTGGAACCGGTCTGCTCAAACAGCTTAATCTGCTCTCCTATGTATTTAAAGCCTGTAAGCACCTCTATAAATTTCACATTATAATCTCTTGCAATGGCTGATGCCATATTGGTGGTAACAATGGTAGTTACCAGTGCCGGATTTTCAGGCATTTTTCCGGTAGCAGTTCTTTCTTTTAAGATATATTCTGCAATCAGCATGCCAGACATATTTCCTGTAAAAGGAATATACTCGCCAGAAGCTTTATCTAAAGCATAAATGCCAAGTCTGTCTGCATCAGGATCTGTTGCAAGTACAATATCCGCATTTTTCTCTTTTGCCAGCTTAAGAGCAAGCGTAAATGCTTTGGGATCTTCCGGATTGGGGTAGTCTAATGTGGTAAAATCAGGATCCGGCAGCTCCTGCTCAGGAACTACATACACATGTTTAAAGCCCAGCTCGGAAAGTATCCTTCTAACCGGCACATTCCCGGTTCCGTGGAAAGGTGAATATACGATTCGTATATCATCTGCCACCTCTTTGATGATTTCAGGATGAATAATCTGTTTTTTCAGTTCCACCATATAAGCATCATCAATTTCTTTTCCAATTACCTGATAAAGTCCTTCTTCCAAAGCCTTGGCTTTGTCCATTGTCTTTACCTGATGATAATCCGTAACCTTCTTAACTTCTTCAATAATTTCTTTGTCTTTAGGCGCTGTAACCTGGGCGCCATCTTCCCAGTATGCCTTATATCCGTTATATTCCGGAGGATTATGGCTTGCGGTAATCACAATACCTGAAATGCAGCCCAAGGTACGAAGTGCAAAGGAAAGCTCGGGAGTAGGGCGGAGTGCATCAAACACATAAGCCTTAATTCCGTTTGCCGCAAGGCAAAGCGCCGCTTCATCTGCAAACTCAGGAGACATCCTTCTGGAATCATAGGCAATGGCAACGCCTCTGTCCTTTCCACCCTGACTGATAATATAATTTGCAAGTCCTTGTGTTGCCTTTCTTACCGTGTAAATATTCATGCGGTTGGTTCCAGCGCCAATGACGCCTCTAAGACCTCCAGTACCAAATTCAAGCTCTTTATAAAAACGGTCTTCTATTTCTTTTTCATCTCCTGCAATTCCACGCAGTTCTTCTTTTGTCTTGTCATCAAAGTACGCATCTTCCAGCCAAAAATCATACTGTTTTTTGTAGTCCATACCAATCCTCCTTGTTTTGTGAAGCAAAATGCGACTGCCCTTGCATGGAGCAATGCCCAGCAAGCTGTGCCGGATTTAGCCTCCTTGTTATCAATTTTTTATTCTTTGTATATCTTACCATAGTCTTCCTATATTTTCAAAGCAAAGTCACTTCTGTCCAGAGAAAAATTTGCATTGTAATAGGGATCGCCTGCTTTAAGCACATCCTTCCACTTTTCCCTGAACCGCTCCGATTCTCTGTTATATCTGCGCGCCTTTTCTCCGTTATCATCAAGGCCTCTGGATATAGATTCAAAGTGATACAATTCGGCAAAAGGCGTAAACACATTTAAATAGCCCTTTTCCCTTAGTTTCAAACAGAAATCCACGTCATTTAACGATACTGCAAAGGACTCATCCAGTCTGCCGGCTTCCTCAAATAAGGCTTTTTTCACCAAAAGACATGCGCCGGTAACTGCAGAAACGTTCTGGGCATAGCAGAGCCTGCCCATGTAGCCTAAATTGTCCCTGTGCTGTTTATAATGGCTGTGCCCTGCTGTTCTGTGAGCGCCCAGTCCAAGTACTACCCCTGCATGCTGGATGGTTTTGTCGGCATAATAAAGTTTTGCCCCCACTGCTCCCACGTCTTCACGCTGGGCATACATAAGCAGTTCTTCCATCCAGTTGACCGTAATTACCTGAGTGTCATTGTTAAGAAGTAAAATATATTCTCCATTTGCATTCGCCACCCCTAAATTATTTACAGCCGAATAATTAAATTCCCCCTCATAGGTAAGTACCCTGATTTTTTCATTTTCTTTCAATTCCTCATAATAATCAAAGATTTCCTGCTGGGTACTGTTGTTTTCCACAACAATAATTTCATAATTTTCATAAGTGGATTTTTCCAAAATAGATGTAATGCATCTCTTTAAATCTTCTTTATGGTCTTTATTTGCAATCACAATAGAAATCTTCGGGCTGCCGATGATCTGATAGCGGATCTTAAAAATAGTATCAAAGGCTCTGGTGGAACTAATCTGAAAATGTTCAAAACCATGTCTTCTTAAGTGGTCTGCCACTGCTCCCTTGGCTGCTTCCACCGCATAAGGCTTTGCATCAATACCGGCCGCCGTGCTGCCTGCATGAGACCGCCAATAATACATCAGTTTAGGAACATGTACCACTCTTTCCGCCCTGTCTGTAAGCCGCAGAATCATATCATGATCCTGACTTCCGTCAAATCTGGGACGGAACAGCTCCGTACCGTCTAAAAGTTTTCTGGCAAAAACACTGAAATGACAGATATAATTGTTCGCCCTCAGATTATCAATGGCATAATCCGGCTTAAAATGCATGGTCAGCATTTTGTTAATATCCCCACTTTTAAAGGTGGTTTCATCACAGTATATGTAATCTGCCTGTTGTTCATTGATCACCTTCACATATTCATACAAAACACTGGGGTGGAGAATATCGTCATGGTCAAAAAGTCCAATATATTCGCCTGTTGCCATAGCCAGGCACTGATTTGTATTTCCCGAGATTCCTTCATTTTTTTTCAGCTTATGGTAGAGAATTCTGCCGCTTTTTCCAGAAGTCTCATCTTTTTTTTGATATTCAACTATCGTTTCAGCCACAAGACCATGCTCTTTATCGGAACCGTCCGCCAGACATAATTCCCAATTTTCATAGGTCTGGCTGGTTACTGATTCAATCATTTCACGAAGAAAATTTTCCGGTGTATTATAAAGAGGCACCAAAATGCTGATTTTAGGCATCCTTGGAAATTTTTCTTCCCTTTGTCTTTTGGCTTCCTCCGGTGTGGGAAAGCTGCTGCTTCCGTAACTGCCCATTGCCTGACGTTCAATTTTTTTATATTTTATTTTTGCTATAATTCCCTTTAAATTTCCACAGTTTTTTATTCTGTCCTTCTGACGGATCACAAAATGCATACATCGGCGTAAGGGAGCAGACATTTTCCACAAAGGATTATTTTTAATTCTGTTCAGCTTAAAGGATAAGTCATCGCACCTTGCCTCTAAATCCGCCACTCTTCCTGCTAAATCCGCATTTCTTAAATGTTCTTTTTCATACGCCTCTTGATAGTTCATTTCCTGTTCCATATGAATAACCATGCCTTTCTCTAAACCTGAAAACCTTGTGGCACAGGCACAATATCTGCCTTACAAATATATTTGTTCATAAAAATTTATTTTTCAACCTGTATCACCCAGTTACTCCAATTTACCAGTTTTTGTCTGGAGCAGGTATCTTCAGCCAGCATGCCGAACTGATATACGCCGGCAGGAATTTCTCTTTTCCTCATTTTTCCGGCAAATCCAGTCAGGTCTACGTTGAGCTGATCCTTCAAATTATTTTTTATATCCTGTCTGTATCTATCCTCCACAGGAATCAGCCAAACCTGCCCGTTTTCCTGATTTTTTAGCAGCAATCTCTTTTTATAACAGGCGTTATCCGATCCGACAACAAAAGAATATCCCTGAAAATAATATCCCATGTCCTCTGTCTTTACTTTCACCTTACCTTTTTCAGGAGAAACGCCATACTGCCATTTGTAAATATCCATAGCGCATTCCATCCCTACTACAAGACACTGATCTTCCTTTGCATTTTTCACACTGCCAGCATCTTTTTCCACAACAGACCAGGGCATATCCAGCGTCACCTGATACCTGTACCGGGGAGAGTACTCTGATTCCAACATATCGGTAGTAAGATACGGATGATAAAAGGGATCTTTTCCATAAATATCCTGATGCCTTTCATAGAGTATGTCCTTTTCCTTAAGCAGACGAAGCTGCTTTTTTTCAGATTCCCCATCTTTTCCCCGGCTTAAGGATTCATGATGATAAAGAATTACATCATTTCTTACTATATTATAATAGCCCTTCTCATATATAGTATAACAAAGATCCACATCATTAAAGGCCACTGCCAGACCTTCATAAAATCCGCCTGCTTCTGAAAATACCTTTCTTTTTACCATCAGACAGGCGCCTGTAACAGCCAGCATATTGTGAACGCCTCTGTTCATTCCAAAATAATGCACCTTTTCATCGCTTAAAAACTGCAGCTTATGTGCAGGCCCCACCCGCAGGTTTGTGATTCCTGCATGCTGAATTTTATCAGATTCAGGGTACAAAAGCTTTGCTCCTACAGCGCCGGCGTAAGGAAGCACCGCTTTCCTGGCAAGCAGGTCCAGCCAGCCTGAAGAGATGATTTCCATATCATCATTTAAAAATAATAGGATTCCGCCTTCTGCCGCCTCTGTCCCTTTATTACACATTCTGGAAAAATTGAATTCCATAACTTCATATAAATATTTTATTTTTTGAAATCCGGCATTTACATTTACCCTTTTGGAGCCATATTCCTCTGCTTTTTCCCTGATTTTGATTTGGTTTTCTTCCTTACTTCCATTATCCACCAAAATGATCTCGTATCTATATTTAGTAACTGTCCGCCCAATCAGGGAATCAAGACAGTTAAAAAGCACATCCACATTATCCTTAGAGGGAATAATAATGGAAATCAGCTGCTCCGTCTCCTCTTTTATTTCCCTTACTGCCTCATCAGGAAGCTTATAATCTTTTATTTGAACATAACCATTTTTTTTGCTGTGAAACAATATCTGGGGAATATGGCAAACTGGTATTTGAGATTTTTCATGTCCCTTTTCAAATGCATGATGCAGTTTCAACAGTTCAAATAAAAGAAAATAGAGCTTTTCCCAATTTACATAACTTCTGTTATTTAATATGTCTTTTTCCTTACAAACAGCATATGCTTCCAGAAGGGCTTCCTTTCTGACTGCAACAATTCCTCCAAAGTAAAAGCAGGATAAAAACCTGTCAGGAGACCAGTCCGGTTTAAACCAGGGATTTTTCCTCACATCATTTTCTTTAATGTCCTCATCACCATAGACCAAAATTGTATTTTTATGATCCAAAAATTGTTTGCAAATCAAGGTTTTCGCAATATCGCTTACTTTTCCTTTATATAATGTTATCAAAGTTATCGTAGTTCCGTCAGAAATACTTAAGTCAAAGGAATAAAACGATCTGCATAATACGGCTTTTTTTGAATTATTTCTTTCATTTTCGATTTTATTCCCATCATTAACAACCGTTTCTAAATCATTTGTCAGAAAATTTCCATTTTCTTCCAGTAGAAAATTGTCTTTTTTTATATTTTTTTCTTGTTGACTAATCCATTCATGATAGGTCAGATTTTGAGCCGATACCCTTTTTTCATACAATATTCGTTGTCGTTTTATCAATAATTGTTTGATTTTTTTCTTTAAAAACAGCACTGCCACCCCTCCGTTTAAAAAAATCGTTTCACGGCACCCATCATATCCTGAGCCATATCTTCCGGCATGGGTATCAGCTTCATTTTAAGAGACAAAGTATTCTCACCAGCCATTGGAAGTTCTGTCACTTTAATGCTGATATTAGGATCCGCAGTGTCAAAAATATAAGAACCGGCCTTTACAGCCTTTCCATTGGTCTCAATATACTTTTTTTGAAGAGGGACAGCCTTTCCATTCATGCTTATTTCCAGAATTTTAACCATACAGGCACGGTCTGCCGGATCTATCCTTAATGTTTTCACATTACCATCCACAAAAATGTCCGCCTCAATCAGGTACTTCTCTGTGTATACATCTGGCAGGTAAAAGGAATCTTCCTCACTAAACCCATTTCCTCTGTCATAATAAACCTGAATTCTCTGATCCAGTATTTTCTGCAAATGATGTTCCATTAACTCTTTTGGATCAACGCAGTAAGTGCCGAGGGATGCCCTGATTTCTCCCATAGAGCGGCGTTTTCCGGTAACCTGCTTCTGAAAGCGGCTTTCCTTCTCCCTATAGTCTTCTGCCTCCTGCTGAGTAATCCCCATTTTGCTAATTAATAAATCCAGATTTAATTTATTTCGTTTTTCTTCTTCCAAAACATAGCAATAAAGGGCCCTGAATGCAATTTCTGAGGTTGGAATCTGCTTTTCCACAGTCCATTCATAATCAATTACTGTCCAGGTATCACCATCTACCAGGATATTGGCAAAAATAAGGTCATAATCTGTCACCTGACATTCTTCTCCATAAGAGATTAATTCCAAATACCGGTCAAATAACTTATAAAACCCTTCCATGTCGTTCTCATCCAGGCACTCGTCCAAAAGCACTTCCAGTGTAATTCCCTTTTCAAAAGGAAATTCTGCATATGAACCATCTGCTGAAATTTCACAGGGATTAATTAAAAGGCTGCTTCCTTCATAGCGTTTCTTTAAAAGCTCATAAGATTTTTTCATGCTTTTAATATGTTCTTTTGCTTCCCCGCTTAAAGGCACCTTATGCACTACACGCCCCTTAGGCGTATCTAAAATCTCCGTCCTTAATGCAAAATCCACAGCCCTGTCATTGGAATATTTTACATAATCTATATTGGTGTCTTCACCAATCACAACCAAATAGGAATTAGAGAATACATCAAATAAATGATCCTTTGTAATACCATCAAACACGTACTTTTCATTAAAAAGTACCATTCTGTCTCTGTCAAAATTACGGATGTTATCTGTCAGTTCACCTGAATCAGGCAAGCGCTTATCCGAATAAATTGCAATGGGAAACTTATAATCAGGATAAGGGTAGTAAAAAGAATAGTTTTCCACACCACATTTTTTAAATATTCTCTCTAAGCCGGAACGGGTAAATGTACGCGCACTTCCGCCATCAGGATACCCTTCCAAACCGGAAAAATAAGTGCCCAGATGATCTTCCTTACACCCCGCCCAATATTTAAGGCCAAATTTGTTTTCAATTGCAATAACAATACGTCCGTTATTTTTAACATGTTTTCTCATTATATTAAGAAAATCTTCATACGGTGTCTTTGACGCAATATAGGACTGTCCATATTCAAACACACCTATCATACAGGCAAAATCATAATCATTATCAAGGGAAGGTTCTATATCTGCAAAATTCCCAACAAAAATTTCAATATTATCTTTATCCTGATTTCTATATGCATTGATATGGCTTCTTTTGGCAGACAGGTCCACACAGGTAACATTTTTTGCCTTTTCAGAAAGCTTGTCCGTGATCGCACCGCAGCCAGAGCCTATTTCCAGCACTTTATCTCCGGGTTTTATAGGAAGCCAGTCTACAATATTTCCCCTAAGAGGTGATAAATGGTATAAAACAGGCCAGCTTTTTCGCTCCTCTATAATAGAAGGATATTCCACCCTGGAAGCGTCCTTCACAATCTTCAATATTTCATCTTCAATCACACCGTCGCTATAAAAATCCTCTCCCGGATAAAACTTATAATTTAAAGTCACATTTCCTATTTTTTCAGGCAGCTTGCCCAGCAGTTCTCCTTCTTTTAAATGAATTGGCGCCGGTCTTTTTACTTCTTCCCTCATGAAATGTTTCCTTTCTTTTATACATCAGCTATCGCAATTTCTGAGTTTGTGTCATAGAACCCCACGGTATCCTTGTCGGAAATCACCGTTAAATTTAATACATCATATAATCTATGGTATACCTGAAAATCTTCATTTTCATATCCTGTCACTCCCAGAGAAAGCAGGTATTCTCCTCCCTGAAGGTCAATATTCTGGGTAAAAGTGATCTTCTTTTTTGTGCCAGCCCGGGCAGGCTCTAAAAAAGCTTTTTCAACCATAGTATTTGTGCCTGTAATTTCTACACCTTTAATATTTTTTATGGTAAATGCAAAAATAGGCGCCTGAACATCCTTTTCAAAATGCACTTTCATATGTACACTGCATTTTTGCCCTTTAATAATTGCATTAGATGGCCTTTCCTCTTCATCTGTCACATAATATTCTTCAATAACAGCCGCCTTTGTTCCATACTCAAGAAGGTCAGGATTGATAAGGCCTTCTCCACCTGTCGTTCCCATTACAGCTGCCTGTGCGGCCGCCTTAATATCCTTGTCGTGAAGTAGTTCATCGCCATTTTCTCCTCCAAAAGGATACTGTCCCACAAGTACCTGCTTATAGGCATCTATCATTTCCTTGGGAGAACCCTCTCCTAACTTTACACCCTGATTTAAAAGCACTACCCTGTCACAGTATTTGCTTATGCTGCTTAAATCATGACTTACAAAGAGAATTGTTTTCCCCATCTGCTTAAATTCATCAAATTTATGATAGCATTTTGCCTGAAAAAACACATCTCCAACAGACAACGCCTCATCTACAATCAAAATTTCCGGCTCAATATTAATGGCAAGGGCAAAAGCCAGCCGCACAAACATACCGCTGGAATAGGTTTTTACCGGCTGGTAAACATAGTCCCCAATATCAGCAAATCCTAATATGTCATCCATTTTGGCATCAATTTCCCTTTTGGAAAATCCCATCATTGTGCCATTCAAATAAATATTTTCAATTCCGTTGTACTCCATGTTAAAGCCAGCCCCCAGCTCCAACAATGCAGAAATTCTCCCATCTACACGCACCAGGCCTTTGGTGGGATTAAGAACGCCAGTGATAATTTTTAAAATAGTGGATTTTCCTGAGCCATTAGTACCTATTATGCCCACAGTTTCCCCCTGAAACACATTTAAATCCACGCCTTTTAACGCATAATGCTCCTTGTATCGCTTTTTTCTGCCAAGTCCCAGCGCTTCCTTTAATCTGTCCGAAGGTTTGTCATAAAGCTTATATGCCTTTTCCAGATCTTTTACTTCTATAATCGTCCTTTTTTCTTCCATGCTAATCTCCATTCCGAAGCATTTGCTGCAAGATATTCCATTTTAAACTTTTCTTAAAGTACATCTGCAAAATGCACTTTTAATCTTTTAAAAATCAATGAGCCGACACAAAACAGTGTAACCGTAAATATCCAAAAATAAGTAGAGGAATAAAAGTGTTCCCAAAACCATTCATCCCCATAAATTGCATTTCGGAAACCATTTACAATATAAACAAGAGGATTTAATTTAAATAATGTAATAACATTATCGTCATTCAGCATACCAATATTCCATAAAATCGGTGTTGCCCACATCAAAACCTGAAGACCAATGTTAATAATCTGCGCCAGATCCCTGAAAAACACCACAATTGCGCAGGTGCAGTAACTCATGGCAAGTACCAGAACAAACATGCAAAAACTATAATAAATAATCTGCAAAGTATAAGGTGTGGGAAAATAACCATAACATGCAGCAACGATCAAAAGCACAGCCACAAAAAAGACATGAATAAAAGTCGCCGCAATCAGCTTGATGATAGGCAGAATACTAATATTAAATACTACCTTCTTTACCAGATAACTGTACTCTAAAAGTGCATTTGTCCCGTTGGTAATGGCTTCTGAAAAATAAAACCAGGGCACCAGGCCTGAGGTCAGAAACAAAACATAAGGAACCTCAACCCCGCTTGAAACCATCTGTGAGCGCGTCTGAAACACTTTATCAAAAACGATCCAATACATGACCACCGTTACCACCGGTTGCACCAACGCCCACAAAAATCCCAGATAAGAACCTGCATAGCGCTTCTTAAAATCATTTTTTGCAAGTTTCCAAATCAATTCCCTGCTTTGAAACAGCTCCTTGGGAATAATAAACATTCGATCATAATACACGCCGAAAATAATAGCTGCCAGTGCAAGCAGCGCACAGGCGCAGTATTTTTTCAGATTTTCCGTATAAGGATCAGGTGCAAGAGGATTATTATGCATCAATACCATTATTGCAACAATAATACAAATGCTCCAAAAAATTCCAATTCCCAAAAGCTTCGGTGGTTTTTTTATTTGAAAACGCTTGTTATTTTTAATACGGCTGTCCATATTACTTATCCGTTCTTTCTGCTTTCTGTATATTCTTTAAAGCTTCCCCAGTTTTTATCCTTATCGGCCATAATCAATTCAGTTCCTTCTTCAAAGGGCCACTTAACTCCAATATCAGGATCGTCAAACATAAGTCCCCCTTCGTCACCCGGATGATAAAAGTCTGTACATTTATATGCAAATTCCGCATAATCCGACAAAACCACAAAACCATGGGCAAAATTTTTAGGAATAAAAAACTGCTTCTTATTTTCAGCAGAAAGAATCACTCCAAACCACTTTCCGTAGGTTTTTGAATCCTGTCTTAAGTCCACGGCAACATCAAAAACTTCTCCCGAGATCACTCTTACCAGCTTGTCCTGGGGATGGTTAATCTGAAAATGCAGCCCCCTTAGTACATTTTTTACGGAAGCCGACTGATTATCCTGAACAAATACCTGCTCAATTCCAGCTTCTTTAAAATCATTATAATTGTAGGTTTCCATAAAATATCCCCTGGCATCACCAAAAACAGCCGGAGTAATTACTTTTAATCCTTCAATTTCACATGTTTCTACCGTTATCTTTCCCATATTTCTTTCCCTTCTTATCCTCTTTCACTATAATCTTCTTTATCTTTAGGAGTCTGCAATTATAATCCGTCGGCCACATCCTTCATGTATTTACCGTAATCCGTCTTCATTAAAGGCTCAGCCAGTCTTAGGAGCTGTTCTCTGTTAATGAAACCTCTTTTGTATGCAATTTCCTCAATACAGGAAATATACAATCCCTGTCTCTTCTGAAAAGCCGCCACAAAGTCCGCCGCATCCAAAAGGGAATCATGATTTCCCGTATCCAGCCATGCAAATCCTCTCCCTAAGGTTTCCACATGCAGCGTACCTCTTCTTAAATATTCATTATTAACGCTGGTGATCTCAATTTCTCCTCTTGCAGAAGGTTTTACATTTGCTGCAATTTCCACCACATCATTATCATAAAAATACAGACCTGGCACTGCATAATTACTCTTAGGCTTTTCCGGCTTCTCTTCAATGGAAAGAGCCTTCCCCGTCTGATCAAACTCCACCACGCCATACTCTCTGGGATCCCGCACATAATATCCAAAAATAGTTGCTCCCTTTTCTCTGGAAGCCACTTCCCTAAGTACTCTGGAAAAGCTTTGTCCGTAAAAGATATTATCCCCTAAAACAAGCGCAACATTATCTTTTCCAATAAATTCAGCACCGATGATAAATGCATCAGCAAGCCCTCTGGGGCTTTCCTGAACCGCATAAGAAAAAGACATGCCAAGCTGGCTTCCATCCTCCAAAAGTGCTTCAAAAACAGGCAGATCCCTGGGAGTGGAAATAATCAGCACCTCTCTGATCCCTGCCAGCATAAGTGTTGACAAAGGATAATAAATCATCGGCTTATCATAAACCGGCATAATCTGTTTACTAATTGCCTTAGTCAGCGGGTAAAGCCTTGTGCCTGAACCTCCGGCCAGTATAATTCCTTTCATTTTGATCCTCCATTCTTATTTATTCAAAATCCTGTCACATTCCGGATCTTATTTTCTTAAAGCATTTGCTGCCGAAAACTTTTATAAGTATACCATAAAATGGGAGTGATTGTAAATCACTCCCATTCCTCTATCCTGCCACAGGCGGGAATTCATCAGGGTGGAAATTTTAACGGTTCTTGTACATATCATCATAATACTTCTGGTAATCTCCGCTGGTTACATTTTTCATCCATTCCTCATGTTCAAAAAACCAGGCAATGGTGCGTTTGATGCCTTCCTTAAACATAGTTTCCGGCTCCCATCCAATCTCAGCCTTAATCTTATCAGGAGCAATGGCATATCTTCTGTCATGCCCCTTGCGGTCTTCCACAAAAGTAATCAGCTCTTCACTTACAAGTTTTTTTCTGGGATCTCCTTCTGGAAGCATTTCCTGCAAAGTATCTAAAATAATGTGAATAATCTCTATATTCTGCTTTTCATTATGACCGCCTACATTATAGGTCTCAAAAAGCCTGCCTTTTTCCTGTACCATATCAATTGCCTTTGCATGATCTTCCACATAAAGCCAGTCACGAACATTCTTTCCATCTCCGTAAACAGGAAGCTTCCTGCCCTGCAGCGCATTGTTGATAATTAGCGGAATTAGTTTCTCAGGGAACTGGTAAGGACCATAATTATTAGAGCAGTTTGTAATATTTGCAGGAAACTTATAAGTATCCATATAGGCCTTAACCAGCATGTCCGAGCCGGCCTTGCTGGCTGAATACGGGCTGTGAGGCGCATAGGGCGTGGTTTCATAAAAGTATCCGCCATCTTCCTCTAAGGAACCATAAACCTCATCTGTAGATACATGCAAAAACTTCTTATCCTCTTTAAAAGTACCATCCGGATTTTCCCAGGCTGCCTTGGCACAGTTTAACATAACTGCAGTTCCAAGTACATTGGTCTGTACAAAAATCTCCGGCGTCTTAATACTTCTGTCCACATGGCTTTCCGCCGCAAAATGTACCACTCTGTCAATCTCATTTTCTGCAAATATTTTAGAAATGGCATCCTTATCGCAGATATCGGCCTTCACAAATGTATAGTTTTCCCTGCCTTCCAACGCTTTAAGATTCTCAAGATTCCCTGCGTAAGTAAGTGCATCTACATTAATGATTCTAATTTCCTTGTCATATTTTTTAAACATATAGTGAATATAATTCGAACCGATAAATCCGGCTCCGCCTGTTACCAAGTAAGTTCTCATTTTTCCTGACCTTTCCATGTTCCACTTTAAATTTATTTAAAACATTCTTTATTGTCTTAGTATCCCATATAACTGATATTCATGTCAACTTCTTTGGCAATACCAGTTACTTTTCCCTTGGAAGAATACTGCCACATATCATATTTGGTTCTTGTATAGCTTGGCGCCGCCGCATACTGTGCCAGCCAGATTTTGTAACCGGTAAGGCTGGGAGTATCAATAAAACTATTCAGCCATGTTTTGTTTGCATAGATTCCTGCCTTGTATCCGGAATTTGAGATAGTCTGGCAGAATGCCTTACACACCGCTGTCCTGGCAGCCACACTGATACCGTCCGCACGTCCGTTATTTCCGCTGGTGGCTTCCACATCCAAAAAGACCGGATAACTGATATTATATCCACTTATCAGGCTTAATACCATAGAAGCTTCCTCAACTGCTTCCACTTCATTCACTGCCTGAGTGAAGAAATAAATCCCAACTTTAAGTCCTGCTTTAGAAGCTCCCTGAATGTTGCTCCTGAACATAGGATCTTCTATCAATGCGCCAGTGGTTGATCCCCTGTAGCCGCAACGGATAATTACATAGGAAATACCACTGTTTTTTACTGCATTCCAGTCAATATTTCCATTCCATTTTGATACATCAATTCCCAATTGGCCTGAACTATTATTTAAGGAGCCATCGCTGTTAAAGTTGTATTTTGCTCCCTGAATAACCTGCTCTCCTGTCACCTTGTTTCCATTTTTGTCAAAGAAATAGGTCACCCCGTCAATCGTCTGCCAGCCTGTATACCGATACTCACCGGTGGTTTGGGTAACCTTCCGGAAAAATTCGGATGCGGTATAGTAATCGGCATATTTTGCCTCCACATACTTGCCATCTTTCTTAATATAAAGTGTTTCTCCACTGGTGGACTTTAAGATGCTCTTTGTGTCTGTTTTTGCACCGTTAGGCGTTGCTGTAGGTGTTGCACTTGGCGTAGCTGTAGGCGTCGCCGTAGGAGTTGCTGTAGGTGTCACTGAGGACGATGCACTGGGCGATACCGAGGGAGAGGCACTGGGCGAAACTGAGGGAGATACCTGGGGGGTAACTGTAGGCGTTACCGAAGGGGCAGGCATGGTAGTCGGCGTAGCCGCTGCAGTAGGCTCCGGAGTGGGTTCTTCCGTAGGGGCTTCCGTGGGAGACGGTTCCTGTGTAGGAGCCTGTGTAGGTTCCGTATCAGGCTCCTGTGTAGGTTCTTCCGTAGGACTCAAATCCCCCCCTGATGTTCTCGGTGCTTCTATTCCTGAAAGTAACCGGAACCCTGAAGAAGCGGTTTTTCCAGGATCGGCAATCTGGCTCTTATCCACCTTTTCATAACTGTTTTCTTCTTTTTGTGTTCCATCTATGATTGTCTTGGTGGATTCCACCCATTCTACCGTATCCGTATTGGTAGATTCCACTACTGTTTCATTCACCTTGGTGTCTTCCACCGCCGCATTTACCTGTGATTCTGTCTTTACTTCGTCAGCAACGTCAACCTTTTTATATTCGATGGTGTCTTTTACCGTAATTGCAATTGCTTCCGTAGAAATATTATATTCCCCATCAGAAACCGGAGAAATAATTTTAACCTTATATTTTCCCGGTTCAATATCAGTTAAATATATAATTCCATCCTTGTCATCATCTACTTTGGTATAAGTTTCACCTGAAGGTTTTTCAATTTCTACTGAAAACTGAACGTTTGGAATCAGCTTTCCGGTCTTTTTATTGATAAACTTAATCTTCAAATCCTTTTGTATGGAAGTGAGATTCAGTGTAACTCCGATCTTTCCGCTCTCATCTTTCTCATCAACAGGCTCTTCTATTTGCTGTTCCATTTCCGCCACCATAGCCTTGGCCGCCTGTGCATCGGAGATGGCCAGTAACCCCGCCTCTCCAATCACGCCCATATCTTCCATGCCGGCACCAACTTCAGCAAAGGTTTCAATCTGCTGCTTACTGCTTCTTGCGCCCAAATACAGGGTACCTGTAACCACTGCAAACACAAGAACAGCTGCTCCGGTAAAAATAACAATATGATCCACCGCAGACATATGGGTAATCTTATAGCCGATTTTTCCAAAAAAGCCCTCAGGCTCTTCGTCATCCTCGTCCTCCTCATAATACTCGTCATCTTCTATTTGATCTTCATCATCTTCATAGTAATCTTCCTCGTCATCTATTTCTTCATCTTCATAATATTCTTCTTCGTCATCTTCATAGTATTCCTCGTCGTCATCTTCGTAGTAATCCTCTTCATCCTCAATTTCTTCATCATCCTCGTAGTAGTCTTCCTCGTCATCTATTTCTTCATCATCCCCGTAGTAGTCTTCCTCATCCTCATAGTAGTCCTCTTCATCCTCTATCTCTTCATCATCTCCATAGTAGTCTTCCTCATCTTCATATTCATCCTCTTCAAAGTCCACCCATTCCAATTCTTCGTTTTTTCTTCTTCTATAATCACGTCTGTTTTTCTTCTTACCTTTTCCTAATAAATGTCCCAATTTGCTCATTTATGTAAACCCTCCAAATTTAACATTTCTGTAACATTTATGTATTCCAAAAAATTGCATTCCTTGCTATTATAACATTTATACAAGCTTTACACAATTGTTTTGTTTTTTTATGTGTTAAAAAGGCTTAATATTTAGAAATCTGACAGTTAACATAAATTTTTCTCATTTTATGTCGTTAAAAACCGACGAATATCACCTATAAGTTATTGACTTTTTTTGCATTTCTTGTAAACTTAAATACGACTTGACTATTATGTTTGTTTAAAGAAAGAGGTAGCCTATATGATGTACATGCATTATTGCAAACGTTGTCACCGTATTTTCATGCTAAACGGACATAAGATGATCTGTCCAAAATGTGCTGATCCTTTAACTGAGCTTCAGATTTCTTATCTGGATTATGTAGATTTGGATATGGCTCAACGTGAGGCATATAAAGATGCCTGTGCAGATGAACAGCAGCTAAATAAACTTAAGACTACATATCGAATGTATAAGTACAGCAAGTGGTATAAGGAACTTCAGTCACAAAACACAGCTAACCTTCCCCTTACTACTCTATTGGCTTCCAAAGCACAAAGGAATGTGGTGGAAATGCAGCACAGCGCGAGCACAATTAACTCAGATTTCCCCTTATGAACATCCATCAAAAAGCCTTTCTTAGATTTGCATTGCATTTCTGAGAGAGGCTTTTTGCGTATTTAAGTATTCCCGGTATCTTAAATTTTTCTGAATATGTGGATTTTTTATTCAAATAATAGTAGAATAATGTTTAATTGCTTTAACGAAAGGATAGATCATTATGAAACCAAATGAAACTATGGAAGAAACTCCTGTCCCCAAAAAAGGCGGCTCACAATTTATTTTACATTTGATTCTTCTTGCAGCAATCCTTCTGATTGCAGCAATAGCTGTTTACAGATTATACAAATGGAATCAGGGTACTCCTTTAGATACAAATACAGATGAGATTGATACATCACAATTTGATATTGAAACCCTTGACATGATTATTCCTATGGATTCCTCTCTCCTTGCAGGACGGGAAGATGACGGCGAAACCACCATTCTCTGTCTCGGCAATAATCCCTTCTCCGATGATCGGGGAAGCACCGGACTGGCTGCACAGATTGCATCAAAAACCAATTCAACCGTTTATGACTGTGGTTTTCCTGATTCTTCGGCTGCCTGTAAATATCCAATTTACAATCCGGAATATACAAAAGATCACTTCAACCTGTTTTATGTGGTAGAATGCTTCCGAAACAATGAATTTACTGCAATTTCTTCTATTGCAAATGATGAAGCGGATCCCAGATATGCCGAGACTGTGGAAGTGATGAAAACGGTGGATATGAACAAGGTGGATATAATCATCATTATGTATGACAGCACCGATTACAACATGGGCACCCCTTCCGATAATCCCGATAATCCAAATGATGTTACCGCATTTACCGGCGGTCTTCGGACAACCATTGAGAATATAAAATCTACATGGCCTTATATCCGCATTTTTGTAATGTCTCCTACTTATGCCAGATACATGGACGAAAACGGAGATCTCCATAATGGAACTACCACTGATATGGGAAATGGAACTCTAAACCACTATTTGGTAAAAGAATCAGATGTTGCAATGGACTGCGGTGTTTCCTTTATCGACAATTATTTTGGAACAATCAATGAAGATAATTATCAGGAATATATGACTGACCACCTTCATTACAACAATGCCGGACGTGAAAAACTGGCGGAGAGAATTGCAGATATCATTAATAACCGGATGGGTACCGTAACCTCCACCTCTGCAGAATAAAATTTATATCTGTTAAATCAAAAACACCGCAGTAAGCTGTTTTGCATACTGCGGTGTTTGCATAAGGATGCCCGCTGCAGATGCAGAATTTCTATCCCCTGCGTAAGAGCAACTCCTCATAATCAAAATTTTCTGCAATTTCTCTCATATGTGCCAAATACTCATCTATTGTCTTTCCTGCTCCTAAACCTTCTTCCCCTTCTTTTTTCACAAGGCATTCTCCATTCGCAAAGCATTCTGTCATATAGCGGTTAAATTTAGGATGATAATGACTGTAATCAGCATAATTATTTAAATCACTGATAATTTCCTCCTGATCCGGGAAAAAGTAAACTTTCACATTTGCATAGGCATTTAATCTCTCTGCAATATATCTGTATTCCTCTATAGTAGCGTCAAGATGATTTTCCATAATCACATCATTCCAGAACAAAATACTGTAAGGGGGAAAAAATATGATAAATTCTGTCTCCGGATTTGCTTCAATATAAGGGCATATATTGATATCCAGATTTTTTTCCGTTGATGCAAGATATGCATCTGCCGGGGTTTGTTCATCAACCTGCGCAGGAGAGACATAATTGTGCAGCACCCACTGTTCGCTGTAGTATTCTTCTGTCCACCAGCTTGCATACACATTAGATAAATCTGTAGGATCCGGATCCGCTACAGGCCGCAGAATGTAGTTAAGAATCACATCCTTATTCAAAAGATATTTAATATCATTTAAATAATTTTCATCATATAAATATTCCGGTATGGGATATTTTGTTTCCTCCACGCCACCCGTATAAGTAATAACGTCCACACCTAGGAAAACTTTTTTTATTCTCCTGCCTTCTTTGTTGTTATCACTTTTAAAAATAATGTCCATAATATTAGCCTGGTCTTTTGGGTAGGCTCCGCTATAGCTAAGCTTAATGGTATCCAGCCCCATCAGTTCATAAAACCATGTTGTCTGAAAATTTACCGTCATGGAAGAGCCTAAAATTACACTATCATATTCCATATGAGATGCCATGCCCGGATTTTGGGACAGTTGATTATCTACCAGATAAGGAAATCCCTTTAGAGGAGCATGATAATGGAAAAAGGGATCTACATAAATAACCAGCGCTGCCGCTAGAATACACACTGTCATCACCAGTGCAAAAAAGCCTGTTAACGCATGTTTAAAAGGATTTTTTTCCCATTCTTTCATATACTATCCTTTCTGAATTCATCAGAATTATCTTTAAAAATTAACATACAAAAATGAGCTGACTCCTGAAAAAGAAAGAATGCTCCAAACAAAAAGCACTGCCAAAAAAACAACATGCACTGCATCAGGCTTCACCTTCTTTACAAAATCCACTGCATTCCGCCCAAAAAACACCAGTAAGAGCACCGCTGTCAAAATAAGAATCATGAGAAGATACTGTCCATACTGCCAGCCATCCAGCTTTAAAACTTTAATTACATACCAGAACTCGTCCAGATTAAAACAACCTGCAAGGTTCCAGTTAATTTTTCCAAATTGAAAAGAAAAAATCGTTCTGAACAAGCCAAATGCCTCCTTTAAAGAAGGCGCGCGAAAGAAAATCCATGTCGCATTTACGTACAAAAACGTAAGCAGCACTTTGAGTGCATGTACCGCCTTGCGTCCTGCGTATCTCACATTGCTTCCCGTCCGAATCTCATTTTCCAGTGTATGCTTCCTGTCTGTTTTCGTCCTTTCCTGCTTTGCATCCATCCACATTTTTGTCAGCACATAAAGAATTCCATGCATCATCCCCCACACAATAAACTGCCAGCCGGCGCCATGCCAGACTCCGCTTACCAAAAATACAATCAAGTAGTTAACATAAGTTCTTCCCCTTCCTTTTCGGTTTCCGCCAAGAGGAATGTATAGATACCTGGTAAAAAACCTGGTCAGGGTAATATGCCAGCCTTTCCAAAATTCAATAATATTTGATGCCTTATAGGGTGCATTAAAATTAAGCGGCAGTTCAAATCCAAGCATTCCTGCCACTCCCATTGCCATATCACAGTATCCGCTGAAATCAAAATAAAGCTGAAGTGTATAGGAAAGCATGACAATCAACGCATCTCCTGAATTTAATGCAGCTATATTTGTATAGCCAAAATCCACCGCTTTTCCCAAGGTATCTGCAATCAGCACCTTTTTAAACAATCCCAGTGTAAATAAATACAAATTTCTGTAAACACGCTCCCAGTCAGTTTGCTTTACCTTCCCCGTAAGCTGAGGCAGTATTTCCTCCGGCAGCGCAATGGGTCCTTGCATTATCTTAGGGAAAAAACTTACATATGCTCCGTAAGAAAGAGCTGATACCTCCTTTAAATTACCTCTATAACTCTCCATTAAAAAAGCAACCTGTGTAAAAGTAAAAAAACTGATTCCTAAGGGAACAAAGCTCCCTGTTCCAATATACTTAAAGCAGGCGAGACACCCCAAGTGAAACAAAAGTCCTGCCACAAGATAATGCCTTTTCCTTTCTCTTTGCTCCATCTGCCGGAAAAGCATGTAATTCACTGCCATACCGGCCACCAGAACCGGAAGATATTCCGGATGCAGCCATCCATAAAAAAGCATGGATACAGCCAAAAGAAATCCATTTCTTATCGCATCGCAATAGATACCATTTTGAAAAGACACTGCAATTTTATTCACAATATAGTATCCCACCAGCGTCAAAGGGAAAAAAAGAAACACAAATTCATATGAATTAAACAGCATTACTCTTCCTCTTTTTCGTAATATTCCATCCACCCCTCTACTACCCGGGCAGTAACCGGATCTTCATAAATTCTGTAACCGTCAATTATATCAAGTAAAATAAGTCCGGCATCTTCAGGCGGCACATCCGTCTTTTTTCCTTCATCCATAACAAGGTACCGGCAATAGTCAGCTCTAACTGCCTCTAAAAGAGTCTCCATATTTACCACTTCCGGCTTTTCCATTGCCTCATAAACCGCATTATAATAGTCCCATCTTGCCACCAGCATTTCTCTTCCATAGGGCATCCTGATACCCGCATCATACTGCCTTACAAAGTGAATCAGCTCCGGCGGCATAACCGCAGTCACCGTGGCATTAGGGTTATCAGGCGTAATCCTGTCACATATTTTTATTACCGTATCCGGGATATGGTAAAGGTTTTCTGCCTTGGAAATATATTCGTTTTTATACACATAGCTTCCACATAAAACAATCAGTGCCGCTGTAATCACCAGTCCGATTCTTTTGTGTGCTGCAAATAGTCTGCAGGCTCCATAAGCTGTAATAACTCCCATTGGAATCGTCCACAATATGCGGTAATAAGTCTCTCCATCAAGTCCTGCCGCCACAAATGCCTTTCTGCTTACCGGAAAAAGAAATAGCGCCACTATAAGTATAGGGGCATAAACCAGCAGAATCCGCACCCTTTTATCTTTTTCCTTAAAAAGCAGATAAATCCAGCACAGGGCAGTTAATGCCAGAAGCAGCTTCAATCCCGTATATAATTTAAAAATTACCAGACTTTCCATAAATATTCCATACATAACAAAGCTTCCTTTCTTTAAAGCCGGATAATCCCATGGGTAAGCAGCAGATACAAAAGCACATAAATGCCTCCGGTAACACAGGTAAATCCTGTTTTCACCAAAATGCCAAACCGTTTTTGTCTGACTGCAAACAACACTGCAAATCCCGCACTCATCAGGCAGCTTAATAATACAGCTAAAGAGCTGCTGGCGCCTCCTGCAAAGTTCAGACAGGCTAAAAGTATCCAGAATCCGGTTTTTCTTTCCCCTGTGTCATTTAATAATTCAAAGTCATCCGGATTATCCGATTCATCAAAAGAAGCAAACAAGCACAAAAAGAGCCATATCACTGCCGGAATCACAAAACTGCCTGCAAAAGATTTCCCCTGCCAGGTTCTTGTTAAAAAAAAGGTTTCCGGCGTGTATATGGAGATGTTTCCAAACATCTGCCACAAAGCCATGACTACCATAAACATAGGCAGTAAGTCTTTTCTTTTCCTTAGCAGGATTTTTCCAATTTGATAATATAAAACATAGGTAAGGGGAATCAATAAAAGGGGCACTGCCGTATGGCTTACAATGGTTGCATGAACTCCACTCATTCTTCCCAGATACGCCTCCCATATGGGAAAAAGAGCCAGCCCGTGACGTATATCCAAAGGGGTGCTCCGTCCGGTATATGGGTTTACCCGATATAAGGTATCCAGCTGCTGGGCTGCTACTGCCTGAGCGCCATAATACGCATCATCCCCATCAAAAGAGGCCCGGGTAAAAGCCATATAAAGCTGAAATCCCACTAAAATTAAAAACAGGCCAAATACAATTTTCCCCTCCAGCGAAATTTCCCTTTTGGTGTTATCAGGCCTTACTGCTGCCCGCGACATCTCATAAATATAAGCGCCGCTTTGCTTTTTCCTATACAGGGTAATCAAAATTCCAGCTGCCGCACATAATAAAATGCAGGGGGTAAACAATCGCACAAATATGGTAAACCCATTATAAACTGCCAGAAGCACAACAGGAATTCCTATCAGCTCAAGCAGCCCAAACAACAAAATATATCCTGCCATAAGTGCCACCGCCGGCGTTCGAAAGCTTTTTCCCACCAACGGGAAAAATAACAGTCCCATGCAAAAGGGAATAACAACAAGCCATAAAATAAGACATAATATCTTTAAGATTATCATTTACCTTTTCCTCTTCATCCTTTTAACTGTTACGTCTGAACAAATAATAAGTATACACTTTCCCGTCCTGATACCATTCTTCCTGTGCCGTCAATTCATAGTTTTCCCAAATGACCTCTGGGTAGTCATCTCTTGCAATCACAAAAGTAGTTTGTCCTTCCGCAATATAACGTTCCTGCTCTTTTAACACATCATCAATTGCCAGTGTCTGTGTCTGGAACCATCTGCAGGCAGGCACAATATCACACACGGTATAAAGTCCTGCATCCAGGCATCCAATATTAAGCAGCGTAGGGTTTTCTTCTTTTTCCACCACTTTTTTAAATCTGCTTAAAAAATGCATCTCCTTTTCCATCTGCATAAACGGAATATTTATGGAATTGCGCCAAACAATTCCCCATCCAAGTAAAACAGATATGAACAACCCCCACAGCATTAGCGATACAGCGTTTATTTTCCGGTTCCATCCTGCCAAATTCTTTTTTCCCTGTCTTAAGAGCCACTCTAATCCTTGCCCTAAATATGCAAATCCCATTACCGTAAACACAGCCAGCGGCAATGCATAATAGGGAAGAGTTCCCCCTCCTATGTAAATTCCAAGAAACAGGAAAACACACAATGCCAAAAGATGAAAACGCTCCAGCCATTTCTTTTCCTTCCCCAGAAAAAAACAGATAGTCCCTGGTATCAAAAAACAGAAATATACCAAGTTATCCCGAACAATCCAATAAAACAGTTTACTTAACGTATATATCCTTTCCACTATACCGGGCCCTTTGCTGTTTAAATTACTGTAAACAAATACATTAATATAAACATAACCCCAATACCATTCATAGAGACTGTTCTGTACTCCAAAATAAATCAGCCAGGGAACAAATGGCACCGCCATTCCTCCTAGGAAAATTAAACAGCCTTTCACTGCTCCCCAAAAATTCTTTTTTACCAGAAAAGAAAACGCAATACACATCATCCATGCAAAATAAAATCCCAGCACGGTAAACTTAATATTTGCAATCATTCCTGCCATGACTCCCCCCGACAAGATCTCTTTCCAGCTCATGACAGATTCCGGATAATTTCTTTTAAAATATTTTAAGGAAAGAAACAACCCCCAAACCAGGAAAGGAAAACAAATTTCCTCTGCGCTTCCTCCCCAATAAAAGCTTTTTGAACTGATGACAACAGCCAGTACCAGCGGACTTAAAAAGAGCGCCATTTCTCTTCTTACATAAAGCTGTAAAATATGAAAGAATCCTGCAAGATCAAAAAACGCCAGAATCACTTCCATGACAAACACCCCTGCAAAGGTGGTATGTGATACTAAATAACTAAGTCCATAAAAAAAGTAAAGGTACATTCCCTTCTGATCAAACACATCCCGATAAGGCATTTTCCCATGAAAAAGAGCCTTTCCTACCGAAAAATAACTGTTGGCATCATTCCAGTCATTATAAGGGTATAAAAAGGAAGAACGAGTTGCAAATAAAAGCAGGATAAATGCTGCCAGCAAAAGGAATCCTCCTTCGGTCATCCTCTTAAATCTATCAAAACCAACAGCTCTTTTTAAAGCATTCATATATCATATTATCTCCATTATTTTAAAATCCGTTTTTTACCATTTTACACTAATTTTTTCTTCAACACCAGTATTACCTGACAGTTCTTCAAATATGGACACATTTTTTTATCTATGTTACAATAATAAAATGTACATGATCGGGAAAGGTGGAAAGCAGCATGAAGAAAGCACTTGTCATAGGCGCAGGCCCTGCAGGCCTTACAGCGGCTTATGAACTTTTAACCAAATCAAAAGATTTTAAGGTTACCATATTTGAAGAGAGCGATTGTTTTGGCGGCATCTCCAAAACTGTAAATTATAAGGGAAACCGGATGGACATGGGGGGACACCGCTTTTTCTCCAAAATCCCTGAGGTGAATGACTGGTGGGACAAAATGCTTCCCATGCAGGGGGCTCCCACTTATGACGATATTCTTTTGGACAGGCCCATGCCCCTTACGAAAGGGGGACCTGATCCTGAAAAGGAAGATCGGGTTATGTTGACGAGACATCGTGTATCACGTATTTATTTTGATTCCAAATTTTATGATTATCCGATTTCCCTAAAACTGGAAACCTTTAAAAACTTTGGCTTTCTGACCACAATAAAGGTAGGGTTTAGTTATCTTGCTTCTTTATTCTGCAAAAAACCGGATGATAACCTTGAAAATTTTTATATCAACCGCTACGGACGAAAGCTTTATTCCATGTTTTTTGAATACTATACGGAAAACCTGTGGGGACGCCATCCCAGCGAAATTGACGCTTCCTGGGGTGCGCAACGGACAAAGGGACTGTCTATTATGGCAATCCTGAAAGATGTTTTTGAGAAAAAATTTAAAAAGAAAAATCGTAAAGTGGAAACCTCCCTGATTGAAGAATTTAAATATCCCAAATTAGGCCCCGGTCAGCTTTGGGACGTAACCGCTTCTGAAATCGAAAAGCTGGGAGGAATCATTATTAAAAATGCAAAAGTAACCAAACTCCATAAAAATGAAGCCGGTCTCCTCACTTCCCTTACTTATGTAAAGGACGGGCAGGAGCATATAATGGAGGGAGATTTCTTTATTTCTTCCATGCCTGTAAAAGATCTGGTGGAAGGCATGAATGACGTCCCAGCAGAACCAGCCAGAATTGCTGCCGGACTTCCTTATCGTGATTACATGACCTTGGGCGTCCTCGTTCCTAAGATCAACCTGAAAAACAAAACAAAAATTAAGACCGTAAGCAATATCGTTCCTGACTGCTGGGTTTATGTACAAGACCGCAATGTAAAGCTGGGGCGCTTCCAGATTTATAACAACTGGTCACCTTACATGATAAAAGACTTGGAGCATACTGTATGGATCGGACTGGAATACTTTGTAAACGAAGGGGATGATTTCTGGAACATGACGGAAGAAGAATTCTCCAAAATCGGTGTGTCTGAAATGATCAGGCTGGGGCTGATTGACAATGCTGACATTGTAATGGACACCCATATGGAAAAAGTTAAAAAGGCATACCCTGCTTACTTTGACACCTATGATGAAATTGATACCCTTGTGGCCTACTTGAGCACCATCGAAAATTTATACTGCGTAGGACGCAACGGACAGCATCGGTATAACAATATTGACCACTCCATGGTCACTTCTTTTGAAACCGTAAAAAATATTCTCTCCGGAGAAAAAGACAAGTCAAATATCTGGAGTGTCAATACAGAGCAGGAATACCACGAAGGCATTAAGAAAAACGAAGCCGAAGTAGATTAAAGAACAAAAGTTTCCACCTAAATAATGATTTAGCCGCACACTTAGCAAGCGATGTATCACTTTTCAAGCTGTGCGGCTTTTGCATTCTATTTTCTAAACAAAGACTGTCTCGCCCCGTGGTTTGCCGCCCTGTTCTTCAATGTATCGTCCACCACATCCATCCTAAGCCCTGCGTCAATAAAGTCACAGTACTTACAAAAATTATAATCTCCCCGGCTCGTCCTGATAGCCTGTCTGATTTTTTTGTACTCCTCACTATTCCAGGCTTCTTTTAAAGGCGTTACATTTAAATCCGCCAGTGTGGTTGCTTCAAAGTTATCACAGCAGCAGATTCCCATTCTTCCATCCGGGAATATAAACATATCCGTGTAAGGCATCAGGCAGGTTTCCTTGATGATCTTCTGTGTATTCTGCTTATTCGGCGCACTTCCCGCACGATTAGTCAGCACCGCATCCATATATCGCATTTGAATCAAAAGTTCCACATCCTTAAATTCCTCCGGATGTGCCTTAGCATACTCATAAATTTCCTGTACATTTTCATGTAGCTTCATATCTCTGCAATAATTGTTGATAATAAGTTGATTTACATAAGGAATAATTTCCTTTACCTTATCCACGGTCAGCAAAAGTCCATTAGAAGAAAGAAAAATAAAACTCTCAGGAAGCTTTTCCCTGCAATATTTATGAAACTCTACAATTCTTGTGTCCAGAAAAGGCTCATTGTTTCCATAAAGAGTCAGATGCCCTTTATATCCCCAATCGTGAAGCTGGTCAATGATACTGTAAAAAAGATCATCTTCCATTCTTTTGTAAGGCCTTTTTTCCGCATTTTTGTTTGCCGTACAAAAAGAACAGGTGCTGTTACAGCGGTTTATGGTTTCCAAGTTTACTACCAAAGGCTTAGGAACTTCTTCTCCCTCCAAAAAGTACTCAATATATTTTCTCTGTAATTTATTTCTTGCCAGGAACTGAAGTTTTAAATAACTTTCAGAGGAAAGCTTTGGAAATCTCTTTTGCAGATTCCATCCAAGGGTTCCACCAAAATTATGAAATTTAACTGACATTTTTTCCTCACTTCTGCGCTGCTTTTGTTGATCAATTCATTTACGCCCGGCGGCGCACAGGCACATAATATTTTCTATCGACTGTATAACTTTATCATTTTACTCAAGTAACGTCAATCCTTCGTCTTAGAAAGATAAAAGCAATCAAGGAGATAATCCCCCCGCCAAAAAAACCGCACCATAAGCCGCTGCTGATGATTCCCCTTACATATTCCACCGTTACAATATTTCCTTCCACCTTCTGCATAGGTGTCTTGGCATCCTGGTAATTTAATATTTTTCCGTCAAAATCCTCTGGAAGCTGATCAATATCCAAATACATTCTCTCTTCCTCAATCTGCGTGGAAGAACGAAGTGCATAATAACATTTCGGCATATCTGCCATTACCGCAAACAAAATACCTGCCATAACCATAATAGCTATTGTACCTATTATAATAAACTTTTTTTGCATTTTTACCACTTGTAAAAATTGATTTTTCACACAAATAGTTTTTTCTATGGGAATTACAACTTCTTTTTTCCCTATGGTCAGCAATCCTATTTTTTTATTTAATACATGATCCGGTTTCTTATATGCAAATTCATTAAATTTATCAAAAAGGAATGCTCCCATAAATAAAAGAGAAATATTTTTAAAGGAAGGATTTACAAAAAATGGTTCTGTAATCGCCGCCACAGATAGTCCGATAATAATTGCAAGCTCCTGATATTTTTTCTTTTTCAGGCAATGCCAAACCAATGCAATATAGCCAATACACAAAAGAAGAAAAAACACCACTCCATAATGCATCAGTGCAAACACATAAGAACAGTCAATATTCCAAAGCCCTTTGGGTATTGCATCTGAAGGTCTTGCACCAAATAATGTAATGGGATCCGTAGTCATATGGATTCTTGCAATGTTAAACCGGGTGTTCAGCACCTTATTACAAATCTCCCAAAGCCGCTCTGGAAAAGTTAAAGGCCCCAGTATGGAAAATGCCGCACACATGGGAAAGACCAGCATTACAAGCAGCTTTTCCAGCTTGTTCAGCTCCTTTCGAAAAGAAAGATATAAATTTCCAAACAGGTAAACCACCACTACAATCAGCCCCGTATAGCTGACAGAATAAAAGAAGATATATAGATTTCCAATCAGCATAAGCACAGTTGCATAGATTAATTTTTTCCCTTTCCAATCTGCCAGGTATAAAATAAAAGCGCATAACATCATGGACGTAATCTGCAGCACATTAGGGTGGGGCTGTCCCAAAGACCAGCGGATAATATACCCCAGTCCCAGCTTGGCATGTATCACAAAAATATCCTGCCTGATACCTGTCAATGTCAAAATGACCTGTGCAATGAAAGTAATCCCCCACACTGCCAGACCTACGGAAAACACCCGCTTCACCGGTACATTTTTCATTGCCACAATCATAGCAATATAAATCAAAGCTCCCTTTTCACCTGAGTTATGCCAAACCAATATACCGAGAGCCAGCATCCCAAGAACGAACAGCCACTCCACCAGGGTATGCTCCGTAAGAGCCAGCTTGCACACAATCAGCAGCCCTCCAAGAAGTAATGCTGCCGTATAAGGCCACATCCCATCATACAGCCCCATTCCTTTCGCAAAAGCCATAATAAAAAAGTAAAAATAGTATACAATTTCCGCTACATTCAAAACCAACACATTCTTTTTTGTCTGCTGTGCCATTCTGCAACCATGCTCCTTTCAAGGTCCGGCTCCTGATTAAAAATTTTAATTTCAATCTTTCCCTTTTCTTATTACCATTAAAGCCACTGTCCTTCCATAAGACAAAAGCACCTGAAATTCTTCCCGCTTAAAGCTGTAGATCAAAAATACCACTCCGGAGACCAATACACTGATTATTCCCTTGATTAAAACACCTGCCACTCCGCCAACGCCGATAAAACCTGATAAAAATGCAGTTCCTAAGGAAATACAGGAGAAAATGCCAAGGCGCAGAGCGAAACGGATATAATACTCCACTGGGGATTTTTTTGTATAATGCTTGTAAACCACTACCGTTCTTCCCATAAAGATCAAAAGGTGTCCTGCCACCGTTCCCACCATAACGCCCGCCACACCCATAGGCTTTGCAAGTAAAAGAGTGAATGCTACATTTACCACTGCTGCAGCAATCATATAATTTCTATCGCTTTCAAAATGCCCCAGAGTATTTCTAAAATAATTCATTGGATTATTGCAGATAGACACAAACACATTCAGGGAAAGAAGGAATAAAAACAAAAAGGGCAGATGAAAATCCCTGTTTTTCAGCCATACTAAAATGAAATCCTGCCCTACTACCACCATCCCCACTGCTGCTGTCAGCCCCAAATAAAATCCCACCAGATCTAGAGCATAAAAGAAACTGATTCCTTTTTTGGCATCCTTATCGTACACCATATTTCCAATACCAGCCTGCAAAGCCTGAAAAATTGAAAGGATAAACTCCTGTATTTTGGAGGATATCATCTGATAATTATTAACTAATCCAACAACTCCTACTCCTAAAACCGCTGTGATAATAATACTGTCAGAGCTTCCATAAATAGTGCCTGCAATCTTAGTTGCCATCATATTTTTTACATCATACCAGAGATTTAATTTCTTAAAATCTTCCTTTGTCACCTTTGTTTTCACAATATCCGGAAAGCTTTTTTTCGACCGCCATGCAATAATCAAATTAGAAATAACATTGTTTAAAATTCCCACAACAAGATATGCTATATAACTTTTCCAAACCACCAAAACTACCATTTTACAGCAAGTGGAAATGATGGTCATAATCGTATCCACCATAGTACAAAAATAAATTTTCTGATAGGTAACGAAAAGAATCCTGCGGTATGCAAAGAAATAAGTACATAGGGTGGCCATAAGCTGCAAAAAATAAATTGTATAGATAAACTCCCATTTTTCCGTATTGTCTTTTAAGATTACCGGAAGAAAAAAACTGACCACAATTCCTGCCGCCAGAACAAAAGCTCCCACCACTTTGTAGATCAGCTTGTACATATAAAGCAGCCTGCAGATCTGTGCCTTGTTATCTGTTGCAATCTCACTGTACATATGGTAAGTGATAATGCCCGCAATTCCCATTTCAGAAAGGGTTAAAAAAGAAAAAATAGAGGTAAACAGCCCGTCATACCCCAGATAATCTATTTTCAGGGAATCCAGAAAAAGGCGCCTTGTCACCAGACTGAGCACTGCAATCAAAAGAGCCGAACCCCATATATATATTAAATTGATAATGGAATTTTTAATTCTCATTTCCCATACCTTTCCTAAAAGCCCTGGTAAATAAACTCTGCCGCACTGTATCCCGGCCCATAATATCCAAGCAGGATCGTATAAAATAAAAGGGCATACCAGATCATCCACCTGATTGGCAGCTTTCTTTGGCTAATGCTTTCCCTTATTTTAATTCCTTTTTCCTGCAAAATAGAAACCGTAAGTAAAATCCCCAGTGAAACCACTGCAATGATCATCTCCACCCAGTCAAGTCCTAAAGTAAAAAGGCTGCCATCAAAAACCGCTCCCAAATGAAAAGAAGTAAACATGCTTCTCAGCACGGACACCGCCATGCCAACGTTGTCTGCCCGAAAGAATACAAACCCAATATTAACAAGGAAAAAAGTTCTTACTATTCTAAAACCATCCACCCACCTGCTCTTAGGATTGATGTGGCATTTTTCCATAAAGGTTTGAAAGAAAGGCATTAACAATTCACCCATTACAATATAAAACCAGTGAAGCAGACCGGAACCAATTACATACTTCCAGTCTCCCCCATGCCATATTCCTACCGTAAACCATAAAATAAACATGGCAAGAAAAGTGGTAAGCTGCTTTCCTCTTTTCTTTCCCAAACGCTTTTTTAAATTTTTTCCTAACCTGGTAAATGCGCTTGTCCGAAGCAGCGGATAAAAAATATACTCCTTCATCCATACACCAAGAGTCATATGCCATCTTCTCCAATATTCGGAGATGTTCTTTGAAAAATAAGGCGTTTCAAAGTTTTCCGGCATTTTCAGTCCAAATGTCTGGGACATGCCAAGCACAATATCCATGCTGCCGGAAAAATTTGTATAAAGCTGAAAGGCAAAACAAATCGTTGCAAACCATAAGTAAATTCCGCCATATTGTACATGGTTTCCATAAACCGTATTCACCACAAGATTCATTCTTTCGGATATTACCAGCGTCTTAAAAAAGCCCCACAGCATACGCTGCATTCCAAAAGTAACCTGCTTGTAATCAAACCCATGGGGGGCAAAAAACTGCTCTCCGTCTTCCCGATAACGCATAATCGGCCCCGACAAGATAACCGGAAAGTACATTCCATACAATGCCAGCTTTAAGAAATTTTTTTGTGGAACTGCAATGCCATTGTACACATCTGCCACATACCCAAGAATAGAAAAAGTATAAAAGGAAATCCCCAGCGGCACCATAAAATGTAAACCGTCAACCACATCCTTCGTCCCTCCAAAAAGTTTTGACAGTCCATTTATGGTATTAATTCCAAAGTTCACATACTTCAGCACAAATAAAATGCCAATCTGCAAAACAATAACCATTATAAGGGCGGCTTTTCTTTTGCTGGTTTTTCCTTCTTCGCCCATAATGCGGATTCCAATATAAGCAGATAAACAGGAAACAAGGGGGTACAAAATAAGTATTCCGTTTCCTGAAAGCAGATAATATGCTATACTTGAAAAAAGAAGCACACACCACCGTATCTTTTTAGGTACAAGATAGTACAAAAAAAGCAGACACACATAAAAACATAAAAAGTAAAAGGATGTAAATGTAGCTCCCATAAGTGGAACCCTTTCTTAAAAATTTATAAGTACACCGGGCATTTAACCCATAAGGAGATTTCAATGAATACTTTAAAAATACACCATATTGGCTATTTAGTCAAAAAAATAAATGCGGCAGTAAAGGAATTTGAACATCTTGGATTTACCCTAATCCAGGACATCACCTATGATAACTACCGCAAAGTTAATATTTGTTTTCTTGAAAAAGATGGCTATACCATAGAACTGGTCTCTCCTACAGACGATACCTCCGTAGTAGCAGGCCTTTTGAAAAAACACAAAAACAGCCCCTATCATATCTGCTATGAAACCGAACACTTTGAGGAAGATTTTGCAAGACTTCAGGAAGAAGGATATACAGCAATTGATCTTCCTGCTCCGGCTCCTGCAATTAACTCACTTCCGGTAGTATTCCTGGTGAATGCAAAGCTTGGTATGATAGAGCTTTTAAAAAAGCCCTAGATCTGGCTTAAAATAATATCCACCATCTCTCCCACATTTTTCATGGTGACAACCTGTCCCATGTTAAATTTCATGCCAAATTCCTGTTCAACCGCCGCAATCAGATTGATATGCTCTAATGAATCCCAATCCTCAATATCATCTGAGGTTGTTTCATCATTTACTTCAATACTCTCATCATCAAACACATCCTGAAACACCTCATTTAAAGTTGCATACACTTCTTCCCTTGTCATCCTCATTTCCATCCTTTCTTACTCTTAATATTTTTAATGAATGATACTGCAGCTGAAGATTCCCGCCATTTATTCATTTACTAAAATTACACCATTTTTCTTTTTGTAATCCTCTTTTATTTCAAACTGCCATACCGTATTGCCCTCTTTATCCTCTTCCACCCTTGTAAAACCCTGAATTTCATAGAAATTCTTAACCATGGCATTTTTAGGTGTTGGGTAATAATAACCCATAATCTTCGAGATTTCTTTTTCCTCTCCGGCTTCCACCAGCGCATCCATCATGGCAAATTCCATATCCCGTTTCAGCACCCGGCAGCTCATCAGCCACAGCTCTACATGCAGGATATTTCCTTCTATCCGCCCGATCACCAAAGATACCACGCCATTATCCCCAAACTTATCCGTAAGTTTTCCATACAAGGTAATATACGCAGGATCTTCTGCAATCTTCTCAATTTCCGCCTGGGTAAACCGCCTGGTAGTTAAATTAAACTGATTGCTTTTATTGGTAAGCTGGGCAATCCTTGAAAAATGTACCGGATCAAAGCCTGCAATTACCGCCTTCATCTCCAGAGATTTCAAAAATTCCCTGTAATCTCCAAAGCTCTCCTCCTGGGTTTTTCTAAGGGCATTTGCCTTATACATTTCATTCCGTTTTTTATCGTCCTCGGAAAGGCTGATTACCTCAAAGTAACCATTTTTATCTAAAATTTTTATAAACTTATCCGGCGCAAGTTCTTCGCCCCGGGTGATTTCCGGAACTGCCGCCTCCGGCACCTGCACTCTTACAATCTCCCGCTCTCTGGGGTTATCATCTACAAAGACAAGCGCATCTTTTCCTATATTAAGGGTAGAAGCAATTTCCGCCATGTTTTGGCTTTTTGGCTCCCAATTTGCCTTGATTACAATAAAATCTTCCGGCTTTAATATTCCATCTGGGTGATTTAAACCTGCAATAGCGTTTTCTTCCTCATTTTTGGAATTCACATTCAGTATAATTCCCAGATCCTTATGAGCCTTAATATAAGACTGGAATTCCTGATAAACCTGCCCCATAGGAGTTTCCTGGCCAAGCTCAAGGTTTTCCGCCCCGTCATCTCCCACAATGCCTCCCCATAAGGTATTATCCAAATCCAATACGAAAGCCTTTTTATTTTTACCAAAAACAGCCTTAATCATGTGGCTTAAATTATAAGAAAATTCAGGAATCGCCTGCATACTCATAGCGTACTTATACATATGCCAGTAAGAAGAATCCGCCCACCGGTCCAGTCCGTAGGAAGCCGCCGCGTAATTAATATCACTTAAATAAAAGTTTTCATGGCATTCCGCATACTCTGCAAACATCAAATTCAACTTGTTTATAAATGAAATTTTCCCGTGAAAATCCACCGCTTCCCGGTTTCCCATAAGGCGGTATGCAGGGTACTCAAAATTATTCTGAATAACAGGGCAGTGATAGTCCTTTGCCAGCTTATCCCACATTACCTCAAAATGCCGGTATTGACTGTTCAGCTTGTCCTGTACCTGCTCTCTTCCATCATCAAAAGCCGGATACATGGTAATGTTCCGGCTGGTGGTATGAATATAGATCAGATCAGGTGCAAATTCTCTAAGTTCTCCGTTGTCAAACATGGCATCCTGCCAGTATTGGGCATACTCAGACTCATAAAATTCCCCTTCAATTCCCTGATCTAATAAAAATAAATCCAAAATACGGATAATATCATGAGTGGTGCTGCCTCCAAGAACTGCTATCTTTTTCTTTAAAAACTTCTTCCCGCCTGCTGCGGCATCCCTGCCCGCAAGCAATTCCCGACGGATGCGTTTGGACTTTTTTAAAATATAATCACTGTCAAATGGATATTCCAATTCCCGCAAGATTATGATCCTCTCTTTGCAAATACATCAGTTCTTTTATTCTAACACCTCTCCCTTAAGTTTGTCTATGTTTTCGTTAGGAAACTGTACCGTTTCTATGCCTTTCAGCAAATAATTACCTTTTCCATGTTATCTGTGATACTGTTCCTTCCATCAGTGATCAGCGTGCAGGCATCCAGCGATGCATAGGAAAAAAAGGCGCTTCTGTCAAATTTGCTCATGTCAGCAAGTACAAAGGTTTGTTCTGACTGTGCTATGATATTTCTCTTGAAATTTCCCTCTGCTGTTCCATAAGTAGTATAACCGGTTTTTTCGCTGATTCCATAGGTACCGATAAAAGTCTTGTTAAAATTCATACTCTGCATAGCCACCGTATAGTCATCCGGTATCACCGATTCCGAACATTTGTCAATAAATCCTCCGGTAATATATCCCCGCATGTTTTTTTCTAAAAGCTTTGGCATAATCAATATGCTGTTTGTAAGGATTGTTACGTCCTTTGCCATAATAAAATCAATCATAAAATAAGTGGTGGATGAGCTGTCGATAAACACGTAATCTCCATCCCCGATCATTTCCGCTGCCCGTCTGGCTATCTTAATTTTTTCATCTCTTCGTTCCATCAGGCGGTGGGAAATTTCCCCTGCGCTATGCTCCGGTATATAGATTGCTTTTACCTTCTGCGCACCTCCCCGAAATCTTTCCAGCATTCCTCTTCCTTCCATAGCTGTCAGATCCCGCCGGATCGTAGCCTCCGAAACGCCAAGGCGGGTGCAAAATTCCTCCACCGTAACATAATCCTCATTTTCCACCATATTAGAAATGTGTCTCCAGCGCTCCAGCACGCTCATCCTTTTATCCCCCTATTCTTCTTATCCTACTGCTGCCTTCTCCTGCTGTTCCACTAAAGGCAGCATTTCATTTAATGGCCTTATTCCAGCCTGTGGTCCCATACTTCCCACACAGCAATATCCCATTGCATTCCCCAGCATGGCACACCGGTCAAAATCCCATCCCAAAGCTAATCCTGCCATAAATCCGGCGCAAAAGGAATCTCCTGCTCCGGTGGTGTCCACCACATTTTCATTTAAAATCGCAGGTATATAATATCTGGGCTTACCTTTACAGCACATATATGCCCCCTTGCTTCCCATTTTTAAAATCACATTTCCGGCTCCCATCTGTAGGAAAAAATCTGCAATCTCATCTACATTTTCAAGACCACTTAACCGGGCTGCTTCGTTATAACTGGGCATAAACAAGTCCAAATGAGGAATTGCATCTTTTATCTTAGGCAGCCATACTTCCTCCACGTCATAGCAGGTATCCATAGCCGTAAATTTTCCTTCCGACTGAAGACGTTTTAAAAGCTCTGCTTCCCCATTTTTTTCAAATTCATTTAGTAATAAGCTTCCTGCCACAAAAAAAATATCACAGTCCCTAATGCATTCCTCCATGATATCTTCCCTGGAAAACCTCAAGGTGCTTCCCATATTGCATAAAATAGAGCGTTCTCCGTTTTCAAAAATACAAACCGCCGAAAAAGTAGTTCCCTGCTCAGAATCCCTTACCAGGCTGCGCATATCAATTAAATCTTTATATTCTCCAAGAATTTCCATAACCATATCGCCATATCGGTCCTTTCCGATTCTGGCGCTGAGCATAACCGGAATCCCAAGTCTTGCCAAATCAATGGCAAAATTTCCCCCGCAGCCTCCCACATGCACCTCTACCCCTGTAAGTCCCACCGCATCTCCTGGTGCCGGCATATGGGAAATCCCCCGAAGCATTGTATCACAGGTAATAATCCCTGCGCAAAGTATTTTCTTCATCTTTATTTTTACACCTTTCAATCATATTCTATCATTTTCCAATCACTTGTCAATCACATTTTCTGCTGACTTGCAAAAAAGCCACCGGCATAACTGCCGATGGCCTTCCCGCCGCTTCTGTGTCCGCCTTATTATGTTTTACTTCTTTCTGCCTGAATCAGCGGACCTTTTCTTCTTTTTTCCAGCAGTTTAGGGAGGTTATTCTGCACAGCAAATACTATGATTAAAATAGATGCCATAATCACCTGCTGGAATGCGTTAGATCCTCCGGTCACAAGAATTGTCAACCGGATTATACTGGCTACAACAGCCCCCACGTAAATTCCTACCACCAGATTCACCCATTTTTCTATTGTCATGGCAATAAACACGCAGATAATTGCACTAAATATAATTCCCATGCTGGCCATATTAGATTTCGAGGTTACAACACCGGAGCTTCCCAGCTCCATCACTCCATAGAAACCACAAAACAGGCCGGTCATCATAAAGATTTTTATTCTGGTTTTATCAATATCAATTCCATTCTGCCGGGCAATATTGATACTGCTTCCAATTAATCTTACGTGAAATCCAAAAGGACGTTTGGTATATAAAAGCCAGGCTATCAGCGCACATACGATTCCAAAAATAACATTATAAGGTGCTGTGCTCATAATCAAAATCGAAGGGCCGAATCTGATTCCATTTCCTTCATATAAAATACAGCTTAAACTTTCCAGCAAGAGCATCGCTCCTACGGAAACAATGATAGACGGAATTTTAGCCATAATAAATATTTTGCCTATTAAATATCCGATCAGTGTTCCTATCACTGCACTGAAAAATATCACGCCGGGAACTCCCAGCCCAAGGCTTTTTGCCAGATTTCCTCCAATAATTTCACAAATAAGTACATTTGCCCCAACAGAAAAGTCCCAGATACCGGATTTTAATTCACACATAACCCCCCATGCCAGTATTGCAGGAAAGATTGCCTGAATCAGCATGGATTTAAACTGTGACAGCCTTACTAAATCCGGAGCTATCAGCTTTACAATCACAAATGCGGCAACTGGGATTCCCACTGCGATCCCGATTCCTCTCAAAGACTTTTTCAAACTATCACTCATCACTTTTCCTCGTTTCTAATTATTTGTTTGCCAGATCTGCAAGTGAGAAAGTATTTCCTTCCTCCATGAGCTGCTCAAAAGTAAAATCAGGATTTACGGAAACAAGCATATTCTTCATTTCCTCCTGTGTGTACGGAAGCGCATCAATCATATATTTCTGATTTAACCCTGCATCTTCAGCACCATAAATAATAGGCTGTACCTGAGGATATGCAACTCTTCCTTCTGCAAGAGGATTTCCCTGCAGATAATTTGCCAGAATAACCGCACCATAGTAAGCGCTGTTATAGATCAAACCGCCTACACAATATAAAGTGCCTGCATTAATATAATCCTCTGCTGCATCCGGTGCATCTACCGTCGCAATAGAACATGTCTCAGACATACCCATAGTTGCTACCTTTGCCAGTGCTGCATCCACGATTCCGTTAGAACCACAGGATAATACAATAATTTCAGTATCAGGGTACACATTTAAAATATTTTCCGTCAGGTTAGTGCCTTCAATTGCTTCATAGCTGTCAGAAAGAGTGGAAACTGCCACAAATTCCAAATTATTGTCCGCCATTGCATCCCGCATACCATTTTCACGGATGTCATTTGCATTTCCCTTTGGTGTATCAATCAGGGCAATCTTGGTATAGCCATCATCAATGATCTGCTGAACCATATTATATCCCATCATATAATCACCGTTTTCAATCTCTGCAATAAAAGAAGTGTTTCCTTCTAATTTGGCAATGTTACCTTCATCCACCACATTTCTGTATGCCAGCACCAAAGGAATTCCTGCTTCCTGGCATTTTTCAGCCATTAACACTGTGGTATCCTCATCACAAGGTACTGCAATGATTCCGTCAACTTCTGCCGCAATAAAATCTTCAATACTTTTAATTTGTGCTTCGGAAGCATAATCTGATGTATGTACAATCAGTTCCATATTCCAAAGCTTTCCAAACTCTTCAATAATCTGCTTTGTATGTCCTCCCAAAGCGTCATCTGTACTCCAAATTTCCAGTCCAACCTTGTAGCTGTCTGTGTCTGCTGTTGTATCCTGTGCAGTTTCTTGTGTTGTTTCCTCAGTTGTGATTTCTGCAGGTGTTTCATCCTGTGTCTTTGCATCCGCAGGTGTTTGCTCATCCGCAGGTGTCTTTCCGGAGCATCCCATAACAGATGCTGCCATGATGCATACAGCCATTACAACAGATAAAATTTTTTTGCCTTTTTTCATTCTTTTTTCTCCTTTTTGTTTTTTATAGTTGCATTTGATTAAATAACTACCTGAACAGCTTTCCTGTCAAAGGTGATAATGACTGCTGTCAGGAAAATAAGCCCTTTTACCATTCCGATCAAATTATTGTCCGCGCCTACCATCGTAAGTCCGTTTGTGAGAAACTCCAGCATTAACGTACCGATAATACCTGCTGAAATTCTGGTTTTGGTACCGCCTCCTAAAGACATTCCGCCTAAGACAACCGCGATCAAAACATCTATGGCTGCACCTGACGCCGTAAGGGTGGATGCGGTTCTTCCCCTTGCCATACAGATGATGGCGCAGATTCCCACACTCACTCCGCTCACCACATAAGCAAGATATTTGAATTTATTGACAGGAATACCGCTGAATCTGGCGTTAACAATGTTAGAACCAATCGCTTTATTATATTTTCCAAGTCTGGTGTAGTCCAAAAGGTACCATCCAATCAGGCATACCGCCACTGCCATAATAATGTAAAACCATGTATGATCCATAAATACCAGTTCCTCAGGCAGCTTCATGGGAAACTTTCCCACTAAGGTAGTCATAATACCCTGGTCAAAAAACATAAGCGCCCAGGAAACAACAATCGCCGGTACCTTGCAGGACAAATGGATAAAACACATAAACACTTCCAATAATATTCCTGTCAAAATACATACCGGAAGAAACAGCAAATAAGAAACATTAGCTCCCACAATGGCGCCTGCCGCACAGGAAATCGCTATATTGGCCCCAAATGAAAAATCCAGATTGCCATGTGCCAGGACAAATGTTACCCCTACACACGCAATAATCTGCATGGCTGACTGTTTCATAATAAGCAAAAGATTTGTGGGTGCAATCATTCTCCCTCCGGTCAGAGCTGTAAACAGCAAAATTACCACCACCAGACCGGCAGCAGGGAGATATTCTTTTACCTTATCCCCATTTATTTTTTTTATTTCCCTGTTCAACCTTTTCTCCTCCTATATCATGTGCTTGATCACATCATGCTCTGTCACCATTTCATTCCTCTGAAAAGAACCTGTGATTTTTCCATCCTTCATGATATAAATCACATCCGACATTCCAATCAGCTCCGGCAGCTCTTCCGAAACCATAATAATTGCCTTCTTTTGTTTTTTCAGTTCATTCATAAGCTCATATATGGCCGCCTTGACGCCAATATCGATTCCCCTTGTAGGACAGTCCATAATAAGGATCTCCGAATCATTTGCCAGCCATTTTGCAATTACCACCTTCTGCTTATTGCCTCCGCTTAGCTCTCTGCCCCACTGTTCCATATCCCGGCATTTGATGGAAAGCTTATCTTTCTGCTGACGGGTGATTTCCTTTTCCTTCCGCGGACTTAAGATCATTCCCTTTTTTGCCTTGTCATAACAGGTTAACATAATATTATCCCGGATACTGGCTGAAGGCATCATTGCCTCTACTTCTCTGTTTTTGGACAGATATCCCATTTTGCTTTCCAGTGCATCTAATGTGCTTTTAATCTTCCTGCCTGCACCTACATGATAAATTTCTCCCTTATCAACACTGTATATCCCAAAAACCGCTTTACACAGCTCATGCATTCCACATTCGGTAAGTCCGCCAATTCCTACGATTTCCCCTTCATGAATATCAAAAGATACATCCTCAAACATGCCTTCTTTTGTCAAATCTTTCACCTGCAGAACCACATCCCCGTAAGTGCATTCATAATCCGTACGGTAATAATTATCTGTCAACTCCCGCCCGATCATCAGATTCCGCATCCGTTCCGGGGTGATTTCTTCTTTCTCCAAGGTTGCAATATAGTCCCCATCCCTCATGACAGTTACCCGGTCGCTTACCATAGTCACCTCATCAAGATCATGGGAAATAAAAATAATGGATTTTCCTTTCTTTTTCTGCATCTCCATAATCTTATAAATCAGGTCGCGCCCTTTTCTTGATAACGCCGTTGTGCTTTCATCAAAGATCATAATATCCGGATCTGCCTCCATCACCATGATCACTTCTACCAGCTTGCGGTCTTCAAAAGTTAATTTGTCAATTAAATCAGCCCCGTGAAAATGATCAATTCCATTATCCGCCAATGCTTTATCTGCCGCTTCCATCATCTTTCTGCGGTTCACCAGCCCACAAGAGCAAAATCTCTTTTCCCTTCCCATAAACATATTTTCCGCCACGGTCAGTCCATCAATGGTTCCTACTTCCTGAACCACAAGACCGATTCCTTTCATACGGGCGTCAATAATATTTTCCGGCTTGTAGGGCTCTCCTCTTAATGTCATTGTTCCCTCCGTAGGCATATACACCCCTGCGAACATATTAGACAAGGTAGACTTACCTGAACCGTTTTCACCGATGAGCGTTCTTACTTCCCCCCGATAGATGGTCAGATCAATGTCCTTGACTGCTTTTGTAATTCCAAATTCCTTGCGCATATGATCTGCCTGCAGCAGTACATCGCTCTTCCTCTCCATCCCTTTCCTCACTCCCTTCTCCGATTTTTTCAGCTCTGTTTTTCCAAATCAATAGTTCCAAGGAAATAATCCATGCGGGCAATTCTCCAGCAGTCATTTTCCTTTTTCATTATGATCTCATAGCGGGCACAGGCATGTACCCTATCCACGTTCTCCTTTGTAAGAATCACCGGATGATCGCTTTGTTTATGACCAGCCATGCGGTGCAGACGTAAAAACGCCTTGTCCCCCTCCACCGACACATCTTCCAGCCTTGCTGGATGATTCCAGTACCTTGCCGCCATTCGTTTGAACTTCAAAGTTGCCATAAACTCTCTTTTATCCATTGCTCCCCAGGGAGCCATATTCACCACCAGATCATCGGAAAGTGCCTCAGGCAGCAGGTCAAAATTCAAGGTGTCAATTCCATAAGCATATCTGGAAAATGTCTCCAATATCTTTTCCTCATCACTTTTAACGTCCTCTTCTTCCGGAATCCGAAACCAGGGGTTATCTGTTTCTCCCGACACACAGGGAAGATGAATTCCAAAATAGTATTTCAGTTCCGGCTTTTCAAAATACCACTTATCAATAAATTCCTGATAATCTCCTGCATATTCCGTGATGTCCATGCGCATTTCACTGATTCTCCAGCCTTCCTCACATCGTACCCATCCATTGGCAAAGAGTGCGCTGAATTCCATCGTTCTTACCTGATCTTCTTCATGTACTCCTGTCAGACACACCACTGTAGCTGTCTGATATGCCCTGTCTTTATTGATACGGGCAACAAAGTTACAGACCTGGGAATAAAAGAAGTCAGGAGACGGAACTTCCATAACAAAATCTCTGATTCCATAAATTCCATGCTGTCCGCCGCAAGGGTACTTGGCAACTGTACTTAAATTACACGCAGCCTCCTTTACAAAGCATTCTCCCAAAAGATCTGTATCCCTGGTCTTCCATGCCTGTACAAATTTTTGAAATGTTTCTTTGATTTCTTCATAATCCTTTCTTGCCATTTTCGCTCCCATCCGCCTGCTTTCGCAGGCATTTTTTAATCTATTTCCTTTAACAGTTCCTCTAACGGAATCAAATTACTATAAGAGTCAACAGACATTACACACCTTGCTCCCGCTCTTGCTGCCAGCTTAAGCGACGTTTCAGGATCAAGTCCTTTTTCCAGTGCCAGAAGAAAAGCTGCAATCGTTACATCCCCCGCCCCTGCCGCTGATACCACCTGCTTAACCGGATAGGCCGGCTGTAATAACCTCTGTCCGCCCCATTCTATTTCAGAAATGGGAAGTCTTTCTGCCATCTGCCGGATAGCTTCGAAAGGGGCTGTCTTAAGATAAATCCCTTTGATTCCACATTTAATCACCACAATTTTAATTCCAATCCCCAACAGGTAATCTGCCAGAGGCTCTACATCTTTCTCAAAATCTATTTTATCTAAAAACTCCCCTTCACCTTCCATAAAGCGTTTATAATTTTCCCGGTCAATGTAATACATCAGTTCCTCAATGCTGGGAGCAAAAATATCAAGATACGGTCCTGCATTTTCCAAAATTGCCCTCCAGTCCTGATGCGGCCCTTCCTCCATTTCATCAATAAAGCAAAAGTCCATGCTGGTTACTGCTCCCTGCTGCTTTCCCCTTCTTAAAAGCGCAGTAGTTTTCTTTCCCGCTTCCTCATACATCCTTTTCATTGCCATTGGATACCCAAAGTGAAGAATACAGGCTTCTTCAAGCAGCTCATCGCTTACCTCCTGCCCGGTAAACCGCCATGCCGCATCGGGATAATACAAAAACATCCTGTCAATTCCCGGAACGGACAATCCAATGCTGTAAGGCGTATCTGCTTTTTGATCTACTGTCAGTGCACTTTCCACCTGCTGCTCTTCCATAAGCTTAAGGAACACTTTTCCAAACAAATCATCCCCTATCCTTCCGGCTAAAATTGGACTGCCTCCTAAGCGTTTTACTGCAAGAGCCGTATTTCCCATAGCCCCTGCATAAATGGAGCATTTTCCCATCAGCATTGCCCGGCCCGGAATCAGCCTCTCTTCCAGCCTTCTCACCGGTTCTCCTAAAAAGGCAGGAGCAATATCCAGAATCACTTCACCTGCAATCAAAATCTTTTTTCTGTCGTCCTTCGTTCCATCCATATGTCATCCTCGTCAACAGTCAAATAAACTCTTCCCATTGGTTGCAATCACCTTTTGATACCAGTCAAAGCTTTTTTTCCGGTACCGCTTTAAAGTACCGCTTCCATCGTCATGGCGGTCCACATAAATGAAGCCATACCGTTTTCTCATTTCCCCTGTTCCCGCGCTTACCAGATCAATGCAGCCCCAGGCTGTATAACCCAAAACAGGAACACCATCATCAATTGCTTTTGCCACTTCTTTAAGATGGGTTTCCAAATAGGCAATCCGGTAATCATCCTCTACCGTAAGCGTTCCATCCTCTTTGATCAGAGGCTCGTCCACTGCTCCCAGTCCATTTTCTGCAATAAACAAGGGCTTTTGGTATCTGTCATACCACTGATTTAAAACATACCGCAGTCCTACCGGATCAATCTGCCATCCCCACTCACTTTCCACCAGATAAGGATTAGGAATGCCGCCTATAATATTACTCTTTCTCCGGTTTTCATTTTCCTGTGCACTTTCACAAATGCTTACATAATAGCTAAATGCCACATAATCAACTGTATTTTTTAGTATTTCCTCATCTTCTGGCGTAATTGTAAGTGTAATCTCATTTTTCTCAAAAAACCGCTTCATATATTCCGGATAGCTGCCCCGCACCTGCACATCCCCAAAAAAGAAATTTTTTCGCTCCGCCTCAAGGACTGCCATCATATCATCCGGTTTAGGCGACAATGGATACACCGGCATACTTAGAAGCATACAGCCCATCTTTCCCCCGGGAACCATTTCATGAAGATGCTTTACTGCCAGAGCACTTGCCACAAACTCATGATGTACCGCCTGATACAGCTCTTCCAATGACAGAGCTTCCTTGGGGGTAGAAATGGCACCGCTCATAAAAGGTTCTTCTAAAATAGAATTAATCTCATTAAAGGAAATCCAGTATTTTACCTTACTGCCATACTCTTTAAACAGTACCTTCACGTATTTTTCATAAAAGCCTATCATTTCCCGATTCGCCCAGCCATTATATTTTCTGGAAAGGTACAATGGTGTTTCATAGTGGGAAATAGTCACCATAGGCGTAATTCCGTACTTTAAGCATTCATCCAAAACTTTATGATAATGGGCAATCCCTGCCTGATTAGGTTCCTTTTCATCTCCTTTTGGAAAAATCCGCGACCAGGCAATGGACAATCGCAATATCTTAAATCCCATCTGAGCAAACAGCCTGATATCTTCCCTGTACCTGTGATAAAAATCGATTCCCACAAGCTTTTTATTGTTTTCTCCGGGGCTGTCTGATTTAGGGCCTGCAATTCCATAAGGCATCACATCCTGTATGCTTAAGCCCTTTCCATCCTCTAAGTAAGCTCCCTCGCATTGATTTGCCGCAATGGCTCCGCCCCACAAAAATCCGTCCTGAAAATAACCTTCCATTTTCTTCTCCATGTCTTTCCGCTTACCTTTATAATTCCATTGCAAGCTTAGCGCCTTCATATATGGCGTATTTAGCATCCCTTGCCCTAAAGGCATCACCAATCACATGTACCTTAGAGAAATATTTTTTTGCCTCCTCCTCAAAGGGATTATAGCTGCGTGCTCCCAAAGCAAGCACCATCTCATCATATCCCTCAAGAACGATCTCCTCTCCCAGGCGCTCCGCTCTGACTCCATCTGGGAGTATTTCCGTCACCTTAACCTGCGTAAGCATATCAGTACCTGCATTTTCAAGCCTCTCCAAAAGTACGCTGCGCACCCGGCTGACGCAATCCTTTGCCAGCTTGGGCATCATATCAATTATGGTAATTTCATTATGATAAAGATTTAAAAATTCTGCTGTTTCACATCCCACCAGTCCGCCGCCAATAACCAAAACCTTTTTACCGCTAATAATCTCCTCTCCTAAAAGCACCTGATTGGCAAGCTTAACTTTATTTAAGTCAAGTCCCGGTATAGGAGGCACCAGCGGCTGACATCCGGTAGCCAGAATCAGTTCATCCACATCAAGCCTTCCTAACATTTCATTGGATAGTTCCGTATTATAATGAATCCTGCCCCCATATTTTTTCAAAAGGGTTTCGAATGTAAAAATCATTTTTCCAAAGTCCTGCTTAAAGGGCGGAACCATTGCCAGACGAAAAGTTCCCCCGGCAGTGCTGTTTTTTTCATAAACATCCACCTCATGCCCTCTCTTTGCCAGCACCCAGGCTGCCTCTAAGCCGCCCGGCCCTGCACCAATTACAGCGATCTTCTTTTTCTTCTGTGTAGGCAGAATCTTCCACCTGTCCTCCTTGCCGCTGAAGGGATTCATCATACAGGAAATCCCCACGTCTGAATCCTCACAGCCCTTGCTATAGTAGCATCTTTGCATACAGCCGGTACACTGGAAAATTTCGTCAATACGTCCTTCTTTTACCTTATTGGGAAACTCCGGATCACAGACAGACTGCCTTCCTAAAGACACCATATCCGCCCTGCCGGATGCCACGATCTGTTCTGCCATGGCCGGATCATTAATTCTTCCTACCGTAATAACCGGCACCTGCACCATTTTTTTAAGGCGTTCACTAAATTCCACGTTAAATCCAGGCTGGTAATAATAAGGAGCTACAATATTTCCTCCCATTCCGGTACCGGTAGATAAGTGGATTGCATCAATTCCTGCCTGCTGGGCCATGTGGCAATAGATAAAAGCATCCTCCGGGTGATTTCCGCCCTCTAAAAATTCCTCTGCACTAATGCGCATTATCTGTGGAAAATCCTCTCCGCATAGTTCCCTGATCCGTTTGATAATGTGGGCAATAATCCGAAAACGGTTGGTGAATGATCCGCCAAACTCATCTACCCGTTTATTGGTAAAATCCGAAAGAAACTGTGCCAGCAGGTAATGATGTGCTGCGTGAATCTCCACACCGTCAAACCCGCTCATTTTTGCCCGAAGTGCTCCCTTTGCATAATCCTCAATCAATTCATATACTTCCTGATTAGAGTATTCCCTTACCTTTTCCAAATAATTAGTGGCTGCAATAGCAGAAGGGCCTGCCGGCTGTACTCCGGTATTTTTTTCCACACACATCATGCCTGAGTGATGAAGCTGGGCAAAGATCCTTGCCCCGTTTTTATGTACTTCCTGCGTTAATTCTTTTAATCCTTCAATGTAGGAATCATCCCACAAGGCTGCTTCTTTGCTGTTTCCAATCCCATAGGGGGAAACTGCCATATACTCTGGAATGATTAATCCAAATCCTCCGGCAGCACGCGCCCCAAAGTAGCAGCATGACTGCCTGGAAAACCGGTGGTCTAAAGTGGTTGTGCCACTGTCCATTGCAGGCATCACAAACCGATTTTTAATTTCCAGACTTCCGATCTTTATCGGCTGAAACAGACAATCATAGTTCATAATTTTCCTACCCTTCTACCAGCGTTCTTTTAGTGTTTCAAGATAAATTTCCTTAACTTCCCCGGCAGAAAGCGTAAACGGGTTATTTTTCATGCAGCTGTTATCTGCTCCTGCCTGATAAAATTCTTCAATTTCTTCCTCTGTAAAATTAAAATCCTGCATTCTCTTAAAATGAATATCATGAAGCAGCTTTTCAATTTCCATAATCCCGGCTTCCGCCGCCTCTTCCGCATTCATTCCTTTTGTATTTACTCCCATCGCCTCTGCAATCTTCTGGAACCGTTCAGGAAAAGCAGGGATGTTATGCCGCATACATGCCGGCATCATGATTCCCACAGACTGCCCATGTGTCATCTCCGGACGGTACTTTTGCAGCATTCCGGCCAGTCCATGAATACTGCAGGCATCCAGTGCAAGGACAAATCCTCCCATCATTGCCGCCCACATCATATTTTCCCGGGCTTTTTCGTTTCCCTCTCCTTTTTGCACGGCAGCTCTTAAGTTTTCAGAAACCAGACGGATTCCCTCAAGGGCCACCGCATCATGAAAAGGCGACCTGCTAAAAAGCATTTTTTTGTTCATGTAAGAATCAATCAAATGTGTCAGCGCATCAATACCGGTATCCTTTGTAATTTCCTCCGGCATGGTAAGAGTAAATACCGCGTCCAAAACAATTAAATCGCAATAAAACAAACTCTCCTGTACGTCTGACTTGCGTCCAAGTTTTGTATTTGTAATCACTGCATGGGGACTTATTTCGCTTCCGGTTCCCGATGTAGTAGGAATCAGTACCAGCATCTCCCTGCCATTTGTAAAATATTTCCGGTTAGAAGTGCTTCTGCCATAATCCATAATATCCCCTTCATGGCGTACCATAGCAGAAATGCATTTGGCAGTATCTAAAGAACTTCCGCCTCCTACTCCCACTACCACGTCACAGCATTTTTCTTTATAAAGCCCTGCTCCTTCCATCACCTCATAGTCCTTAGGATTTGCAGTAACACCTGCATAAAGAACCATTTCAAGACCAGCTTCCTGGAGACTTTTAAGAAATTCCTGCACGCTTTCTATTCCCGATAATCCCTTATCTGTAACAACAAGTACTTTTTTCCTGTTTTTATTTGCCAGACGCTCTGCCACATGCTTTGACGCATACATGCCAGACAAAACTTGTGTATTTCCAAAAGAAAATGTTAAAACCTCATTCATTCCCTGACTTCTCCCTTCCATGCTGCCTGATACAAGGCAAGGATTTCTTCCACATTCAATGCCTTGGCATTCAGCATACAGCATTTATCCTTTACCGCATCTTCTGATAAAAGCTGTAATTCCTCCTGCGTTTTTACGTACTCTGTCAATGTAGGAAAATCAATTTCTTTTAATAGCTGCATCATCTTTTTGGAAGCGGAAAGTGCCCCTTCACCAAGTGTCATTCCTTCCACCTCACATCCCAGTGCCTTTGCAATCTCCTTCATTCGTTCCGGGCAGATAGATGCATTAAACTCCATCACATAAGGCAGCATGATTCCCACCGCAGTCCCGTGAGGTACATGATAACGGGCGCCTAAGGGCGTTCCCATGCCATGTGCTCCGCCTGAACCTGCCTGGGACACAAATCCTGCCATAGCAGCTCCCAGCATTACCTGTTTTCTTGCCTCTAAATCAGCGCCTTCCTTAACTGCCTGACACAGATTTGCTCCAATCATCCTCACTGCCTGCAATGCGTATGTATCAGAAAAAACTGATGATCCCGGCACATTCAGCACGCGGTTTGAGGTATATGCTTCAATGGCATGAGCAATTGCATCTATTCCGGTAGCGGCAGTAATTCTTTTGGGCAGGCCGATGGTCAGCTCAGGATCAAGGAATACTTCACTGCTTACCAGCATGGGATCCCCAATGGTTGCTTTCCGATTTTCTTTCTCACTGGTAATTACCGCATATTGTGTTACTTCACTTCCGGTTCCTGACGTGGTGGGAATAGAAAACAAAGGAAGCCCCGGGCGGCTGAACTTCTTTCCTCCGGACGGGCTGTTATCATAGTCCAAAACCTCTCCCTCGTGGAACTGCATGATGTTCATTGCCTTTGCCGCATCCATCACACTGCCCCCGCCAATTGCAACTACGCCATCATAATGCCCCTGCCTTAAAAGCTGTGTCCCCTTTTCAACAACAGCTGTAGGCGGATCGCTGGGAACCTGATCGAACAGATCATATTCCACTTTATATTCTTCTAAAGACTCTATCACCTTTTTATGGAGTTCAAGTCTTACAATCTCCGAATCTGTTACAAGAAATACCTTGTTCCATCTTCTGGCCGCCGCTTCTAAACCCACAGCGCCTGATGCGCCATTACCAATCAGCAGCTTGATTCCTCCAATGGTCACTGAATTTGTGGTCGAATTCTTTGCAGGCATCTTACTTCCTCCTTCCGGTATCTATGATTCCTTTTGTTTGCTTTTTCTATATCATCACTATACGCTCACTTTAATCATTTGTCAATCACTTTTAATCATTTATTTTGATTATTATGTGATTATTTTGATGATTCGATCATAATTAATCACTATTATGTCATAATATTTCATAGAAAATAAAAAAACGGGATCAGCTATTATCGCTAATCCCGCCAAAATTATAGTTATTAATCTATTAAGTTTGCGCTCTCATGAATTATAAAGTATAAGCATTACATGCATCAATCACCATCATAATTTCTTCCTGCGTCATCTCAGGGAACAAAGGCAGTGTTACGCAATGCCCTGCCAGATATTCCGCATTAGGGCAGTCTCCTTCTTTATAGCCTAAATCAGCATATGCTTTCTGCAAATGGCAGGGCACCGGATAATGCTTGTTGCATTCCATTCCTTTCTTGTCCATATAGGCTATAAAATGATCAGGATCTTTTGTCGTAATCACAAATAAATGGAAAACCGGATCTGTATTTTCCGGATGCGCCTGCATGGTAATTAATGGATTTTTTATTTCACTGATATAGCGGCTTCCAATCTGTCTGCGCCTGCTGGTCCATTCCGGCAAAAAGCCCAGGCTCACACTTAAAACCGCTCCCTGAATCCCTTCCAGGCGATAGTTATACCCTACTACATCATGATAGTACCGCACCTGACACCCCTGATTTTTTATAGTTGTAATTGCATCAAAGTATTCTTTTTTATAGCAGGTGACGCTGCCTCCCTCTCCAAACGCATATAAGTTCTTTCCGGGATAAAAGCTAAAACACCCTAATTCCCCTAAACTTCCTACCATTTTTCCCTCATAATAAGCTCCATGCGCCTGTGCACAGTCTTCAACCACATAAAGACCATGCTTATCTGCAATTTCCTTTACCTTTTTAAATTCAAAAGGCTGTCCATATAAATGAACCCCTAAAATGGCTTTCGTTCTGTCAGTAATCTTTTCCTCGACTTTGTCCGGATCAATTTCCCAGGTGTCCTTTGTACAGTCCACAAACACTGGAACTGCACCTGTATAAGTAACTCCCCAGGCTGTTGCTATGTAGGTATTGGCCGGAACAATCACTTCATCCCCCGGGCCAATTCCAAGGGCCATCATTGCGCAGTGCAGCGCACTGGTTCCATTGTTAACGCCCGCTGCATAAGGGACACCGCAAAAGTCCGCAAATTCCTTATCAAACTGATCGGCAAACCTGCCGCCCGAAAAGGCAGTTTCCTCACAAACTGCCTCAATTGCCTTTAAATATTCCCTTTTGTGCTTTTGAAAATCCCTTGATAAATCTATTCTTTTCAGCATTTTCTCCTCCATCCGCCTGCTTTGGCACTTTCTTCCTTAAATGTCTTTCGAAGCCTGTAAATCTGTACCAGATAATTTTTTATTGTTTTCCAAACCTTTACGGTAGTGTTATAGTCCTCCTGCCATTCCACCGGCATATCGTAGATCTTAACTCCCATTCTCTCCGCCCGGAGCAGAAATTCTATGGTATAAAACCAGCCGTTGTCCCTGCCGCACGCCTTAACCAGCCGCTCTGCTGTCTCCTTCCTTAAAAATGTAAATCCGCAGACCGCATCTGTCGCCTTCATATGGAAGACTGCTTTCAGCAAAAACACCAGTCCCATAGAGGTAATCTTACGATACCATTTCCGCCCTTTTGTGTCAGATTCTTTGGCAAATCTGCTTCCATTTACATATTCAAGCTCTGGCCTGGTTTGAAACAGCTCTATGGTATGTCCCAAATATTTAATATCCGTAGACAGGTCAATATCCATATATCCCACCAGCGCACATTCATTGATCTCGATTCCTTTGCGGAAAGCAACTCCTACTCCCCGCTCTCCCACCCTTACATAGGAAACTTCCGGATACTTTTCCGAAAGTGCCATTCCAATTTCGGGCGTTTCATCCTCCGAACCGTTGTCTAAAATTGTAAGCTGATACGGAATGAAAACATTTTCTTTCAAATAATTCATGGTCCGGTCAATTCCGCTTTGTAGTCTTAAGCGCTCGTTTAACACCGGAAATAATAAATGAATGGATAATTCCCTGCTCAATTTTTTACCACCTTTTCTATATCCGAAACCAGATATCTCTGCTGCCTGAAAATCAAGTTCAGCAAAACAGATAAATATTTTAATATAATTGTGAGAAGCGCAAATACGCCAAAAAATCCAAATGCCAGAAAGCTCATAGTTGAAAGCCAGCCTTCCACCGTATTGGTACCATTAAATATATCAAAAGCTATATAAATTCCCATTCCCATGGTAAGAAATAAAAATATCCCGCACATAATGGCCGAAATGCGCTCCAACGCATTGGTAAAATAAATAAAAGAGTCCAGTGCCAGCGTAGTCCGCTCCGATGCCACTGTTTTATTTTTTATCCTTACATTTACATCTTTACTATTATAGCAGATTGTTGACGTATTTAATCCGCAATTCATGTAAACAGCTTTCCTGTATGGAATATATTGTCCCATTGACTTAATTCTGTTGATCGCCCGCCGGGACACAATTCTAAAAGTCTCCGGCCCGATCTTCCCCTTGCCTCTGCTGGTTCTGTTATAAAGGGAATAAAAAACACGGGAGGTTAAACGCAGCTTTCCTTTACTGCTGGCCGCCACAATATCATTTCCTTCAATCAGCTTATGGTAGACCTCCATAATTACTTCCGGCTCATAGTCCACAAAAATATCATCAAATTCATAGACAAAATCTCCAATTGCAATATCCCGCCCCGCATTCATGGCTCCTTCCAGCCCGTGAAAAAATCCCATGTGCACCACACTGACCATAGCCTTTATCTGCTTTGCCTCCACATAACTTTTTAATGTCTCCACCGTTCCATCACTGCAGGCGTCATCCACACAGACCAGCTCAAACTGCTCAAAGTTTTTCTCATATACCGGGAGGACTGTATCTAAGAAAAATTTCAGATATGCTGCTGCATTATGAAGATATATTACAATAGAAATAAATTTTTTTTCCATGTTTTTACCTTTCTCAATAAAAATAATTATAAAAAAGAACTTTTCGGGAAAGTTACGTTTACAAAAGCAAGTACTCGTCTAAATCATACACGGTATTAATTTTTCCAGACAGGACACTGATAAAAGTTGGTTCTTTACTCATTACTTTGATTGCAGTAGGGCGCGAATCGTCCACTTCCGAGGCTTTTAAAATAGGTTTCATGGAATACAGGGATTCCACATAGGAATATGCGTATTCCGGTTTCATGTATTTGTCGGCCAAGTGGGACATGTAGGGCCATGCGGAATCCGGCTTTTGAGCGCATTCGCTGCAGTTCCCAAGGTTTTGAGAGGTACAGTAACCGGCACCTGCAAGATTCTGACAGGAAAATACCGGCTTTTGGTCGTAGCAGGTCATATGAGGCGTAAAAGTTACTGAGGTTAAAGAATGCAGCCCGGTCTTTCCAAAGGGCATAATCGAAAAAAACGGGCCATCCATAACGGTAATGCCTGTATTTTTCAGTTTATCCGATGGTTTACATAAAATAATCTCACACAGCTCATATTTAATGGGAAATAACTCTTTTTCCATTCCGTCCACTTTATCAAGAATCTGGTTCACGGAAGCATAGGATGCATTCAGCACATAAGGTGTCTCATAAACGCTGCCATCCTCCATTTCCACTACGAAGTTCTTCTCCTGTTTCACAATTTTTTTAATGCGGGCGCAAAACAGCATGTCCACATTTGGGTTATCTGTAAGGCTTTCCTCATAAAACTTCCGCAGTATTTTCGCATCATAAGTATATTCCTGGGTTAAAAATGCTCCGTCACACATTCCCGGATTAAAGTATTTTGAAACAGGCGCCTCTTCACATTTAATTTCTGCCGCACTGCAAAATTCTTGAAATTGTCTGGCACTGGTCCAGGAAAATTTATCTGAAGTTGCATAAATCTGCTCAAACTTATCATGAATACAAAAACCAAAGTCCTCCACAAACCGCCTGAAATATCCGGCAGATTTCACTGCGGTAGTAAGGCTTCGTGGATAATGATATCCCATATGCACTCTTGCCTGGTTGATGTAAGTCGCCCGTTTAAAAGGTGCCGCATCATATTCCAAAACAAGCACTTTCTGCCCTTTCACCGCGCAGAAAGAAGCAGCATATAATCCGTACAGGCCGGCGCCTATAATAATTTTATCATAACCACTAATCATATGTTACCGTTCCTTCTCTGTTCTGTTCTCATCCGTCCACTTTGGCAAACACTCAGCTCTGGAAAGTGGACATCATTTTTTCACTCTTTCGCCTTAAATCCGTCCTTAATCTCATTCCCCATCAGCGTACTTCTATCCAGCATAAATTTATAGCATGTTCCCGGAAAAACATGATAGTCATTAATCTCCCCATTCTCCGGGAAATAAATAAGATTCCCGTTTATCTCACAGCTTCCAACTTCCGCCCTGTCATAATCCTTCTGTGCCAAATAAAAGGGCTGTGTTATATTTTGCTTCACAAATACACCGGCATCCGTAATATAACGATCCCAGTAAGGGCTCACTGATACCAAAATACAAAAGAGCAGGCTGCCTGTTATGATACTATAAAGTCCTCTCTTTTCCTCACTCAGCCATTCACCTGCTGCAAACATAATTATTGCAAATAAAAATGCAAGGCCATAACGGATAAAAGGCGCCATGAAAAACCAGGCGGCAAGACAGCCAATCACTACCACTTCCAAAGTAAATAAATCCCATCTTATTTTTTTATGCTTCAAAAGCTTTCTCATCCACTGGATTACAAGCAATACCCCTCCAAGACACACTGCTCCAAGCAGCATCTTTTCATAACGTTCCTGTCCTTCCCACCAGAGAGGAAACCATTTTGATATAGGCCAGTCTATTTTGTTCACATCATACAAGCATCTTCCCCACACCTTAATCTGGTTGGCATCAACCAGCAAATACTCTTCCGGAATCTTCCACTCCACCTGAAAAAGGTCAATTCCATTAAAAGGATACAAAAGCCAGCCGGAAATCAAAAAATTCCTGATTAAAAAAGGAAGCAGTATCACCAGCCCGCTGCCCAAATAAATTCCTGTTTCCTTCCAGCGTTTTTCCCTTACAAGAAACACTGCAGGATAAATAACGATCAGTGCAAGCAGACAGGCTGAAAATTTTAATGTGGCTACAAATACTGCCCCGGCACTCAGCAGGCAATATATTTCCAAATCCTTGTCATTCTCCATATTCTCACACCAGGCAGTAATAATAAACAGTACAAAATACATAGTGGCGTAATCGGATGCCGGCGATATGCTTCCTGTCAAATTAACTAATGCATAAAATAAAACTGCCACCCGCATCATATCTGCAATATGGCTCTTATGGGTTTTAAACGCTTTTAACCCGTGAAATGCATACAAACACATAACCACCTCTATAAACCCTGTGGTAGTATGAAGAGATTGTCCAAGCAGCCAGTTTAAACTAAAAATGGATGCAAACGCAAAATACGCGCTGTTGTACGCAAAATGAAGCTGGAGATTTCCCATTCCCTTGATCAGTCCATATTCTTCATACAGTCTGATTGCCTGGGCATGATAAATATTGGTATCCGTATGAAAAGTACCCCTGGATGTGAAAAATGCAATCAAAACAAGAAAGCAAAGATAGAAAAAACCTTCCCATGAAAACAAAACAGGTTTATATTCCTTCCAAAGCCCGGCCAATCTCTTCCTTTGAAAATAGCCAGACAAAAACGCTGCTGCCAGCATTATAAAATGAGCAATACATCCAATCTTTCCAACGAGACTGAAAAACTCTGCATACACAGTAATTCCAACGATTCCCGCTGCAAGATACTGTACAATAGTGAATTTTTTATCCTTATATAAGCCTAAAATGCCTGTCCCAACTAACAGACATATAAAAAATAGATAGATCCAGCTTAAAATTACTGCTGCCATTTTTATACCCATGCCTTTCCCGCTTGGGCTCCTCCCAAGTGGGAATAGG
>OFGK01000016.1_pt1 | contig 160290 bp, 135 predicted proteins | sample 1521771 | NCBI WGS metagenome assembly OFGK01 (sample SAMEA3504088, study PRJEB24116) | mouse gut metagenome | biome: mouse gut; feature: mouse-associated habitat; material: faeces | place: Denmark | collected 2011 | reverse complement strand
AAAAAAAAAAAGCCAGTAGGCGGCCCTTATAGGGTCTGTGCAAACCACCAGTTCAACTGGTGGTTATGATTTGTTTTTTATTTTGTTTTTCTCCAAGTGTTAGGGCTGAACAGCAATATGATAGGGAAGAGCTCAAGCCTGCCTGCAAGCATATCAAAAATCAGAACTAACTTTGATAATGCGTTGAAGTCGGCATAATTACCTGTTGGACCTACCAAATCAAGACCCGGTCCGATATTGTTGAAGCATGCAATAACTGCGGTAAAGCTTGTTGTGGGGGTGAAATTGTCAAGCGATATCAAAAATACTGATATTACCATAGTTATAATGTAAATATTCAGGTAAGAGGTTATGCCCTTCATAATTCTGTCATCAACAGTTTTTCCGTTGATTCTGACTTTAACAACGGAATGAGGACGGAGCATCTGTCTTATATCACAAAGCATCTGTTTAACGAAAAGCTCAGCTCTTACTATCTTAAGTCCGCCGCCTGTGGAGCCTGCGGAACAACCAATGCACATAAGTATTACCAGCAGGATTTTTGAGAATGTGGGCCACTGGTTGAAGTCTGCTGTGCAGAAGCCTGTTGTGCTCATTACGGAATTAACAGCGAAAAAGGAGTCTCTTATTGCCACGGAAATATTGCTGTACATATTTGAGATGTTCAGCGTAATCAGAATGACGCTTGCCACATTCAGTATCAGATATCCTCTTAGCTCCTCATCCTTGAATACATCCTTAAACCTTCTTGTTAAGAAGAAAAAATAAAGATTGAAATTGATTCCGAAAAGGAACATAAATATGATAAGCACCCATTCTGTGAATGGACTGTTGTAGCCTAAAATGGAATTGTTTAAAACAGAAAATCCGCCTGTGCCTGCTGTTGAAAAGGCATTAACAACACAGTCAAAGAATCTTATATTATCACCTGAAATCATACTTCCGAAATAAAGCACTGCGATTTCAAGAATAGTCATTACAAAATAAATGATATATAAAATTCTTGCACTGTCGGAAATTTTTGAAGTTACCTTATTCGCTGTCGGACCGGGTACCTCTGCACGCATAATATACATCTGATTGCCCTTTGCTTTCGGCAGTATAGCAATCATAAATGAAAGGATGCCCATTCCGCCGATCCAGTGGGTGAAGCTGCGCCAGAAAAGAATTGACTTGGGCAGTGAATGTATTTCTGTAAGGATTGATGCACCGGTTGTTGAAAAGCCTGATGCTGTTTCAAACACAGCGTCAATATAATTTGGTATTGCCGAACTTATAACAAAGGGCAGAGCACCTAACAGTGACATTATAATCCACGCAAGTCCGCAGATTGCAAAGCCCTCTTTTGCAAAAATATTAAAATTTTTCGGTTTTTTAAATGTTAAAAGTGAGCCTATCGCAACAATAATTGCAATAGGTATCAAAAAGCTTTGAACGCTTGCCTCGGCAAAGCCGTTCAGGGAATAATAAACCATTACCACTAACGGCAACAGCATTAATGCACCCAGGATTAACAATATTTTACCCAGGTAATATGAAACTGCTCTGAAATTCATTTTTTCTCCTATTGTAAAATATCATTTAGCTTGTTAATAATCTGATCCTTGGAAACAATAATGACCAAATCACCTTCACGGATTTCATCATTACCGCCCGGAAATATGATTTTATTGTTCCTGTTGATTGCTGCAATCAGTACATTTTTTCTTATTTTTAAATCAGAAATCGGTTTGTTTATGAGGTGTGCACTTTTGTCAGCAAAGAATTCGCTTGCCTCAATTTTACCGTCAACAAGCTTGTATAGCGTACGCATATTTGCAGAGCTTGCATTCTCACTGGCTCTGACATACTGTGTAATCATGGACACCGTAATATCACTTATATTGATGATTGTGTCAAGACCTACATCATCAAGCAGCCTGCTCAGCTTTGAATTTTTTACCTTAGTTATTGTTTTTGTTATGCCTGCTCTTTGTGCATAGAGTGATACAAGAAAGTTGGTTTCATCGGTTTTTGTCAGCGTAACCACGGCATCCATATTTTCAAGACCCTCTTCATCGAGAAATTCGTGGTCGTTTGCATCACCATTAATAATTGTTGCAGACGGAATGAGGTCAAAAAGCTTTTCACATTGCTTTCTGTTCTTCTCAATAATAACTACATTTTTGCCCAGTGCCATAAGCATATCGCTCAGGTAAATACCGGCTCTTGAGCCGCCTATAATCATTATGTTTTTCAGTGTTTTATTTTTAGAATTAATTAAAGCTCTGCCGATGCTTGCAAGCTCCTTGTGTGCACCTGTAATATGGATTTTATCATTTATCTGAAGTACAAAGTTGCCGTTAGGAATAAATACGTCATCGCCTCTCTCAACGGCACATATCAGCATATTGTTCGTAAGCTTTGAGGAAATACTGCTTATGCTTGAGCCTGCAAGGTTTGAATCCTCTTTGATTTTGTATTCAGCCATATCAATAATCCCGTTTGCAAAGGATTCAATGTTTCTTGCATCGGGGAACTGTAATATCCTGCTTATTTCAAGGGCTGCAGCAAAATCCGGATTAATCATAATTGAAATTCCCAGCTCATTTCTCATAAAATCAAACTGAGCATTGTATTCGGGATTTCTTACTCTTGCGATTGTTTTTCTTGCACCGAGTTTTTTTGCCATAAGGCAGATTAGTATATTGTTTTCGTCAGATTCGGTTGTGGCTATAACAAGCTGTGATGTGCTGACACCTGCTTCCTTCAAAACATTGATATGTGTGGCACATCCGCAAATGCCCTGAATGTCGAACTTATCAACAAGATTTTCAACAACGCCCGGTACAATGTCAACTATTGTTACATCGTGCTCCTCGTTGCTTAAGCTTTTTGCAAGCTTTCTGCCAAGATTACCGGCACCGATAATTGTAATATTCATATTTCCTCCGCGATTTTATGGAATATAAAATAATTTATATACTCGTTATACCATAAATTATTTTCATAATCAATACTTATTTATAGTCATTATTCTATTTACTTATTTTTATTTTTATGATAAAGTAATAATATATAAAGGAGTGGACGTTATGAATATATGGCACGATATATCACCAAAGAGGATTAAATGCAACAGATTTTATGCTGTTATTGAAATATCCAAGGGCGGCAAAAACAAGTATGAGCTTGATAAGGATACCGGTATGCTTAAGCTTGACAGGGTTCTTTTTACTTCAACGCATTATCCTGCAAATTACGGCTTTATTCCAAGAACCTATGCGAGCGACAATGATCCGCTTGATGTTCTTGTGCTCTGCAGCGAACAGATTCAGCCGATGACAATCGTTGAGTGTGTTCCGATTGGTGTGCTGATTATGGAAGACAGCGGTGCAAGGGATGAAAAAATTATTGCTGTTCCTGTCAATGACCCAAACTATAACGGTTATAGTGATATTGACCAGCTTCCACAGCACAGATTTGATGAAATCAAGCACTTTTTTGAGGTGTATAAATCACTTGAGCATAATAAAAATACATCTGTAACAGAGGTTAAGCCGCGTGAGGTTGCAGAGCAGATTATTCAAAGCTGTATTGATAATTACATTGAAAATTACCAACTGTAAAACAGGCTTTGCAAATAGCCTTAAATAATAATGAGAAGGGGATTATTATGAAAAAAGATTGGTATAAGGAGCTTGTTGTTTATCAGATATGGCCACGCTCATTCTGTGACGGGAATGGTGACGGAATCGGTGATTTGGAGGGTGTTCTCAGTAAGCTTGATTATATTAAGGACCTTGGCTGCAACTGTATCTGGTTTTCGCCGCTTTATCCTTCTCCGAATGCTGACTTTGGCTATGATATAGCTGATTATAAGGATATACATAAGGATTATGGTAATCTTGAATTATTCAAGCGTGTTCTTGATGAAGCTCATAAAAGAGGAATTAAGGTAATTATGGATTTGGTTGTTAACCATACCTCAGATGAGCACAAGTGGTTTGAGGCGTCAAGGGACGTTAATTCACCTTACCACGATTATTACATCTGGCGAAAAGGAAAGGCAGGCGGTAAAAGACCGCCGAATAACTGGCTGTCCTGTTTTGAGGGCGGTGCCTGGGAGCAGGATGAAAATTCAAAGGAATACTATCTTCACGTGTTTGCAAAAAAGCAGCCCGACTTAAATCATGATAATCCAAAGGTGCGTGAGGAAGTTAAGGATATTATGCGTTTCTGGCTTGATATGGGCGTTGATGGTTTCAGAGAGGATGTTATTACATTTATCTCAAAAAAAGAAGGCTTGCCCAACGGATTTCCGATTCCTGCCGCCTGCGGTATAGAGAATTATATGGACGGCCCGAATATTCATAAATACCTTAAGGAATACAGAGAGGTTACTGATCGGTACGATTGCTTTACAGTCGGCGAAGCACCTATGATGACTCCGAATAATGCACTTAAATATATTGACGAGAGCAATAAGGAGCTTGATATGATGTTCCATTTCCAGCATATCGAGGCTGACTGTTTTATGGTGGATTACATACAGACCAAGTTTGATTTAAGAAAAATGAAAAGAGCTTTTTCTTCCTGGCAGGAAAAGCTGAGAGGCAGAGCGTGGAACACGCTTTACATTGAAAACCATGATCATCCTCGTATTATTTCACGTTACGGAAGTGAAAGGTACAGAGTTGAGTCAGGCAAAATGCTTGCAAATATGTATATGCTGCAGCAGGGTACACCGTTTATATATCAAGGACAGGAGCTGGGCATGCTCAATATTAAGCACGAAAGCCTTGATGACTATGTCGATGTGTTTATGAAAAATAATTATAACGTCGCTGTTAATAAGGTGCATCTTAACAAGGACAAAGCATGGGACTGGGCTGTCAAATCAACACGTGATAATTCACGTACTCCGATTCAGTGGGATGACAGCGAGAATGCAGGCTTCACAAGCGGTACACCATGGTTTCCTGTTAATCCGAATTATAAGCAGATTAACGCTAAAAAGGAAATGGCAGATCCTGATTCAATTCTCAATCACTACAAGGCACTTATTAAGTTCAAGAAGGAAAATGAGGTCGCTGTATTCGGGGATTATAAAGAGCATTATAAAAATTCCGACAAGCTCTATGTTTATGAGCGTAATTATCTTGGAAAACGGCTTCTTGTTATTAATTCCTTCAGTGAAAACAGTGTTCCCTTTGAAGCACCAAAGGGCTTTAATCTTGATGAAGGTAAGCCGATTCTTTGCAACTACGATCATCCCACCGTTCAAGGCAACGGTTTTAAGTTAAGACCTTATGAAACAAGGGTTTATGTTTTTGAATAATATCGAATATAGGACAGAGGAGAAAAAATGGCTATTGTTGATGTATTAAAATATAACGGACAACCAAATGTTTTTGCTTGGAAATATCCGAATGAAGAGCTTGGCACCTGGACTCAGCTTATTGTTAACGAGTCACAGGAGGCTGTACTTTATAAAGGCGGTCAGGTTTATGATGTGTTTGGGGCAGGTACTTACACGCTTGAAACACAGAACATTCCGCTTTTTAATAAAATTGTTAATATTCCTTTTGGCGGCAAATCACCATTTTCTGCCGAGGTGTGGTATATTAATAAGGCCCACAGTTTAAATATAAAATGGGGTACCCCCTCACCGATTCAGATACAGGATGCCAAGTACGGAATTTTCGTGCCAGTCAGAGCCAACGGCTCTTTCGGTATTCAGATTGGTGATGCAAAAAAATTCCTGATTAAGCTTGTTGGTACACTCGGTTATTTTGATGAGGAGTCCATAACAAAGTATTTCAGAGGAATTTATGTTACAACCGTTAAAGATGCTATATCAAGTTATCTGATTAAAGAGCAGATTTGTGTGCTTGAAATCAATGCATATCTTGACGAGCTTTCCGCATTTCTTAAGGAACAGCTTTCACCGATTATGGATGAATACGGCATCAGTCTTCTTAACTTTAATGTTAATGAAATTAGTGTGCCTGAGAATGATCCGGCCATTGTTAAGCTGAGGAATGCTTTGTCTAAAAAGGCAGAGATGGATATTATGGGCTATAACTATCAGCAGGAGCGTTCCTTTGATACTCTTGAAAGTGCTGCTGCAAATGAGGGCAGCGGAGCCTCTGCGTTTATGGGTGCCGGCATTGGACTTGGTGCAGGTGTCGGCTTAGGAACAGTCGTCGGCAGCGAATTTAAGGAAATCAGCAACAATATTAATACTAATGTCAATAAACCAAGTGAAAATGAAGAACAAGCAGCTATTTGCCCTGAATGCTCAGCTGTTGTGAAAAAGGGTCAGAAATTCTGTCACAACTGCGGAACAGAATTGTCAGCAGGCTTTTGCAGAGAATGCGGCACGATGCTTACTCCTGGTCAAAAGTTCTGCCATAACTGCGGAACAAAGACAGAGTAGGGGGGCAGATGTATGAAATCAGCAAAAATGGTAGTTGATAAAATCGCTTATACTGTTGTACTAATTGTCGGTATTTTTCTTACAGTATGCTTTGGTCTTTTTGCAGCAATTGGTATAGGCGATGAAGAACTTAGTGGTGACGGCTTTTTGCCGTTTTGCATAATTACTGCATTGATAGGAATCGGTTTAATTGCCTTTTCTGCAATTAAGAGAAAACCGATTAATACATATAAAAGATATATGAAAGTTCTCGACAATAATCCTGATGCCAGCATCAAGGAAATTGCAGTTTTGACAAACTCAACAGAGGAAGCAGTAAGAAAAAATATTGAAATAATGATTGCCAAAAACTATGTTGCACAGGATACTTTTACAATCAAAGAAAAAAAGGAAAAGAAATTTGTAACAGTCCAGTGTCAGGGCTGCGGTGCAAAAAATGTAGTTGAGGAAGGCAAGCATCAGGAATGTGAGTATTGTGGGTCGGTACTTTATGGAGAATAATACTATAATTAAAAATTTTAACGCTCTGCCTGAGGAGGCAAAGTATATCCGCACAGCAGTATTTGTTGAGGAGCAGGGTTTTTGTGAAGAATTTGACGATATAGATAATATATCAACGCATCTTGTTCTTTACAGTGATAATCAGCCTGCTGCAGTTTGCAGGTTTTACTGCAAAAATAATCAGTATTTTATCGGCAGGCTTGCAACGCTTAAAGAATACCGCGGTAAAGGTTTTGGCGCAATGCTTGTGTTGGAGGCAGAGCGTCTTATAAAAAAAGCAGGCGGCATAAGTGTTATGCTTCACTCCCAATGCAGAGCAATGGCATTTTATGAAAAATCAGGCTATGCACCATTTGGTGAAAGTGATTTTGATGAAGATTGTCCGCATCAGTGGATGAAGAAAATACTGTTATAATATGTAAAAAAGACCTCGTAAGTGATATGCTTACAAGGTCTTTTGTGATTTATGCTGTTAATTCAGCATATTTTCTTTTTGATTTTTTTGTTTTGACGAAATGACAGATTCCGCTGATTATCATAAATACTGCGAAGTAAGTCAGAAGAACAAGAGAGCATCTTAATGCTTCACTGCCTGCGGTTCCGCTGATTGCCTCCTTGAACAGTAATGTTGAATATGACATAGGCAGAATTTTGTATATTGTCCGGAAAAAGGCTGATTGAGTTTCAATCGGGAATGTTCCTGCACAGGATGTAAGCTGTAAAATCAGCAGAAGAAGTGCAATGAATTTTCCGCCGCTGCCAAGATGTACAATGCAAAATTGAACTATTGACATAAAAGCAAGAGCGGTAATCCAGCAGGAGAAATAGAGAAGCAGGGGATTGTTAACGGTAATTCCTAAAATAACCTGAATTACAAAAGCAAGAGCAATACCCTGTAATGAGCTGATTGCTAAAAAGCTTATTTCTCTTATTACCGGTTTATCAGAATCTTTGGTGAGTTTTTTTATCTTTTTGTTGTAATCAAGATAAATACCGAAGAAAATCATCAGTCCGCCAACCCATAGTGAAAGACCCATAAAGTATGGTGCAAATGCAGAGCCGTAATTTGCAACAGGCTGAATATATTCATTCTCGATTGTAACCGGTTCTGCTCCGTATTCAGCAAGACCTGCCAATGCCTTGAGCTCCTTATTTGTATCAACAATGCTGTTGTCCACACCTTCGGCAGCAGTGTTGATACCGCTGTCAAGCTGTTTAGTTCCGTCAAGCATTGCATCTGTGCCGTTTTTCAGGGTGGTCATACCTTCATTAAGTTTTTTTGCACCATCAGTTATACTGCTGCTTCCGTTATTAAGTGTTTTGGAGCCGTCAGCCAATTGGGTTGCTCCATTTGACAGTTCTTTAATACCTGATGTTAACACAGGGACGTTTGAATTTAATTTATTTGTGCCCTCGGCAAGTTTTGATGCTCCGTCACGTGCTGAATTAACACCATTTGTATATGCTTTGATACCTCCTGACAGATTCTCAGCACCTTTTACCAAAGCGGAAGAACCATCTATCAGTGCGGTATTATTTTCTGTTAAGGTATTCAGACCTTTGTTTAATGTTTCAGCACCTCCGATTAGTGTATCAGGATTATCAGCATTTCCAAATCCATTCCGGAGCTGGTGCAGTCCGTCCTGAAGAACAGCAGTGTTTGCTTTTACCTCTCTCATTCCGTTTGTCAGTGTTTTGACATTAGTGCTTAAATTTTCTGTTCCTTCAGTAAGCATAGGCAGACTTTTTTCAATACCGTTGAAATACTGAACCGCCCCGTTTAAATAAGCCTCTGCACCTGTTTGCTGATATAGTCTGAGATACTCCATTGCCTTTGCATAATTTGCGTTAAGAGCAGCGGCTGCATTGTTTAGTGTGTCTGTTCCCTTATCAAGAGCATCAAGGCTGTTATTATCGGCCTTTTCATCAAGTGCCTTTACAGAAAGGTCAACACCTGCAGCAGCACGGTCAACTCCCAGTGCAGCGGTTTTTATTCCGTCTCTGAGTTTTGCTGCACCATTTTCACAGGCGGTAACCCCCTGTGTGTATATTTTTATGCTGCTGTTTAATGTATCGCTGCCTTCATAAAGCCGGGCCGAACCGTTATTTAAAGCTGTATTGTTTTGTGTTATTGTATTCAAACCACTGTTAAGCTCTTTTGCACCTGTATTGAGCGAATTTATTCCGTTACCAAGGGCGGGAGCAGCATTTTCAAGTGAGATTGTTCCGGACTGCAGTTTTACAAGTCCGTTTCTTAAATCAAATGAACCTGATGTAATTTGCTTGCTTCCGTTAAAAAGTGCAGATGTACCTTCGTTTAATTCCTTAGCCCCACTGTTCAGTTTTGACGCTGCATCTGTCAATTTGCCTGAACCATCGGATAGCTGATCAAATCCATTCTGCAATTCCTTCATTTCATCCGGTACGCTGTTTAGCTTGTCACACAGAGTATTAATTATTTCCTCGTCAATACTTGAATTTACACTTTCCTTGATTGTAGGCATAGCGTAACCTATAATCTGTGAGGCAAGATAATTTTTCTTCTGATTGGCTTTGTAAACAATTGAATTGTGAAGTTTTTCAGTATCTTTGGACACTGTTGACGCACATGCAGAAAAATCCTTTGGAATAATTATTGCTGCATAGTATTTATTGCCGAGTACACCTTCATCTGCATCCTGTTCGTCAGTAAATACAAATTTAAGTGATCCGTCATCTTTCAGATTTTGACATATTTCATTACCGATATTTCTTTGTTCATTGTTAATTTGTGCACCATTGTCAAGATTGACCACAGCAACGGGCACATCATCAAGCCTTGCATATGGGTCCCAGAAGGCACTCAGGTAAAAATAGCTGTACATAAGCGGTATAACGAGTACACCTATTATAATGATTACCTTCAGGAAAATGTTAGCTTTTTTATTTTTTACAGACATATCATTTCCTCCTATATAACGAATTGTAAAATTTGTTATTACAAATTGTATCACGAAGATTAAGAAAAGTAACCATACATTTTTGTGTGTTTGTATAAATTTATACACTGTTATAATTATGTATAAAAAAACAGATGCTAAAAAATATTAGCATCTGTTTTTATCTTTATATCTATTTTGTATTAATAGGCTTTTGGTGAATAATATTATCTATCTCTGTTTCAGCAACCTGAATAAGGCTTTCCCTGTCGTGAATAACTGTTTTTTCATAGCAGATGCTTATTGCCTGCGTAAGACCGAGCAGAAGGAATAAAAGGATAATCTGTTTCGGCGAATTGAAAATATAGTCAGTTAAGCCGAAGAGCAGATAAAGCAGTGTTGCTGTGAATACACAAAATACAAGCGTAAATTTTTTGCCGTTATTTGTGTTGATTTCGAGCAGCTTACCAAAGGTACATACAAATACAACCGATAAAACAATAACACCTATTATACCAAGCTCCATCCATGTTTCAATAATGAAATTGTGTGCGTGCGGTTTGTTTAAATCGTAGTTGTTATAAAGGATCTGACCTGTCTGCTCAACACCGAAGCCCGTACCGTATATAAATGTTTTTATATGAGTGGTAATATAATCATACAGACTCTGCCATATCTGAAAATGTGCCTCGCTTGATTTTTTTGCTTCATATCCGCCTGTGGCAACATCACTTACTATCGGAACATTTTGGAAAATTAAACCGTACCTTGTCAGAATTGACGGCAGTATAATGCATATTGTCGGGATGAATATTTCAAGCAGCGGCTTCCAATGATGTTTCGCTAAAATCACAAACATAAATATCCAGCCTGCAATTGCAATAAAGCAGCCTGCACGTGTCATGGTTGAGCTCATGCCTGCACTGATAAGCACATTAAGTGCAAAGTAAGCAAGCTTGTGTATTTTGTCTTTTGAATTTAAGAACAGATAAATTGATATAGGGTAGCATATTACCATATAGGTTGCCAGCAGATTGGGATTTGAAAAGAAGCCGCTGGCTCTTGATACCCATGCATTCGTGCTGATTTCAAACGGCAGCCATGTGTATATTGCCTCGTCAAAATTTCTGTAAAAAGGTGTAACAAGTACCCAATTTTGACTGATTATATCATGTTTATAAAGTGTATATGTAAGAATCTGAATAGCACCTACAAAGCCGTTGATTCCTCCGGCAAGCACCATCATCGACAGAATTCGGTCAATTCGTCTTCTTGTTCTTGCGAGATTATAAATCATAACCTCAACCAAGAACATCCCCCACCATAGTGCCGCAGTGGATAAGGTAGAAAACCTTGTTCCGCTCCAAATTGTGCTGACGAGTGCCAGCGTCATAAATGCTATTATCAGCTTTCCCAATGTACCGACCTTAGCCTTTTTGCCTTCCCGTGACCATTGTCTTTTAAAAACAATAAAGCCTGCAAACAGCAGAAAAGGGCTTATATATTCAGGTAATATGGGAAAGAAAAAGATAATAGCCAAAAGCCAATACCAGCCGGGATTCTTTTTGTAACCGACTTTAAGGCTTGATATTTTCTCACTCATTTCTAACCTCAAAAAAGTTGTTTTAAATTTACTGAAAGATAAATTCTCTCAATATAATACTATATCAGCTTGGATTTTTCAAGTCTTAACACAATTTGTAAGGATTTTCATATTGTATTAACATTTTTTTTACATTCAAAATTATTGAAATAATACTTCTATTATTGTATAATATTTTGGTATCTAAATAATTTAGGAGTGTTGTTATGGACGAAAAAGATATAGAGCTTGACAAGCTCGATGATACCATGAGGGATAATATCCCTGAGGAAAAAAATGACGAAACCGAACTTGAAAACAGAGACGGCGTTAATTATGAAACAAATGATAACTGGCAGTTTGAGGCTGAGGCACCCACACTTAATGACGATTTGTTTGATGGTGAAGTTGATTTGCCTGCACAAAAGCCGTCATCAGGTCCGATTGAGTATAAATCACCTGCAGTACAGACAGCGGTAAATAACAGCAGAAAAAAGGAGCTTCTTCATTTTATTCCTACGGCATTGCTGATTTTAGCTATTGTTGTAATGCTTGTTGTTTTAGGTGTAAGATATTACACTGTGCCTAATGGCAAAGAGGGTAAGATGATGAATCCTGCATCTGTGGTTGCAACCGTTGACGGTACTAAGGTCAGCATAGGTATGTTTAATTATTACTACACAAGTATGGTTAACTACTACGAAGACTACGCAAACTATGGTTATTTTGATCTTGATACAACAAAGGATTATGATTCTCAGTACACTACTGATGCAAATGGCAATAAAATTACCTGGAAAGCGTTTTTTGAGCAGGAAACACTCAAAGAGATTGAGCAGTTAACCGCTTATTATGCTGCTGCTGTCAAAGCCGGTGTTCAGCTTACGGAAGCACAGAAGGATACAATCAACAGTCAGCTTGAAAGTCTTAAGACTTCTGCATCAAGCCAGAATGTGTCATTGGATGAGTATATCAAAAATAATTTCGGTCAATACTGCAGTGAGGATACACTTCGTCTGATGCTTGAACAGTATTATATTACTGCTAATTACAAGGGCAGGCTTGCTACTGAAATTCAGATTTCACAGGATGAAATTGATGCACATTTTGCTGAGAACAAAGCTAAATATAACACCATTAATTTCAGCTATCTTATGCTTGAATATGACAGCACCGATGATCAGACCAAGGAAAAATCACAGAAGGCTGTTGACGATTATCTTAATAAAATCACTGACAGGGATTCTATTATTGATTTAGTGCCTAAGGTTTATAAGGACTTGATTGAACAGGAAGCAGCCAATGCTATGGCTTCTAACGAGGATATGACTAAGGAAGAGGCTGAAAAAACAGCTATAGCTTCATATGAGCAGAGAATTGACGCTACTATCACAGGCAGTGACACTCCTTTCAGTGATGAAATCAATGAATGGCTTTTCAGTGATGATACATCTGTCGGCTCTAAAAATGCTTATATTGATGAATCAACAGGTAATGCATATCTGATTCTGAAGACTGAAAAAGCAAAGCTTCTTGATGATGAAACCTATAGTGTAAGACATATTCTTATTCAGCCTGAAGAAGAGGGCGCTGAAACGGATGAAAATGGTAACGCCAAGTATTCCGAGGAGCAGATGGAATCAGCAAAGTCAAAGGCTGACGAGATTCTTAATGCGTTCAACAGCGGTGATAAGACTGAGTACAGCTTTGCACTGCTTGCAGAGCAGCACAGCACAGATACAGCATCAACCTCAGCAGGTTCAAACGGTGCTTTCGGCGGTCTTTGTGAGGGTGTCAGCTTAGGTCAGATGGTTCCGTCATTTGAGCAATGGTCAATTGACAGCCAGCGTAAATATGGTGATACTGACATTGTTGAGTCTGATTTCGGCTATCATATTATGTTCTTCATAAATCATTGTTCCGCTTATGAAGCTCAGATTATTTCGGAGCTTAAAAATGATAAAATTGCTGATATAGCTGAAAATGCCGATATCAAACATCGGGATAAAATAATTGAAAAAGCTGTTAACGATTTTTACGCATCAAGAAGTGCTGCAGCAGAAAACCAGACAGCACAGTGATTTTTTCGACGTATTCGTGTGTTAAAAAATTAATACTTGTATTATTCTGCATAATGGTGTAAAATATTGTTTGTATGATTTACAATTTTATTAAAAGGATGAATTGAAATGGCAAAAAAATCTATGGAAGATGATATTCTTACTGGTGGCTCACTCGGCTCAGGTAAAGAAAAATCATCAAAGAAAGAAAATAAAAAGAGTGCAGGAGGAATTAAAATAGCAAAAAGAACTGCAACAATCATTAAGTCAGCAGTTTGTATTGTTATTGTTATAGCCCTTCTTGCTGCATATGTTGCAACAGGTACCGTAAGAAAAGGCTTTATTGCTTCGCTGAGCCTTCCTGCTCAGACACTTACAGGTGTTACAGTATCAAACGGTGACCAGAAGGCTAAGGTTAAGGTTAGTACATATAATTTCTATTATGCTTCAACCTATAACAGCCTTAAGAGCCAGCAGGAGCAGTATGAGCAGTATGGTCTTGATATGTCACAGCTTGGACTTGATGTTGACTTTACTGAAAAGCTTTCCAAGCAGACCTATACTGATAAGGAAACAAATAAGGAAATGACTTGGGCAGAGCATCTTGATGAAATGGTGCTTGATGCAATCGAGTCAACCTATACCTATTACTTGGCTGCCGTTGAGGCAAACGGCGGTGAAGAGCCTGAAATTACACAGGATCAGAAAGACCAGCTTGAGGAAACTATCAAGTCCTACACAGAAACTGCTAACCAGTACGGCTATACACTCAGCGGTTACCTTGTAAGGGCAATGGGTAAGGGTGTTACCGAAAAGGTATTCAGAACCGAGAGCATTCGTCAGTATATTGCCTCAAACTATAAAACTGAGCTTACAACTGATGTTGAAAGCAAGGAATACACTGCTGATGATGTTAATAAGTACAAGGATGAGCATACTGCTGATTTACTTGCTGTTGACATCAAGCTCTTTGAGGCTGACAGCGAGGATAATGCAAAGGCATTCAAGGACGAGCTTAAGGCTGACGGTTCAAACTTTGCAGAGCTTGCTGCAAAGTACTCAACAGATGATTTCAATAAAAAGGCTTATACTGAGGATGGCTTTACAACCGAACTTGGTGTAACAAAGGCAGTTCTTCAGAGTAAGCAGGTTGCCATTGCAACTGCTGATCCTCACGAGCATGAGGAAGGCGAGGAGCACAGCGATGATGAAGAGCAGACATATTCAGGTCTTGATTGGCTCTTCAGTGCAGACAGAAAAGCAGGCGATATTTACCAGCACAGCACATCTGTTGTTTATGTAATTACTCCTGCAGCAATTACAAATGCTGAAACTGTTAATGTTCGTCATATTCTTATCGCACCTGAAACTGCGGATGATGCATCAGTAACAGATGCTACCGATGAGCAGTGGAAGGCAGCTTATTCAAAGGCTGAGGAAATCCTTAATAACTGGAAATCCGGTGATGCAACAGAGGACAGCTTTGCTGAGCTTGCAAAGGAAAATACTACTGACACAGGTTCACAGGATAACGGCGGTCTTTATGAAAATGTTATTCCGGGTCAGATGGTTAATCCATTCTCTGCATGGTGCTTTGAGGCCGGCAGAAAAACAGGCGATACAGCTATTGTCAGATCAGCTTATGGTTACCACATTATGTACTATGTAGGAACAACAGGTGAAAAGGTTTGGGAGTATAATGCAAAACAGGCTCTTGCAAGTGCCGATGGTGCTTCTCAGTCTGAAAAGCTTGAGGAGGAGTATACTCTTAAGGTGAATTGGTTCGGTTCTCGTTATTTTGAAAAGGACGTTGACATCGACAACTAATAAAATTAGGGGTTGCTGTGTGCAACCCCATTTTTGTAATTCGATATGGAAGGAATAGAATGAACAGAAAGGACGATATCAAAAGGCTTACTGATGAGATTTCACGTCTGATGGCTGCACTTGAAGATGTTAACTTTGAGTGCCAGAGGCTTGAAATTATAAATTCAAATCTTGATTTTCAACTGAAATCTATCAGCAGGGAGCTTAAGCAAAATATTGCTATGCTTGAAACTCTTGAAGAGGAAAATAAGCTTTTAAAAGAACAGCTTGGTAAAAGATAATGGAATATATTTTAAATACAAATGAACTTCGCTCCTGTGCATCTGAGCTTCGTGCAGGGGATAGGGTAGTGCTGTCCGGTACTGTATATACCTCACGTGATGCGGCTCACAAGCGTATTGCCGAAAGTATTGATAAAGGCGAGAAGCTGCCGTATGATTTACAGAATGCGGTTATTTATTATGCAGGTCCTACTCCGGCACCGGAGGGTCTTGCTGTTGGTTCCTGCGGTCCTACAACATCAAGCAGAATGGATGTTTTTGCACCCGATTTTCTTGATAAAGGTGTTGTGGCAATGGTTGGTAAGGGAGAAAGAAGCACTGCTGTCTGTGATGCTATAATCAGAAACAAGGCTGTATATCTCTGTGCAATCGGTGGTGCAGGTGCATTGGCATCTAAATGTATAACCTCCTGTGACGTTATCGCTTATGAGGACCTGGGCTGTGAGTCAGTGAAAAAACTAACATTCAAGGATTTTCCGTTAACTGTTGCAATCGACTGCAACGGAGGAAATATTTTTGTAAGATAGTCTAATCTACAATTTTTCTGATGTCATTCAAAACCTTTTTTTCAATCCTTGATACATAGCTTCGGCTTATATTTAACCTCTGTGCAACCTCGCGTTGTGTCAGAGGTTTTTTGTTATTAAGACCGTATCGCAGAATAATTATTTCTTTTTCTCTGTCATCTTCAAGATTTTCAATGATTTTTGAAACCTTTTCCCATCTGATTTTAGTTTCAAGATCATCAGCTAAATCTGCATTCGTGCTGATTGTGTCCTCAATAGTTAAAGGATTTCCATCTTTGTCAACCTCAAGCGTGTCACCTAAATAAATATCATTTGCCTGCTTTTTATTGCTCCTGAAATGCATTAATATTTCATTTTCTATACAACGGCTGGCATATGTAGCCAGGCGGACGTTTTTATCTGCTTTGAATGAGTCAATTGCCTTAATCAATCCTATTGTTCCTATGCTTATTAAGTCGTCGGTATCGTTTGTTTTTGAATAATATTTTTTTACTATGTGGCTTACAAGTCTGAGATTTTTTTCAATAAGTACGGCTCTTGCGTTTTTATCTCCTTCTTCCATTCTTTTCAGCATTTCCGCCTCCTCCTTTGGACTCAGCGGCTTTGGAAAGCTGGAAGTGTTTTGAATGTGCAATATGAAATAAATTAAATGTGCCGATATGGCAGAAAGTATTGCAGTAAACATTTTCATCACCCAAGAAATAGTATTCTTTTTATTAATTTTATATGCCTTGCAATTTTAATATTTTTCAAGAACAAAAGTTCGAGATTTTTTGCTAAATCTATTGAAAAATATATTTATTTATCATATAATATAATGAATGCAGAAATTTATTAAAACAGAGTCAGGAGCTATTATGGACAAGTTCAAGTTGGTGTCAAAATTCAAACCCACAGGTGACCAGCCTGAAGCTATTGATGCTTTGGTTAAGGGTGTGCTGCGCGGCGATAAGGAACAGACTCTTATGGGTGTTACAGGTTCAGGTAAAACCTTTACCATGGCTAACATCATTGAAAGAGTTAATCGTCCAACGCTCGTTCTTGCACATAATAAAACTCTTGCTGCACAGCTTTGCAGTGAGTTTCGAGAGTTTTTTCCTGATAATGCTGTTGAGTATTTCGTGTCCTATTATGACTATTATCAGCCGGAAGCATATGTTCCTACAACCGATACTTATATTGAAAAAGACAGCTCAATTAATGATGAGATAGATAAGCTGCGCCATTCTGCAACAGCATCATTGTTTGAGCGGCGTGATGTAATTATTGTTGCATCCGTATCCTGTATTTACTCAATCGGTGACCCGATAGATTATCAGAGCATGGTCATTTCGCTCAGAACAGGTAAGGAAATCGGCAGAGATGCGCTGATTGAAAGACTTGTTTCAATTCAGTATGAAAGAAATGATATTAATTTTGTAAGAAATAAGTTCAGGGTTCGTGGTGATACTCTTGAAATTTTTCCTGCAGGCTCCTCAGGTAATGCAATAAGGGTTGAATTTTTCGGGGATGATATTGACCGAATTTGTGAAATAAATCCTTTAACAGGTAAGGTTGAGGGTGTTTTATCACACGTTTGCATATATCCGGCATCACACTATGTTGTCGGTCAGGAAAAAATGAATATTGCAATTGAAAAAATTTACAATGAAATGGTTGAGCGTGTTGCGTATTTTGAAGAAAACGGCAAGCTGCTTGAGGCACAGCGTATAAAAGAGCGCACAATGAATGATATTGAGATGTTAAGAGAAACAGGCTTCTGTAAAGGTATTGAGAATTATTCCGCAGTTATGAGCGGAAGAAAACCCGGTGCAGCACCATTTACTCTTATTGATTATATGCCGGATGATTTTCTGCTGTTCTGTGACGAGAGCCACGTTATGCTGCCGCAGGTCAGAGGTATGTATGCAGGTGATAAAGCAAGAAAGGAAAGCCTTGTTGAATATGGCTTCAGACTGCCGTCGGCACTTGATAACCGACCAATGCAGTTTGATGAGTTTTATAAAAAAATTAATCAGGTCATATTTACATCGGCAACACCGAATGCCTTTGAAAAGGAGCACAGCACGCAGATTGTTGAGCAGGTGATAAGACCTACAGGTCTTCTTGATCCGATCATTCATGTTAAGCCTACTGAGGATCAGATGGATGATCTGCTCAGTGAAATTAATATGAGGGCAGAGCGGAAGGAGCGTGTGCTCGTTACAACTCTTACAAAGGCAATGGCGGAGGATTTGACAAAATACCTTGAAGGCTTTGACGTTAAAGTGCGTTATATGCACCACGATATAGATACGATTGAAAGAATGGAAATTATACGTGATTTAAGACTCGGCGAATTTGATGTGCTTGTAGGTATAAATCTTCTGCGAGAGGGTCTTGATATACCCGAGGTTTCTCTTGTAGCCATTCTTGATGCTGACAAAGAAGGATTTCTGCGCAGTGAAACTTCGCTTGTCCAGACAATAGGGCGTGCCGCAAGAAACGAAAACGGTGAGGTTATTATGTATGCTGACAGTGTTACACCGTCAATGGAGCGTGCTATAACCGAAACAGTAAGACGACGTGATATTCAGCAAAAATATAATGAAGCCCATGGCATAACACCTAAAACCATTAAAAAGGATGTTCGTCAGGTTATTGAAATTACCTCAAAAGAAAAATTATCCGGTAAGAAGAAGCACTTGACGAAGAAAGAAAAACAATTAATGATTCAGCAGCTAACTCGTGAAATGAAGGAGGCTGCACGTATGCTTGAATTTGAGCATGCTGCATATCTTCGTGACCAGATTGCTGAATTGGAAAAATAGATTAAAGATAATTAGGAATACTAAAAATGACAAGGTTATTTAATGATAAAAAGTTTTGGAAAACTGCGGTAAGGCTTACTGTGCCTGTTGCACTGCAGAATTTGCTGACAAGCTCTTTTACGCTGGCGGATACTCTGCTTGTCAGCTCACTTGGAACTGTTGCGCTTTCCGCTGTCGGTATGATAGGGCAGTGGGCATGGCTGATGAATATGATTTTAGTCGGCTTCTGCTCGGCAACATCCGTATTCATTTCTCAGTATTGGGGCATTCAGGATTTAAAGAAAATACGACATATCGGTGGTATATCCATAGCGTTTTCGCTTGGTGTATCGGTTTTGTTTACCGTTGTCAGCATTGCGATACCGCAGTATGTAATAAGAATATTCAACTCTGACCCTGAGGTTGTTGCTGTTGGTGCAGAATATTTAAAGGTGGTTGCCTTTTCGTATATTCCCATTGCTTTAACCAATATTCTTGCTGCTGTTCTGAGAGCAGTTGAAGAGGTTAAGCTGCCTATGTATGCATCTGCATTTACTACTGTTTTAAATATATTTCTTGACTACGCTATGATTTTCGGTAAATTCGGATTTTCGCAAATGGGTGTTAAGGGTGCAGCTTTGGCTACGGTAATATCTGCATGGCTCGGTGTGGTTCTGATTGTCGTTATATCACTGCTTCAGAAAAATCTTATTGCCACAAAGTCTATTGATTTTTTCAAATTCAACAGAAGTGAGATTCGTGAATATTTAAAAAAGGCAATACCGATTGTTATTAATGAAAGTATGTGGGGACTTGGTACATTCACCTATAATATTATTTACGGCAATATGGGCTATGAATACTTTTCAGCCCTTACAATTGTAAGAAGCTTTGAAAATATCTGCTTTGTCCTCTTTATCGGTATATGCAGTGCATCCTCGGTTATGATAGGCAAGTCAATAGGTATGGGTGAAATTAAAAAGGGTATTGAGGATTCAAAGCGTTTTTCAATAATTGTTCCTGTTATAGCAGCCTTTGTGTCTGTTTTGATTATTGTATTCAGGCATCAGCTTGTAAGTATATTCAATATGGGCAGCAATATCAGTCAACTTGCGATAGATACGGCAGGAATGCTTATGCTCATTTATGCAATTGCCTTTCCTTTCAGAGTGTTCCCGTATCTTCAGATTGTATCAATCTTCCGTTCCGGCGGTGATACCTTCACAGGTGCTAAGTTTGAGCTAATATGCCTGTGGCTGATGTCAGTTCCTGCAACACTCATTGCAGTTTATGTATTTAAAGTACCGTTTTTGGCGGCGTATGCAATTATGTATATTTTTGAAGATATTCCCAAGGTAATATGCTGTTTAAAATTTTATTTTTCAAAAAAATGGATAAAGCCTGTAACGGAAGAGGGAAGAAAGGCTCTCGAAAAATTACAGCAGGCAGAGGTTAAGGATGAATAAGAATATAGTTGTTAAGGGTGCGAGAGAGCACAATCTGAAAAATATTGATATTACGATTCCGAGGGACAAGCTGATTGTATTTACAGGCTTGTCAGGCTCAGGCAAATCAAGTCTTGCTTTTGATACAATTTATGCTGAAGGTCAAAGACGTTATGTTGAATCACTTTCGTCATATGCAAGACAGTTTCTCGGTCAAATGGAAAAGCCGGATGTTGATTATATTGACGGGCTTTCTCCTGCAATTTCAATTGACCAGAAAACCACGTCACGCAACCCGCGTTCGACTGTCGGCACTGTTACGGAAATTTATGATTATTTAAGACTTCTTTATGCCAGAATAGGTGTTCCGCACTGTACCAAGTGCGGAAGAGAAATAACACAGCAGACTGTTGATCAGATTGTTGATGCTGTTATGAAACTGCCTGAAAAGACCAAAATACAGATAATGGCACCTATCGTTCGAGGCAGAAAGGGAGAGTATGTCAAGGAACTTGACAATATCCGAAAGAGCGGATATGTTCGTGTTCGTGTTGACGGCTCTGTATATGATCTCAGTGAAGACATAAAAATGGAAAAAAACAAGAAGCACAATATCGAGGTTATTGTTGACAGGCTTGTTATTAATGATACAGTCAAGACACGTCTTGCTGATTCGATTGAAACTGCAACCCGTCTTGCCGACGGTGTTGTGCTTGTTGATATTGTGGGTGAAAGAGAGGAACTGTTTTCTCTTAATTATGCCTGCCCGGAGCACGGTGCTGTTATAGAGGAAATGAGTCCCAGAATGTTTTCGTTCAATAATCCTTTTGGTGCCTGCAAAAAGTGCAGCGGTCTTGGTGCATATAAGGAAATAGATGTTGATTTAATTATTCCCAATAAAAAGCTTTCAATAAATCAGGGTGCAATCAAAGCGTCAGGATGGAATGTTAATGACGGCTCAATTGCAAAAATGTATTATGAGGGACTTTCCAAGGAATATGGTTTTTCACTTGATGTGCCTGTTGAAATGATTAGTAAGGAAGGACTTGATGCCATCCTTTACGGAACTGACGGCAAAAAAATTTCAATGAAACGTGTCACATCTTATGGTACAGGCAGCTACAAGACTGATTTTGAGGGTATCGTATCGAATCTTAACAGAAGATATAATGAAACCACAAGTGAATGGTCAAGAAATGATATTGAAACGGTTATGACAACCTGTGTGTGTCCTGACTGCAAAGGTTCAAGACTTTTGCCCGAGGTGCTGAGTGTTACTGTCGGTGGTCTGAATATTTATGAATTCTGTTCAATGCCGATTGGTGAAGAGCTTGAATTCATTACAAATTTAGAGCTTACCGAAAGGGAACAGCTTATCGGAAATCTTGTAGTGAATGAAATTAAGGAAAGACTTCAGTTTTTAAATTCCGTTGGTCTTGAATATCTTTCACTGGCACGTGAGGCTGCAACGCTTTCCGGCGGTGAGGCACAGCGTATCAGACTTGCGACACAGATAGGCTCATCTCTTATGGGTGTATTATATATTCTTGATGAACCGTCAATCGGACTTCATCAAAGGGATAATGATAAGCTGCTCGGTACCCTGAAGCATCTTCGTGACTTAGGCAACACCTTGATTGTTGTTGAGCATGATGAGGATACGATGCGAAGTGCTGATTATATTGTTGATATTGGACCGGGTGCAGGTGTTCACGGCGGTGAGCTTATAGCAGCAGGCAGTGTTGATGATATTATTAACTGTGAAAATTCAATAACAGGGCAGTATTTGAGCGGCAAGAGGCAGATTCCCGTTCCGTCAAAAAGGCGTGAGGGAAACGGCAAAAAGCTGACTGTTTATGGTGCCTGTGCAAATAATCTCAAAAAGCTTGATGTTGAAATACCTCTTGGTAAATTTGTTGCTGTAACAGGTGTGTCAGGCTCCGGTAAATCAAGCCTTGTTAATGAAATACTCAATACACATTTAGCAAATATACTGAACGGTGCAAAAACAAAGGCAAGGAACTTTGAAAAAATAACAGGTGCAGATAATCTTGATAAAGTTATTAATATTGACCAATCACCAATCGGCAGAACACCCCGTTCCAACCCGGCAACATATACCGGTGTGTTCAATGATATCCGTGAGCTTTATGCCCAGACACCTGATGCAAAGCAGCGTGGTTATAAGGCAAATCGTTTTTCTTTTAATGTAAAAGGGGGACGCTGTGAGGCTTGTCAGGGTGACGGTATTGTTAAAATAGAGATGCATTTCCTTGCGGATGTTTATGTTGCCTGTGATGTCTGTGGCGGAAAACGCTATAACCGTGAAACCCTTGAGGTGAAATTTAAGGGCAAAACAATATTTGATGTGCTTGAAATGACTGTTGATGAGGGCTGTGAATTTTTTGCCCAGCAGCCTAAAATATATAATAAGCTCAAAACCTTGTCTGATGTTGGTTTGGGCTATATCAAAATAGGTCAGAGTGCAACAACGCTTTCGGGCGGTGAGGCACAGCGTGTCAAGCTTGCGACAGAGCTTTCTAAGCGGAGTACCGGCAAAACAATTTATATTCTCGATGAGCCTACAACAGGACTTCATACAGCTGATGTTCACAGACTTGTCAATGTTCTGAATATGCTGGTGGATACAGGTAATACCGTGCTTGTAATCGAACACAATCTTGACATAATTAAATCTGCAGATTACATTATTGACATGGGTCCTGAGGGCGGCAAAAACGGCGGAAAAATTGTTACTGCTGGTACACCTGAGCAGGTGGCAAAATGTAAAAAATCATATACCGGTCAATATTTGAAAAAATATTTAAAATAGTATAATAAATTACATTCTGTAATGCGACAAGTATTGACAATATATACGTACAAGTATATAATATTCATATTGGTTCAGCATAGTGGAGGATATATGAGAAGTATATATAGAATTGTAAAAAAAATACGTAGTCATCAAAAAATAGAACGGAGAAAAATGGCTAACTCCGTGTATTACAAGGCACGTTTTATCTATACTCAGTATTGGGATTCTTTAGATATAGTTGATAACGAAATCGTGTTTCAATCCTATGACGGCAAGAGCATTTCAGGTAACTTGTACTATATGCTGCGTGAAGTTTGCAGTGATCCTTATTATGCAAATTTTAAGAAATACATAGTTACCAAATGGCGTAATTATGCTAAAATGGTGGAATATGTAGAAAAATTCAATGATGAAAACATTATTGTTTTAAAAGTACATTCTGATGAATATTGTCAGGTAATGGCAAGAGCTAAATACCTGCTTACCAATTCTACTTTTGCTCCGTATATTATGAAAAAAGACGGTCAGGTTATGCTGAATACCTGGCACGGTACTCCATTGAAGCATATGGGCAGGCAAATAATTGATGCTCCGAATGAGCTTGGCAATTCACAGCGTAATTTCCTTATGTCTGATTACCTTCTCTATCCCAATGAATTTACTTTTGAGCGTATGCGTGTTGACTATATGATTGAAAAGTATTATACCGGTCAATATGTTATTGGAGGTTATCCCCGAAATACAGCCTTTTTTGATAAGGAGCTTGCTGAAAAAATTAAGGACGAACTGGATATTAGTGATAAAAAAATCGTTGTTTATATGCCGACATGGCGTGGTATATTGGTGAATAGAAATAACGCCTTTCAGAATGCTTATACAGTCTTTACGCTTTATGAGCTTGATAAGATGTTGGATGATGACACGGTGCTTTTTGTCAAATTCCATCTTTACAACAGTGCCAGTTTGAATTTCAGCGAATTCAGTCATATCAGGGAATTTCCCACTGAATATGAAACCTATGAATTTCTTAACACTGCTGACTGTCTTATAACTGACTATTCAAGTGTTTTGTTTGACTATGCAAACACAGGCAGAAAAATTATTCTTTACGGCTATGACAAAGAGAAATATCTTGCCGAAAGAGGTATGTATCTTGATTATGACAGTCTGCCGTTCACCTTTGTTGAAACTGTGGATGAGCTTTACAGTGAAATCAGCAGCATTGACAGCTATAAGGATTACAGTGATTTCAGCAAAGAATTCAATAAGTATGATACTGCCGACTCTGCAAGGGAGCTTTGCGACCTGTTATTTAAGAGCAAGGTAAGCGACGGTTTAAAAGTTATAGACGGCAAAACGTATCATAACAACAAGCCCAATGTACTTGTTTTCGGCGGTGCTCTTATGCAAAACGGAATTACAACAGCATTAAGAGGCTTTATTAAAAATCTTGATAAGGAAAAATATAATATTATTTTAACTTTCTTTAAGAGTGCTGTGGAAAAGAACAAACAAGTAATCAATGATTTTACCGATATTGATTATATGCCCATTCAAGGCGAAATGAACAGTACCTTTAAAGAAAACGAACTTAATTTTATTTATAATGAAACCGGTATAAACAGTGTTGGTATAAAACACGCAATTGAAACTATTTATAAAAGAGAGAAAAAAAGAGTTTTCCGCTATGTTGATTTTGACTATGTGATTCATTTTTCCGGTTATGAAAGAGTAATTTTAAATTTTTTCGGTCATATGGATAATGCTAAAAGAATTGTTTTTGTTCATAATGATATGGCGAGAGAATCAAAGACCAGAAATAATATCAGCGGTAATTATCGTGTTTCAATAAAAAAATTCGATAAAATTGCCTGCGTGCGAAAAAGCTCTGAAAATGAAATTTGCAAATTTGTCAGGGGTATTGACAAGAGTAAAGTTCTTACAGTGCATAATTTTATTGACGGCGAAAGAATTGACAGCTTGTCACAGCTGCCGGTTCAATATGATGACGACACTGTTTCAAATATTGAGCTTGATGAGCTTAATGAAATTCTGAACGGCGATGGTGAAAAGCTTATTGCCATTGGCAGATTTTCAATTGAAAAGGGCTTTGACAGATTAATTCCGGCATTCAATGATTACCGTATAACATCCGGTAAAAATTCGCATTTAATTATTATCGGCGGTCACGGCGTTGAATATGATAATATTCTTAATATGATTCAGGATAATGATTACCAAAATATTATTGTAATCAAATCTCTGCGTAATCCTTTCCCGATTTTGAAAAAGTGTGATTTGTATGTGCTGTCATCAAGGTATGAGGGCTTGCCGATGACCATTATGGAATCATTGGCACTTGGAGTTCCTGTTATCAGTACCGATATACCCGGACCGTCTGAATTTTTAAAGCAGGGTTATGGCTATGTTGTTGAGGATTCACAGCAGGGTATCTATGACGGGCTTGTTGCCTTTAGCAAAGGTCAACTCAATTCTTTGAAAAAATTTGATATTAATGAGTTTAATGCAAGTGCAAAGAAAGAGCTTGATTCTCTTTTTGAATAATTGAAATATTTATAATAAAAACAGCAGAAATCTTCTGCTGTTTTTATTATTTTAGTTGCTTTATATGTATAAATTGGCAAGTTTTATAAAAAATACTATAAGTTTGCTTGTTTTTTTGGTAAAAATTTGTTATTATAATTAAGATAATAAAATGATAGGAGAGGATGTAATGGGCGGTTCAATTCGCACATATACAAAAAAGGAATTAGGCGGTTACCTTGTTGGTATGTTTGGTCAAAATCTGATTTACAACATTGTTGCCACAGGTTTATATTTCTATTTCCAGAATGTTATTTGCCTTCCTGCAATGGCTCTTGGTTGGATAATGACCATTTCAAGAATATGGGATGCAATTAATGACCCGATGATGGGTACAATTGTTGACAAAACAAGAACCAAGTGGGGTAAGTGCAGACCATATCTGATTATTTTTCCGGCTATTATAGGTGTTGTAACGATTTTAACATTTATCAATGGAAATTATGCTACAGCATCAACCGATGCACAGCGTGCATTAATTGTTGCTTGGGCAGGCATTTCCTACATTGCTTGGGGAATGGTATTTACGGTTTGTGATATCCCGCTTTGGGGAATTACCTCACTTATGACAGAGGATGAGGGCGACAGAGGTAAAATCCTTGGTCTTGCACGTATAGTTGCCGGTATCGGCGCTATTGGTGTTCTTGTTGTGCAGATTGCACAGGTTGCCGGCAATATCTTTATGGATAAGGGTATGGAAACAGCCAAAGCAACACAAATGGGCTTTATTGTAACTGTTGTTATTATGACGGTTATAGCTTCTGTTTTATTTGAATTTGCAGGCATTTCCACAAGAGAAAAGGTTGAATCATCCGAAAAGCGTTATGGTTTTAAAGATAATTTCAAAATTATGTTCGGTAATAAGCCCTTCAGACAAATTCTTATTTCAGGTATTTTAAGAAGTCCTATTCAGCTTCTTATGATTGTTGCAATGACTCTTGTAACATATTACTATGCTAACGGCAATATTATGAATATTCTCAAATATAATGAGGATGGCTCACTTGCCGGTATTGATTTTAAAATTTTAATCGGTCTTGGCAGTGTTGCAGCAGGTCTTTTCATCGGTCAGTTTGTTGCTATGGGAATTACGCCTTCACTCATTAAAAAAATTGAAAAGAAAAGGCTTTACAATTTCTATTCCATCGCAGGTGCAGTACCTTTTGTTCTGATTTTTGTATGCTACAAATTATCAGGCGGTGACTTAACATCTGCTTTCTGGTCAATCATTATTGGTGTTTGTATGCTGTTTGCAAGTGCTTCTTTTGGTGGTATCAATGTTCTTCAGTCAGTAATGATTGCAGATTGTGTCGATTATGAGGAATATACAAATGGTGTTCGCACGGATGGTGTTTTCTTCTCAGGTCAGTCGTTCATTACAAAGCTTTCAGCAGGTATTGCAACAATTGTTTCTTCAATTGTTTATTCAATCGTTGGTTACAGCGGAACGAATATTGCAAAGCTTAACGAAGCAATTTATGAGCACGGCGAAAGCTTTATCACCTATGATGGCGGCACAGGTGCAGGCAAATATGCTGCAGCAATGTTTTTCCTTATTTCAATTCCGCCTGCAATCGGTATGGTACTTTCAGCACTGCCGACACTCAAATATGCTCTTCCGGATAAGGAGCATACAAGAATTCTCGGCGAATTAGTAAAGAAGAGGGCTGAAAAAGAAAATAACGGCTAATTAAAAACTCCTCCTGTTATCAGGAGGAGTTCATTTTTTATGATATTTAATCTTGATTCAATCGGGCTACGATTTCGGCTGCATCCGCATATGTTTTTTCAATATCGCAATTGATGAACGCACCATTTTCATAAAGGATTTTTCCGTTGACCATTGTCAGCTTTACATTTTCCTTTGAACCGCTGTAGACAAGATTTTTAGTGATATTGAGAATGGGCTGCATATTCGGTCTTTTTAAATCAATCACAATCAAATCAGCTTTCTTACCGTTCTCAATGCAGTCACAGTCATTAAGACCCATACACCTTGCAGAGCCGACTGTTGCCATTTCAAGCACCTTGTTTGCATCCATTGCAGCAGCGTTTTTGTTTTTTATTTTCTGCAGTACACAGGTCATATACATCTCTCTGAACATATCAAGAGCATTGTTGGAGCTTGGACCGTCTGTACCCAGAGCAAGGTTTATTCCCATATCTGACATATGCTCGACAGGTGCAACTCCCGATGCAAGCTTGCTGTTTGAGCCGGTGTTTATAACAGCCCACACACCACGCTTTTTGTAAATATTCAAATCGTTATCATCAACCCATACACTATGGAACGCACCGCCGCCGAAATTGAACAAGCCGAGCTTGTCAAAAAGCTCTGTTGGTGTTTTGCTGTAGGTGTTAATGCATGCCTGTGTTTCTTCCATAGTTTCGCTGGAGTGCATAAATACAGGTGCTTCGTATTTTTTAGCAAGCTTTGAAATCTTCTTCATTAATGATTTATCGGTTGTGTATTCAGCATGAAAGCCAAGCTGATATGATATGAGTTCATGATAGTTATTGTACTTACTGTAGTATTCCTCCAACAGTTCAACACTTTCCTTGAAATTGTTTACTGCTCCGCACAAAACAGTTCTCATTCCCATCTCAATGCTTGCCTTGGCAATTGCTTCGGGGAAGTAGTACATATCAAAGCAGGCAGATATACCGCTGCTGAGATATTCAAGAAATGCAATCTTTGACAGCTTGTAAATGTCATCGGCAGTCAGCTTATCCTCCAACGGGAAGATTTTATCATAAAGCCATTCCTGCAGCGGCATATCATCACTGTAGCTTCGTGCAAAGGTCATTGCAGAGTGGGTGTGTGCGTTTTTGAAGCTTGGCATCAGCAGATTACCCTGTAAATCAATTTCACGTTCAAACTCTGTGTTATCGTCGGCTCTTTCTTTGCCGATATAAACTATTTTATTGCCGTCAGTCCAAACCTCTTCATCAGTGATTTCAAAGCTGCCGTTTAATTTTAACACACGTCCGTTAAAAAATCTTATCATCCCAGTAACTCCTTTAAGCTTTTTTCATATGGTGCTCTTGCGATACCCTTGTCTGTGATTATTGCAGTGATGAGCGAGTTGTCTGTTACATCAAATGCGGGATTATAGCATTTGGTTTCTTTTAATGCAGTAGGGGAGGAAAAGTGTTTTTCTTTTATTTCCGCATCATCCCTCAGTTCAATTTCTATGTCATCACCTGTTTTGCAGTTAAAATCAACCGTTGAATACGGACCGAGAACATAAAACGGAATATTGTAATGCTTTGCAAGGATTGCAGCACCGCTTGTGCCGATTTTGTTTGCTGTGTCACCATTTGCAGCTACTCGGTCACAGCCCACAAGAACAGCGTTGATTTTACCTTCTTTCATTACAAGACTTGCCATATTGTCGCATATCAGTGTAACGTCAATGCCTGCCTTTTCCAGCTCATAGCTGGTTAGTCTTGCACCCTGCAAAAGCGGTCTTGTTTCATCCGTAAAAACCTTGAAATTGTATCCTTTTTCTTTGCCTAAAATAAGGGGACCCAGACCAGTTCCATATTTGCTTGTGGCAAGCTCTCCTGCATTGCAGTGGGTGAGTATTCCGTCACCGTCATTCAAAAGTGACAGACCATATTCGCTTATTCGTCTGCACATTTCAATGTCCTCGTTGTGTATAGCAATTGCTTCATCAATAAGACTTTTGCCGTCTTCATATGCTTTTACAATACGTGTGGTTGCCCAGCTCAGATTAACGGCTGTGGGACGTGAGGAGTCGAGATACTCTTTAAGCTTATAAATATCATGATCGGCTGAAAAGAGTGCCATTGCATAGCCTGCAAATATGCCGATTGCAGGAGCACCGCGTACCATTAAGCTTTTGATTGCATAATATGCAGCCTCTTTATTTTCTATCTCTACCCACTTTTCTTCATTTGGCAGCAGTGTCTGGTCAAGTATGTATAGCTTATTGTTTTTAAACTCAAGATTATTCATTAAATTTTCCTATCGATTTCTTAATAATATTTTTAAATATGGGTGCAGTTCTGTCAGCGGTTTCACTGACCTCCTCGCTTGTTATTGGTTTTTCGCTTATTCCGCAGGCAAGATTGGTAATAACGCTTATTCCGCATACTTCCATACCGCAGTGCTTTGCCGCCTGTGCTTCAATAGCCGTACTCATTCCAACTGCGTCAGCACCGATAAGTCCTGCCATTTTTATTTCTGCAGGCGTTTCAAAATTAGGTCCTCTGAACTGAAGATACGTACCTTCCTTGATATCAATTTTTTCATTTATTGCAGTCTGCTTTATTATATCATTAAGCTTTTTTGAGTAAACCTCGCTCATATCGGGAAAGCGAAGACCAAGACTGTTATCATTTTTACCTATAAGCGGTGATGGTACAAAGCTTGATATATGGTCACGGATAATCATTAAATCACCAACACAGAAGCTTCGGTTAATTCCGCCTGCAGCATTAGTAAGAAAGAGTGTTTTTGCCCCCAAAAGTTTTAAAAGACGGATTGGTTTAACAACATCAGCAGGCGAATATCCCTCATAAAGATGAACACGCCCCTGCATAACGGCAACCTTTTTATTCTCCATATTTCCGAAAATAAAACAGCCTTTATGTGTTGGTGCCGTTGAAACAGGAAAATCAGGCAGTTCACTATAATTAATTACAGTGTTTATTTCTGTTTCGTCCGCAAGCTCACCCAATCCGCTGCCTAAAACCAAAGCAATATCAGGAATGAAATCTGTTTTGTTTTTTATATATTCAAGTTGCTTTTCAAGCATTTCAATTCACCTCATTCATATTATAATGTTTTTTAATATATAAATCAACAAATTAGTATTGCAAAGTTAATTGATTTTTGTTATTATTAGTTAGTGATAAAATCTTTTTGGAGGAAAGCTATGAAAAAGATTATTTCAATTTGTTTGTGTCTTGTTTTAGTCTGCTCTGTTTTTATTGGCTGTGCTAAGCAGGAAACCTATCAGAGCGATATTGTTCTGATTACAAATGGCGGTACGATTAAGGATGATGGCTATAATCAGAGTGCATGGGAGGGTATTTCTGCCTACGCTGATGATAATGGTATGAGCTGCCGCTACTATCAGCCTGCACTTGCAGACGGAAAGCTTACTACGGAAATTGTTAATAAATATGTTGACCTTGCAGCAAAAAACGGTGCAAAATTTGTTGTTCTTCCCGGTAATGAATTTGCTGTAATTACATATGAAATTGCAAGTACATATCCTGATGTTAATTTTATTCTTATTGATGCTATACCTCATTCGGCTGATACCAATACAGACAGCTTTATGAAAAATGTTATGAGCATCAGCTTTGATTCTTCACAAGGCGGTTTCCTTGCCGGATATCTTGCTGTTATCAACGGCAATACCGAGCTTGGTTATCTTGGTGAATATAAAAGCAGAAATTCTGCAAGCTATGGTGCAGGCTTTGTTCAGGGCGCTGCATATGCTGCAGATTCTTTGGGTATTCCTGTAACGGTTGATTGGGCTGATTACGATTCACCGTTTGTTGATTATAATTATAATTTCTCTGTGAAGGCTTGTTATCAGAAGATTGAAGATGTTGAGGAAAAAACATTTACTGTTAAAGTTGTTGACGGTATCGGCTCAGGTACATATACAGAGGGCAGCAATGTAACTATCACTGCCAATACTGCTCCTGAGGGAAAGACCTTTGACCATTGGGAGGTTAAGAGTGATACTGATGGTGTTAAAGATAAGAAGGTTAATATTTCCTCTAAAACAAAATCATCAATGAACCTGCTTGTTGAAAAGTGTGACTGTACAATTACTGCAATTTATAAGGACATTGAAAATGATTATAAAACAGTAACCGTTATGGATGCAGAAAATAAAAATGCAATTGCAGAGTATTCTGTTGAGCTTGAAAACGGTATTTCGGTAAAGGCTCCTGCAGCACCTGAAAATCTTGTGTTTGATCATTGGGAAACAACTGCAGATTTAGGTGAAACAGATCTTACATCTAAAGAAATCCGGGTTGATGTTAAGGACAGTGATATTGTTCTTACACCTATTTATAAGGCTCCCGATTCGCCAAGCTTTAACGTAACCGTTCAGACAGGCGAAGGCGGTGATGGCGAGTCAACAGGCTCAGGCTCATATGTTGCCGGTGACGTTGTTGAGATTGCTGCGGCAATTCCTCAGGAAGGCTATATGTTCTCACATTGGGAAAATGTCGATTCCTATGGTGACGGTACAGGAATTTCAATGGCGAATGAGTATTACTGGAATACTACATTTGAAATGGTCGATCGTTATGCGGCAGTTTGTGAAACAATGTTTAATAAGGGTATTAATACTATCTTTGACGGCGGCTGTTCAATTGCTTCGGCTTACACTGCAAAATGGAACTTTGATTTCGAGGAAAATGTAATCAGTGCCGGTGCAAAAAATAAGGATGCTTATTCAACTATCATTAATAATTATGGTGAGGCAGTAAAGGATGCACTTGCTGATTATAAAGGCGGTACTGTTGTTGCTGCAAACTGTTCAACAGACGGACTTTATGCAACCTATGTTTCACCTGAGGAAAATGACGATATTCAGGCTAAGTATGATGCGGTTTATAAAGCTCTTGCAGATGGACAAATTCAGCTTGTTCCTGTACAGAATGGTGCAGGCTATGATTTCTGCAAGCTCTTTAATGAGCAAAAGGCTTCAAAGTGTCTTACTCTTAACGGATGGTTTATTGAGGCGCAGAGTGCAGAGTAATATTTGTTTTAAAATTTTATATAAAATGATATAAATTAAACACCATAGGGTTGATACCTTATGGTGTTTTACTGTATTATGAATTATTAATTTGTTTTATCGAGCATTCTTCCCATGAGTACACCCATAACACTTGCCATCATAAGACCGCGTGTCCAGCCTGAGCTGTCACCAAGACAGTGAAGTCCTCTTATATTTGTGTTCAGCTTCTCGTCCATCTTCACTTTGTTGCTGTAAAATTTAAGCTCCGGGCTGTAAAGCAGCGTTTCAGTTGAAGCAAATCCGGGCACAACAACATCAAGCATTTTTATAAATTCAATAATGTTTGTCATTGCTCTGTATGGCATTGCAGCAGTGATGTCACCTGCAACGGCATCCTTGAGCGTTGGCTTGACATTGCTTTTGGACAGCTCATACTGCCATGTTCTTTTTCCGTCAAGGATATCGCCGAAGCGCTGTACCATGATTTTGCCTGCACCAAGCATATTTGTAAGTTCGCCGACCTTTTGTGCATATTCAATAGGCTGGTTAAACGGTTCGGTGAAATTGTGGCTGACAAGTATTGCAAGGTTTGTGTTTTCACTTTTTTTATCCTTATAGCTGTGACCATTCACAACAGCAAGATCATTGTCATAATTTTCCTGAGCAACAAAACCGCCCGGGTTCTGGCAGAAGGTGCGCACCTTGTTCTTCCACGGTCTTGGATAACCGATAAGCTTTGATTCATATAGTGCTTCATTGACCTTTTCCATAACCTCGTTGCGGCACTCAACTCTTACACCTATGTCAACAGTGCCTGGCTTATGTGCAATATCGTGTTCCTCGCAAAGCTTTTCAAGCCAGTCGGCACCTCGTCTGCCTGTGGCAATAACGATTTCCTCTGCACTGATGATTTTGTCACAGCCGTTATGTTCAATTATTACACCCTTGCATACAGAATTTTCTATAATAATATTTTTACATTCTGTCTGAAACAGCATATCGACACCGCTGTCAGCAAGGTGTTTCTGTATTTTATAATACAGCTCCTGTGCTTTTTCCGTGCCAAGGTGACGAATAGGGCAGTCGACAAGCTTTAAGCCTGCTTTAATTGCATTTTTTCTGATTTCTTTAATAGCGTCACCTGTGCCGATACCCTCAATTTTAGTGTCAGCACCGAATTCAAGATAAATTTTATCTGTGTAATCAATAAGCTCCTGTGCAAAATCCTCGCCTATAAGTGTAGGCAAATCTCCGCCGACCTCATAGCTGAGGCTGAGCTTGCCGTCGGAGAATGCACCCGCACCTGAAAATCCTGTGGTAATGGCACAGCTTGGTTTGCAGTTGACACAATGACCGGCTTCACTTTTGGGACAATGTCTTTTTTCAACAGGCTTGCCTTTTTCAATAAGCAGTATTTTCTTTTTTGAATTTCTTTTAATTAATTCAAGTGCTGTAAAAATACCTGCCGGACCTGATCCGACAATGATTAAATCATAATCCATTTTCATTCTCCTAAAATATATTTGCTGAAAAAAAGGCAGACTGTAACAGCCTGCCTTTTTTATCAACTATTACAATCAATACTATCATATATTTTAGGTCTTGTCAAATCAATTAGTATTTGCATATGTTGCTATATTCTGTTATACTATACTTAAATATATAATGGAGCGAAGTATGGAAAATTTTGATTCATTAAGGGAAATACTCAATAAAACAGGTAAATATACCGGCTTGACTATGGGAACGTCAATGCTCCCTCTTATTCATCAGCAGAGGGATAATATTATTGTCATAAAAAACGAGGGCAGACTTAAGAAATATGACGTTCCTGTTTATGTTCTGCCAAGCGGTAAATATGTAATGCATCGTATTCTCAAGGTTTGTGATAATCATTATGTTATTGCAGGTGATAATCTCTTAAAAAAAGAATATGTAACAGATGATATGATTTGCGGAGTTCTTGTTGGATTTTATAAGGACGGAAAGCGTTATATTGATTGCCAAAAATCAGTGCCGTATAAAATATATTCTAAAATATGGGCAGATTTGTTTCCGATAAGACCGGCACTGCTTTTCATTCCAAGGTGTATAGGCTGGGCAAAGCGTCATATTTTTAAACGAGGGGACAAATAGTTTTAATGGATAATAAAAGAAAAATAAAAAAATCCGATATAAACATTATCAGATGGATTTTTAATGTTTGCAGGGCGCAGATTCCTGCAGTGATTTTTATTATAATTTTCAATGTTGTTCAGGGTGTTACATCGGTATTGTTTGCTAATTTTTCAAAAAATGTAATTGACGGTGCAACTGTTCACGGTGAAATGAAATATGTTGTCAAATATGCGTTAATGCTTTTGGGTGTGGTTTGTCTTCAGCTTACTATAAATATTGTGCGTAATTCGATAGCTGAGCGGTGTAAGGCAAGGCTTGATGTTATTTTCAGAAGCTATATTCTTGACAAAATTATGAAAAAGGATTATGCGTCGGTTACAAAATACCATACAGGTGAGCTTCAAAACAGAATTTTCAACGATGTTAATGTTGTAACAGACGGCTTTACCAAAATTCTGCCAAATTCTGTTTACTTTTTTACAAGGTTAGCAAGTTCGTTGATTTACTTGATTATTATTGATAAAATATTTGCACTTGTTTTTGTTGCGGGCGGAATGATTGTTTTTGCAACTGCTCAGATTTTCAGAAAGCAGCTTAAAGCACTCCACAAAAAAGTTCAGGAAACTGATGGTGAAACACGTTCTTTTGTTCAGGAGCTTGTTATCAATCTACTGGCTGTCAAAGCTTTTTCCGTTGAGGATAAGATGCGTGAAAATGCTGATGAGCTGCAGGAAAAGAATTATAAGGCAAGAATAAAAAGGCGTAATTTCAGCATTGTTACAAATGCGGGATTGGGTGCTGTTTTTAATGTCGGCTCAGTATTTGCAATATTTTTCGGTGCTTACAAAATACTTATGGGTGCAATGACCTACGGAACTGTTACGGCTATGATTCAGCTTGTTAACCAGGTGCAGGTGCCCTTTGCTTCGCTGTCAGGTGTAATGCCGCAGTATTTTTCTATGATTGCATCTGCGGAGCGTATCATGGAGCTTGACAATCTGCCTGATGAGGTTGACTATAACAGCCGTGATTTCGACAGAAATAAGATATACAGCAGTTTAAAATCTATTTGTTTTGAAAATATCAGCTTTAAGTATGACAGGGATATTATTCTTGATCATACTTCTCTGGTGATTCATAAAGGTGATTTTGTTGCGATAATGGGTATATCGGGTATCGGTAAGAGTACACTGCTCAAGCTGCTTCTCGGTGTGTTCAATGTTCAGGATGGTAATATATATATCAACTGTACTGATGACAGAATTCCTGTTGACAAGCACACAAGAGCGCTGTTTACATATGTGCCGCAGGGCAATATGCTTATTTCAGGAACAATCAGAGATAATCTTACATTTGTCAATGATGATGTTACTGATTCGGAAATTGAAGAGGCAGTAAGAATAAGCTGTGCAAAGCAGTTTATTGATGAGCTTCCTATGGGTATTGAAACTGTTATAGGTGAAAAGGGACTCGGACTTTCTGAGGGTCAGGTGCAGCGTCTTGCCATTGCAAGAAGTATACTTTCAAAAGCACCTATATTGCTGCTTGATGAGGCAACCTCAGCGCTTGATGAAGAAACAGAAAAACAGTTTTTAACGAATCTGAGAGAAATGAGCAATGTAACATGTATTATTGTGTCGCATAAAAAAGCGGCACTTGAGATATGCAATAAGCATATTCAAATAAATAACGGAAAGATTGTTGAGGGATAATTATGTTGTTAACAAAATGGAGCAGAAGCTTTGACAGAGAACATCCGCTGCCGGAGTATCCAAGACCTCAGTTTGTACGTGACAGCTACCTGAGTCTTAACGGCACTTGGAAGTATGTTATCAAGAATAACAGCGGCAGACCTATGCGATATCTGGCGGATATTACAGTTCCTTTTTCACCTGAAACGGAGATTTCGGGTGTATGCAGAGCATTAAAGCCGACTGAGTATCTTTTTTATTTAAAAAAATTCACCCTGCCTGATGGCTTTAATAAGGGCAGAGTGTTTGTTAATTTCGGTGCTGTTGACCAGCTTGCCACTGTTTTTCTCAATGGTAAAGAAGTGGGTGAGCATAAGGGCGGCTATACTCCTTTTAAATTCGAGCTTACAGATTATCTGATTGAGGGCGAAAATAAATTGGAGGTAAAGGTACAGGATTTTACTGATACACGCTCCTATTCAAGAGGAAAGCAGAAAACCAAGAGAGGCGGTATCTGGTATACTGCGCAGAGCGGTATATGGCAGTCTGTATGGCTGGAGTCAACACCTGTTGAGCATCTGGAATCGGTTAAGATTACTCCGGATTATGACAATGAGCAGGTCAGCTTTGAATACTTCGGCACGGATGATGTTGAGGTTTTGATTTATGACGGTGATACCTTAATTGCCGATACTACGGATAAAACAGTTAAAATTCCTGATTTCAAATCATGGTCACCTGAAAGTCCGTTCCTTTATAATGTAGTGTTCAAGGCTTGCGGAGAAAGTATCAAATCATATTTCGGTATGCGTAAATTCTCTGTTGGTGTTGATGAAAACGGAATTAAAAGACTGTTCCTTAATAATAAGCCGTATTTCCATAACGGCTTGCTTGACCAGGGATACTATTCTGACGGATATCTTACTCCGCCGACCAATCAGGCTATGGAAAACGATGTGCTTTTTGCCAAAAAGGCAGGCTTTAATATGCTCAGAAAGCATATTAAAATTGAACCTCTTTTGTGGTACCATTATTGTGATGTCAATGGTATTCTTGTTTGGCAGGATATGGTTAACGGCGGCGGAGAATATGGTCTTGAGGTTTCTGTTATTCCGTTTGTGAATATTAAGCTTGATGATACGAATTACAGAAATTTCCACCGTGTTGAAAAAGAGGGTCGGGACCTCTATTATCAGGAGCTGAATGAAACAATTAATCATTTATATAATTGTCCCTGTATTGCAATGTGGGTGCCTTTTAATGAGGGCTGGGGACAGTTTGACAGTGCCAAGGCTTATGAAATGGTTAAGAAGCTTGACCCTACACGTGTTGTTGACACCACATCAGGCTGGCATGATATGGGTGCAAGTGACGTTATTTCCAAGCATATCTATTTTACGCCCATTAAGGTTAAGGCTGGGGACAGACCGTATGTTCTTTCGGAATTCGGCGGCTTCAGTATGAAAATACCGAATCATACCTTTAATGACAAGATGTTTGGCTATAAGATTTATAAATCCAAGGTATCGCTTACAAATGCTTATGAAAAGCTTTATAATAATGTAATCATTCCACAGATAAAAAAGGGTCTTTCGGCAACGGTTTATACACAGGTAACCGATGTTGAGGATGAGCTTAACGGTCTTATGACTTATGACAGAGAGATTGTTAAGATTGACATTGAAAAGCTTAAAAAGATTAATGAAAGGGTTAAATTATAATGAAAGCAATTATTAAAACAAATAAGGGTGATATGAGCTTTGAGCTCTATCCGCAGTACGCACCGAAGGCAGTTGAAAATTTTTCAACTCACGCAAAAAACGGATATTATAACGGGCTGATTTTTCACAGAGTTATTAAGGACTTTATGATTCAGGGCGGTGATCCGACCGGTACAGGCTGCGGCGGTGAATCAATTTGGGGCAAAAGCTTTGAGGATGAATTCTCTCTTGAAGCACGCAATTACTATGGTGCACTTTCAATGGCGAACAGCGGTCCTAATACAAACGGCTCACAGTTCTTTGTTGTGCAGGCTAAATCAGTTCCTGATTCACTCCTTTCACAGATGGAGGGATTGAAGGATAACGGCTATCCGCAGGAGGTTATTGATAAGTATAAAGAGGTCGGCGGAACACCGTGGCTTGATTTTCATCATACTGTATTCGGTATGATTACCGACGGCTGTGATGTTCTTGAGGATATTGCTGCTACAAAAACCGGTATGGCAGATAAGCCCGTTTATGATGTTGTTATTGAAACAATTGAAATAGAAGATTAATTGTGACAAATTAAACCCCCGTTACTGAGTATAATCAGTAGTGGGGGTTTGTTTTGACTATATATGTTGATGTTCTGTTTGTTCTTAACTTTTTTATTACATATCTTTTGCTGCTTCTCACAAAATCTCTTGTTAAGTTTACATCAAAAGCAGGCAGACTGCTTTTTGGGGCTTTAATCGGAGGTGTTTATTCACTTGTTATACTTGCACCGAATCTGAATTTTTTTGCTTCGCTTATCGGTAAGCTTTTGGTGTCAATGCTGATAGTAGCAGCTTCTTTTAACATAAAAAGGCTGACAGTATTTTTAAAAACGCTTGCCTGCTTTTATTTTTCAAATATGCTTTTTCTCGGAATAATTCTTGCTCTTTGGTTTTGGATAAAGCCAAAGGGGATTGTTGTTAATAACGGCATACCTTATTTTTCAATCCCGGCAGGTACTCTTCTTTTGCTTGCTTTGGCAGCTTATGTAATTTCTATATGTATAATAAAAATTTATAATTACACAATTTCAAAAAAAGAAATTTATTCATTGACAATTGTAACCGGTGAGCAAAGTATACATTTGTTTGCTTTTCTGGACAGCGGTAATAAGCTTAAAGAACCGTTTTCCGATTATCCTGTAATTATTGTGGACAAAAGCAAAATTGATTTTGAGCCGCAGCGTATTATACCATATAACACAGTGGGAGGTGAGGGGATGCTTCAGGCATTTAAACCTGATAAGGTTATCATTTCAAACGGTAAAAAATCCTTTGAATGTGACAGCGTTTATATTGCCGCAGGAAGTGTAGAGTCAAAGGAATTTTCAGCTATACTTAATCCGCAGTTATTAAATATTTGAGGTGATATTTGTGTTAAAAAAAATTAAAAAATTACTTTTAAGATTGTTTAAAAAGCAGAAATGCTATTACATAAACGGACCTGAAACGCTGCCGCCTCCGCTGTCAAAGGAAGCAGAGCAGAAAATTATGCAGGAGTTATCACAGGGAAATAACTCAAACAGGGATTTGCTTATTACGCATAATCTGAGACTTGTTGTATATATTGCAAAAAAATTTGAATCTAAAACAACCTCAACCGAGGATCTTGTATCTATCGGAACAATCGGTCTTATGAAAGCAGTTAAAACCTTTAATCCCGAAAAAAATATCAAGCTTGCAACTTATGCTTCACGCTGCATTGAAAATGAAATTCTTATGCATCTTAGAAAGGTTAATAATATGAAAGCGGAAATGAGCTTTGATGAGCCTCTTTCCGTTGACTGGGACGGCAATGAGCTTACACTGCGTGATGTTTTGGGAACAGAGCCGGATGATGTTTTTGAGCCGATTGAGTATACAGACGAAAAGCGTCTACTGCTAAAAACAGTAAACGCTCTGCCTGAAAAAGAAAGAAATTTGATGATTATGCGCTTTGGGTTAAATGGTACTGAAAGTCATACCCAGAAGCAGCTTGCTGACCGTCTTGGTATATCTCAGTCATATATCAGTCGTCTTGAAAAAAAGATACTTGATAAGATTAAAACCGAAATGATGAAGCAGGCGGTTTGAACCAATTAATCTCTTTCTGCGGTCCTGCCGTTAAACAGCAGACTGATGCACCAGATTGCAGCAAGTCCTACGATGCAGTAAATAATTCTTGCAAATACAGAATCCTGACCGCCGCAGATCCATGCGACTAAATCGAATTTGAACAATCCGATAAGTCCCCAGTTGATACCGCCTATGATATTTAAAATTAAGGCTATGTTATTGACTATTTTCATTTTAATCACTCCAAAAATTAAAGTCACAGATAGTATAGACTGTCTGTGACTTTTTATTCACGGATTTTGTTTTTGTAATTTATTTCTAACAAATTTAAATAAAAAACAGGCTAATATTCCGCCTGTAACATTCAGAATGACGTCGTCAATGTCAATGCATCTGTAATTGTAACCGATTAAAATTCCGATTATATACTGTATGGTTTCTATACCGACGGAAAATAAAACTATGCACAGTAACCGTCTGTTGAAATCTTTTATATAATAAGTAAAAAATAATCCTAAAGGCATCAGCATAACAAAATTTCCCAAAACCGATACAAGACCATACGGTGTACCGGCTCTTACCGATTCCGAAATGCTTTCAATAATGCTTTTAAACGGAATATAGTTATTCAATGTATCTTCTCCGATTTTCCCGATTTCTATCGGGAAAAAGCAAATAGCAATTATTAAAGATAAATAGAGACCGAAAGATAAATTAAATAATAGTTTATTCAGTTTGATTTTTTTTGCAATCATTATTATTGCGTAAAGTACCAATGCTGCAAATTCTAATTTTAAAATTCCTTCTCTTAATACAGTTATCATAGCTTTATAATATCATTAATAGTTTTTTATAACTACATTTTTACTTGACAGCCAAACATTATCATCCGCTTTTTCAAATCCTAAACGATACCTGCCTGATCCTACGTTTGACCATTCAGCTTTTCCGGGACCTACTCTTTTTAATGTTTTACGTCCAACCTCAAAAGCCCAAATACCACTTTCTCGATCCAAGCGTACAACATATGTACCAGAATCATTTTTCTTGTCGCTGCTCATTGTTGCTGTGTACCGAATATTATTGCCATTAAACTCTCTTACTGAGCCATTGTAATCTTTTCTGAAATCGACAGTTGTAGTGTAGCTGCTTGCATATACAATGCTGCTTAGTGATAGCATAAATATAAATAATAGAACTGAGGCTATAAAAGATCTTTTGCAGTCTTTTGATTTTTTTGACGATTTAAAATTCATTTTCATAATATGATTGTCCTTTCATTTTATGTAATATTATTTTTATGTTCTTATATAAAACGGATTTTTGTGTTATCACCTCTTTCTATGATTAATTTAATAAAGCTTCATTAAAGAAAATATCCTCTCATATGTATAGTGTCATTTTTTGGAAAAACAGGAACACTATTTTGTAAAAAAATGCAGATTTCTCTGCCATCTTTTCTAAGCATATTGTTAAAATGTTAAATATCCTGTTGTTGAATCAATTTTTTGAGTTGAAAGCAATGACTTTTTTGCATAATGAGTAGCTGTTACTCTATACTGATAACCGTAATTAACAGGAATACTCTTTGAAAGTCTATAATAATCACTGCTTGAATATAAATCATTCAATGTTTTATAATTAGACCAAGATGCACTTGTAGAAGCACTTCTTTGTATAACAACTTTTGTAAATCCGCATTTAATTACTTCATCACTGCCTTGTGTATATCCGCTAATCTGCAAATTATTACCACTTTTGGCAATACCTAATCTATAATCCGTTATAAGCCCTGAACTGTAAGGCTGAACCGAAATAGCATATACATGTTCTAATGATTCAAATTCTGTTTGTGTAAACTCGGCATCATATTTTGTATTATCTTCTGCAAAAGCAGTAAACGGAACGAGACAAGTTATTACAATTATTGCAGATAAGATTATTGATAAATGTTTTTTCATAGAAATATCTCCTTTTACTTTATTGATTTTGTAAATTTAATTGCGGCTTCAATATCACTTTTTAAATGAATATTATATTCTGTTAAATTGTCCTTATATTGGATGATGCAACTGTCTTTTTGTTCAAATATCAGAATATCCATTCCGTTAACTTGGATTATTTGACCTGATACAACATCCATAACGGATTGCTCGCCAACCCAATCAAGGTTTTCAGCAAGCTGTGTTATTGATAAATTACAATTACATCCATTATATTCAAAACGAATATACGCATTTTTTGAAACAGTTTCGTCATCTGTTCTGTTTTCTATTTCGGCTATTTTACAATTTTCTTTTATCATCTCCTCAGGAAAAGTTACAGGTGAAATGCCATAGTCAGCGAGTTTTTTTGCCAAATCAGTATCCAACAAAGCATATCCATCTGCTATTGTATCGGCATTTTCCAAATTATAGTCAATTTCAGCATTTCCGTTAATCAGTTCAGCAATCTTTTGCGGTATATTAAAGTTGAACACTTGAGCAGATACCACAAATGTTGAAACAATAATAACAACAAATACGGCAGCAATAAGCAATACCTTAATTGGTTTTTTTGATTTTGTTTTGATGACTAATGCCGTGTTATTCATTTCATTGTTTCTTTTTATTTCTAATAAATCATAGCAGATATCAATATAATCCATATCTACTTGTTCATTTTCTTTATTTAATTCTTGTGTTATAAGTTCTAAAATTTCTTCTTCAGTTAATTTAGGCAATTTTGAATTAATCATTTCAAGTAATTCATTTTTACTAAATTTATTATTCACTTTAAGTCCTCCTATTTATATAGTGTCAAAAAAATTAAAAACAGGAACAAAAAGTTTAACTTTTTTCATAATCTTTAATCATTTTTAAAATTTTCTTTTTCAGTTTAGCGTGTCTTTTACCTACAGTTGATGAATCTAATCCTAGTGATTTGCTTATTTCAACAAAGGATTGTTGCTTCCAATATCGAGCAATATATAAATTTTGTTCGTCTTTATCTAACGATGAAACAATTTTTAGGGCTCTTTTTTCTATGGTTTCATCTGTAATCATATTATCAACATAATCAGGGGTATAGTAAAGGTTATTTTCTATTGCAGAATCTTTATCTTCATTATTAAAAAAATCATATTCATTGCGTTTTAACTTATCGCGGACAATCTTGTTATTATATTTCATTGTTACTTGATATAACCAAGCTCTATAATTGCTTATTTCAATTCCACGCAATAAATTTTCGTATAAAGCAATATATGTATCTTGAACACAATCGCAAGCATCTTCATAACTTAACTGAAAATGCAATTGACAGTGTTGTATTAATTTTTCACGATAAATTTCAGAATCTTCCATTATTTCGTTAATAGTATTTTTATCAATAGCACTGGAATAATCTTTTAATTTTGCTTTGCTCAAAATATTCTCCTTACAATTATGAATAAATTGGTTCAATTCTCAATATCTTTATAACTTTTAACAATATATTTGTCAATAGAAAACACTAAAAGAAGTAAAAAATGTCAAAACATTGTATAAACAAAAGCGACGGAAATATCCGTCGCTTTGAAGATAAAATCATTTTAAATTTTTGAAATGATTATTTCGCATTTGCCGTTAATGGTGTATTCACCATAGTTGGCAGGCACAAAAAAGCTGTCGCCCTTTTTGAAGGCTCTGCCGTCAAGTTCACCATTTCCGTCAACAACCAAAATATGGTTAAAGCTTTTTTCATCTGTGAAAAGTGTTGCGCTTTCTTTAACATCATAGTGATGAACTGTGAATAAATCACATTCGGTCAATAGAGTTTCAATATAGCAGCCTTTATCAACAGGCTCACCCATTGGTTTGATATCATACTTTGGAGGCTCGGTAACTGAAACATCAACAGCCTTTTTGATGTGCAGCTCTCTCGGCTTGCCGTCAGCACCGACTCTGCCGTAATCATAAACTCTGTAGGTCGTGTTTGAATTCTGCTGAATTTCCGCAACAAGTATACCCTTGCATATTGCGTGAACTGTGCCTGCTTCAATGAACAGCAAATCGCCCTTTTTAACCTTAACACTGTTGAGTACATCTGTAAGTGTATTGTTTTCAATAGCCTCAGCAAATTCTTCACTGCTGATTTTTTCCTTAAAGCCGTAAATGAGCTGAGCATCCTCGGCGGCATCAAGTACATACCATATTTCTGTTTTGCCGAATTCACCCTCAACTCTCTGAGCGTATTCATTGTTTGGGTGTACCTGAATGGATAAATTATCCTTAGCGTCAATCAGCTTTATTAAAATAGGAAAATAGGGGAACGCCTCAGCTCTTGTTCCGACAACCTTAATGCTGCCTGCTTCATTGATAACATCATCAAGGCTCTTTCCGTCAAATTCTCCGCCTACAATTGTGTTCTTTCCGTCCTTATGGCAGGAAAGCATCCAGCCCTCGGCAACCTTGTCAAAATCGCAGTCAAAGCCGAAATCGGTTTTCAGTCTTGTTCCGCCCCAGAGATAATCTTTAAATACAGGATTTAACTTTAAAATATCCATAATATGTTCCTTTATTAATTTATTTTTTTATATAATAGCAAATTTTATCTATACTTTCAATTGAAAATAGTGTAAAATATATCTATTAATTTTGGAGTTTTTTTGTTATGAATATTGTAGATGTTCAAAATTTAACATTATCCTTTGGTGAAAATACACTTTTTTCCAATGTTTCTTTTGATATAAAGGATAAGGAAAAGGTTGGCTTTGTCGGTGTTAACGGCGCAGGTAAAACCTCTCTTTTTAAAATATTGACAGGTGAATATATTCCTGACAGCGGTCACTGCTTTATGTCAAAAAGTATCCGTCTTGGTTATATGGAACAGCATACCTGCTCTGATGATAGAACAATCTGGGACGAGCTTGTGAGTGTTTTCGATGACCTTATTGAAATGGAAAATGAGCTTGAGTCACTTGCACAGGAGCTGACGCTCAATCATTCTCAGCAGCTTATTGACAGGCAGGATTATTTAACGGATGCATTTAACAGACAGGGTGGCTTGACCTATAAATCAATGACGCGTTCTGCATTAATCGGTCTTGGCTTCAGTGAGGATGATTTTAATAAATCAACCAAAACACTTTCAGGCGGTCAGCGTTCAAAACTGATTTTAGCAAAGCTGCTTTTGTCAAAGGCAGATTTTCTTTTGCTTGATGAGCCTACCAATCATCTTGATATTTCTTCAATTCAGTGGCTTGAGGAATTCTTGAAAAATTTTAACGGTGCCTGTCTTATTATATCCCATGACAGATATTTTCTTGACAAAATCACTGATAAAACAATCGAGCTTGAAAATAAAAAAATCCGTTCATATAAGGGCAATTATTCCACCTTTCTTGTAAAAAAAGAGGCAGAGCAGAAAGCAATTGAGGATAAATATAATAACGATATTGCTGAGATTGAGCGTCTTGAAGGCATCATTGCCCAGCAAAGACAGTGGAACAGAGAAAAGAATATTAAAACTGCCGAAAGCAAAGAAAAGGTTGTTGAACGCATAAAAGCACAGCTTGTGCTGCCTGACAGCAAGGTTGAAAAAATCAGATTTGATTTTACGCCAAAATGTGTGTCCGGTGAGGATGTTATTGATGTAAACGGTCTTTCAAAATCATTTAACGGAAATAAAATTTTCTCGAATGCAAGCTTTAATGTGAAAAGAGGGGAGCGTGTATTCCTTCTCGGTGATAACGGCTGCGGCAAAACCACGCTTTTAAAAATCCTTATGGGCGATTTGACCCGTGATGACGGTACCTTTAAATTTGGACAGTCCCTTATGACAGGCTATTTTGATCAGGTTCAGGCGAAGCTGGATTTAACCAAAACAGTTATTGATGAGGTGTGGACCAATTTTCCATATATGACTGAAACAAAGGTGAGAAACGCTCTTGCCGCCTTTCTGTTTAAGGGTGAAGATGTTTTCAGACCGCTTGAGGTCTGCTCGGGCGGTGAACGTGCACGTGTTGCACTGCTTAAGCTTATGCTTGGCGGCTTCAATTTTTTACTGCTTGACGAGCCTACCAATCATCTTGATGCATTTTCCCGTGAGGAGCTTGAAAATACTTTGCTTAACTATCAGGGGACAATGCTTATCGTATCACATGACAGATATTTCATAAACAAGCTTGCTACACGTATTGTTGAATTAACACCAAACGGCTGCAACAGCTATATCGGCGGCTATGACGAATATGCCGATCGGCGGTATGTGCAGACTGCTGAAAAGCCAAAAGAAGAAAAAACAAAGGTTAACGATTATAAGCTGAAGAAGGAGCGTCAGAGTAATCTCAGGAAGCTTACGACGAAGAACAAAAGGCTTGAGGAAGAGATTGAGCGCATTGAGCTTGAAATTGAGAAAACACAGGAAATGCTTGATTCAGCAGGCTATGAGGAGCTTATGGAATTAACAAAGCAGCTTGATGAATTAACCTCGAAAAGAGATAACCTCTATTCCGAATGGGAGCTGACCGCTATGGAATTAGAGACGTATAATTCATAATACAGATACAGGAGATTTTTATGTCGGCCGTAGTTATAATAGGTGCAGGTGCAGCAGGTCTTTTGTGCGGTGCTAAGCTTGCACAAAGAGGTTTTGATGTTACACTGCTTGAAAAAATGAACAGACCCGCAAGAAAGCTGATGATAACAGGGAAGGGCAGATGTAATGTTACAAATGCCTGTTTTGAGCTTGATGATTTAATATCAAATGTTCCAACCAATCCAAGGTTTATGTATTCGGCTTTTTCACATTTTATGCCGTATGACACGATGGCACTTTTTGAGGAACTCGGAGTGCCTCTTAAAGTTGAAAGAGGAAACCGTGTTTTCCCTCAAAGCGACAAGGCTGTGGATATTGTTGATGCTCTTGTCAGATATTGTAAGGACAGCGGTGTTAAAATTGTTCAGGCAGAGGCTAAGGCTTTTGAAACTGAAAACGGAGAAATCAAAGCCGTTATACTTTCTGATAAATCAAAAATTTTCTGTGACAGAGTTGTTGTTGCCACAGGCGGTAAAAGCTACCCCTTAACCGGCTCAACAGGTGACGGATATATTCTTGCAAGGTCTGTGGGGCACAATGTGACATCAATCAAGCCAAGTCTTGTGCCGTTGGTGTGTTCAAATAACTTTGTACCTAAGCTTCAGGGATTGTCACTAAAAAATATTTCTGTTACACTTTTTGAAAATGAAAAGGAAATATTTAATGATTTCGGTGAAATGATCTTTACGCATTACGGTATGTCCGGTCCTGTTATTCTTTCAGCTTCAAGCCATATCGGAAATATAGGAAAAAAGGATTATAAAATAGAGATTGATTTTAAGCCTGCACTTGATTTGCAGACTCTTGATAAGCGTCTGCAAAAGGATTTTTCTGAATTTTCCAATAAAGATTTTATAAATTCTTTGTCAAAGCTGTTGCCTAAAAAACTAATTCCTGTTATAGTTTTAATCAGCGGTGTTTCACCGAATACCAAGTGTAATCAGATTACTAAGGAGCAAAGACAGGCTCTTGCTCATCTTCTTAAGCATTTTACAGTTAATGTAAGCAGCTTTCGGCCGGTTGAGGAAGCAATTATCACCTCAGGCGGTGTTGATGTTAAGGAGCTTGACCCGAAAACAATGAAATCAAAAATCGTTGATAATCTCTATTTTATCGGTGAGGTTATTGATGTTGATGCATATACAGGCGGTTTTAATTTGCAGATTGCATTTTCTACGGCGGCTGTGTGTGCAGAAAATATGGAATAAAAGAGAGGCAGTTTTATGATTAATGTAGCTATTGACGGACCTGCAGGTGCAGGTAAGTCAACGATTGCCAAAGCCGCAGCTAAGACTCTTGGCTTTATTTATGTTGACACAGGTGCACTCTACCGAACAATTGCACTCAGCGCTGTAAGGTGTGGTGCTGATGATAATGAAGAAATAATTAATATGCTTAATGATATAACTGTTAAGCTCGGGTTTGCCGATGATGGCAGTCAGTGTGTTTATCTCAACGGTGAGAATGTTTCATCACTTATCAGAACACCTGAAATTTCCATGGCGGCATCAAAGGTTTCCGCTATACCGGAGGTAAGGGCGTTTCTTCTTGACCTTCAGCGTGATATTGCCCGTGAGAATAATGTTATTATGGACGGGCGTGACATTGCTTCAGTTGTTCTGCCGAATGCTCAGCCTAAAATCTTTTTGTTTGCATCACCCGAATGCAGAGCAGACAGAAGATATAAGGAGCTTATTGAAAAGGGTGAAAAGGTCACATATGAGGATGTGCTTGCTGATGTCAACCAACGTGACTATCAGGATTCTCACCGTGATATTGCACCGCTTAAGCCGACAGATGAGTCTGTTATGGCTGATACATCAGAGCTTGATTTACAGCAGTCAATTGAGCTGATAATTAATATTATTAAGGAGAATATGCAGTGAAGGAATTTGATTACTCTCAGGTAAAGCACTATAAGCTTTACAATTTTATTAAGGTTGCTTTCAGACCGCTTGTAAAAATTGTTTACCATACAAAATTCAAGGGACTTGAAAATGTGCCGAAAAATAATAATTACATAGTTGCAATCAACCATACCTGTGCTGTTGACCCGATTTTTGTTGCATGTCCAAAGCAGGTGCCGCCGCTTCACTTTATGGCTAAGGTTGAGCTGTTCAAAAATCCTATTGCAGCCTGGTTTATTACGCATATGTATGGCTTTCCTGTTAAAAGAGGCAAGGGAGATACTTCTGCAATTGACTATGGCATCAAGATTATTGAAGAGGGTCATGTAATGGCAATCTGTCCGGAGGGCAAGCGTATTAAGGATAAAGATGGTGTGCCCCAAAAGGCAAAGGCGGGTGTTGCTGTTATTGCAAAGGCTACAGGTGCAGATATTCTTCCTGTTGCTATTTGCTGCAAAGGCAAAATAAAGCCCGGCAGTCACGTAACTGTTTCATACGGTAAACTGATTAAAAACAGTGAGCTTGGTCTTGATAAGGAAAATGTCGGACCTCACGATATTAAAGATGCAGCTAATATGGTAATGGGAAGAATTACCGAGCTTTGGGAGGCTGAATGCAAATCATGATTAAGCTTGCAAAAACAGCAGGATTTTGTTTTGGTGTTGACAGAGCAGTAAATCTTGTTTATGAGCTTGTTGAAAAGGGCGAAAAGGTTTGCACACTCGGACCGATAATTCATAATTCACAGCTTGTAGCTGATCTTGAAAGCAAGGGTGTTAAAATTATTAATGATATTTCCGAGTGTCCGGATGGCTATACGGTTGTCATTAGAACTCACGGCGTTGAAAAAACGGTTATTGATTGTGCAGGTGACAGCAATGTTGATTATATAGATGCCACCTGTCCCTTTGTTTCAAAAATTCACAGAATTGTAAGTGAGCAGCAGGAGGGAACAGTTACCCTTATTGCAGGTGACGAAAATCATCCCGAGGTTATGGGTATTCGCTCTTATTGCCGTGGTAAGAGCTTTGTGTTTAAAAATGACGAAGAACTTAACTTTATACTGAAAAATAATGGTCTTATTGACGAAAAATCGTTGATTTGTGTTTCGCAGACCACATTTTCTTTAAAAGAATGGAAAAAATGCGAGAAAATTCTAAAAAAACTATATACAAATTGCAAAATTTATAGTACAATATGTAATGCTACAGCCGACAGACAGGAGGAAGCGGCTTCCATTTCCGAGGAAGCAGACGCTATGATTGTAATCGGCGGTAGACATTCATCTAACACCTGTAAGCTTAGGGATGTTTGTAAAGCCAAGGCAGATACCTATTTAATAGAAACCGCCGAAGAGCTGCACGATATTGACCTCAGTCTTTATAAGGTAGTTGGTGTTACTGCGGGGGCTTCAACACCCTCGGTTATTATCAAGGAGGTACTAAAATCCATGTCCGAAGAAATTATTGAAAAGGAAGTTGAAACAACTGATTCAGTTGTGGAGACAGCAGATACCGCTGATAAGGCTACTGAGCCTGCTGTCAAAGCATCTGCTGATGGTGAGGCAACCTTCGAAGAAATGCTTGAAGAATCATTCAGGGAAGATGAAAACAGCAAGGTAGTAAAAGGTACAGTTGTTAACATTACTCCAACAGAGGTATTTGTTGATGTTGAGGGTAGAAAGCAAACTGGTGTTATCGCTTTTGATGATTTGTCATCAGAGCCAATTACTAAGCCAGAGGATGCTGTTAGCATTGGTGATGAGCTTAGCCTTGTTATTATGAAAACTGATGACAGTGAAGGTGTGCTCAAGCTTTCTAAGAAGCTTGTTGACCAGTTTAAGGGCTGGGAGGACATTGTTGCTGCCAAGGAAAATGATGAAGTACTTGAGGGTACTGTTACCGCTGTTGTTAAGGGCGGTGTAATTGTTGTTGCTAAGGGTACAAGAGTATTTGTTCCTGCATCACTCACAGGTGTTGCTCGCGGACAGGAGCTTGATATTCTTAAGAATACAACAGCTCGTTTCAGAATTATTGACATTAATAATTCAAGACGCCGTGCAGTTGGCTCAATTAAGGTTGTTGCTAACGAAGAAAGAAAGGCTCAGCAGGAAGCTCTTTGGGCTTCACTTGAAGAGGGTCAGAAGCTTAACGGCACAGTTAAGTCACTTACAAGCTATGGCGCATTTGTTGATATCGGTGGTATGGACGGTATGATTCATATCAGCGAACTTTCATGGAACAGAATTAAGCATCCGTCAGAGGTTGTTAAGGTTGGCGATGTTGTTGAGGTAACAATTAAGAGCCTTGATGCGGAGAATAAAAAGATTTCTCTCGGCTTCAAGAAGATTGAGGATAACCCATGGGAGATTCTTAAGAGAGATTATCCTGTTGGTACAGACTGCAAGGCTAAGATTGTTTCAATCGCTGCTTTCGGTGCATTCGCTAATGTTATTCCGGGTATAGACGGTTTAATTCATATCAGCCAGATTTCATGGGAAAGAGTTAAGACACCTGCTGATGTACTCAGTGTTGGTGACGAGGTTGACGTTAGAATTATTGATGTTGACTATGATAAGAAGAGAGTTTCTCTTTCAATGAAAGAGCTTATCTCAAAGCCTGAAGAAACAGTTGCAATTCTTGCTGACGAGGATGACGCTGAATAATAGGGCTACATAAAAATCAAAAGGCAAGGAGTTTCACCTTGCCTTTTTAAATCTTAATTTACTTTCTGTAAATATTAAGGAGAGGGCTTTTAAGCCCTCTCCTCAGACTGTCGATAAAGTGGGCTGAACCACGCTCTAAAATTAATGAACAGAAAATTTACTGCTTCATATGATTGCAGGGCAGAGGTTTTACTTCTGCCGCCAAAACAATTTAAAAGCCTTGCAATTTCAACAAATTGCAAGGCTTTTGTGCGTTGTATGTAAAAAAGACAACCACCTGCTGTGCAGGTGGAAAAGGAAAAGCTTTAGCGAGGAAAGAAGTGACAAAATAAAAACACCTTGATATATTAGAGGTAGGTTTGCCGACCAAAGACTAAAATATCAAGGAGGTCTTAATCGTGAAAGAGAAAGACATAAATAGTTTAGACCATACAAGGTGGAGATGTCAATACCATGTAGTGTTTGCACCGAAATACAGAAGAATGGCAATATACGGAGAAATCAAAGTAGATATAGGAAAGATATTGCGACAACTGTGCAAGCAAAAGGGAATAGAAATCATAGAGGCGGAATTGTGTGCGGATCATATCCATATGTTGATAAGTGTACCACCGAAGTATAGTGTATCGCAAATAATGGGCTACTTGAAAGGAAAAAGCAGTCTGATGATATTTGATAGGCACGCAAATTTAAAATACAAGTATGGAAACAGACACTTTTGGGCAAGAGGATATTTTGTGGATACAGTAGGACGCAACAAAAAGCAAATACAAGAGTACATACGAAATCAACTCACAGAAGACAAAATAGCAGACCAAATAGAATTGAAAGAGTTTATAGACCCGTTCACGGGTAGCGTGAACAAGAAGGCATAAAAAGAAACCCCTTGAGGGGTAGCCTGAAAAAATAATGCGGTCGGCAAACTTTTCAGTGCCCCTTTAGGGGTTATGTCAGTAAAAAGCCCTTCTAGGGCTTACTCAAGCCTCCGGCTTAGCCGGAGGTCTTGACTTTTTCGCCTTTTGCTCGGAAACAGTACCATCGTACAGTAATCCTCGCAAAATACAAAATTCAGCTCCATTTCTCAACATCTACCAGCGTGTAGAATTTGTAATCTGACTTTTTCTACACGCTGAAGCGGAGTTTACACTCCGCTTTTTCTATATATATTACATTTTTACTTCGATAGGCATACCGCCGTTTTCTCTGGATTCGTCTGCGAGGTAAACACACAGATGACCTGCAACGCTGTCAAAAATTGATGTGCAGGCAAGGCTCGGTTTTTCACCTAAAATAAACTTAACAAAGTCTGCTGTGAGTCTTTCATCACCGCCGCCGTGACCTCCATAGGCACCTACCATATCACCGCTTACATTAAGGTCAACCTCTTCTATATCACATTCTCCGTTATGTGCATCCAGTGAAGGGTTGATTTTTGAAACATAGAACTTTGATTTTTCAAAATCACCATAAATTTCACCCTTAGTACCGATAATATGTATTTTTCTGAGTGACTGTGATGAGCCGCCGACCATATTGTGTGTGCCTGTTGCGCCGTTTGCAAAGTTAACGAGCACTGACTGATGGTCAACCACATTGTTGTCACACTTATACATACATCTTGCATAGGGGCTGTCACTTTTCATAAGTGCAATTTTATCATCAATAGTAGGGTTTGGTATAGCCTCGAGTGCATCCCAGACATAGAATGCCCATCTGTCAGGATGATCAATATAAAGTCTTTTTGTAGAAAAATCACAGGTGTCAACGTGGGGACAGTCGAGCATACAGATTGTGCCTGCACCTTCCGGCGCATTTTCAGGCTTGAACTGATATTTGCTGCCAAAGGAACTGATTTTAACAGGCTTTGTTTCGCTCATAAACCACATCATAAGATCAATGTCGTGGCAGCATTTTGCAAGCAGCATTGTTGTGTGGCATTTTTCTGAATTAGCCCATTTACCGCGTACATAGGATGTTGACAGATGGTGATATGAAACATGCTCTGTTGTCTGAATATTAATTATGTCACCGATTTCACCATTTGCAATTCTCTCTTTGATGGAATAGTAAAAAGGTGTGTATCTCAGAACGTGGCAAATCATAACCTTAGAATTGTTCTTTTTAGCGCATTCAACAAGCTCGCGCATTTCTTTTTCGTTAACGGCAAAGGGCTTTTCAAGAAGCATATCATATCCTGCATTCAAAAGAGGAATGGCTGTTTCAATATGCTGTTCATCCATAGTTCCGTTAATAACAGTGTCTGCAAGCTTTCCCTTTTCTGCAAGCGCCTGTGCTGATTCAAAGCACATATCCTCGCCAAAACCGAAATATTCCATACAATGCTTTCTTCTGACAGGATTAGGGTCTGCAACACCTACAATTTTTAAATCCTCGGGATTGGTTTTTGCCAGCTCACTGTATACTAATGCTCTGTGACCGGCACCTACGATTATCGCTGTAACAGGTTTCTTTTCCATATTATAGCACCTTCTTAAAATTTTTTGTCTATTATACACCTACTAAACAACAATTTAAAGAGGTAATTTAAAATATTTTTATATTATTGACAGATTGTGCCAATAATCTTATAATAGTAAAAAAATTTGATTAAGGTGAAGTTTTGAAAAGGTTACTTGTTTATTTAAAAGGCTATGTTACTCAGTCGATATTAGCACCGCTTTTTAAGTTGCTTGAGGCAAGCTTTGAGCTGATTGTTCCGCTTGTTATAGCATCCATTATTGATGTGGGCATTGCAGGCGGTGACACAAAATTTGTTGCAGGAAGATCCGGTGTACTTGCTGTGCTTGCTCTTGTCGGTATGGCTGCTGCAATTACCGCACAATACTTTGCAGCGAGAGCAGCAACAGGATTTGGTATGAAGCTGAGACATTCACTTTATAAAAAAATTCAGTCACTGTCCTTTAATGAACTTGATGTTATCGGTACGTCAACACTTATAACAAGAATGACAAATGATGTTAATCAGGTTCAAAACGGTGTCAATCTTGTTTTAAGGCTGTTTCTGCGTTCTCCGTTCATAGTTATCGGCGCAATGGTTATGGCGTTTACAATTGATGCAAAATGTGCATTGATATTTGCTGCAGCAATTATTTTGCTGTCGGTTGTAGTGTTCGGTATTATGAGGATTACAATACCCAAGTACCGTGATGTTCAGACCAATCTTGACGGTGTGACCCTTATAACACGTGAAAATCTGTCAGGTGCAAGAGTTATCAGAGCCTTTACCAATGAAGAAAATGAAGTGGAAGAATTCAGAAAGAGAAATAATACACTCTCTGTTCTTCAAAAAGCAGTGGGCAGAATTTCTGCTCTGCTTAACCCGGTTACTTATGTAATTATAAATATAGCAATTGTTGTACTTGTTTATACAGGTGCACTTCGTGTTGATGTCGGTGATTTGACTCAGGGTCAGGTTGTTGCACTTTATAATTATATGAGTCAGATATTGGTTGAGCTGATTAAGCTTGCCAACTTAATTGTTTCTGTTACAAAAGCATTCGCATCTGCTGACAGAATCAGTGCTGTTCTTGAACAGGAAAATACTCTTGAAAAAACCGGCAGCAATAAAAAATCGGATGCCTATATTGAATTTGATAATGTTTCACTGACATATAAAAATGCTTCAGCGCATTCACTGAATAATATTACATTTCATGCAGACAGGGGAGATGTTATCGGAATTATCGGCGGCACAGGCTCAGGTAAATCAAGTCTTGTTTCTCTGATACCTCATTTTTATGATTCAACCAATGGCACGGTTTTTGTTGACGGTGCAGATGTTAAATCACTTGATGCAGATAAGCTGCGTGAAAAAATAGGATTTGTTCATCAAAAGGCAGTGCTGTTTAAAGGTACTGTGCGTGACAATATGAAATGGGGCAAAAAAAATGCTACAGACGAAGAAATTGTTGCCGCACTTAAGGTTGCACAGATTTATGATGTGATATCAGAGAAGGGTGGTCTTGATTTTGAAATCGAGCAGAATGGCTCCAATCTTTCAGGCGGTCAGAAACAGCGCCTGTCTGTAGCCCGTGCAATTGTAAGACAGCCTGAAATTCTTATACTTGATGATTCTTCATCAGCCCTTGACTATGCAACTGAGGCAAGATTGAGAGATGCAATATATAATCTTTCATATAATCCGACTGTATTTATTGTTTCGCAGCGTGCATCCTCTGTACTCAGTGCAGATTGTATTTTAGTCCTTGATGATGGTGAGTGTGTTGGTTTCGGAACACACGATCAGCTTCTTCAAAACTGTGAGGTTTACCGTGAGATTTATACCTCTCAGTTCGGAAAGGAGGCAATATAATGAACAGTAAGGAAACACTGAAAAGAGTACTTTCCTATATTGATAAATATAAGTATTTTCTTGTTTTATCTATGCTCTTTGCACTTGTAAGTGTGGCACTTACGCTTTATGCACCTATACTTGTAGGTAATGCAATTGACTGTATTATAGGCAAAGATAATGTTGATTTTGAAAAAATAATATCAATTCTTATCAGGCTTGGCATTATTATCGGAATAACGGCTGCTGTTCAGTGGCTTATGAATGTTTGCAACAATAAAATCACATATAATGTGTCACGTGATTTGCGGCAGTGCGCCTTTGAAAAAATTGAAAAGCTTCCTTGCTCTTATCTTGACAGTCATTCAAACGGTGATGTTGTCAGCCGAGTGATATCCGATGTTGATCAGCTTGCTGACGGTCTGTTAATGGGCTTTACTCAGTTTTTTACCGGAATTATTACTATTGTCGGTACTCTTGGGTTTATGCTGTCAATCAATGTATGGATTACACTTGTAGTCGTTGTTGTTACACCATTATCATTTTTTATTGCGAGATTTATTGCAAAAAGAACTTATAAGATGTTTTCGCTTCAGTCAAAAACGAGGGGAGAGCAGACCTCGTTTATTGATGAGATGATTTCAAACCAGAAGATTGCTGATGCTTATGGTATGGATAAGGAAAACCTTGAAAGGTTTGATGATATTAACGAAAGGCTGACAGATTATTCACTAAAAGCAACCTTTTTTTCATCAATAACAAATCCTGCAACAAGATTTGTAAACAGTATTGTTTATGCAGCGGTTGCACTGTTTGGTGCAATTATGGCAATTAAAGGAAATATTACAGTAGGCATATTGTCATGCTTTTTATCCTATGCTAATCAGTATACCAAGCCCTTCAATGAAATCAGCAGTGTTGTTACAGAACTTCAGAACGCACTTGCCTGTGCAGGCAGGGTTCTTGACTTTATTGATGAGGAAAGCATAAAGCCTGATGCAGATGATGCTCATAAGCTTGTCAACGCTCAGGGCAATATTGAAATCAGCAATATGGATTTTTCATACAGCAAGGAAAAAGAACTTATTAAAAATCTTAATCTGACTGTTAAGGAAGGTATGATTGTTGCAATTGTAGGTCCGACCGGCTGCGGAAAGACTACGCTTATTAATTTGCTGATGCGTTTTTATGATCCGCAAAAGGGCAGTATATCAATTGACGGTATTGATAATCAGGATATCACAAGAAAATCGCTGAGAGAAAATATCGGTATGGTGCTGCAGGATACATGGCTGAAAAGTGGTACAATACTTGATAATATCAAAATTGCTAATCCTAATGCTACGCTCAATGAAGTTGTCGAAGCAGCAAAAAAAGCACACGCCCATTCTTTTATAAAGCGTTTGCCAAAAGGTTATGAAACTGTAATCGGTGAAGACGGCGGCTCGCTTTCACAAGGTCAAAAGCAGCTCCTGTGTATTACAAGGCTGATGCTTTCTCCGCCTCCTATGCTCATTCTTGATGAGGCAACCTCGTCAATTGATACAAGAACGGAAATAAAAATTCAGAGTGCATTTAATCAGCTTATGAAGGGACGAACAACTTTTATAGTTGCTCATAGACTTTCGACAATTATGAATGCTGATATTATTCTTGTAATGAATGACGGAAAAATCATTGAACAGGGAAATCATAATGAGCTTTATAATAAAAAAGGGTTTTATTATAATTTATATAATTCACAATTTCCAAAAAGTAAGTAAACAAAAGGAACAGATTTAAATAAATCTGTTCCTTTTGTTTTTAGTTTTATAAATTGTTTAATTAGGAATTCTTTGCATCCTGTTCAGCAATTCTGTTAGCACGCTTTTCTGCAAGCTCAACAATCATCTGCTGCTGAAGTTTACCGTGGATAGGATAAAGAATGAATGATACACCATAAAGTCCTCTTGCGAGAGCAGGGAGGATACAGAAGATAGCCCAGATACCGCTAAGCATTTTTGGATCTGTCTGAGGAATTGCGTTACCAATGGAATCGGTAAGCGGTACATAGTTAATCCATGTAAGCACCATTCCTGATAACCATCCTGTTACGGATGTAGCAAGCTTTCCGAAATAGCCTTGTACGGTTGTAACGAGTGCTTCATTTCTGAGTCCGTGCTTCCACTCCATATAGTCAAGAGCCTCAGCAGTAACAATCTGTCCGCTGACATTAAGGATTTTATTAGGAAGACCGCAGATTGTAAGTCCGAAAATTACCCAAATAAGATTTAAAATTCTGTTATCATTAAAGGTCTGACCGAATGGGTGATAACCAATTAGGAACAGTGCCATATAAGCAAAAAATCCAAATAAACCGGCAATGATCGATGTTGCTCTTGCACCCCATTTTTTAACCATTTTAGCAGCAACAGGAACCATTATGTAGTTAGGAATACCCGTGAATAATCCGCAAATGGTTGCATTCATCAGAGAGCCTGTATTGTTAAGCCAGAAATAGGACTCGGAGGATCCGCCGACTGATTTGAATGAATTAAAGAAGTTTGCAAGAATAACAGCGATAAGCGGTCTGTTCGTAATAATATTCTTTAATGATTCAATAACAGAGGTTTCCTTCATTTCCTCACGGCTCATCAAAGGAACTCTTTCCCTCATATTAAAGCAGCCGAAAATAGCAAAGGCTGCAGACAGGATGAGCATAAACTTGGCGAATCCGCTGTATATACCTCTCATTGTAATATTGCTGTTGATTTTAGGAAGCAAGGTTACAAATACAGGTACAAGTGACGGAATCCATGTTCCGAAAAGCTCAAAGAATTTTGTTGTAGTAATAAGGTTATCACGTTCTGCGGTATTTGGGGTAATGTTGTAAATCATAAGACCCCAGGCACCGAAGTAACTCATACCAAGACCATATATGACAATCGCAACAGTTGCCCAGATAACTTTTTGTGTTGAGTTAATATCCGGTGCTGAGAACATCATATATCCGCCTATTACCCAAAGCGGAAGCGGTAAAATAAAGAAGGGCTTGATACGACCCCATCTTGTTCGTGTTCGGTCAATGATAAGACCTGAAATCGTGTCATCAAGAGCATCATAGATTGATGCAAAGAGATTGATGTTAGCATAAGCAGTTGTGTTCAGCTTAAGGAACTGAATCATAAAAAATTCCTTAAATGCATCAACAAACTGAGTTAAATTCTTTTGACCAAAGTTAACCAGAACATATGCAGCAATTTCTTTTGGTGTAAGATAGCGCTTGTGAGTGTAGGCAAGCTTATCCAACTCGTCCATCTCTGCCTGAGTTAAATCTTCGGTAATAATTTCTTCTGCCAAAATTATTCCCTCATTTCCTTCCGGATACTGCCCGGATTATTAATAACAGTAATATACTATCATATAAAAGATATTAAATCAATACTTTTTTCTCTATCCTCAATATTAAATTATCTTTCACTTTTGTATTGACAATTTGTCGAATAAATTATAAAATAGCTAAGTAAGTAAATCATATTGAAAGGGGTACGTATCAATGGCAAGTACCTGTCCTAATTGCGGCAAAAAGCTTCATTTATGGGATGTTAAGGCAGAATGCTCAGGCTGCGGAGTTTCTATTCCTAATTATAATTGGGAAGCAAGGCTTGAGGAGGATAATATTAAGGCTGAAAAACAATTTGCTGTATTTAATAGATCTTTAAACAGAATTGCTTATTCAATTTACGGAACAAAGCTTCGTATAGCAAGACTTATTTTAACCTTTCTTCCTGCAATCGGATTTATTCTTCCGTGGGCAACACTTAAGAGCGATGCTGAGAGTTTTGATTTAAGCATTATTTCTTTTAGCGGAAATAAATCACTGATTGATTTTTTCAAAAGCTTTTTCGGTGATACCGGTTTGTATTTTACCAATATGAAATTTGAAGAATACAGCGGGGCATTGACACTTTCTTTTGCAGGTTATATTTTATTTGTGCTTAGTGCACTTTTAATTGTTATTGCATTTTTCTTAAACATAATTATGTGCAAGAAACCTAAGACAAAGTCAACTGTTGTATTTGATGTTTTATCTATTGCTGCATCAGTGGCAAGCGTTGTATGTTTTGTTATGAGCGGCTCTCTTGCAACTGAGGCTGTTGCGTTCAATTTTGGCGATTTTGCTGTTCTTAATGGTTTTGCTTCAATCAGTTGGGGTTATTTTGTTGCACTTGTTTTATTACTTATTGCAACCGGAATCAATATTGCTGTTGCAAAGGCACCTGCTAAAAATGATGAAATGCTTGAAGAAGAAAGACTTGCACGTGTTAAGGCAAAGGAAGAGGAAGAACGTAAAAAAGAAATTGAGCGTGAAAAGGCAAGAATTGAAGCTGAGAAGAAGCAGGCAGAAGAAAATGAAAGACTTGTTGAAGAGGCAAAGGCGAAGCTTGCTAAAAGTAAAAAGAAATAGGTTTGAATTCTATACAAATTAAGGAGTGGTAACACACTCCTTTTTTCTTGACCTGTTTTGCAGTATTTGTTATAATATAAAACGGAGTGATGATTATGAATGATAAAAAGAAAAACAGTTTAACAAAAAACCAGAGGAATGTGATAATAACTTTTGCGGTTATCATTGCTGTTGCAATAACGGGTTTAATTGTTTTTAAAACAAATCAGATATATTTTACAACAAAGCTTATGTATGCTTTTATGCCGCAGTCATATGTGGCTGAGCTTGACGAGGGAAATATAGAATTTTTTGTTGAGTATAATAAAGACTATAGTGCCAAGGAAAGTAATAATGATCCTATGCAGGCTTTCAGATATTATTATTTTGACGAAAACGGTGAACGTGTTGATTTAGGTATTGACGGCGGTTATGATGAAGAAGGCAATGGTGAAAAGTCACCGCTTTCCGTTCCGTTTGTGTTTTTAATGGGGCAAAGGATAGGTACTTTCAAAGCGATAATGTCCAAAGTAATGCTTGCTCTTGCAGCAATTATAGTAGTTGCTTTGATTGTTGTTTGGTTTATCGTATGGTCAAGAAATGAAGATAAACAAAAGCTTGAAAAATATGGCGATAAAACAAAGAATAAAAATAAAAAATCAAAAAAATAAATTAATAGACCAAGCAAAATGCTTGGTCTTTATGTTATGATTTGAATTTAAGGAGTATTTATGGAGTACGAAAAGCTTTTTTCCCCAATGAAAATAGGTAATGTTGAAATTAAAAACAGAATAGTCATGGCGCCTATGTGTATGGGCTTTGGTCAGTACAACGGCTGTGCTACGGAAACGATGATGAATTATTATGAGGAGCGTGCTCGGGGCGGAGTAGGATTGATTATTACCGAAATCACAAGAATTAATGATATCACCGGTGCTTCTTCATATGGTCAGCTTGGTATGAGTCATGATTATCAGATTTCATCACTTAAAGAGATGGCTGACAGAATACATAAGCACGGTTGTAAAATAATGGTTGAACTGCATCATCCGGGCAGACAGAATTTGGGACTTATGATCGGTACGGTTCCGATTTGTATTGCCGGTGAAAAACTCCTTGGAAATAATGCTTATACAAAGCTGCTTACAGGTGCTGTTATTCCTCCGGGTAAAAAACTTCAGGATAAAGATATTGTGCCAAGAGTTGTTGCTCCGAGTAAATGTGAAAAAAGCAAAATGAGCGATAGTGTTAACAGAGCACTGTCACATAGGGGTATAAAAAGACTTATTGCTCAGTTTATTGAAGGTGCAGTCAGAGTTCAGAAAGCAGGCTGCGACGGTGTTGAGCTTCATGCATCACATGGGTATCTTATCCAGCAGTTTTTATCGCCGAATACGAATAAACGCACTGATGAATATGGTGGAAGTCTTGAAAACAGAATGAGATTTCTGACTGAGATTATTGACGGCATCAGAAGAAATTGCGGAAAATCTTTCCCTATAGTCGTGCGCCTGACCGTTGATGAAATGTATGACCGAATCGGTAAGCCGAACAAAGGTTACGGTCTTGACGAAGGGCTGAAAATGGCAAAAATCCTAAGTGACAAGGGGATTGATGCAATTGATGTTTCTTCTGCCGCTTATGATACATTCAATTACTGGCTTGAGCCGACAACCTATGAATGCGGCTGGAGAAAAAATCTTGCAGAGGAAGTAAAAAAGATAGTTGATATTCCTGTAATAGCAGCAAATCTTATACGATCACCAAAGCAGGCTGAGGAGCAAATAAATGCAGGCATTCAGGATTTTGCTGCGCTCGGTCGTCCGCTTATTGCAGACCCTCATTGGGTGAATAAGGTTCAGTCAGGTAATGAAGATAAAATCAGCCGTTGTGTGTGCTGTTTGTACTGTTTTGAAAGTATGATGGAAAATGCCTATAAATACAGTCATGGTCACTGCTCTGTCAATCCGTTTGTGGGCAGAGAAAGTGTTAAACTTAACCAAAACGGCAGAGGAAGAAAGGTTGTTATTGTAGGTGCCGGACCTGCAGGCTTAATGTGTGCTGATATTCTTGCCGACAGATGTTTTGATGTCACTGTTATTGAAAAGGAAAGTATTGTAGGCGGTCAGCTTAATCTTGCTGATAAGCCGCCGCATAAAGAAAAAATGGCTTGGGTATGTACAGATTTATATTCAAAAGCTAAAGATAAAAATATTGAATTTATGTTTGATACTGCTGCAGATAAAGAATTAATTGACAGCCTAAAGCCTTATGCAGTTGTAACCGCAACAGGCGGAAATGCTGTATTCCCCAAAGCATTTTACGGAGATAATGTTTCAACAGTCACTGAAATTCTTAACGGTTCTGTTAAACTTGAAAATAAAAAGGTTGCTGTTATCGGTTCGGGTATGACAGGTCTTGAAACAAGTGAGCTTTTGGTATCACAGGGAAACAAGGTTACTGTTGTTGAAATGGCTGAGTCAATAGCTCCGGGAGCATGGTTTCAGAGCGTTGATGATGCAATATCGGTGCTGAATAAAGCAGGAACAGAGTTTTTAACAGGGCACAAACTTATCAGCATTAATGATAACGGTATTTATCTTGAGTCTGTCCAAAGCGGAAAAAGGTTAAATGTTGAAGCAGATTATGTAGTATTATCTATGGGTGTCCGACCTGATAATGATTTGTTTAATTCAATAAAGGGTAGTTCAGACTATAAGGTTTATAATATAGGTGACAGTAATAAAATCGGCAGAATTGCAAACGCAACAGAGGCAGCGTATCAGCTTGCAGTCAGTTTATAATACGAGGGTGTAAATATGTTTTCGGCACGTGAACATTTTAAAGAAAAATTAAACAAGATAAATAAAAAAATCAATTCAGGGCTGGATTTTGATTTCACTGCAGTGAGTAAGAGAATTGAAACACTTGATGATTTTAATAACGTAATTATGGCTGATTTTTTTAGCGGTAAGCAGCTTTTTTACAGGGGTGAAAGAATTAATGACCCTAACAGAAATCTTTTGCCTACTATGCTAAGAAATCCTGACAGGCTTTTTTCGGGCAATGATTTGGGCGTTATTCATATTGACGGCAATTACGTTTATAATTACTATGCGTCATTAGGAAACTTTGTCAGTGTTTTCAATAAAACAATGGGTTTGGCTGACGCTGACAATCTCTATGAAATTTGTGCATTTGCACAGCATTATTATCATTTCTCACCCCTCATTGATTTTACGAAAAGTGTTTATCCTTCTCTTTCGTTTGCTCTTAAAAATCGTGATGCATATGACGATGACATTGTTTTATATGTGCTTGAATTGAAGAATGACAAGGATTATACAACTGATATAAATATAGCTAATGAATGGCTGAAATCACTTGATATTTATGTGAGCTGTTTTGATGAAGATGTTGTTAAAAGAACAGTAAAAGAGGTTATTGAAAATAAGGAACTTCGTATGACAGAAGATTTCAGGCAGCATCTTGAAAGACTTAATACCCGTCCTTTACCGAAAGCAAAGCTGATTGATATTCCATCAAATACAAGGATGAAATTTCAGCAGGGTGTATTTTTAATGCTGACGGATTTTCAGTTGTTTAATGTTAAGTATTTTACTAAAAATTTACGTGAACAGTTCTCAATAACAAAATTTATTATTAATAAAGATATTTGTCCGCAGATATTGCAAATAATTGAATGTGATGCTCCATGGTATAATTATAAATACTTGACCGATGTGGAAGCCGCATTCAAAATAGCAGTTGAGGAATGATTTTTACTTGATATTATCTTATAAAAATAAGCTCACCAAGCGGTGAGCTTATTTTTATTTATTTGCGTTTTTTGATAATTATCAGACTAATAATCAAAGCGAGTACAAGTACACCTGAAACAGAACTTAAAATAATAGGGAGCAATTTATTATCAGAATTGCTGTTTTCATAAGTCTTGGATTTATTGCTGTCAGTATGATTGGATTTATTCGCATCGTCAGTTGTATTAATACTGTTTATTGAATCATTTTCACCTTCAGCGCTATTATCTTCAACATTGCTTAACTGCATATTATTTGCTTTTTTGCTTTTTGTGACAGGATAATCAGAATGGTTATTGCTGACATTGTTATTTTGCAAAGCATTATTATTTTTCTGTTCATATGGTTTCTCTTCGCTGTTATTTATGCTCTGGCCGCCATTTGGTACAGTATCCGTATTTTGATTATTGTTTGAATGATTGTTATCGTTATTGTTGTTGTTATTGTTATTGCTGTTTTCATCCTTTGGCTTGTTAGCAAGCGTGTAGTCTGTTACATACATAACAATAATATCTTCACCGCCTGAAAGCTCTTGTGCGTTCATATATGAATTTACAAACACATTACCAATTGTGTACATCCAGCCGGAATTTTTGCCATGGTCGTACTCAGCAAGCCCGTTTATTGATGAAATATAGCTTCCTTTTGATGTATAGGTGATGTTGTTATCAGCAAGAATTTTTTTGAACACATCAAATACAGTAGCGCCTTTAGTAAATGATTTTTCAGTTGTTTTTGAAATCAGCGGAGCACTGTCAAGTCCCAGCAATGTAAATGTGACCGTAATCGGTTTATCCAGCTCTCTTTTGAATTCTGATAATTTTGCACTGTATGCTGCTTCTTTGTTTATAACTGATTCTTCTGCAAAATCACTTGTGTAATTACCTGCACCGACCACCATAACATATGCACTTACCGGCTGCTTGTAAAGCTGTTTGAATTTTGCAAGCGCTTCTTTATCATAGTTTTTATTGTTATGGAATTTTGTGTAATATTTGCCAAGTGCTTCATCTGTTAAAACACTATTGATTTTAACAAAGGTATCGTTTGAAGGAGTTTCATTTAAAATAAGCGTTTCATTTGAAATTAAATCTTTGTTGCTTGTATGGAATAATCTCCAATCTTCCTGCTGTTCCCAATTCGGCAGTTCATCAACTATTATGCCGTTGCCTTGTAAATCAGAATGATTATATATAAAATCAACATCTGATTTATTACTGTTCCATATAATTTCTTTATATGGATTTAAGCTGTCTATAATGCTGTAGACATCTGTATTATTACCAAGCAATCCTTTTGCATAATTCGTTTTTGCATGGTCCATTAAATCAAGAGCATTGTTAATATCATCACGGCTTAAATGCTTAACTGTAACATCAATATCCTTTGTAACATAGAGATTTGGATTTGCCTTGCTTGTCATCGTTACAGTAAGTGTTACCGGCTTGTCAAATGAACTGTCCTCTCCGAGAGGTCTGAAAACATAGGCTCTGAAGCTGTTAATTTCAATAATTTCTGTGTCAGAGCTTGTAACAGTAAACTTATAGTTCCAATAATCCCAGTACTTACCATAATCAAGGCTTGCAAGCTCATCTGATGTTACAACCCTACTTGGAATAACAAGCTGAATATCGTTGTCTACCGCAGTGATATCAAGCCTTTCGTTAGTTGCTGCGTTTATGAGCTTATCAGCGGTGTAACAAGATATAATAGCCTGCATTTTATTAAGACTATGATTTATTTCTTCATCAGAAAGCGGATTGATTGTAATATCAAAGCTTCTTTTTATCGTAACATCTGTTGAAGGATTCACAATCGTGGCGGTTAATGTAACCGTGTGTTCCATGCTATCCTGATAAATTTTACCGACATAAGCATTATATAAGGAATCTGCACTGCCTTGTCTGTTTTCATCACTGACAGTAAGGTGTTTCTCATCAGAGCTTGACCAGTTAATCCAGGCAAATGAGTACTTGTCGCCTCTGATGCAAGAGGGGAGGCTAAGGTCTGTTGAAACTGAGTCAAGTGAGCTGTTGCCATTACAGATTGCCGCTTCACTTAATATGATATCAGCGGAGTTTTCCAACGAAATTTTAACACTGCCTGTGTCCCACGGTATTAAAAGTGAATAGATGTTTGATGTGGGATAACTTACTGATTTATCACCTGCAGTGAGGTTGAAAAAAACCTGAACCTGTTTGCCGTTTGCATAATTATTATCGGAATTTACAGGATAGTATATTTTACCATTTTCAGATACAAGACTTTCATCAGCGGTTGATTTTATAGTTACAGTTATATCGTCATAGCCTTTGTTTTTCAGAATATTTTGAAATTTAACAATAATATTTGTATCTTCGCCATACACAGGCTGAAGCTGTTTGAAATTCCACTGCATTGCATCAAGAACTGCCTGCAAATACAGCTCGGGATCTGATTTTAAAGCGTTTTCCTTATCAATTAATGCCTGTGATTTGATAACAGGGCCTATTATATAAAAAGCTTCTGAATTTTCATCACCTGTTGCGGTTATCTTTAAATACTTATCTGCATACTGGGAAGTATCCGGAATTGAAAAGATGTTTGCTGTTTCCCCGGGAACATCAGTAAAATCCTTGCCATTATCTGATACAGACCACTGATATTTAACATTAGTTGAGCTTTCGCCGTTTTCACCAACTGCATCAGCTAAAAGAGTTTCACCTGTAATTGCACTGCCTGAAACATTAATACTTGATACAGGATTAGTGATTACTGCAGAAGCAGTCTGCCAATTCAAAACCGGATATCCGTTGTTTATTTTATTTGTATCATCGCAGAACAGTTTGTTATCACCTGCATTTAAATCATTCAGCAGCTTTTCTTTGTCTGTAATCTTTTCATATCCTGTTGCACTTCCTCCCGGTGAAATGCTTTCATCATTTAAGTAGTAACAGTTTGTTATGGCAGCATTGCTGAATCCGCATATACCGCTTGAGCTTTTGCCGATATTATAGCAGTAGCTGATAGTACCGGTGGTTTGCTGCCCTGCAATACCTGCACTGCGTGTTGTTCCGTTTATAGTGCCGGTATTGTAGCAATTGCTGAGAATAGCTTTTGCTGTAGTGTAGCCAAGTATGCCTCCGGCGTATTTACCGTTTATTTCACCTGTATTGCAGCAGCCTGTAACGGTTGATGCTGCTTTGCTGTTTGTGACAATATTAGCCACAATACCGCCAACATAATTTCCTTTTGCTGTAACGCAGCCGTCAAATGAACAGTTTTCAACTGTTCCACCCTGCAATTTTCCTATAATACCGCCTGCAGTGTTTCCTGTAGTTGTAATATCACCTATTACTTTAAGATTTTTTACTGTTCCGCCATAAACACAGTAAAACAATCCGTAAAATGCACTGTTTGTGTTGATGTACAGGCCGGATATAGTATGACCCTGACCATCAAAGGTTCCGCTATATGCTTCTGTTACATATCCGCTTGAAGGCATACCTATTGGTGACCACTGTTTGTTTCCTAAATCAATATCATTTATAAGAACTGCATTGATGTTTGAATTTGTTTTTGTTTTTTCTGTAAACCATGCAAGTTCTGCACCGCAGCTTAGTTGGTATGTTCCGTCTGTCGAAATTGGCTCTGATGTTGTTGCACCGTCCCAGGCATCTCCGGCAAGTGCAGGGATTACCTGAAGTATTGATGATACCAGTATTACTGCAAGCAGTAATGATAATAGTCTTTTTTTCATTCTTTTATTCCTCCTTAGAATGTTCTTTCCTGTACCTGATCTGATTTGCTTTTGCCCGTCTGCGTTTTTCACGCTTTTGCTCAATTCGCTCGAGATTAGGCTCTTTAATCTCAGCAGCCTCAAGAGCTCTTGGCCATGGTCCAAAATATGATTTGATTGTATTTACGGTTTCATTATCAAAATCAGACTTTTTAGGAAATCGTTCAAGCTCACTCGCTTTTTGCTGTATAAGAAGGATACATTGCTCTTTCGTGACTTTACTGTTCATTATTCTCCAATCTGCTGCAAATAAAAAAGCACATTTTTACTAAATGTAAAAATGTGCAACATAATTTTTGCAAGCCAAAAAATCCAAAAGAATGCAACTGTCCTTCGGTACTTACATAAAACGGTTGCACTCTTCACTACCCAAAAGTGTATACAGGTTAACCCTGTTTTTCAGCAGGAATTCCGACTTATTAAAATAAAAGATTTTAAATTACGGTAATGGCGGTTGCGACGGATTTTCACCGAACTTCCCCTCAAATGCTGCAAAGAGCAATACTGAAAAACAGCAGTATTAAATTTTCTGTTATTTTATCACTATATAATTCACTTGTCAAGAAAAACAATATGAGTGATTTTGTGTTTCATATTAGTTTTTATTTGAATTTTCTGAGTCTTAATGCATTGCAGACTACTGTTACTGAGCTTAAGCTCATACAGGCTGCGGCAATCATAGGATTAAGCGTCCAGCCGAATATACCGTAAAATACGCCTGCTGCCAACGGTATACCAAGGCAATTATAGAAAAATGCCCAGAAAAGATTTTCTCTGATATTCTTAAGTGTTTTCTTTGACAATCTTATTGCTTTTGAAACATCTGTCAGCTTGTCACTTACAAGCACAACGTCTGCAGACTCGATTGCAATGTCGGAGCCTGCACCTATAGCAATACCTACATCTGCACGTGTAAGAGCAGGGGAATCGTTGATTCCGTCACCAATCATTGCAACGGTTTTACCATTGTCAATCAGCTCCTTGATTTTCTTTTCCTTATCATCAGGCATAGCAGAGGCAATAAAATTTTTAATACCTACCTGCTGTGTTATTGCGTAAGCTGTTATTTCGTTGTCACCTGTAATCATAATTGTATCAAGCTTAATGTTTTCGATAGCCTCCTTTGCATCCTCTTTGATTTTGTCAGCAACGGCTACTGTACATAAATACTCGTCATTACAGGTGAACATTATTGCAGTCTTGCCGCTATATGAGTATTGGTTATCGGTAAATCCTGTAAGCTTGCTGTTTCCGGCTTTATAGGTTTTCCCGTTTATGGTTGCAACAATTCCTTTGCCGATAATGTATTCACTGCTTTCAATAGGGATAAGCTTTGCATTCTTGTTCTTGCAGTAATTACATATTGCGGATGAGAGCGGATGGTCAGATATATTTTCAATACTGTAAATAATATCCAGATCGGCATTTTCAGTAACATCCGTTACAAACATTTCACCCTGAGTAATGGTTCCTGTTTTATCAAAAACAATAGTGTTGCATTTGCCGAGATTTTCAAGTGCCGTGGCATCCTTGAATAAAATTCCGTTTTCTGCACCCTTTCCTGTTCCAATCATTATTGCACAGGGTGTAGCGAGTCCCAATGCACACGGGCAGCTTATCACAAGCACAGAAACACCGATAGAGAAAGCAAATTCAAATCCTTTTCCTATGATAAGCCAAACGGCAAATGCGATAATAGCTATAACAATAACCACAGGCACGAAGATAGAGGCTATTTTGTCAGCAAGTCTTTGTGCAGGAGCTTTTGATGATGAGGCTTCTTCAACCAATGCAATGATTCTTGAAAGTGTTGATTCGTCACCGACAGCTGTTGCTTTGAAAACAAATGTACCGTTTTTATTGACCGTTCCGCTTATTACTTTATCATTAACTGTTAAATCAACAGGAACACTTTCACCTGTTACGGCACTTTGATCAATAGAGCCGCTGCCTTTAACAATAATTCCGTCAACAGCAATTCTCATACCGGGTTTGACAACCACAAGGTCATCCTTGCTTATCATTGAAGATTCGATTTCCGTTTCAATGTTGTCTTTTAATACAATTGCTTTTTCAGGCACAAGATCAATCAGCGAATTGATCGCATCCTTCGTTTTTCCCTTACTGATTGTTTCAAGATATTTTCCGACTGTTATAAGTGCAAGTATCATGCCGGCTGACTCAAAATAAAGATGTCCCTCATCAAAGAATATCAGGGAAATCATACTATAAATAAAAGATGCTCCTGAGCCGATTGCAACAAGACTGTCCATATTCGGATTCAGCTTGAACAGTGATTTGAAGCCGTTAGTAAAGAATTTATAATTTACAATCATGATAGGTATAAGAAAAATCAATTGACCGATTGCATTGGGAATATGCTCTTCCAATATCCACGGCAGACTGTAGCCAAGCATATGTGCCATTGAAAGATACATAAGAAAAATCAAGAAAATGACAGATACAATGACTCTCGTTTTCATATTTTTTATATCTTCTATATTGTCTGACTTCTTCAGCTTGAATATTTTACAGCCATATCCGGCTTTTTTTACTGCGTTTATAATATCCTTTGTATCACAGTCATAGTCAGCCGTCATTGTGCCGGCAAGCAGGTTGACATTGACCTCATTTGACAGGGGGGCAACAGCTTTTTCAACTCTTGCTGAGCAGGCGGCACAGCTCATTCCTGTGACAATAAATTTTTGATTCATATATAATCATACCTCACAATTATCATAATCCTACTAAAAGGATAGGAATATAATAACATATTTATTTAATTTGTCAATACTTAATTGACAATTATTATTTGTTGTGTTAATGTGTACATATATTTTATTATATAAATTCAAGGAAAATAATTATGGAAAAATATTTAATTAACCCCAATCAGAAAATCAGTAAAATAAGCAAAGATATTTATGGTCATTTTGCCGAGCATCTCGGCAGATGTATATATGACGGAATTTATGTTGGTGAAAATTCAAAAATACCTAATGTTAACGGTATGAGATGTGATGTTGTTCAGGCTCTTAAGGCGATGGGTATTCCTGTGCTGAGGTGGCCGGGCGGATGCTTTGCCGATGAATACCACTGGAAAGACGGAATAGGTCCTAAGGAAAGCAGAAAGAAAATGATTAACACACACTGGGGCGGTGTTGTAGAGGATAATTCTTTCGGTACGCATGAATATTTTGAGCTTTGCAGACAGCTTGGATGCGATACTTACATTAATGGCAATGTTGGTTCGGGTACTGTTCAGGAAATGAACGAGTGGGTTGAATATATGACCTTTGACGGTGTATCGCCAATGGCTGAGCTCAGAAGAAAGAATGGTCAGGATAAGCCTTGGAAAATCAAATATTTTGGAGTAGGTAACGAATCCTGGGGCTGCGGCGGTCATATGGATCCTGAGTATTATGGTTGCCTTTTCAAAAGATATAATACATATGTGCGTGATTATGACAGCAATAATAAAATCATACGTGTTGCCTGCGGTCCGAATATTGATGATTATCACTGGACCAAAGAAGTAATGGATAAGGTTAAACATCACGCAAAGGGATTGGCTTTTCATTATTATACAATTCCCGGTGATAAGTGGGAGGAAAAAGGGTCATCAACAGATTTTGATATGAAAGCATATTATAAGACAATTGCAAGGGCTTACAGAATGGAAGAGCTTATAACTATGCATCTTGCTATGATGGACAGCATTAACCCGCAGAGGTGGGTTAAGCTTATTATTGATGAGTGGGGCACATGGTATGATGTTGAGCCGGAAACCAATCCGGGTTTCTTATACCAGCAAAATACAATGCGTGATGCAATAGTTGCAGGATTAACATTGAATATTTTCAACAAGCATTCTGACAGAATTATGATGGCTAATATCGCACAGACTGTTAATGTTCTTCAGGCTGTTATTCTTACTGAGAGTGATAAAATGGTTTTGACCCCAACTTATCATGTTTTTAAAATGTATAAGGATCATCAGGAAAATACACTCATTGGTTCTTATATTACAAGTAATGATATTGAGAGCAAGGAGGCAGGCAGAAGCTTTCCTGAGCTTGTTGAGTCAGCCTCAATCGATGACGATGGTCTGATTTATTCTACAATTACCAATACCTCAGCATCCAAAACAAAAAAGATTAAATGCCAGATTGCTGACACCAAGGTTAAAAATATCAGAGCAGAAATTATCAGCGGTGATATTCACGACAAAAATGATTTTGATAACAATAATAATGTTACTATAAGAGAATTTACAGATTTCAGAAAACTCAGTGACGGCTTTACTGCAGCAATACCGCCCTGCAGTGTTGTTAAATTTGTTGTTGAAAAATAATGACAGTTTGTAAAAAATGTCTGCTTCTTGAGGCAGGGGAGGAAAAATCTTTTATAGGAGTAAAAGATTATATTGACACAATTGATAACAGCCTAAAGGTTAATGATGACTTGTATGTTAAACGTCTGTCATTTTGCAAAGAATGTGATAATCTGATTTCGGGTATGTGCCTGAAATGTGGCTGCTATGTTGAAATACGGGCGGTATTTAGAAATAAATCCTGTCCTGATTTTGATGATAAAAAGTGGTAGGAGGAAATGCTTTGCCTGAATTGGAAAGAGAAGGTCACAGATCAAGAATGCGTAATACCTATATTAACGGCGGAATGGAAAATGCTCCTGACCATAATGTGCTTGAATTATTTCTTTCGGTAATTATTCCAAGAAAGGATGTTAAGGAACTTTCTTATTCCTTGATTAACACTTTCGGTTCACTTGAGGGTGTTTTGAATGCAGATGTCAGGGATTTAATGCAGGTTAAGGGTATAGGTGAATCAACCGCAGTGGCAATTTCACTTATAAAAGATTTGTATAAAAGGGCTTCACTGAACCGTAACTGCAGAATTAAATCCTTTAATAAAATTGAAGATTGCTTTGAATACTGCAGGAACCTGTTTGCTGCTAATGTTGTTGAAAATGCATATCTCATAACACTTGATAATCTTAATAATATAATCAATTGCTATGGTGTAGGAGTAGGCAGTGCAAGTCGTACGGAGGTTGACGATAAAAAGCTTGTTGCAACAGCGATAAGGGATAATGCAGTCAGTGTCGTTATTACACATAATCATCCTGATGCAACAGCAACTCCCTCTGCACAGGATTTGAATTATTCAATCAAACTGTCACAGATGCTTGAATTTGTAGGTATTAAGCTGCTTGACCATATTATTGTCGGCAGTGATGGTTGTTTTAGCCTAAGGCACAGCAAAACTTATAATATCAAATTGTAAAAAAATGTATTTATGCTCTCATTCTTGACAATAATTAAAATATGAGAGCTTATAATTTATTTAACAAAATTCATAATTCAGCACTTCTTGCATTTATTATTTCATCAGTATTTATTCTGATTGCTGAGCTTTTACAGCTTCTGGGTTATCATATCAGTAATGAGGCAGATGTTGTTTTGCTTAATTTTTCACAGCTTTTGCTGAAGCTTGTTCCATATGTTTTTTGCTATTTTATATCAATGCATTTCACAAATAGCGAGCGATGGCTTAAAGCGTTCTGGGCAGTGGTTTGTCTTTGTGTGTTTGAAACAGCATCAGGTATCAGTATTTCTTTTTTTGCGGGTATTGTTGCAGCTTTAATGTATTCCTATTTTTTTGAGCGTTTCAATAAATATATTTCATTTTCAGTTACTTTGCTTTCGTCAGTCGTTTTTGGACTGGCAATGAGCTATTTGGGAGATATTTTTAAGGATATACTTATGGGTGCAGCTCGCTTTGTGTCTGATAAGGGACTTGTTACGGCAGTGTTATTTTCAGTGATTTCAACGGTTCTGTGCCTTTTCGGAAGTAACAGCTTTAATGAGTTGTTTTATTATAAAAGCTATGGAGGAACAATTGTCAAGGATGATAATGTTATAACAGGTATAAAGGATTTGTTTGAAAATGGTTACAGTGGTGAGCAGCTTGCAGATTATATGACAGGGCATTATTTTCTTTTATTTGTTATTCTCGGCGTAATGCTTGCTCTTGCGGACGAGCTTAAAGCTGTGCAGAAAATCTGTTTGCTTATAACGATGTTGTGCTCATTTATTTCGGGTGACATCAGTCTGGCATTGTTCTTTGTTTTTCTCGAAAGCCCGTTTCTCTTTATATTAATTACTATTATATCTGCAATATGTCACGTAACCGCACATCTGCTTGATATAAGAATGGGATATCTTTTCAGCGGCAGTATTGTTGAAATGTTCGGCAGTATTGATAAACCTGTATATTTCTTTGTGTGTGCTGTCGTATTTGTTGCCATTGGATATTTTGTAACAAGGTATTCTAATATCAAAGCCGGTATAAGTGACTGTTTAAATATCTATATACCAACAAGATTTAATCATCTTCTTAATGCTTTGGGCGGTATCGTTAACATAATTAAAGTAAATGATGACGTTGCTGAGGTTCGCAATCCTAAACTTGTAAATACTTTTGATTTAAAATGTGAAATAAGGGAAAATTTAGTAAAGGTCGAGGATGATGAAATAAAAGAACTGGGGGAATATCTGCAATGAATTTAAGAGAAGAGCTTTTCAGCAATCAGGATTTGGAATATAAAGCATTTCATTCAAAATTGGTTCCTACTGTAAATCCTGATAAAATAATAGGTGTAAGAATACCCATTCTCAGAAAAATTGCTAAAAGCATAGCAAATGAGAGGGTGGACTTTCCTGTTGAATACTATGAAGAAATCATGGTAAAAGGTTTTCTTATCGGCTATAAAAAATATGATATTGATGAGCGTCTGAAAGTGTTGTCTGATTTTGTTCCGCTGATTGATAACTGGGCTGTTTGTGACTGTGTCTGCTCAACATTAAAGTTTACCGAAAAGAACAGGCAATCTGTGTGGGATTTTCTGATGCAGTATATTGACGGTACTGAATATGAGGTGCGTTTTCTTGTTGTAATGCTTATGAATTATTACCTTGTTGATGAATATATTGATAGAGTTAATAATATTTTGCTGTCAATTGACAGGGAAGAGTATTATATCAATATGGCAGTTGCTTGGGCTCTGTCAGTAGCATTTGTTAAATATGAAAATGCAGTAATGGAGATATTTGAAAATAAAACGCTTCCTGTTTGGGTACATAATAAAGCTATTCAGAAAACCTGTGAATCCTTCCGCGTTTCAAAAGAAACCAAGTCTTATTTACGAACACTTAAAATAAAATAAGCAAAGACCTCTGCAAACGCAGAGGTCTTTGCTTATTTTGACAGGATGTTAAAATCAACAAAACTCTAATAAAAATTCTGAAAAAATTTTACAATTTGTTCAAATATTTATTGACAACAAAATAACATAGTATTATAATGTTATCGTAAATAATTGGGTGTAGTATGTAAAAATCTATTTTTACACCCGTGGCAATACAAAATCAGGCTTGTATCTGCGAATGGCGTAGTCAGTAAGCCTTAGCTTTTATCAGCCTGACAGAGTATGCTAAAAGGAGGAATTAATCTATGAAAGTTAGTTTGTCAAAACGATTGCTTTCTGCATTTCTTGCAATGATGATGATTATCACATCAGTTCCGATGATGTCACTCACTGCATTTGCTGCAGAAGACAAAGCAGAAGTTCTTTTCTATGATTTCTGCGGCGGTAATTCCGCTACTTATGATGACAACGAAAAGGGCAGAGTAGTGGATGTTTCAAAGCATACACAGTCTGTCAAGGAGTACACCCCTGTTGCGTCATCAAACGGTTATACGATTTCCTTTAACTATAACCCATTGAATGTGACAGATCATCCGATTATCAATATCGGTACAAGCGGAACAGCCGGTGGCTCAAGAACTTATTTTGAACTTTTTGAAAACGGTGACTTCCACTGGACATGGGATATTGACAGTGTTGAAGGCAACAACTATTTTGATGCTACAGGTGTTTTCGGCGATAAGCTGACAGCAAATGCGTGGCATGATATCACAATTGTTGTTACACCTGTCGGCGGACTTGATATTATCAGTATTTATGTTGATAATGTTCTGACAAAAACAATTGACCTTACCAAGGGTACGAAGGAAGAAATGGGTGTTACATCTGTTGCTCTCTATTCCGGCAAGTGTATTTCTGCTTATCTTGCTGAAGAAAGACCGGTTTGGTATGGTACAGGTGCCGGCTACTGGTCACACACTGAACAGAACGACGATGGTTACATTGATGATGTAGTTATCCGCAATAATGCTGACGCTACCATTGAAATGCTTAAGGCTGTAATGACTGATTATGAATCTAAAATGGCAGAGGGCGGTAAATCAGGCACTGTATATATGAATATGCGTGCTGCTTACCTTGCTTACGTTGAGGCTAATAAGGTTTATGATGCATACTACTATGGTGGTAATCTGAATAATGTTGTTTCACAGGATGATATTACGACTGCTTATTGGCATATGCGACTGAACTTCGGTAATATGTGGACGCAGGAATGGACCCCTGCCACTATCGAATCAAGTCCGATGGGCGGATTCAGGATTAATAATTCAAGTACTGTTTCTGGAGCAGATATCAGTGCCGCATACAGCAATTTATTGTATTCAGGCACCGCTGTTGCCGATTTGGCTTCTGCCAGTGCAAGTAATAACCTTAACGGCTGGCTCAGATTCCCTGAAACCACAATGCTTTATGATGGTAAAACGGATCCAATTATGCCTGTAATGGTTTGCCTTCATAAAAACCGTGGAATGAATAATCGATATGTATTGGCTATAGCTTTGTCAACCGACAAAGGCAATGACCTCGTTTTGGCGGGTGACGGCTGGCATGGTGCAAGCAAAAGTTATTCTGACTGGAACTATTCCGGTGCTTACAATGACAGCAAACAAACAGGTAATTCCACAGCGGAATGGCAGGGATTCCAGCTTGGTGGATATACCAACGATAATAATCAGGGCTTTGCAAATACAATGAAATTTGCCGGATTTTTTGATGACGGTGAAATTGTCAGAAAAACAACACCTACCCTTACGGCATATTGCCATGATTCAAATGCAGCGGTTTTCAATAATTATGTTATGACATTGAAATCTTCTTCCCCTGTTAATGTTGTGAACTATGAGCTTATTGTTGATACGATAAATATGAACAAAGCTCGTTTGGCAAGAATTACGAATTATAAGCAGGGTGGTGCTGACGAGTTCCTCAGAGGTTTTGACAGACTTTGTAAAAATCCTGTCGGCTTTTTTGAAGATGCTGTTGATTCGACAACACATGCTGAAGCACTTGCAACTTTAGAGGCAAATTACACCAATGGTTTAGCAGATATTGAAGCTACACCTAAGGCCGTTGAGCCGAACTATGCAAAAATTCGTTCTGCTATGACTACTCCGTTTTTAAATCCTGATACAAATCAGAATGTTTCTCCTATGGAGAGATATAACGGCAGAGGTCAGGGTAACTATACAGATGAAACATGGAATCGTTTTGCCGCTGCATACAAGGCTGCACAGCAAGCTATGGTTAATGTTGTTAACAATGACTATGCTCCTGTAAGTGCTGATATTGCTACAGAACTTACAGCTGCCTTTGAAGCACTCAGACTGCCTGAGGTAAAATATACAGAGCCGGTGTTCAGCCCTGAAAGCGGTGCAACCATCGGTCCTGATACAAAAATTTCCATTACATCTGATTCTGCAGATGCAGTAATTAAATATAAAGTAGTTTATGACGGTGAAACACAGGTTGTGCCGACTGACCTTATCAATGCTGATGTTTACAGCGGTGAATTTGCACCGTTTGCAGGCAGCAGTGAGCATTCAACTGCTACTGTTTATGCAGCTGTTGTGGAAGACGGTCAGACTGCGTCCAATATGGCGATTATTTCGTATTACATTTATATGGGTCCGAATATGTCTGTTGCAACAGGTTCGGCCATTGCGCCTGATGCAGAAATTACTTTAACAGCAGCTCCTGATATGGGCGGCAATGTTTATGAAGGTCCTATTGAGTATCGTATTAATGACGGCGAGTGGACTTCTTATAATGAACCGATTGTGCCTTTTGCCGGTTTAAACAGTTCAGAGGTTACAGTTTATGCACGTCAAACTGTTGACGGTGAAACTTCTGCAATAAGCAGTGCTACATATGTAAGAGCTACATCAAAAGACCTTGCAATTACATCCGAAATGGGTAATAAGGTAAGCAGCACAAGCACAATCACAATTACCGACCCTGAAAATGTTGATGCAACCATTAAATATACAATGAATGTAAATGGTGAGGAAAAGATAACGGCTGCAACTTATTCTGCTCCTATAGCACTTTCAGATTTAGGTAATATAGAATATATTATTATTAATGCTTGGCGTGATTATCAGGGTGAAGAAACTGCTGTTAAAAAGATCTTCCTCAGTGATGATCTTGACACCCTTGCTCTTCGTGAAAGCTTCGATAACGCAAGCATCAACGGCTTGACTTTCAGCTCTACTCCTGACTTTGGCAGCAATTACTCAGGTAAATTCACTGAGCAGGCCGGTTCAGTCGTTGCAGGTGCAGGTAATATTGACGGCAATGCAAATGGCTATGATTGGTCATCAGGCTGGAGAGAAAATGCATTGAAGATTAATGCAAATTCCTCTGTTAAACAGCATCTTGAAATTGCTAACCCTATTGCTTCAAGAGAGGCAAATAAGGTAGCTGCTCAGAATAATGGTATTACATTGAGCTACTGGAGATATGTTGAACGTGATGGTAAGGTTGTTGATGACATTACCCAGTATGCAGGTAATGATTATTGGTATACAGGTGTTGGTTTTAAAGCTGCAGATTCAAATGAGGAATATTTCCTTGCTAATATGAATGGTTGGGCGACCTTCAGAAATAATTATGGTAATGCTGCAGGCTTCAGATATCAGGATATTAAAGCTGACCCACAGAATAAAACTCTGCACGCTGCAGGCAACTATTCAGGTCAGTGGATGAATATTGTTATTACTGTTGACCCGAATGCAGAAACTAATAATGTAATGGTTTATACCAATGGTGAACCACACGAATCTACCTATGCAGGTGACTTTGGTAATTCAAAAGGTCTTGCAAATGAAATTATTAATTTTATAACAAGAGAAGATACTGTTCTCACAATCGGTGATAATGGTATGAACTACTGGGCAAACGGCTTTGATACATATATTGATGACGTTCGTGTTTATACAGAGGTTCTTTCTCAGGTTGATATTAATAATATGTATACAGACGAATATTCAGATGTTTGGTCTGAAAAAGCACTTGCACATGACCCGACTGCAGTTACTGTTTACACACTTGCTGATGGCAGAACAGTAGGTCAGGAATATATGGATGCAAATCCCGGTACTTCATACAGCAAGATTGATTACTATATGTTTGGTACCGGTCTGACAGTTTATCATTCAGATGATGCTTATATCTGGAAGGCAGTAGGCGACGATAAGGGCAGATGCGGCTATCAGAACCAGCAGCTCTTCGGCAGTGATTATGTTACTGCACTCGCAGGTCCTCTTGGATGGACACAAGCATCACCTGAAAACAAGCCGGGTGCAGGCTATCTTGTATGGGCACCGCATGTAATGTATAACACTGCAATCAACAAGTGGTGCTTCTATGGCTCAACCTCAGCTTGGGGTGCTTTGCAGTCAGAAATCTTTATGGGTATAAGTGATAACATCACAGGTCCTTATACAAATATTACAACAATTGCTCGCAGCGTTTCTACCGAAAATAAAGTTAATGCAATTGACCCTGCAACCTTCTATTCACCGGATGGCACACTCTATATGGTTTACGGTTCATATCAGACAGGTATTGCTATTAAGAAACTCAATGCTGATGGTACCTGCATTGGCGGTGAGTCAAAATACATTGCTGATTTGAATGCTTCACTTGATGATGGCGGTGCTCAGTTAATTACAACTGTTGAGGGCATCGGCAGTGGTGAGGGTCCATTCGTGAAATATCAGAATGGCTGGTATTATTTATATGTTGCATATGGCGGAAATGGCTGGAATTACACAACTCGTGTATTCCGTTCAAAGAATCCTGAAGGTCCTTATGCAGGTATAAATGGTGTTGAAGCAAATTCAACATTGAGCAATGACGAAAGAATGCGTGGTAATCAGTTTATGTCTTCTTACCTTATTCAGGGTAATGAATGGATAAATTCAGGTACTGCACATAACTCAATATTCAATGCTGAGAATGATAAGGGCGAAATCGTAACACTTAACGCAGTTCATTCACGTCCTCTTGCTACTTCACAGACAGATAAAATGAATGCTGTCGAGGATGGTGCACTGGCTACAAGACAGAGTGATCTGTCAGGTAATAATACGGTTATTAATATGGTTGGTTACACTGAAAGCGGTTGGCCTGTAACCTTCCCATTAAAGTACAATGGTACTGATTCACTCAACCTCGGTAATGTGACTGCCCGTGACTTAGCCGGTATATATGCCGGTAACAAATTTGATATGGGCTTGGCTTGGAATCAGTATAACGGACTTTATACTTTCCGTATGGTTGCTTCTGATGATTACACCGGTGTATTATATGGTACTGAATACAACGGCACACTCTTCACTTTTGATTTTGAAATTATCAATTATGATACTCACACTTGGGTAAGATTTAAAAACAGTGAGGGCTTTGTTGTTCGTGAAGCAACTGTTGCTACTCAGGTTAAAGACGGCAAAACCGTTTATGAGCTTGGTTTCATTAACTGTGATTCTACAAGTGAATCTTACGGTAAGCAGGTATGGTGCTATAAGGGTCAGGATCTTCCTAATCCTGATGATGTAGAATCAAATGCTGTTGCCGTTGATATGGATCAGATTATCTATACACATAAGGCTAATGAAGAGTATTATCTCTATGGTCAGGAGATTTCCGATAATCTTGATTATGACCCGATTAATCGTAACTTTGGTGAAAGAGCTACAAAAATCAGAGTTAAGTATCCTTATCGCATAGATACTTCAGACCCCGGTGCAGTATATTGCTATTCAGACGAACAGATCTGTGCCGATTATGGTTGCACAGGTTCAGGTTTGTATGCTGAGCTGGTTAAGGAAGCAAAAGCCGAGGGTGAATACAGTGAATATATTCTCAGAGGCTATGTATCTGACTATTTCAAATATAATGCTGATACCGATTCCTATACTGAAGACGGTGTAATTCTTATTATCAGTTATAAGGATGAAAATGGAAAAGAGTACTCAGAATTTGCATTCAGCTATGTAATGCCTAACCCTGCAATGGCTCATACATTGCAGTTTATGAGAAATCAGAATGTGAGAACAGGTAATGATAAGCGAATTTCTACCGGTCTTTTCACAAGATTCGTTGGTTCCGAAGGTGCTGCAACAAATATTATTTCTTCACTTACAAAATCACCTCATGCTAACTTTACTACAGCTCCGATTCGTGATACAGGTACATTCAATTACCTTGCAACATTTGGTGATGCTGAATCTATCAATGATGCAAACTACGATACGCCTGCTTTAATTGAAAGTCAGTTTACTAAGTTTGATAAATCTGTAGGTGTTAATGCCGGTTCATTTGGTGCTGCTGAGCATGACAACAATCAGGATGGTTGGTATACCAACACTTCCGCAGTTGTTCAGGCTGATTATTATCTTGACTATTCTAACCCTGATAATCCGATTATTAATCGTGATTCAAATGGTGTTCCGAAAGGCTATTCTATTAGGTATCTGGCAACAAATCTTCAGTGGAAGCCTAAAACGAACTCCCAGTATGGTACATCTTATATGAATAACCGTACCGGTTTGACTGCAGAATTGTCTTATACTTCAAATACTGACATTCTTGTTGATACTTCATTAAAGCAGATGGATAGGTATTTGATTGGTGAAAACGGACGTAAAGTAATGAGTGGTTCCGTTACGGATTCTGCTTATTCAGACGCTAACTTTGAAACCGGTCTTGTACCTGCATTTACCAAGATTTCAGGTACACAGGCAACTACGAATACATGGACCGGTCAGATTGTGCTGACAGGTAAAGAGTCAGTTGAAAAAATGCCTCTTGTTGATTCCTCTGATGCAGATGCTGCTGAGAAGTCATCAAACTTCATTATGGAGCAGGGTACAAACAACTGGTGGAATGGTGCGTTTTCATCAAACTACACCAGTGAAGAAATTTATTCATACTACAATATCGGTGTTTCAACCTGTGATAAGGGTGCTGTTCGTGAGTTCGTTGAAACCTTTGCAAATAAGAAGCTTAATATAGTTAGAAATAAGGCTACCGGCAGAATTGAATCTATTGAAGCTGTAGGTGATTTGGTTGGCTCTGAATATTCTGCTGCATCCTATCGTGAGTATATGAGAGCATTGGGTGAGGGCTTCTTCTTTGTAGAAAATACAAAGAACACAAGATATGAAGAGAACGGTGTTGAAAAGGCTTATACAACAGCATATGGTATAACTCCGGATGGCTCTAAGCATTCCTTCATCTATACAGATGAAACCGGTGACAATATCTTTGCTGACGGCACAACCAATACTGACCCTGTTCAGGCTCAGATTATTGAAAACATTATTTCAAAATATGAGGCTCTCTTCACAATTGAAAAATTCAATTCTTGTCAAGAAACAATTAATGAGAATAAGGACTTTGTTGAGCTTCAAAAAGAAAACGGTAATTATACTGATGAAACTGTAAATAATTTCAACGAATTTCTTACCGAAGCTTCAAAGTATTTTGAATACTATCTTGATAAGGAAAATCCTGTTGAAAATCAGGATTATTGGAGATATACAAAATTAACAGGTTCTGAGTATGATGCACTTTTAGAATTGGTTAACTCTTATAAGCGTTCTTTGATGCCTGTTGTTGATTCAACAGAGCTTCAGACTCAGATTGATGTTAAGACTCCGTTATTGAATGGCGGTATTTTTGCTGAAGCTGAGTCCGGCGAAAAAGTTCAGGTTAAGACAATGTCAAGCTGGATTGCCATGGATAATGCTGTTAATAAGGCTAAGCAGGATAAAATTGATACTGCAGGTAATGCTAAGTATGAAACCCTTGAGCCTGAAACAATTGTTCTTGACAAGAAGGAATATACATATGCTGAGCCTGATATTAACACACTTTCAGCAGATCAGATTTTAGTAAATGATGATACTGATGTTGTTAAGGCAGCAGAGCTTAAGGATTGTGACGCAAGCGACAGATATGTCAGCTATGACGCAGTAGTTGATGTTGTTTCAGCTATGGAGCGTGACAGATATACGCCTGAAGCACTTGCTGAGTTTGATAAATTTGTTGATCAGCTCAGCAACGGAACTGATTTGACTAAGCCATCTGTTTATGTTCTTGCAACTGATGAAATCGCAGCTAATTATAATAAAGTAACCGGTGATAATGTTGCTGCAGGTACAAAACTTTGTGCAACTGCACAGGATGAAACTGATCCATTAACAACTCAGCTTCTTGAAATGCTTAACGGTCTTGAGGTTAACCTTTACACCTCATATCTCACTGTTCAGACACTTGATGAAAACGGTGATGCCACAGCAACAATCACGAATACAAAGGATCAGAAGTACTATGGTGAAATGTTTACATTTGATACCGGTGCTGATGATAATGCTGTTGTAACATGGCTTATTCAGACCTTCAGAAAGGGCGACCTTGAAAAATATATGAATGCTGTTGATGATGAGGACGGAAACAAGGTTTATAACGGTGAAATTATTAAACCGCTTGCTGTGTCAAGACTTTCATCATATACAGGTGCTGATATGCTTCGCAAGGCTGATTGCGATATGAAGGTAACGGCTCAGATTAATGCATCCGAAACGGCTGCAACAGGTGTTGTTCTTAAGGTTTATAACGGTTATAACAATATTACAGATGTTATTTATGCTGCTGATATTGAAACAGCTAAGTCAAAGCTTGTTGATCCTGTAATGCCGTTCTATAATTTCAAGAAATGGAATATTATCGATCAGGGTGATAACAAGTTTGTTGCTAAGCCGGTATTTGATTCTATCCCAACAGTTACTGTTACAGTTTCCGAAGGTAATTCATTAGCAGGTAAAAAGCTCAGCGGTAACATTGCTGAATCAGGCACAGAGGTTACTGTTTCTACAAGCAATGCACAGTTCTATGCTTGGGCTGTCAAGACTGCTGATAACAAATATCAGATTGTAAGCTACAGTAAGTCATATACATTTGTTGCTATTGTTGATGAGGCTTATACCTTAATCACTACAGACGGTGAGAAATATTACGCTGATGGTACTGAGCTGACAGCAGATATGGTTGACCAGTTTGTTAATACAACAGACAATGGAATGACTGCTGATGAATATCTCAAGCTTAAGCTTGATAACAAAGCACCATTTATTTATAAGCAGGGTGCTGACTTAGGCGGCAGAAAGATATTCATTCGCGTTACAAGCGGAGCTGATGAAAATGATATCAGAGCTTATGGTTTAAATATTCTGAATAATGATGACAATACTGCAAAGAAATATCCTGCTTCAAAGAAGGCTGTTTCAGGTCAGTTCTATATGTCATTAAGTGAGGCTGCATATGCTAAATATTCGGCTGCTCCTTATCAGATTCAGTGTTTTGTAACATATTCATTCAGCTATGAATTTAATGGCAAGGTATATCAGATTAATACAACTGATTACTTTAACGTATAAAATTGGAGGTGCGGAAAAATGACAAAAAAATATTTACCTCCTGAGTTTGAAGTTGATTTATTCAATTTAAGCAGTTCGTCTGTGGTAACCACCAGTGGTAATATGGAAATTCCCGGCGGTGATATTGAAATCGACCTTGCTGATCTTGAAGCAGCAAATGCTCTTGAATATTAATATCATGAAAAGCAGTAGGTGAAAGCCTGCTGCTTTTTTAATTTATTATGAATATTGTAAACAAAATGTTAACAAACTGTTGACCTTACAATTTATTACTAATATAATATTATCAATTGAAACAATGTTTTGTTTTACATTTTATTTTGTTTGTTTTTTCAGGAGGTGTAAATATATGGTTAAATCAATGACCGGCTTTGGCAGAGCTGTTGCCGAGCTTGATGGTTATGTTATCACGATTGAGCTTAAATCTGTTAATCACAGATATTTTGAGTTTTATTCACGCTGTCCAAGGCAATATGGGTTTATTGATGATAAAATCAAGTCTTATGTCAACAGCCGCGTTTCCAGAGGTAAAATAGAGTGTTTTGTTGGAATTGAGGCTCTTAATACTGATGCTGCAGAGGTTGCTGTTAACAATACTCTTGCTTCTGCATATGTCAAGGCATTAAAGGAATTATCATCAACATATAATTTGAAAGAAGATTTCGGTGCATCAACCATCAGCCGTTTTCAGGATGTTCTTGTTGTGAAAAAAGCTGAAGAGGATGAGGAGAAAATATGGCAGTTAGTTAAAGCTGTTGCAGAAACCGCTGTTGATAAGTTTATTGAAATGCGCTCGGTTGAGGGTGAAAAAATGTATAATGATATTTTTTCACGTTCACAATTCATTCTTGACACTGTTTCCTTTATTGAGGAACGTTCACCGCAGACTGTTAAAGAATATAATGACAAACTTATAGAGAGAGTTCATGAGTTGATTGGTGATGTTTCTCTTGATGAGAGCCGAATTATGCAGGAGGTTGCAATTTATGCCGATAAGGTTGCGGTTGCAGAAGAAACTGTAAGGCTTCGCTCTCATATTGAACAGCTCAGAGAATTTCTTAACTGTGATGAGTCTGTCGGAAGAAAAATGGATTTCCTTGTGCAGGAAATCAACCGTGAAACAAACACAATCGGCTCAAAGTGCAACGATGTTGAAATTGCTCGCAAGGTTGTTGATATGAAGGCTGAGATTGAAAAGATACGTGAGCAAATACAGAATATAGAGTAATATTATGAATTTAATCAATATTGGTTTTGGCAATCTTATTAATGCAGACAGAATTGTCACAATTGTTTCTCCGGAGTCTGCACCGGTAAAAAAAATAGTGCGTGAAAGCAAAGCAAACGGTACGTTGATTGATGCTACACATGGAAGAAAAACGCAGAGTGTTTTCATTACCGATAGTGACAATGTAGTGCTTTCATATCTCGATTTAAAGCAGATTTCTGCTAAGCTTGGTAAGGAGGTTGATACCGATGAGTAAAGGAATGCTTGTTGTGTTCTCTGCACCCAGCGGATGCGGTAAGGATACTGTCTTTAAAGAAATCTGTAAGCTCAGGGATGATGTTGTTGAATCGGTTTCAGCAACAACCAGAAAGCCGAGAGATGGTGAGGTTGACGGTGTTAACTATTTTTTTGTTAGTGAAAATGAATTTAAAAAAATGATTGATAACGGCGGACTTCTTGAATTCAATAATTACAATGGCTGTTATTACGGAACACCTGTTAAAGGCATTAATAATGCTGTTGAACAGGGCAAGGTCTGCTTTTTGATAATTGATGTCAACGGTGCTGAAAAAATCAAGGAGCTTTATCCTGATTGTCTGTCAATTTTTCTTCTGCCGCCAAGTATTGAAGAGCTTGAAAAGCGTTTGCGAGGCAGAGACAGCGATGGTGATGAGATTATTAAAAGCCGTCTTGATATTGCAATGGTGGAGCTTTCATATAAAGACAAATATGATTATCAGATTATTAACGACGATTTGAATGAATGTGTCGATAATATTAATAAAATACTTAATACCGAGCTGAGAAAGCGCGGTTAATATTTGAAATTATTGTTAGGAGATATTATTATGTTTAATCCGGATTTAAAGAAATTATTAAAGAACTGCAACAGTCGCTACAGTCTTGTTGTTGGTACTGCTAAAAGAGCAAGAGAAATTCGTGACGAGGCGATTGCAAGAGAAGAGCATGTTGATGTAAAGACAGTTTCAACTGCTATTGATGAAATCCTTGACGGAAAATATGTTATTGACGAGCCTGAAGAAATCAAGTCAAAATAATGAACAGGCTTATTGCGACTGTTGCTGTTGAAAAAGCTTTTTTCAATATTGACAGTGATTATGACTATTATGTTCCGGAGAAGCTTTTAAATGTTGCTAAGGTTGGTATGATGGTTAAAGTACCGTTCGGCAACGGCAACAGGCTGCGTGATGGAATGATTGTAAAACTGTATACTGCAATCAATTCAAAGCTTAAGGAGATTGATTCAGTTGTATCGAACGCTCCGCTTCTCAGTGAAGAAATGATTTCACTTGCGCTATGGCTTAAGGAAAGATGCTTTTGTACTACTTTTGATTGCCTGAGGCAGATGCTGCCAAGAGGCTATGGCAAAGTAGGGGAGAAGTCGTCAAAAATGGTAACTTTGCTTGTTCAGAATGAGAACGATCTGCCTAAGCTTACGCCTAAGCAAAGAAGTGTTGTTAATCTGCTTTTTGATATCGGAACTGCCGGTGTTGATGAGATTTGTGCATTCTGCTCAGTTGGCAAGGCTGTTTTGAATAATCTTGAGAAATATGGTGTCATAGCTTTTTTTGACAAGCAGGTTTTCAGAACACCCTATAAAGTTTCAGATCATGAAACAGATACCTCAGAGATTGAGTTGTCGCACAAGCAGAATCAAGCTTATCGGACTTTTCTTGATATGATTAATCATGAAGGCGGCAGCGGTCTTCTTTTCGGTGTAACAGGCTGCGGCAAAACGCAGGTCTATTTGAAGTTAATTGACCGAGTTATTGAGCAGGGGAAGGATGTTATAGTTCTTGTTCCTGAAATTGGCTTAACTTCACAGGCATTATCAATATTTCATAGCAGATACGGCAGCAAGGTTGCTGTTATTCACAGTGGTTTATCGCTTGGTGAGCGTAATGATGAATACAAGCGTATTGATAGTGGTGATGCTAAAATCGTTGTTGGTACACGCAGTGCAGTTTTTGCTCCTGTGCATAATCTTGGACTGATTGTTATGGACGAGGAACAGGAGAACACTTATAAAAGTGAGCGCACTCCAAGATACAGTGCTAAGGATGTTGCAAATTTCAGAGCAAAGTACAATAAAGCTTTGTTTCTGATGACTTCGGCAACGCCAAGTCTTGAAAGCTATTCAAGTGCAGTTTCAGGTAAAATTAGGCTGTTTGAAATTGATGAACGCTTTGGAGCCTCAAAGCTGCCTGAGGTTGTAACAGTAGATATGAAGGCAGAAATAAAAAACGGCAACAGAACACCTGTTTCTGCTAAGCTAAAAGAGTGCTTGATGGAAACGCTTGATAATGGCAAACAGGCAATTCTGCTGATAAACAGACGAGGCTATAATACATTTATTGCCTGTACTGATTGCGGTAATGTTATTACATGTCCAAGCTGTTCAATCTCATTAACTTATCACAGCTATAGCAACAGACTTGTATGCCATTACTGTGGTTACACAAAAAGACTTGATAATAAATGTCCTGAATGCAGCAGTGAAAATATAAGATACAGCGGTTATGGTACTCAAAGAATAGAGGACGAGTTAGCTGCTCTGTTCCCTACGGCTAAAATTCTCCGTATGGATGCAGATACAACATCTTCTAAATTCAGTCATGATAAATTGTTTAAAGCATTTAAAAATCATGAATATGATATTTTAATAGGTACTCAGATGGTTGCAAAGGGTCTTGATTTTCCTGATGTGACTCTTGTGGGTGTAGTTAATGCAGATAATTCGCTTTATGATGAAAACTATAACAGCAGTGAACGCTGTTTTGATTTGATTACACAGGTTATAGGTCGCAGCGGCAGGCGTGATGAAAAGGGTCTTGCTGTTATACAGACGATTAATCCTTTTAATCCCACTCTTGAGTTTGCTGCGAATCAGGATTATAAATCCTTTTATAATAATGAGATTTCACTGAGAAAGGCTATGATTTATCCGCCGTACTGCGATATTTATTCAGCATCCTTTGTCGGTGAAAATGAAAACACTGTTGCACTTTGTGCGAAAGCATTTTTTGATATTTTAAAGGAGCTTAATGCCGATAACAGCCAAAAGCTGATTGTACTCGGTCCGAGTCCTGCCAAAATTTCAAAATTAAACAATCAGTTCAGATACAGATTGTCAATAAAATGCAAAAATTCAAAAAAAATTCGCAAACTTTTTAATGATATTTTAATAAGATTATGTAAAATTAAAGAATATAAGGATATTCAGGTATCTATAGATTTGAATCCTTATAATTTAAATTAGGAGAATATATAATGGCGTTAAGAAATATAGTTAAGCTTGGCGACCCTATTTTGTATAAAAAAAGCAGAGTAGTTGAAAAATTCGATGACAGGCTCGCTATGCTTATTGATGATATGAAAGAAACTATGTATGATGGCAATGGCGTGGGACTAGCTGCTGTGCAGGTTGGAATTTTAAAAAGAGTCGTTGTTATTGATATCGGCGAAGGTCCTATGGAGCTTGTTAATCCTGAGATTACTTTTTCAGAAGGTGAGCAGATTTCTCAGGAGGGTTGTTTGTCATTGCCCGGTAAATGGGGAAATACAAAAAGACCGCAAAGAGTACAGGTAAAAGCTCAGGACAGAAATGGAAAATGGCAGGTTTTCACAGGTGAGGACTTAAAGGCTAAGGCATTCTGTCACGAGATTGACCATCTTGACGGAATATTATTTACCTCACATATTATTGACGGAGAAACGCTTAACAGTTAATGGTGATTAAATGAATATAGTTTTTATGGGCACACCTGATTTTGCTGTGCCTGCTCTTGAAGCATTGTATAAATCAAAGCACAATATTGCAGGCGTGTTTTCGCAGCCTGATAAGCCTGTCGGCAGAAAGCAGGTTTTAACACCTCCGCCTGTTAAGGCATTTGCCGTTCAGAATGGTTTGTCTGTTTATCAGCCGAATTCGCTTAAAAATGATGATTCTTATGAATTAATCAAAAAACTCAATCCTGATATTATTATTGTTGCTGCCTATGGTAAAATTCTGCCGAAGAATATTTTAGATTTTCCCGAATACGGCTGTGTAAATATACATGCATCTCTGCTTCCTAAGTATCGCGGTGCTGCTCCTATACAGTGGGCAGTGATTAATGGTGATAAAAAAACAGGTATTACTATTATGAAAATGGCTGAGGGTCTTGATACCGGCGATATGATTTTAGTTGATAAGACTGAAATCGGTGAGAATGAAACATCTGCAGAGCTTTTTGACCGGCTTGCTGAGCAGGGAGCAGTTTCCTTGTTAAAAGCACTTGATATGCTTGAAAACGGAAGTGTTGAATTCACTTCACAGGATGATGCTCTTTCAACATATGCAGTTAAAATTACTAAGGCACTCAGTCCGATAGACTGGTCAAAATCAGCGTCAGAGGTTCATAATCTTGTAAGGGGACTCCAGACGTGGCCTTGTGCATCAACAATTATTGACGGAAAAGAATTTAAAATTCATAAAACCGTATTGTCATTAAAAACCGGTAATAAGCCGGGAGAAATTGTCGATAATAAGGGTGTGTTAACTGTTTGCTGCGGTGACGGATGCTGTGTTGATGTTCTTGAAATTCAGCCGCAGGGCAAAAAGAAGATGGATATAAAATCATTTTTTGCAGGTAACAAATTAGAATTGGGTACAGTTATAGGTGAATGAGATGGGTGCATATTTTACTTACTATTTAACAGGATTTATTATGATACCTGTGTTTTTGTTTGCAGCAATCTGCCAGTGGAAGGTTAATATTGCCTTTAATAAGTATTCACGTGTAAGAGGAAGCCGGGGTATGACAGGTGCCGATGCTGCATATCAGTTGCTAAAAATAAATGGTGTTAACGATGTGAAAATTAAAAGGGTATCAGGAAATCTTACTGACCATTATAATCCTAAGACTAAGGAAATTTGTCTTAGTGAGGGCGTTTTTTCATCAACAAGCGTTGCAGCGATTGGTATTGCGTGTCACGAGGCTGGTCACGCATGTCAGCACGCAGAAGGTTATTTTCCGCTGAAAATCAGAAATGCTGTTATTCCTGCAACAAGGATAGGCTCTTGGCTTGGTGTTCCGCTGGCTGTTTTTGGTATGCTGCTTTACAGTGATACATTAATTTATATCGGTTTAGTGCTGTATGCAGCTGTTGCCTTGTTTCAGTTAATTACTTTACCTGTAGAATTTAATGCATCACGCAGAGCACTCAATACGATAGAGTCAAATGGATTTTTAGATTCAAACGAATACAGAGGAGCAAAGAGTGTATTATCCGCAGCCGCACTTACTTATGTTGCGGCATTAACTTCGGCTCTTGCTGTTTTGTACAGATTAATTGTTGTTATTAGTAGGAATAGAAGATAATATGAAAAATGCAAGACTAATTGCTTTTGAAACACTGTATAAAATATTCTATGACAGCACTTATTCAAATCTTGCTGTTGACAGTGCCCTGAAAGATGTTGAAACTGATAAGGCTTTTATAAGTGCTTTGGTTTATGGTGTTGTAGAGAGAAAAATAACACTTGATTATTATATAAATAAATACCTCACATCCAAGCCTAAGCCTAAAATTATGACTATACTTCGGCTTGGAGCATATCAGCTTCTCTTTATGGATAAGGTACCAAGCAGTGCTGCCATTAATGAGAGTGTTGAGCTTACACACAATATAAAACAGGATTATTATTCAAAGCTTGTTAATGCTGTTTTACATAAAATTGACAGCAACAGGGAGGATATTAGTGAGCCTTCCATTAAATATTCAGTGCCTGAATGCTTGATAAATATGTGGAATAAGCAATATGGTGCAGAAACAGTGAGCGGCTTTCTGCCGGCACTGAATGAAAGACCGCCGATTTATGCAATACCTAATTCAAAGTTTGTTGACGCAGAGGAACTTTGTTATGAACTGCTTGAAGAGGGTGTAGAGTGTGAAGTGTTTGAAGATACGGTGTTGATTCATTCAAGCATTGATTTTGACAGCAGTCGTTCTTATAAAAATGGTTTATTTTACATTGAGGATTTGTCAAGCTACAACTGTGCAAGGGCACTTGATGCAAAGCCTGGCGAAACGGTTATTGATTTTTGTTCAGCACCGGGCGGCAAGGCTTTTACTATTGCACAGAAAATGGAAAATAATGGTAAGTTATATGCTTTTGATTTATATGAGCATCGCACAGAGCTTGTAAGAAAGAGTGCTCAACGGCTTGAACTGAATGTGATATCAGCAAAAATTAATGATGCATCTGTATATAATGATGCCATACCTATGGCTGATAAAATTTTATGTGATGTTCCTTGTTCGGGATTTGGTATTGTAAGGCGCAAGCCGGAAATTAAATATAAGAATTTGGATAGCATTAAAAATTTGCCTGAAATCCAATTAAATATTCTTAAAACTTCATCACTTTATTTAAAAAACGGCGGCAGACTGATTTATTCAACCTGCACACTGAACAAAAAAGAAAATGAAAAGGTAGTTGCTGCCTTTCTTAAAGATAATTTAGGCTTCAGCCTTGAATATGATAAAACAATTTTTCCGTCAATTCATGGCGGTGACGGATTTTATTTTGCGGTATTAACTAAAAATTATGACTGATATTAAAGCATTAACATTTGAACAACTTAATAGCTTAATGGCAGAGATGAATCAGCCGAAATTCCGTGCTAAACAGATATTCAAATGGCTCCATAGTGACGGTGTGAAATCATTTGAACAAATGACCAATATCAGCAAGGAATTAAGATTAAGACTGGCTGAAAAATGCTTTATTTCAGCCTGTGAGATTGAGGATAAATATGTATCTTCAATTGATGGTACGGTAAAGTACTTGTTTCGTCTTTATGATGGTGAATATGTTGAAAGTGTAGTAATGAAATATAAATATGGCAGTACTATATGTGTTTCATCACAGGTTGGATGTAAAATGGGCTGTACCTTCTGTGCATCAACTTTAGCAGGTTTTAAACGAAATCTGACTGCCGGTGAAATTGAAAGCCAGCTTCACAGTGCACAAAAGGATTTAGGTATTCGTATATCCCATATTGTTATGATGGGTATAGGTGAACCGCTTGATAATTTTGATAATGTGAAAGCATTTTTAAAAAATGTTAATGATGAAAATGGTCTTAATATTTCTATGAGAAATATTACACTTTCAACCTGCGGTATAGTTCCGAAAATTTATGAGCTTATGGATATGGATTTGCAGCTTACATTAACTATTTCACTTCATGCACCGAATGACGTAATACGTTCAAATACAATGCCTATAAATAACAGATATAACATTGACGAGCTTTTGAAAGCCTGTATTGAATACGGAAAAAAAACAGGCAGACGCGTTAGCTTTGAGTATACACTGATTAAGGATGTAAATGACAGTGAGGAAGCTGCTTTAGAGCTTGCAGACAGATTAAGAGGCAGTCTTTGCCATGTTAATCTTATCCCTGTAAATGATGTCAGAGAAAGGGATAATAAACGTGGAAGTAAGGCTGATATAATCAAATTCCAAAATATATTGAAAAGAAATGGAATTAATGCTACAATAAGAAGAACGCTTGGTGCAGATATTAATGCATCCTGCGGACAGCTTAGACGATTAAAAAATCGAGGTGAGATTATTGAGAATAGTTGCAAAAACTGATAAGGGGAATGTTCGCGATTCTAATCAGGATGCTTATGCTGTCGGCGAATTTTCAGACGAGGTTGTATGGTCTGTGGTTTGTGACGGTATGGGCGGTGCTGCAGGCGGCAATATTGCATCCGCACTTGCAGTTAAGGTGATAAGCGACAAAATTAATGCCTCTTACAGAAATCAGATGCGTGACAGTTCAATAAAAAATATGCTTGACTCAGCTTTGACAGCAGCAAATATTGAGGTGTTTGATTTTGCTGAGGCACAGCCTGATTTGAGAGGAATGGGCACAACGGTTGTGTGTGCAATTGTTCGTGATAATCAAGCCTATATAGTACATGCGGGTGACAGCCGTGCATATGTAATTAATAATGGCAATATCCGCCAGATAACCACTGACCACAGTATGGTGCAGGATTTGCTTTTAAGAGGTAAGATTACCCCTGAGGAGGCTGAGCACCATCCGAATAAAAATATAATTACCCGTGCAGTGGGTGTTAATAAGGCTATAGAAATTGATTTTGAACAGATTGATTTAGAGGACGATGATACACTGCTTATTTGCACTGACGGTCTTTCAAACTACGTTTCAAATGATGAAATGCTTGAATTAATGAGTGACGGAAAGCATTATGCTTTCGCTGACAGATTAGTGAAAAAGGCTAATGAAAACGGCGGCGGAGATAATATTACTGTTGTGGTTATATCAAAATAATTGGAGAGTTAAGTATGGATAATTATGTAGGAAAACGACTTGACGGACGCTATGAAATACAGGAAATTATTGGCGTTGGCGGTATGTCTGTTGTATATAAAGCATACGACAATGTTGATGATCGTATTGTTGCAGTTAAAATTCTTAAGGATGAATTCTTGACGAATGACGATTTTGTACGGCGCTTTAAAAATGAAAGCAAGGCTATTGCATTGTTGTCACATCCCAATATTGTTAAGGTATATGATGTCAGCTTTGGTGAGAAACTCCAGTACATAGTAATGGAGTATGTTGACGGAATAACCCTTAAAGAGTATATTCAAAAGCAAAATGCAATTACCTGGAATGACGCATTGTTTTTTACAACACAGATTCTGCGTGCACTGCAGCATGCACACGATAAAGGCATTGTTCACAGAGATATTAAGCCTCAGAATATAATCCTTTTATCAGACGGAAGTATAAAGGTAGCTGATTTTGGTATTGCAAGATTTTCAAGAAGTGATACAAAAACGCTTACAGATACTGCTATCGGTTCTGTCCATTATATAAGTCCTGAACAGGCTAAGGGCGAGTTCACTGATGAAAAGGCAGACATTTATTCTGTCGGGGTTGTGCTTTATGAAATGCTTGCAGGCAAAGTTCCTTTTGAGGCTGACAATGCTGTATCAGTTGCATTAATGCAACTGCAGAATGATGCAAAGAAGCTGACCGAAATCAATCCCGATATTCCGTTGGGAATTGAACAGATTTGTACTCACGCTATGCAGAAAAACCCTGATGACAGGTATTGTTCTGCTACTGAGATGCTTGTTGATGTTGAAGAGATAATTAAAAATTCTGATACAGTTTTTGACTATTCATATTTTGTTGATGAAGAGCCTACTAAGTATGTTATTCAGACTCAGGAAAACGAGCATCAACAGGAGCCTGTTTATGAACGTGAAGATGAGTATGAGGAAGAAGAGTATTATGACCCAAAGCATAAGAAAAAGGTGATTACAGCAGTTGTTATCGGTGTTGTTGTTTTAATCGGTGCAATTGTTGCTCTTGTTATGAGTATAACAGGTTCGTTTCAAACAAGCTCAGGCACTCTTGAAGACTTTGTGGGTCAGTCATACGATACTCTTATAAGCACAAATACAAAATATCAGTTTGTTCTTGAAACAGAGAAGACTGCTGATGCTCAACCCGGTATTGTTTTAAGACAGTCACCTGAGGCAGGAACAAAAATAATTGATGGCAGTAAGGTAACGCTTGTTGTTGCTGCATCAATGGATGATATAGAAGTGCCGAATGTTTATGGACTAACCGAGGATAAAGCTAAAAAAGCTTTTGAACAGAAAAAGCTGATAAACTATAAGTTTACCACTGTTGCAAGTGAAACAGTTGAAGAGGGGAAGATTGTTTATACCGACCCTAAAGCCGGAAGTGTTGTCGGCTCAGATTCTCAAATTACTATTTACATCAGTTCGGGTCCTACAACCGCTGTGGTAGAAACAATTACGGTTCCTGATGTTATCGGTCTTAAGCAGGAGGGTGCAAGAGCATTCCTTGAAAAATGCGGTTTCAAGAATATCAGCTTTGTTACTGAGGATAGCATGGCACCAAAGGGCGTTGTTCTTTCCCAGTCACCTAATGCAGGTGTATCAGCTCAAGCTGAGGATTCAATTAAAATCACGATTTCATCTGGTGTTACCACAACTACAACTGTAAAAACATACAAAGCAGCGTTAACCGTCAGATTGCCTGAGATTACTTCTGAAAGTGATACACTGATTATTGAGCTTGATGGAAAAAGCTATTCTTCAAATAAAGTCAAGCTTGATGGTTCGGAAAAAACATTCAGTATTCAGCTTGATAATACAGGAGATATGGAAATAAGGGTTTCGCTTAAATCAACAGGTGCTGTCCAGACTGAACGTATTAAGGGCGATAGAGACCAGAATGTAAATATTGATTTCAGCAGTTTTTCAGTAACGAAGGAGCCTTCATCGACTGAAACTGATGACGATTCGGGAAATTGAGGTTATATATGCTTGAAGGTCGATTAATTAAAGGTATAGGCGGTTTCTACTATGTAGAAGCCGCTGATGCTATATATGAATGCAAGGCAAGGGGTGTGTTCAGGAAACAGAAAATCACACCGCTTGTTGGTGATATTGTCTTAATTACTATTAATGATAATTCTGAAAATACTATTGACGAAATTAAAGAGCGTAAAAATTCTCTTGTGAGACCCGCTCTTGCGAACTTAGACCAGCTTTTTGTTGTTGCTTCTGTTGTTGATCCTGCAATTAATACTACTGTTATTGACAGAATTATAGCTATTGCGGAATATAAGCATATTGAGCCGGTTGTTGTTTTAACAAAAATAGATTTGTCTGATGAATATAAGAAATATTATGATATTTATACTAAGGCAGGTTTCAGGGTTATCCTGTGCGATAACAGCACAGGCAGCGGCAGCGACGAGGTCAAAGCGATGCTGGCCGGAAAAGTGAGTGCTTTTACAGGTAATACCGGCGTCGGCAAGTCCTCTCTTTTGAATGCTATCGACTGCAGTCTTTCGATTGAAACAGGCGAAACAAGCAAGAAACTCGGAAGAGGAAAGCATACTACACGACATTGTGAGCTGTTTCGTGTTGCAGATGGATATATTGCAGATACTCCGGGCTTTTCTTCCGTTGATTTTGAACGGTGTGAAAAAATATTAAAAAAGGATTTGCCTTATTGCTTCAGAGAATTTGAGCCATATCTTGATAAGTGCAAATTTCAAACAAATTGTGCACATATCAGTGATAAGGGATGTGCTGTTGCTGAAGCTGTAAATTGTGGTCTGATTTCGGCAGAAAGGCATAAGAGCTATATTGATTTATATAATGAGGTTAAGGATATTAAGGAATGGCAGTTAAAATGAAATGCACTATAGTTTCAGGTGCCCCTGAAACAGAGTTGGAGTATATGGAAAAATATTTTGATAATTCATATATAATCTGTGCTGACAGCGGTTACAGAAAATGCGAAAAGCTTGGCATTAAGCCTGATCTTGTTATTGGTGATTTTGATTCATCCGATAAACCGAATTTTGATTGTGAAACAATTGCTCTTGATGTACGAAAGGATGATACGGATACATTTTTCTGTGTTAAAACAGCAGTTAAAAAGGGTTTTGATGAAATTGTAATACTTGGCGGTATCGGTTCAAGACTTGATCATACTTATTCCAATATACTTTCTGTTAATTATTGTTTTGATCATAATGTAAAATGTACACTTGTTAATTCGCACAATATGTTAAGCGTTATTTCAGGGGACAATGTAATTAAGAAAAATGGTTTTAAGTATTTTTCTGTTTTTGCACTTTTTGGTAAATGCGAGGGTCTAACGATTGAAGATGCCGAATATAATCTTAGTGACACAGATGTTTTGCCGACTGAGCAATATACGCAAAGCAATGAATTTGTGAGCGACAGTGTGAAAATAAATGTTAAGAAAGGTAAAATTCTATTAATTCTAAGTAACGATTAATTGTGGTTTTCATAGTATGAAGTAAATACAGCGAAAAAGAGGTGTGCTATAATGAAAAAGATGTGCAGACGTGATTTCTTATGGATAGCTTTTGGTTTGGGCTGTGTTTGCGCTTGTTGTTTTCCGACAGTGTGGATTACAAGAATTCTTGCAGTTGTAGTAATAATCCTCGGTATAATTTGCTGTAAAAGATAGTGGGGGATTATTTATGAAAATTGTGCTTATTAAAAGTCCAAAGCTGCTTGCACCGTTACTCAGAGGAATATTTAAAATTCAAAAGGTAAAAAATGAAACATAATGAAAAACCGCAATGCAAAAATGCATTGCGGTTTTTTATATAAAAATATCATAATGTTAAGTGTCTTTGCATAAGTTTTTATAGAAACTGTAAAGGAGTACTATTTATGGAATTGTGTAAAGAATACAAATCATTAAATTCAGCCATTGAAAAGGAAGCACTTTGCGAAAGCTTTGAGCTGGATTTTCAGGAAAATCTGCCGCAGTATCTTGACGATATAGAACGTGTGGTCAAGTGCAGTGTTAAATCTGTTGCTACTGATTATGAATGTACAGGCGGTGCAATTAAGCTTTATGGTAAATCAATTATCAGCCTTACATATGTAAACAGCAGCGGTTGCCTTCTTTCCAATATTTTTGAGGAGGAATTTTCAAGACCTATCAGTTCAAATGCCGGTATGGATATTAAGTTTGCGAAAATTAATCTTGTAACAAAATATTCAAGCTTCAGGCTGATTAATCAGCGAAGAATTGACATTCATACAGCCGTGAGAGCTAATATTACAGCTTTTTCAGCAAACAACGGTCAGTGCCTTGCTGATTGCAAAAATGCTTTTGTAAAGCAGTATAATCCCAACAGACTGATTGAAAAAGATTCAGGTATATGTAATGAGGAATTTGATGAAACCTTTACAATTTCCAGCAATAATTCTCAGATAAGAAATATTGTAAACACATTTGCAAATTGTATTGTTGAAGATAAAAAAATCATTAAAGATAAAATGCTTGTAAAGCTGAGAGTGGATGCTTCGGTGCTTTATGAAAATGAGGAAGGCACTGTTGAAAAAAGTATTCACAGCTTTTCCGTAAGCAAAATTATTGATGTCAACGATTCGGGTGAGGAGGATAATGCTTTTGTTAAGGCAACAATATCAAGTGTTTATGTAAAGGCTAAGGCCGATGTAAGCAATAGACTATGTGATATTGAAATGGTTGGCAGGATTACTTTTAACTACAGTCTTTTTACAACAATAAAAGATGAATTTGTTGTTGATACGTATATACCTAATTATGACACGGATGTAATAACAGATAATGTCAGTTTAAAATCCAACCCCATTTATTTTTATGACGATAAAACTGCCGAACTTAATTTTGATATTGAAAAAGATATTATTGAAATTCTTGACCTTAAGCTTGATATTGTTGACTGTAATATTGATAATTCCAAAATGTCAATCAGTATAAAGCTTTCATTCCTCTATTATGATGATTCTTCACAGCTTTCCTTTTATGAAGGCAGCAGTGATTATGTTCTTGAACTTAATGATAACGAAATGAGTGGTGTGGGTTCAGCAAATCTATTCAGCTTTGATTACGTTATTAAAAATGCAAACACCATATCATTAAGAATTAATTTTGAGTACAGTGCTTATCTGTTTAAGCAGGAAAATCTGAATTATATAACTGACATATCTTCTGCAACCGAAAGAGAAAATGCTGATTTACCGCAGCTCACACTTTATTTCGCAAATAAAAATGAGGATGTGTGGGAGATTGCCAAGAAATTCTCCACAGATATGTCATTAATTATGGAAGAAAATGATTTGACATCACAGATAATTGACTGTCAAAGAGTTTTATTAGTTCCGGGAATGTGAGGTTAAATTATGAATAACAATATTTATAACGATATATCAAAAAGGACCAACGGGGATATTTATATCGGTGTGGTTGGTCCTGTAAGATCAGGCAAATCAACCTTTATAAAACGCTTTATGGATACACTTGTTATCCCTAATATCGGGGATCCGTATGTCAAAGAGCGTGCTATGGATGAATTACCGCAGTCAGCCGCAGGAAGAACCATAATGACAACTGAGCCTAAGTTCATACCTGAGGATGCTGTTGAGCTTAATATGGCTGATAATCTGAAAATGAAGGTCAGACTGATTGACTGTGTCGGATACATAGTCCCAAGCTCGGTCGGATATATTGAAGAAGAGCAGCCAAGAATGGTTTCAACACCATGGTATGATGAGGAAATACCTTTTAATATGGCTGCTGAAATCGGTACAAAAAAGGTAATAACCGAGCATTCTACAATTGGTCTTGTTATAACAACTGATGGCTCTATAAGCTCCATTCCACGTGATGAATATGAGGAGGCTGAGGAACGAGTAATTGATGAGCTTAAAGCCCTTGATAAGCCGTTTGTTGTACTGATGAACTGTGTTGAACCAAGATCAAACAGCTCTATCGAGCTTTGTACATTACTTTCAAATAAATATGGTGTTCCTGTAATTCCTGTTAACTGCCTTGAACTGACTGAGCAGGAGGTTAACGATATCCTCTCGGATATTTTGTATGAATTTCCTATATCAAATGTGGGTATTTCTTTTCCCGGCTGGATTAATTCACTCGAAAAGGACAATTATTTCAGGGCATCAATTTTCAAAAGCGTTAAAGAGAATGTAAGCGTTCTTGGTAATATAAGAAGTGTTTCGGGCTTTGTTGAACAGATTAAAGCGAATGAATATATTGAGTCAATTTCTGTTAATTCACTTGATTTATCTACTGGCTCTGTCAATATAAAGCTATATGTCGATAACAAGTATTTTTATCAGATTCTCAGTGAAAGCTGTCATATTGATATTAAGGATGAAAAGGATTTACTCGGAAACTTTGTTTCGCTTGTTTCCATGCAAAGACAATATGAAAGATTTGCTAAGGCACTTAATGATGTTGAGGAGAACGGTTATGGTATCGTTATGCCTGAAATGAATGAGCTGACACTCAGTGAGCCTGAAATTATGAAGCAGGGCGGACGATATGGAGTAAGACTTAAAGCTAATGCACCATCAATTCATATGATAAAATGCAATACCTACACAGAGGTCGCTCCGATTGTCGGCAGTGAAAGTCAGAGTCAGGAGCTTGTTATGTATCTGCTTAAGGAGTTTGAGGAAAATCCTGCAGATATTTGGAATACAAATCTGTTCGGCAAGTCATTGCACGAACTTGTCAGTGAAGGACTTAATAATAAGCTTTATCGTATGCCGCTTGATGCACGTGATAAATTCCGTGAAACAATTGAGCGTGTAATTAACGAGGGCTGTAATGGACTTATATGCATAATACTGTAATAAAATTAAGGTCGCATTACTGATTTAATGCGACCTTATAAACTATTAAAATTATCAAAACTATGTGTAGAAATACTTCAAGAGGCAGACCAATCATAAATTTTTTATGCCTTGTTTTATGGCGGATTTTAAGCATTGTAATGTACTCGCCTAAAGCACCGCCGAACAGACCTAAAAGCATAAGCGTTTTTTCAGATATACGTCTGTGACCTCTGATTGCTTTTTTCTTATCAGCTATTGCTGCGGCACTTGCCGCTATATTTATTGTTACAAAACAGACAAGTATTATTGTGATAGTTTGCGAAACTGTCATATTTGTGGTTTGAATTCCTTTAAATCCTTAAAATCCCAGGTGTCAATGGCATCCTGTCTGCCTTTCGTAAATTCATTGCCTGTTACTTCATCAACAGTATAAACAGATGTGCAGTTCGGACAGATAAGAAAATATACTGTTTTTAAATCTAAAATTTTTTCAGGGTCAAGTCTGCGTTCAAAGTTAGAAAAAACGCCAAACTGAACTTCTTTTTCACAGTTCGGGCACTTTAACTTGACAGTTTCACCCTTGCTTTTTATTCTTATTGAATTTCCAAGTCTGTATTCCATAATATCACCGAGACTATTTTACTATAAATTTAGGATGTGTTCAAGTGTATAAAAAAATAATTTTATCATTTTTACTGATTTTTTGTCTTGCAGGCTGCACTGCATCACAGCCGTCAATTGACGAAACAAAGAATACAGTGGAGCAGCCTTATATAAAGGCTGTCTGGTTTTCCTATTATGAGCTTTCATCATTTACAGAGGATAATGATGAGACCCAATTTAAAAAGTCAATATCAAAAGCATTCAAAGAACTGGCGTCAAAAGGCTTTAACCGTGTTACCGTTCAGGTGCGTCCGTTTGCCGACGCCTTTTATAAGTCGGATTATTTTCCTGTAAGCAGTTATTGTTTCGGTCAGCAGGGCAGCGAATTGATTTATGATCCGCTCTCTATAATGGTTGATGCAGCACATAAGTATAATATGTCAATTGAAGCGTGGATTAATCCATACAGAGTCAGCAGTAAAAATGATTTCAGTGATTTGTCAAAGGATAATATAGCCTTGACTATGAAGGACAGTGAGGACTTGATTGTCTGTGATACGGGAATATATTTTAATCCTGCCTGCAGTAAGGTGACAGAATTAATTGTAAATGGTGTTAAAGAAATAGCGGGCAATTATGCAGTTGATTCAATATGCTTTGATGATTATTTTTATCCTGTAACAGATAAATCAATTGATGAAAAATATTATTCTGCTTATAAAAAATCAGGCGGTAAATTAAGCCTTGATGATTTCAGACGCAATCATGTTTCGGAAATGGTTTCCTCTGTGTATAAATCAATTAAGGATATTAACAGTACTATTACATTCGGTATAAGTCCGGCATCGAATGTTGAATCAGATTATAATACACTTTATGCAGATGTACGAAAATGGGCAACTGAAAAAGGGTATGTTGACTATCTTTGTCCACAGATATACTACGGATTTCAAAATGAAAATCAGCCATTTATGTCCACCACAAAAGAATGGATACAAATGACTGACTGTACGCTTTATGTTGCTCTGCCTATGTATAAGGTCGGAAAAGAAGATGAATTTGCGGGGGAAAGAGGCAGGAACGAATTTAAAGAGAATAATAATATTCTCGCCAGGCAGGTTACATATCTTTCAAAGCTTGATAAAGTTAAGGGCTTTTACATATTTTCATATAGCTCACTTAAGGATAACGATGAAACAAAGAATCTTTATTCAGCAATGCAGTAATCACTGCAGAAATCAGTGATTTTTACATTAAGTGTTTTGCCTATGAGATTTTTATTTGATTTTATACGTACAGGGAGATAGCTTTTTGTATATCCCTGATAGGTATTGTTACCAATATTGCTTTCAAATAAAACCTCTTTGGTTTTGCCGATAAGATTTTCTAAATAGCTTTGTCTGATTTTTTCTGTTTCTTTAATCATAACGGAGGCACGGCGTTCCTTTTCTGCTTTGGGAACGCTGTCACCTTTTCTCGATGCTGCTGTTCCGTGTCTTTCGCTGTAAGGGAAGGTATGCACCTTTTCAAATGCAATTGTTTTTACAAAGGACAGACTGTCATCAAAATCCGCTTCGCTCTCTTCATTAAAGCCAACCATAACATCGGTTGTAATGCTGGCATCATCAAAGGAGCTTCTCAGTCTGTCACACAGAGCTTTATATTCTTCGGCAGTGTAATGTCGGTTCATATTTTTTAAGGTTTTGTTGCAGCCGCTCTGCAGTGAAAGATGAAACTGCGGACAGAACTTGTCAATTTCCGCAAGCTTTTCAATTATATCATTTGTTATGTGGTCAGGTTCAAGAGAACCTAAACGGACACGAGTGATTTTTTCATTGTCTGCACATATTTTAACTGCATCAACAATGTCGAAATTTTCATTTTTTCCGTAAGCTGAAAGGTTAATTCCGACAAGCACAATTTCTTTGATACCTGAATCTGCCAATGAATTGATTTCTTCTCTGAGATTATCCGGATGCTTTGAACGTACCCGACCCCTTGATTTAGGAATAATGCAGTATGAGCAGAATCTGTCGCATCCGTCCTCAATCTTTACAAAGGCCCTTATTCTGTCACTGAAGCTGTTGATTGAGCATTCACGAAACCTGTCACCTGCTTCATGTTTTTCTATATTAAGAATTCTGCTTTTATTTGTATTGTATTCGTTAATTAGTTTAAGAATATCAGCGTCATTTTTATTTGAAAAAACAATATCAGCCTCAATCAGCTTTTCTGCATCTTCGGGGAAAGCCTGCGGCATACATCCTGTTAATATCACAACGGATTTTGGGTGCTTTTTCTTGAATTTCCTGACATTCTGCCGTGTTTTCTGGTCAGCCGTTGCAGTAACTGTACAGGAGTTGATTATGTAGTAGTCTGCATTCTCGGCAGGTGAAACAATCTCAAATCCTGCATTCTTCAGCAGCTCGCTCATATATTCTGTTTCATATTGATTGACTTTGCAACCGAGTGTATAAAATGCTGCTTTCATAATCTGCCTCCAAATCTTTTATGTGATTATAACAAAGTTTTGTTATTAATACAAGGTTTTGGTAATATTATTTAATGGTGATATTATGAAAAGAATAATTATTTTTGTTATGTCCCTGCTTATTTTTATTTCAATGCCTGTAAAAATAATGGCAGAGGATAAGGAAATTAAAGTCAAGTCAAGTATACTTATGTGTATGAATACAGGTGATATTATCAGTGAAGAAAATGCATATGAGCATATGTCACCTGCATCTGTTACTAAAATTGTCAGTATGCTGATAATACTTGAATCAATTGAAAGCGGTAAAATCGGACTTGATGATATGGTTGCCGCAAGTGAAAATGCTGTATCAAAAGGCGGCTCTCAGATTTGGCTTGAGGTCGGTGAGCAGATGAGTGTAAATGATTTGCTGAAGGCTGTAATTATCGCTTCTGCAAATGATGCCTGCACACTTCTTGGCGAATATATTGCAGGCAGTGATTCGGCTTTTGTTGATATGATGAACAGCAGAGTAAAGGAATTGGGGTTAAAGGACAGCCATTTTGAAAACTGCACGGGGCTTGATGACGAAATAACCAATCATTACTCCTGTGCTTATGACCTCGCAGTCATCGCTTCAGAGGTGATGAAACATGAAATTGTTACACAGTACTCTACGGTATGGCTTGACAGCCTGAGAAATGGTGAAACTGAGCTGAACAATACCAATAAGCTTGTGAATAAATATAACGGTATTACAGGCTTGAAAACAGGCACAACCTCAAAAGCCGGCTTCTGTCTTTGTGCAACAGCATCACGTGACGGGCTGAATCTGGTATCAGTAGTTCTCGGTGCGGACACAAGTGACGACAGATTTCAAAAATCAGTAAATCTTCTTGATTATGGCTTTGCCAATTATAAGGTGGAAAAATTTAAGATTGATGAAAGCAAGCTTACAAATGTTAAGGTTAAAAACGGTGTCGTTAAAGAAATTAAACCCACAGCAGGTGACTGCGGTGAAATTATGCTACCAAAGGCATCCTCCGAATTTGAATATGAATATAAAATTTCTTCTGAGGTAAAGGCGCCTCTTAAAGCAGGGGATGAGCTGGGTACAATTGTTGTAAGCAGCAGTGGCAAAGAAATATCAACCATAAAGCTTGCTTCGGATAAAAATGTAGATAAAATCACTTTCAAATACATATTTACACACTTATTAAAGAATATTTAAAAATGTGTTGAATATTTCATAAAAATGGTGTAATATATTTATTCAAGCAAAATTTGACAATATGTTATACAAATTTGAGGTGGTACCATGTCTATGAAATTTATTTCAAATCACGCAGAGGGTATAGTGTCTGCTGCAGATATCAAGGCTCTTGAGCCTAAGGCAGTTGAGGCTATGAATACATTGCACAGCAAAACAGGCGAGGGCAATGATTTCCTTGGATGGCTTACCCTTCCTACGGATTATGATAAGGAAGAGTTTGACAGAATTAAAAAAGCTGCTGAATACATTAAGGATAATGCGGATATTCTTATTGTAATCGGTATCGGCGGCTCCTATCTTGGTGCAAGAGCGGTTATTGAATGCCTTAAGTCACCGAACTATAATTCAATAAAAAAAGATACACCTGATATTTATTTTATTGGTAATTCAATCAGTCCATCAATGCTTACAGAACTTGTTTCAATCTGTGAGGGTAAGGATATTTGTGTTAATGTTATCAGTAAGAGCGGAACTACAACTGAGCCTGCTATTGCTTTCCGTGTATTCCGTGATTTGGTTTACAATAAGTATTCTGCTGATGAAGCAGCAAAAAGAATTTTTGCAACAACAGATAAAGCCAAGGGCACATTAAAGCAGCTTGCCGATGAAGAAGGTTATGAAACATTTGTTGTTCCTGATGATGTTGGCGGCAGATTTTCTGTTTTAACTGCTGTCGGTCTTCTTCCTATCGCTGTTGCAGGTATTGATATTGATAAGCTTATGTCCGGCGCAAAAGAAGCACAAAACAGTTTAAATGCTGTAACTGTTGAGGAAAACCCTGTATTAAAATACGCTGCAGTAAGAAATGCTTTTTATAATAAAGGCACAAAACTTGAGTGCTTTGTTTCTTATGAGCCTTGTATGGCAATGTTTAACGAATGGCTGAAACAGCTATTTGCCGAGAGTGAGGGTAAAGACGGAAAGGGTCTTTATCCTGTTTCCTGTATTTTCTCAACTGATTTGCATTCAGTAGGTCAGTATATTCAGGAAAGCGGCAGCAGCCTGATGTTTGAAACTGCTATTAAGTTCAATAATCCGCACGATGATTTCTTAATCACCGAGCAGGAAGGTAATATTGATGGTCTTAATTTCCTTGCAGGCCGTTCAATGAGCTATGTTAACGAAAAGGCTCGTCAGGGTACACTGCTTGCTCATACTGACGGCGGTGTTGGTAATCTTGTCATTGAATGTGATTCTATTACTGAAAATGAGATTGGTTATTTAATCTATTTCTTTGAAAAGGTATGTGCTGTTTCCGGTTACATTCTTGGTGTAAATCCTTTCAATCAGCCTGGTGTTGAGAGCTATAAAAAGAATATGTTTGCTCTTTTAGGTAAGCCGGGTTATGAAAAGGAAAAAGAAAGTCTTGAAAAAAGACTTGGCATATGTTAATATGTAACTGTAAATAAAATACCTGGGAGGAATTCTAATATGATTAAACTTATCATAGGTAATAAAGGTACGGGAAAAACAAAAAAATTGATTGATCAGGTTAATGCTTGTGTTGAAAGCTCAGACGGCAATGTTGTTTGCGTTGAGAAAGAACCAAAGCTGACTTATGATGTTTCATCCAAGGCTCGCCTGCTTGAAACAGATACATATTTAATCAATGGTCACAAGGCTTTTTATGGTTTCCTTGCCGGAATCTGTGCCGGTAACTATGATGTTACGGATATTCTCATTGATGCTACATTCAAAATTGTTGGCAGAGAGTATGAAAAATTATCTCAGTTCTTTGAAATGCTTTCAGAACTTTCAGAGGCAACAGATGTTAACTTCTACTTCACAATCAGTTGTGATAAAGAAGATTTACCTGTAGAGGTATTTGATTACTGCGAAGAAATGTAAATTATTATTTGAGGAGATACATACAAATGATTATTGTTACAACAGAAACGATTAACGGCAAAACTATTAACCATTTGGGAATGGTTTGCGGTAATGTAGTTACATCAAAAAACTTTGTTAAGGATTTCGGTGCAGGCTTAAAGTCAATCGTTGGCGGTGAGCTTGGTTCATATACCAAAATGCTTTCAGAGGCTCGTGACATTGCAACACAGCGTATGATTCAGGCTGCTGAGTCAATTGGTGCAGACGCTATTGTTAATGTAAGATATTCAAGCTCTGCTATTATGCAGGGTTCTGCTGAGATTGTTGCAACCGGCACAGCAGTTAAGTTTATTGACTAATAATTATTTTATTTGTTAAAAGCCTTCATTTTCGAAGGCTTTATTTTTTTGATTTACAGATTCTTTATATTTTCAAAATATCACTGCGGATATGATGCTGATTTCAAATAATTTATTTTAAAATTAACTATTGACAAAGTGCCCCCTTATATATATAATACTAAGGTACACGTAAAAGTGTCTTGTGCGAGGTGATTTTGTGAAAATTAACCTTATTAATTTGCTGAATGGTGAGCAGGACAGCCTGTCTGTCGACTACACGCTTGACCTTAGCAATTTAATTTACAGTTCTTATAGTCCTGTTAAAGAGCCTGTAAGTATTAGTGTCAGACTTTATTCAAAGGCAGATGTGCTTTACCTTGACCTTAAAATCGAATTTAGATTTTGCGGTGTCTGTGACAGATGTGCTGAGGAAATAGAAAAAGATTTTACAATTACAATTAATAAAATTATCGTTGAAGAACTGCAGAATATTGATAATGACGATGATTATATTGTAGTTGACAATCAGCTTCTTGATTTGGATGAACTGGTGAATGAAGAGGTTTCGTTATCACTCCCTTCAAAGATACTGTGCAGCGATGATTGCAAGGGGCTTTGCCCGAAATGCGGAACAAATCTAAATGTCAATAAATGTGATTGCAAGGGTGATGTCGACCCCAGAATGGCGGCACTGCTGCAATTGCTTGATAATGAATAAATGCTTTATTATAATAAAGGAGGCTATTAAAATGGCAGTACCAGCAAGAAAAACATCAAAGGCAAGAAAGAATAAGAGAAGATCAAGCGTTTGGAAGATGGATGCTCCTACACTTGTAAAATGCCCTAACTGCGGCGGATATGCTGTATCTCATAAGGTTTGCGGCAACTGTGGCTACTATGGCGGCAGAGAAGTTATTGCTAAGGAAGAAGCATAATTTACTTATAACTTTCTGTGTGAAATTGGGGCGTGCTATACCGAGAGAGTGAATCTTTCTTTGCGCCCGGATCACGGTTAAAAATCCCGGTGCATACTTGTTGTATCCACTGGGATTTATTAATTTGCTCTTATGCTTTTGATAGGCATAATTATAATATGAGGTATATTAACTATGGCAAAACCTGTTGTTGCGGTAGTCGGCAGACCTAATGTAGGCAAGTCGACTCTTTTTAACAAGTTAATAGGAACAAGGCTTTCGATTGTTGATGATACACCGGGTGTAACCCGTGACAGAATTTACGGTGATTGTGAGTGGCTCAGCCATAAATTTCTGCTTGTTGATACAGGCGGTATTGAGCCTGACAGCGGTGATATCATTTTAAGTCAGATGCGTACACAGGCTGAAATAGCTATTGAAACGGCAGATGTAATAATTTTTGTTACAAATGTTCGTGACGGTGTTGTTGCCAGTGACTATGAAGTTGCTGCAATGCTCCAAAAAAGCGGCAAGCCAATAGTTTTGTGTGTTAATAAGTGTGACAGTATCGGCGAGCCGGATCCTGATTTTTATGAGTTTTATAATCTTGGTCTTGGTGACCCGTTTGCAGTTTCTGCTGCCCACGGTCACGGAACCGGAGATATGCTTGACGAGGTTTGCAAATATTTCCCTGAAGTCAGTGATGATGAGGAAGATGATGAAATAATTAATGTTGCTGTTATCGGTAAGCCGAATGTCGGCAAGTCATCGCTTATTAATAAAATCAGCGGTGAGAATCGTGCAATTGTTTCTGATATTGCAGGAACCACACGAGATACTACTGATACATTCATCGAAAATCAGTATGGTAAATTTAATTTTATTGATACGGCAGGCTTAAGACGTAAAAGCAAGGTTAATGATGCAATTGAAAAATACAGTATTATCAGAGCGAGAATGGCTGTTGAGCGAGCAAATGTCTGTGTCATAATGATTGATGCTGTTGAGGGCTTTACTGAACAGGATTCAAAGGTCGCAGGTATTGCTCTTGAACAGGGTAAGGCTTGTATTATTGCTGTAAATAAGTGGGATGCTGTTGAAAAGGACGGCAACACTATGAATGAATACAGAAAAAAGCTTATGAACGATTTTTCTTTTATGAGCTTTGCACCAATTATGTTTATTTCTGCTCATACAGGACAGAGAATTGACAGACTATTTGAAATGATTGCTTTTGTTCATTCTCAGAATTCGATGCGTATTTCAACAGGCAGACTTAATGAGGTGCTTTCTGCAGCAACTGCAAGAGTTCAGCCTCCTACAGATAAGGGTAAAAGACTTAAAATTTATTATATGACTCAGGCCTCTACAAGACCTCCCGTGTTTGTGTTTTTTGTGAATAATGCTGAGCTTTTCCATTTCTCTTATCAAAGGTATCTGGAAAATCAGATTCGTGAGGTATTCGGTCTTGACGGAACTCCTGTTCGCTTTATTATAAGGGAAAGGGGAGATAAGAAAAAATAATGATTTACCTTTCCTATATTGGCATTGCGCTTTTTTCATATTTGCTTGGCAGTCTTAATTTCGGTGTCATCCTTTCCAATAAGCTTAAAAAGGATGATATAAGAAATTACGGCAGCGGCAATGCAGGCACAACAAATATGCTGCGTAAATACGGCAAAGGCTATGCATTTTTAACTATAATGGGTGATATGCTCAAGGTTGTTGCGGCAATAGTTATTGCATTGAAAATAATAGAATATACGCCTGCAACGCTTAATGAGCTTGGTATGAATGTCAATTTCGACCAAAATATGTTTATAAAATCCTTTGCCGGCTTTTTTTGTGTGCTTGGTCATATCTTCCCCTGCTTCTTTAAATTTAAGGGCGGCAAAGGTGTTGCAACGGCAGGCGGTATGGTGTTTGTTGTTGACTGGCGTATAGCATTAATTTTGCTTGCAGTATTTATTGTAGTTGTTGCATTTTCAAAATATGTTTCACTGGGCAGTATCATAATGGCAGTTCTTTATCCTGTGTTGATGTTTGCTTTTCACAGAAGCATAGCCTTAACCTTAATTGCAGCAGTCTTTACTTTAATAGTTGTTACTGCACACAGAAGCAATATCAAAAAACTCTTTAATCACACGGAGAGCAAAATAACCGATAAAAAGAAAAAAGAATAATATCATATTCTTGTTTAAATAATGATAAGCACCCGAAAAGTCAAAGAACTTTTCGGGTGCTTATTTTGTAGGATTTGGTTTTAAGGTTTTGAAAACACTTTAAAATTTCACTTTTCCTTGTGATATCCTTTCAACTATGCTATACTGTGTTTTAGGGGAGGGTAAAAATGAAAAAAATTATTCTAAAAATTCTCAAGGCAGCAATTGCAGTATTAGCTATATCTGGTATGATTTACAATATTTATGTAATTGTTGCATATTACACCGATGCACTGTTTACTGCTGTACCTTTGTGGATGCTTTTAGCGGCAAATACGGCAATCCTGATTTTTCCTCTTGCAATTTTAATTGTCGTTTATCATATTTAAAAAAAATAAGCACCGATTAACTTGGTGCTTAGTCTGTAGACAACAGTTGAACTGTTGTCTTTTTTCTTCTTATATGTTATATTTTTATGTATAATTAAATTTAGTATTCGAGGAACAGTATGTCAATAAGTGATATTAATAGAATTTTTGAACAGTTATATAACGAATATATTGGATATATAAGTCATTATTGCTATTATAAGTTAAGTGATTATCCGGAGTATGCACAGGATTGTATACAAGACACATTTAGAGTGTTGTTTGAAAAGTTATCTGAAAATGTTGAAATTGAGTATCCTAAAGCTTTTTTAATTAAAACGGCAAGTAATTTTGTAAAACTAAAATATCGGGATATTGACAAAGAAAAGAACAGGCATATATCAATTGATTATGATTTTCCTGATATTCCCGTTGAACAGGAATTCTTTTCCATAGATTATAATGTGATTGATAGCCTAAAAAATGAAATACTGTCTGAACTATCCGACAGCGAAAAAGAGCTTCTTTCAAAAATATGCAGGAATTATGAGAATTCGTATAAAACGACAAAACAATTAGCTGAAGAATACAGCTGCAGTGAAACAAATATCAGGCAAAAGATTTTTGTATTAAGAACAAAAATAAAAAAGTTGATAAAAGACAAAACAAAAAATTTATAATTTTTTCTAACAAATCAAAATTAACGTTACTAATAGAATAGGTGAGATAAAATAATGACGAATAAGGATTTAGAAAAATTTCTTAATGACAATTCATGGGAGTTTAATAAAAAAACAATTGAACAGATGCTTGAAAAGGAACTTCAAAAAGAGCCAGAAAGCATCAATTTAGATTTTGTTGACAGCTGTATGAACTATCTTACCGGATACAGTGGTGAAAAAGCTCCTGAACAGAAAGGTAAGGTGATAAAGTCAAAGCATATCAAGCGAATTCGTTTCAGCAAAATATTAATTGCTGCTGTTATTGTTATTCTTTCTGTTTCTGTAGGGATGACAGCATATGCAAAGGCTAATGACTTACAAATTGCAGATATTTTTGTCAGCATATTTGAAAATAAAGCGGTTATTAAGTATTCTGATAAAGAATTGATAGAACAGTATAGCAATAATTTAAACGGAAATATGTTATACAATGATTTAGAGGCAAAAGGTATTGAAAATATTATGCTTCCGTTTGATTTGTATAGTACAGATTATGAATTTATCAGCAATAACACTACCGACACTGAAAAAACGTTTGAAATTGCTTTTGAAAATAATACTAAATTGAAAATCATTGATTATAGTAAAGAAAACAATATTCAAGATTTAGAAATCGAAGGAACTTTTATATCTTCCAAAAAAATCAATATTAACAAAATTGATATATATTTGTTTGAATGTCAAGTTGCTAATAACAGCGAAACACTTGTATCTTATCAAATTGATAAGACTCAATATTTGATAGTGATTAAAGAAGATATTTTAACAGCCGAACAATTTGTATTAAAAAACAGAATTTAAGGTAAATACTATGGTTCCTGAGTTTTCGATATGAAGGGAGCTTATAATTATGAAAAAACTATTTTGTGTATTTTTATCAATTGCTGTTTTGCTTTCGGCAAATATCAGTGCTTATGCTGCTGTATATGATGAAATCAACAAAACCACAGAATATGTGTATGAAGAAAAAAGCTATCAATGGAAGTGTATAGCATCACATGATGAAATGGTTGCTGCTTATCAGATACCTGATGATGAAATAAAAAAGATGAGTACAGAAATGTTATTATCAGCGTATTTGAATTATCCGCTCTTAATTGATATGTTTGTATATAACACAAATGAGATGGGATTTAATGCATTAAAAAGTCAGTGCAATGCTCTTAACGAATTGCTGTCAAGAAATGATGTGGGTGAAGTAATATTAGACAGATATGAAAAAGTTAAGCTGTATGATTTAAACTCTGCAGATAGTGCTTCGTCTGAAAAATTTTTTGAACCAAGTGCTCTCGAAATTTTAGCTGCACAGCCTGAAATTATTGATAATATGGATAATAATACCTTTGTTGCTCTCAATAACTGCATTTATAAAAAATGCAGTGAAAAGCCGGATGATGTGTATAGTGCTACAAAATATTCGTATTTTGATACTTTAAGTGAAATATCTGAAACAAATCCCGAAAATGATAATTTTGAAAAGGCTAATGAATTGATAAAATCAAATGCAACGAAAGCCGCTTTAGTGTTAAGCAGTGATTATAATTGGAATAAAACTGTTAAAACACCCAAAGGAAGTGCAGTGGCTGTAGGTGTTTTAAAATCAGGTAAAGATTTATCTGCTAATGAAAAGGCAAGATATAAGAATGACATTGCGAGAGATTACCCAGCAGCAGTATATGTGTCAGAAGCAACAAAAAAGTATAATTGTCACTCGTATGCCTGGTACAGTCAGTCAACATCAAATGGATATTGGATGGAAAATCCTTCAAAATATATGAGTGACGGAAGCTATAAAAAAGGCGGATATAAGGTTGGCAATATTGCTTATTACGGCAGTAGCGCTAATCATTCTGGCGTGGTGAGCAGTGTTAGGGTAGGCATGCCCGGATGTTATATTAAATCAAAATGGGGACCGTCAGGTGTATATAACCATTTTTATAATTATGGTCCTTATGGGTCAGCAAATATAACATATTGGACAAAAGCATAAAAAATAAGCACCGATTAACTCGGTGCTGTTTTTATGCGAAAATATTATGCTCTTTCAACCTTACCTGAACGAAGGCATCTTGTGCATACATTAACTCTTTTAGGAGAGCCGTTAACAATAGCCTTTACTTTTTTAATGTTTGGTTTCCAGGTTCTGTTTGATCTTCTATGTGAGTGAGAAACCTTAATACCGAATGATACATCTTTTCCGCAATATTCACACTTTGCCATTTGCGAACACCTCCTTAAATCTTTAGAACAAGTGGTATATTACCACAAGTAAACAAAAAAAGCAAGCATTTTTTATTCTTTTTTTCAAAAAGTCCTAATTTTAGTATAATTTAGTTTATTAACTTGATTTTAAATACTATATTTAGTATAATATCTATATGATTTTTAGGAGGATTTATTTATGGCAGCAGATGAAAAAAAAGCAGCGTTAGAAGCCGCTATGAAACAGATACAGAAAAAATTCGGTGCCGGTGCAGTTATGCGCCTTGGTGAAAACGCAAGCCTTAAGGTTGATGCAATATCAACAGGTTCTCTTTCACTTGATATCGCAACCGGTATAGGCGGTTTGCCGAAGGGAAGAATTGTCGAGGTTTATGGACCGGAATCAAGTGGTAAGACAACACTTGCTTTGCACTGCCTTGCTGAGGCGCAGAAGGCTGGCGGAGTCGCTGCTTTTGTGGACGCTGAGCATGCTCTTGATCCGATTTATGCAGCTAATCTTGGTGTTAATGTTGATGAGCTTTTAGTTTCACAGCCTGATTATGGTGAACAGGCACTTGAAATCACGGAACAGCTTGTAAGCAGCGGTGCTATTGATATTGTCGTTGTTGACTCCGTTGCCGCTCTTGTTCCGAAAAGTGAAATTGAGGGTGATATGGGTGATAACCACGTAGGTCAGCACGCAAGACTTATGTCTCAGGCGCTCAGAAAGCTGACAGGTACTGCGAATAAAACGAACTGTATCATCATCTTTATCAATCAGCTTCGTGAAAAAATCGGTGTTATTTACGGTAACCCTGAGGTTACAACAGGTGGTCGTGCACTTAAGTTCTATTCTTCAATTCGTATTGATGTAAGAAAGGCTGAACAGCTTAAAAACGGCAGTGAGGTTATTGGTTCAAGAACTAAGGCAAAGATTGTAAAAAATAAGGTTGCTCCTCCGTTCAAGTCTGCAGAATTTGATATTATGTACGGTACAGGTATCAGCAAGGAAGGCGAAATTGTTGATATGGCTGTTGAGTACGATATTATACATAAAGGCGGCTCCTGGTTCTCATATGGTGACAGACGACTTGGTCAGGGCAGAGATAACATTAAGAATTTAATCAAAAATGATCCTGAGTTTTCTGCTGAGCTTGAGGTTAAAATTAAGGATAAGCTTGAAGAAATTCAGGCAGAATCTGCACAGAAATACAGAGCCAAGGCTGCTCCTATGGCAAAGACTGAGAATGAAGCTGCTGAAGAGAAGGCTGTTAAAACCACAAGGGCTGCTGCAAGAGCAAAGCTTGATATTGCAGTAGAAGACGATGAAGACTAATGATTATAACACACCGGAGGGGCAGGGGTAATAAAATTCACCTGCTCCTTGATAATGAATATGCAATTACTACTGACAGCAATTTCTGGCTTGATCATTATATTGCAGATGGTACTGAAATTGATGATGAGCAATGGCAGGAATTGGTTGCCGGCATTAATTATAAAAAAGCACTTAATAAATGCGGTGACCTGCTTTCACGGCGTGAACACTCGATTAAGGAGCTAAAAACAAAACTACTCAGAACAGTTGATGAGGTTAGTGCTGACAAGGCCATCAATCGTTACCTTGAGGCCGGCTACCTTGATGATGAGCATTTTTGTGCAAGTCTTGTTGATTATCTTTATACAGTCAAAAAGTATTCAACAAACCATATTAAGCAGGAATGCTATAAGCGTGGTGTAGCAGGGGATATAATTTCTGCTGTTTTAGAGGATTATGAATTCGATAATGTTGATAATATTGTCAGCTTAGTTGAAGCAAAGTACACTTCAAAGCTTGAACAGGAAAACGGAAAGCAGAAGGTTATTCAGGCTCTTCAGAGGAAAGGCTTTTCCTATTCAGATATTAAATCGGCATTTTACAGGTTGGAAAATGATGAATATTAAAGTAGGTATGATTTCACTGGGATGCCCGAAAAATCAGGTTGACGGTGAATTGATGCTTGAAAAACTTAATAAAGCAGGCTTTCAGATTGTCGGTGCGATTGAAGAAGCAGACATTATGATAATTAACACGTGCGGTTTTATTGAGGATGCCAAACGTGAAGCTATTGAAACAATTCTCGAGGTTGCAGAGTATAAAAGTGCAGGAATGATTTCATCAATAATTGTTACAGGCTGTCTTGCTGAAAGATATCAGGATGAAATTCTGAATGAAATCCCGGAGGTTGATTCTGTTATAGGTATCGGTGCAGATGGTGATATTGTGAAGATTTGCCAGAAAGCAGCTTTGGGCATTCCTACAAGCTTTTTCCCTGATAAAAAGCTTTTACCGCTCGAGGGTGAAAGAATGCTTTCAACGCCGCCTCATTGGGCATATTTAAAGCTTAGTGACGGCTGTGATAACAAATGCAGCTATTGTGCTATACCGGGTATTCGTGGCAGTTACATAGAGCGTTCCATGGAAAGTATTATTGACGAAGCAAAGGAGCTTGCAGCAAGGGGTGTTAAAGAGGTAATACTCATTGCTCAGGACACTACAAAGTATGGTATGCAGTTATATGGGGAATACCGTCTTGCAGGTCTTTTAAAGGAACTTGTTAAAATTGACGGAATAGAATGGTTCAGGCTCTTTTATTGCTATCCCGACAGAGTTACTGATGAGCTTATTGATGTTATTGCAAACGAAGAAAAGATTTGTTCTTATATAGATATTCCGCTTCAGCACTGCAGCAGCGAAGTTCTTAAAGCTATGAACAGAAACGGTTCATATGATTCACTTAAAGCACTTCTCACTAAAATGAAGTCAAAAATCAAGGGCTTATCACTAAGAACAACCTTTATGGTTGGTTTTCCCGGTGAGAGTGAAGAACAGTTTGAAGAGCTTTGCAGATTTATTAAAGACATTGAGTTTGATAGGCTCGGATGTTTTGCTTTTTCTCCTGAGGAGGATACACCTGCTTTTGATTTTGATAATCAGATTGATGATAAAGTCAAAAAACGTCGTGCTGAGGTTCTGATGGATATTCAGTATTCAATAACTGAAAAAGCTAATAAATCAAAAATCGGGAATGTTTATAAAGCTGTAATTGACAGCTTCGATGGTGAAAAATATATTGGTCGTTCCTATCTTGACTCACCTGAAATAGATACAGGAATAATTATCACATCAAAAAGTAAGCTGAGTGTCGGTGATTTTATTGGTGTTAGAATTACAGATTATGACGGCTATGATTTGATAGGGGAGGAAATATGAATTTACCTAACAAAATAACAGTATTCAGATTTTGCTGTATTCCTTTTTTAATGGCGTTTGCTTTTATTGATTTTAAATATCATTGGGTTGCAACACTTCTTGTTTATTTTCTTGCCTGTATGAGCGATAAGGTTGACGGAATAATTGCAAGAAAGAGAGGACTTGTCACAGATTTCGGAAAACTTATGGACCCGCTTTCTGATAAGAGCCTTGTGTTTGCTGCATACTTAATTCTGATTAAATTAGGATGGCATACGGATATTTGTATTATGCTTATGCTGGCACGTGAATTCCTTGTTGCAGGAATAAGAATGGCAGCAGCCACAACAGGTGACGTTATTGCTGCAAACGGATTTGGAAAATGCAAGACATTTTTACAAATGGCTACAACAGGTATGGCGTTTTTGCTTCTTGCAATAGGCGAAGGCAGTGCTGATATTGATATGACTACACCGTGGCTTAATATTTATTGCACTGTTGCATTCTGGATAACGACAGTTGTTGCAGTTCTCAGCGGTCTTATTTATGCAAAAGACGGCTGGCATTTAATTAAAACAAAATAATTGTTGCAAATTTTTTAAAAATAGATATAATAGTACTATAGATTAAAAGCTGTGACGAAGAGAAGTAACAGAATGAATCATTTTAAGAGAGCAGGCTGTTTGCTGTAATGTCTGTATTTGATTAACTGTGAAATGCACTTCTGAGCTTCACGAAGGAATTTTAGTATTTTGTGGCGGTTTGCCTCGTTATCGGCAAAAGCTATTAATGTAGCTGAGTATAAAATAGAGTGGAACCGCAGTTTTTATTGCCTCTGTCAATTGACAGGGGCATTTTTTTGGAGGTTTTTTATGTTTGAATCTTATAAGGAAGATATAAGGAGCTTTATGGAGCATGACCCTGCAGCACGCAGTCCTATTGAAATCGTTCTTTTATATCCCGGCTTTAAAGCACTGAGAAGTCACAAAAAAGCAAATTGGTTTTTAAAGCATAATATGCCCTTCATAGCAAGGTTTATAAGTCAGCGTTCGGCACACAGAACCGGTATTGAAATTCATCCCGGTGCAACAATCGGCAAAAGAGTTGTTATTGACCATGGCAGTGGAATTGTTATTGGCGAAACAACTGAAATCGGTGACGATGTTATGATTTATCAAGGTGTTACTCTCGGTGGTACCGGTAAGGATATAGGTAAACGTCATCCAACGATTGAAAGCGGTGTTATGATTGGCTCAGGAGCTAAGGTGCTGGGTCCCATAACAATCGGAAGGAATGCTAAGGTTGCTGCAGGAGCAGTCGTTGTTAAGGATGTTGAGCCTAACTGTACAGTGGTCGGCGTACCGGGCGAGGTTGTCAGAATTGACGGTGAACGAGTTGATGACCTTGACCAGATTCATATTCCTGATCCTGTAATGAATGCTATTCAGAATAATCAGAAAAAAATTAATGAATTACAAAATGAAATTGAAATTTTAAAGGAGAGTTTAAAATGAAAATTTTTAACACTATGTCAAGAACAAAGGAAGAATTTGTTCCTGTTGATGAAAAAGAGGTTAAGATTTATGCCTGCGGTCCTACTGTATATAACTTCATCCACATTGGCAATGCAAGACCGCTTTGTGTTTTTGATGTATTAAGACGTTATATGGAATACAGAGGATATAATGTTAAGTTTGTACAGAACTTTACTGATGTTGACGATAAAATTATCAAAAGAGCTAACGAGGAAGGTATTACTTTTGAAGAAGTGTCGGAAAAATATATTAAAGAATTCTGGACAGACGCTCATGGTTTGAATTTTAAGGATGCAACAGTTCACCCGAAGGCAACCGAAAATATTGATGAAATTATTGATATTATTAAAACGCTTGAAGAAAAGGGTTATGCCTATGCCGTAAATGGTGATGTGTATTTCAGAACATTAAAATTCAATGAGTATGGCAAGCTCAGTCATCAGCCTATCGACGATTTGCAGTCAGGTGCAAGAATTGCCGTGGGTGATATTAAGGAAGATCCTTTGGATTTTGCACTCTGGAAAGGTGCGAAGGAAGGGGAGCCTTATTGGGAATCACCATGGGGCAAGGGCAGACCGGGCTGGCATATTGAGTGCTCTGCAATGAACAGAAGATATTTAGGTAAAACCATTGATATCCACTGTGGTGGTCAGGACCTGATTTTCCCTCATCATGAAAACGAAATTGCACAGAGTGAGTGTGCAAATGGATGTGCTTTCTCAAAGTACTGGATGCATAATGGTTATATCAATGTTGATAATGTAAAAATGAGTAAGTCACTCGGCAACTTCAAAACAGTAAGAGAAATTGCCGAGGTTTATGGCTATGAAGTCATTCGTTATTTCCTTATCTCATCACACTACCGTTCACCAATTAACTATAATTTGGAGATTATTGAGCAGTGCAAGTCAGCCCTTGAAAGACTTTATACCTGTCGTGAAAGTCTTGATTTCGCCATTAAGAATGCAAATGACACGGATGATGATGCCGAGCTTATAAAGCTGTTAAACAGCCGCAGAGAGCAGTTTATAACTGCTATGGATGATGATCTTAACACTGCTGATGGTGTTGCCGCTGTTTTTGATTTGGTTAAGGATATTAATACTAAAATACTTGACAAAAGTGTATCAAAGAATGTATGTGAAATTGCTGCCAAGGTTTTTGATGAACTTTGTGGTGTTTTAGGTATTCTTTATAACAGGAAATCAAATGACCTTGATGCTGAAATTGAGAAGCTTATTGCACAGCGTCAGGAGGCGAGAGCAAATAAGGATTGGGCAACAGCCGACAAAATTCGTGATGATTTGAAAGCAAGAGGAATTATTCTTAAGGACACACCGCAGGGCGTAACCTGGACAATGGAGTAAAAGTTAATATGGTGGATAAAAGAAAATTCAAAGATACAGAGGTTTCACTGCTTGGTTTAGGTGCAATGAGATTACCTTGTAAAACACCGATTAAAAGAGAAGCAAATCCGCTTATTGATTATAAAAAAGGTCAGGTACTCGTTGATGCCGCTTATAACAGTGGCGTAAATTATTTTGATACTGCCTATATGTATCATGCCGGAAAAAGTGAAAAGTTCATCGGCACGGCACTGAAAAAGTTTCCTCGTGACAGCTATTTTCTTGCAGATAAGCTTCCGATATGGATGTGTCCCAAAAAATCTGATATGGAAAAGGTTTTCAGAAAGCAGCTTGAAAGAACCGAACACGATTATTTTGATTTTTATCTTTTGCATTCATTAAACAAAGAAAACTATGAAAAGTGTGAAAAATTCGGTGCATATGAATTTCTGATTGAAAAACAGAGAGAAGGTAAAATTAAGAATATCGGATTTTCATTTCATGGTACAATTGAGGATTTAAAGAGAATTGTCAGTGAACACAAGTGGGATTTTGCCCAGATACAGATGAATTACCTTGACTGGAAAAATCAGAATGCAGAGGAACAGTATCGAATTTTAACAGATGCAGGTATTCCTGTTATAGTTATGGAGCCTGTTCGCGGAGGAAAGCTTGCAGAGGTTTCACCCGAAATTGAAGAAATGTTTAAAAAAGCAAAGCCAAAGAGCAGTACAGCATCATGGGCAATGCGTTTTGTTGCCAGTCATCCTAATGTGATTACAATTCTCAGTGGTATGAATTCTATTGAACAGTTGGAGGATAATATAAACACACTTACTGCATTTGAACCAATGACAAATAGTGAACTGAATATCTGTCAGAATGCGGCTGCAATGATTAATAAGAGTGATATTATACCATGTACAGGCTGCGATTACTGTTCTGACTGTCCTAAGGATGTTAAAATCAGTACAATTTTCTCCGTTTATAACAAATCTAAAACAGGGGTGCTTACTGAAGAACAGAGCAGGGAAGCGTATAATAAAATTGATATTGGTGCAGATGCCTGTATTAGTTGCGGCAAGTGCGCATCACATTGTCCGCAATCAATTAAGATACCATCAATGCTTGAAAAAATTAAATCTTTGTATTAAATAATGAACAAGACCATAAAAATGACCAATAGAAAAAAGCCCCTCCTGATGTATATTCTACATCAGGAGGGCTCTTTTTGTCTCTTCAGCAAAGACAAAACCCCCGGTTCTACCGGGGGAAATAAAAAGCTTCAGTAAAAATAATAAACCGCTGAGCTTGGTGCAAGGCGAGAGTATTGGCGAAAAAATAACCTCCAAGTATCATAGCTCCTCATAATGAATACATCAATTTTTACAAAAATTACAGAATTTAAACAAAAAAACAAAACTGACTCCGTTAAAAAAACGAAATCAGTTTATTGCTTAACAATTTAATTTTCTACATCAAGTAGGCTTTTTTACTGTCTGCACAACTTGGGTCAGTTCAGATAAAACATTGGATTTTTTGTTTGTTATCAGTCAATTAATTCTTTCATATCGTATATACCAGCATCCTTACCGCACATATATACTGCCGCATTAACTGCACCTACTGCAAAAATTTCCTTGCTTCTTGCAGAATGTGATAAAGTAATGATTTCGTCGCGGCCTGCAAATATAATTTCATGCTCGCCGACGATTGTTCCGCCTCTGACAGCATGAAGACCGATTTCATTTTTAGTTCTTCTTTCACGCTTTGAATGACGGTCGTATTCATATTTCATTGCCTGAGGTGTTACCTCGCAAATTGCATCAGCAAGCATTAAAGCTGTGCCGCTTGGTGCATCAATTTTTTGATTATGGTGCTTTTCTACAATTTCAATATCAAAATCGTTGCCCAAAATTTCAACTGCTTTTTTCGCAAGATTTGCAAGCAGATTGATACCCATACTCATATTGTAAGTAAAGAAAATCGGGCAGATTTTTGATGCCTCGATAATTTTAGCCTTTTGCTCATCATTATAACCTGTTGTTGCAATAACGAGCGGTGTTTTTGTTGATTTTGAATATTCAAGCAAATCATCAAGTAGCACAGGGTTTGAAAAATCAATTACAGCATCAGCTGCCTCCTTAACTTCAGCAATAGAAGAGTAGATAGGGAACACACCGTTATCTGCAGTATTTAAATCAACACCTGCAACAATCTCACAGTTCTCACGGTTGGCAATAATGCTTTGCAGCACTTTTCCCATTTTGCCGTTAGCACCGGTAATTATAATTCTTGTCATTTTAAATTCCTCGTCAGTTAATTATAAAAGACCATATTCGTCCATTGTGTTCTTAACGTATTCCTTGTTCTTTTCATCCATTTCAATAAGAGGAAGTCGTACAGGACCTGCGTTAAAGCCGATAAGTGAAACAGCTTCCTTAACAGGAATAGGGTTAACGTCAACAAACATAGCCTTTGCAAGCTTCATATACTTATCCATTAACTCTTTGCTGCCTTCCTTGTCACCGTCAAGATATTTAGCAGGAATATCGTGAGCAGCCTGAGGGCAGATGTTTGAAAGTACAGAAATTACACCCTTTCCGCCAAGCTCCATTAAATCATAAATCTGATCATCATTACCGCTCCAGATGTTAAGCTCATCACCGCATAAATCGTGAATAGCTTTTACCTGGTCAAGATTGCCTGATGCTTCTTTGATACCATTAATTCTTGGCAGTTTTGAAAGCTCTTTAGCAGTTTCAGGATTGATGTTAACGCCTGTTCTTGATGGAACATTATAAAGAATGAGAGGTAAGTCAGTGGCATCATGAATTGCCGTGTAATGAGCAATAAGACCTCTCTGGCTTGTTTTATTATAATAAGGTGTTACAAGTAATAATGCATCAGCACCTGCCTTGCAAGCTTCACGGCTGATTTCAATTGCACATGCTGTTGAATTTGAGCCTGTTCCGGCAATAACAGGAACTCTGCCGTTAACATATTCAACGCACCACCTGATAGCCTCGTTGTGCTCAACAACCTTCAAAGTTGATGATTCGCCTGTTGTTCCGCAAACAACAATTGCATCTGTACCATTTTCAATCTGCCAGTCAATAAATTTTCCGAATTCTTCATAGTTAACAGTGCCGTCAGCATTCATAGGTGTAATAATAGCTACGCCTGCACCTGTAAAAATTGGTTCTTTCATGATTATTCTCTCCCTAAGTATTTATATAATTATTATCTGTCCATATAACCTTCTGCAGCAAGAAGCTCAGCAAGAAGAACAGCACCGCCTGCAGCACCGCGAAGGGTGTTGTGTGAAAGGCAAACAAATTTGTAGTCATACTGTGTATCTTCTCTGAGTCTGCCGATTGAAACTGCCATACCATTTTCGAGCATTCTTTCAGATTTAATCTGAGGTCTGTCATCCTCAACAAAATAATTGAGGAATTTCTTTGGAGCTGATGGAAGATTTAACTCCTGTGCTCTGCCTGAGAAGTTATTCCAGATTTCAATCATTTCTTCCTTAGTCGGCTTCTGACCTTCCTCAAATCTTACAAATACTGCACCAAGGTGACCGTTTGAAACAGGAACTCGGATACACTGTGCAGTGAAGTTAGGCTTATCTGCAGATTTAATAACACCGTCTTCAATAGTACCGAGAAGCTTAAGAGGCTCCTTCTCACTCTTTTCTTCCTCACCGCCGATATAAGGAATAACATTGTCATTCATTTCAGGCCATGTTTCAAAGGTTTTTCCTGCACCTGAAATTGCCTGATATGTACAAACAAGTACATCCTTAACAGCAAACTTGTCATTAACAGGGAAGAGTGCAGGAACATATGACTGAAGTGAGCAGTTTGACTTAACTGCAATAAATCCACGCTCTGTACCAAGTCTTTTTCTCTGATCCTTAATAATTTCAATATGGTGTGCGTTCAGCTCAGGTACTACCATTGGAACATCAGGTGTAAATCTGTGTGCTGAGTTATTTGAAACAACAGGACATTCGTGCTTTGCGTATTCCTCTTCAAGTGCCTTGATTTCATCCTTTTTCATATCAACCGCACAGAATACAAAGTCAACCATTGATGTAATTTTTTCAATATCATTTGTTGCATCCATAACAACAATATCTTTCATTGCTTCCGGAATTTCAACATCCATACACCATTTTTTTCCGACAGCTTCTTTATATGTTTTGCCTGCACTTCTTGAAGAAGCAGCTAAACAAACTACATTAAACCATGGGTGGCCGTCAAGCAGAGTAGCAAATCTCTGTCCTACCATACCTGTTGCGCCGACAATACCGACATTAAACTTTTTTTCCATAACAAATCTCCTTAAAAAATACCTTGTAAAACAAGTTAATATGCAATATAATAGTTAGGCAGGATTTCCAAATCCATACTTGCAAATATAATACCACTTAGTATATATATATGTCAATTATAATTTATGGAGAATATAATGAAAACTTCAGATTTTTACTATAATTTACCTGAGGAGCTGATTGCACAGACTCCGATTGAACCGAGAAATGCATCAAGACTGATGCTTCTTGATAAAAAAACAGGAGAAATACAGCACAAAGTATTTCGTGATTTAACAGATTATCTTAGTGAAGGTGACTGCTTAATTCTGAATAACACAAGAGTAATCCCGGCAAGAATTTACGGTATAAAAAAAGAAACAGGTGCTGTTGTTGAATTTCTGCTATTAAAACAGATTGAAAATCTCGTGTGGGAATGCCTTTGCGGTCCCGGAAAGAAAGCAAGAGTCGGTGCGGAATTTACATTCGGTAATGGTCAGCTCGAGTGTGAAGTAATTGAGGTTAAGGACGATGGTAACAGATTAGTTCGTTTTAAATGTAATGACAATATCTATTCTGTGCTTGACGAAATCGGTCAGATGCCTCTGCCTCCTTACATAAAGGAAAAGCTTGAGGATAAGGAAAGATACCAGACTGTTTACAGCGAGAATTTAGGCTCGGCAGCAGCTCCGACGGCAGGACTCCATTTTACACCTGAGATGCTTGAAGAAATCAAAGCAAAAGGAATCAATATCGGATATGTAACCCTTCATGTGGGTTTGGGGACTTTCAGACCGGTTAAGGTTGATGACGTTACAAAACATATTATGCATAAGGAACACTATATAATGCCAAAGGAAACCGCTGATCTTATTAATGAAACACATAAGAACGGAAAGCGTGTTATCTGTGTAGGCACAACAAGCTGCAGAACTGTTGAAAGTGTTGCGTCAAAAAACGACTGTATTTGTGAGGATGAGGACGACACAGGTATTTTTATATACCCGGGGTATAAATTCAAATGCCTTGATGCGCTTATTACAAATTTTCATCTTCCTGAGAGTACACTTATAATGCTTGTTTCAGCCTTGGCAGGATATGATAATATAATGAACGCATATAATACGGCAGTCGCTGAAAAATATCGTTTTTTCTCCTTCGGTGATGCAATGTTTATAAGCTGATATTTAATTGAATTTTATATTATGTTGTAATAAATGAGGTAAATTATGTCAAAATATACATTATTAAAAAATGAGGGAAACGCAAGAAGAGGGGAGTTTGAAACCGTTCATGGTACTGTACAGACTCCTGCATTTATGAATGTTGCAACCTCTGCGGCAATCAAGGGCGGTCTTTCAACCGATGATTTGAAGAATATTAACTGTCAGGTTATGCTTTGTAATACGTATCATTTGCACGTAAGACCAAGTGATAAGCTTATATATGATATGGGTGGACTCCATAAATTCACAAATTGGGATAGACCGATTCTGACTGACAGCGGCGGATTTCAGGTGTTCAGTCTTGCAAAGCTGAATAAAATTACTGAAGAAGGTGTAACCTTCAATTCTCATATTGACGGCAGAAAAATATTTATGGGTCCTGAGGAAAGTATGCAGATTCAATCAAACCTGGGCTCTACAATAGCTATGGCTTTTGACGAATGTGTTGAAAATCCGGCGACATATAAATATGCTAAAGAATCCTGCGAACGTACAACACGCTGGCTTGAGCGCTGTAAAATTGAGATGGACAGGCTCAATAGTCTTGATACTACAATAAATAAAAATCAGCTTCTGTTTGGCATTAATCAGGGCTGCACATATGATGAACTTAGAATAGAGCATATGAAGCAGATCGCTTCAATGGACTTGGACGGCTACGCAATCGGCGGTCTTGCGGTAGGAGAGCCTAAAGAGGATATGTACAGAATCATTTCTGCTGTTGAGCCTTTCGCTCCAAAAGACAAGCCAAGATATCTGATGGGTGTCGGTACACCGGGGAATATTTTGGAGGCTGTCAGCAGGGGAGTTGATTTATTCGATTGTGTTATGCCTTCAAGGAATGCAAGACATGGTCATCTGTTTACTAAAGAAGGTATTATTAATATAAATAATGCCAAATATGACAAGGACAGCAGACCAATAGATGAAACCTGTAATTGTCCGACCTGTCAGAAATACTCTCGTGCTTATGTGCGTCACCTTATTAAAGCGAACGAAATTCTCGGTATGCGCTTAGCAGTAATGCATAATCTTTATTTTTACAATAATTTAATGTCTGAAATTCGTATGAACTTAGACAATGGTACATTTAGTGACTACAAAAATGAATATTGTGTAAAACTTGATACAAGAATTTAGAAAATACTTGCAAAATTTATAATTATTTAATATAATACATATGATTTATTTTAGGAGGAAAAATGTATGAATCCAATTTTATTAATGGCAGCAAGCACAGGTGCAGCCGCAGGTGCCGGTTCAGGTCAGCAGACAACAACAATGATTATTATGATGGTTGTACTTTTTGTTGTAATGTATTTCTTTATGATCAGACCGCAGAAGAAACGCCAGAAAGAAGAGCAGGAAATGAGAAACTCTCTTGAAATAGGCGATGAGATTGTTACAATCGGCGGAATTGTAGGCAGAGTTGTAACAATCCGTGAAAATGATCTTGTTATCGAAACAGGTTCAGACAGAAATAAAATGAAAATTGAGCGCTGGGCAATCAATACAAATAAGACAAAGGCAGAACAGCACCAGAAGGAAGTTGAGGCAGCACGTGAAGCAGCCAAGGCTAAAAAAGAAAGCAAAAAGTCAAAGAAAGAAGTTATTGACGAAACAAAGAAGAAGGATTAATTTTCAGCTTTTAGTAATAAATAAAAACCTCTCCGAATATTTTTTATCGGAGGGGTTTTTATTATGCCTAAAATTTCAGCTACAAGTTCTAAAGGATTGTTCTTAACTTATTTTATTAAAATTGTAATATCAAGCATAGCATCAGTTATGCTTTTTAATTCTATATCTTCAGCGATTATTCTGAAATTAGACCTTGATTTGTCGGTGGCAGGCTATGTATCTATTGCAGTTTGCCTTTTATCTTCAATAATAATTTCTATTATAAGCATAAGTGGATTTAAAAATAACTTCCTATTACTTTCTGTAATATCTGTTGTTCCGTTTGCCTTATTTGTTTTTATAAATTTTTTAGTTAATAAAAGTAATTCAATTTATTTTATAATTAAGCTTGCATTGATTTTTGCCGTAGCAATTATTGTTGCACTTATAAAATCATCCAGAAAAAGGTGAATAAATGGATATAATAAAGGATAAGCAGAAAAGCATCGAAAATATGCTTGTAACAACAAATAAGGAAGAAAAAAATAGTTTTGATTTTAGTGAAAATAAGTTTATATTCTATTGCGGATTGTTTTATGCTGTTGGACTTTTTATAGGCGCATATTTTTATAAAATTGCGCAGAGTGATAAGCTCAATGAGCTCGTCATAATAAAAGACAATACCTTTTCAAATCTGATGTTTTCGAATTTTTGTGCTTATTTTTCATTATTTCTTATAACAGCATTTCTCGGTTTTTGTTTAATAAGTGCACCGTTAATCAACATTGTACCTATTTTTATAGGTATTGCAACAGGCAGCAGACTTTCTTATTATTTTGTGAACTATGATGCTAAAGGTGTAGGATATTCACTTATTATGATTGTTCCTTATATTGCTTTGCTCATAACAACAATTGCTTATACAATGAAGGTAAGCGTCGAATTATCAACTAAAATAAGAAGTCTTGTTAAAGGCGACAGCAAAGAACCGTTTGAAATAAATCCTTATTTAAAAAAATATCTTATTCTTGCTATTGCTATTGCAGCAGTGTCAGTTATAGACAGCGGATTAACTAAGCTTCTATTTTCAGTTGTTACCATTTAGCTTTTTCTTTTGACAACGGGTTCGATTCTATTGCCTTTCTTGTGGCATCATCAGCTATATGTGTATATATTTCAGTAGTGCCGAGATTCTCATGACCGAGTATCTCCTTGAGCAGAAGCAAATCAACATTACCATGCTGGTACATAAGTGTTGCTGCTGTGTGTCTGAGTTTATGTACGGACAATCCACGATCTCCAATTCCTGCCTTATCCAGGTATGAATAAATAATATGCTGAACTGTTTTTGGACTTATTCGCTGATTTCTTGAGCTTAGAAACAGAGCTCTGTCCTTAACACCATCATTTGGCCGCACTTTCATATAGTTAACAATAGCGTTTATACACGCTTGATTCAAATAAACAACACGCTCTTTATTGCCCTTGCCGATAATGGTTAAAGACCCATCTGCCTTTATATCATTGTAATCAATGGAAACAAGCTCGCTGAGGCGCATGCCGCAGTTTAGAAACAGTGTTATGATTGCATAATCTCTTTCTTTATATTTCCCATCAATAACAGATAGTAATTTTTCAGCCTCTTCCAAAGTAAGGTATTTTGGAAGAGCTTTTTTTGTTTTGGGTGCATCAAGTGATTTCATCGGATTATTTTCAAGCAGTCCGAGATTATCCGTCAAATAACCAAAAAATCGCCTTATTGCAACAACTCGGCGTGCTCTTGTTGCTTCACTGTTGCCACGCTCATTTTTGCAGTATACAATAAATTGATAAGCATCTGACAGGTTTACTCCCTGTATAAAATTTAAATCAATAGGGGATAAATCGATTTCTTCGTCGGATATATCCTGAGCACATAATCCCTTGGATTTTGCTAAAAATCTGAAAAATGTTCTTAAGTCTGATGCGTATTCAATCACAGATAATTCACTGTGATTTTTTATCGCCTCAATATAAATCAGATACTGCTGAACAAGCTTTGGCAATTGTCCGAATTCTTCTTTTCGCATTATCGTTTTCCTTTCAATAATAATTACACGTATTATCAATAAAAAATATTTTTTAAATCAATCAATTCAATAGTATTATTCAGAACAATGCAGCCATCATTCTAAATAATACTATTGTCTGAGAATGTACCATAAACAGCATATTTTATCAAATTAACTCCCCTCAATTATACAAAATATTAATTTTGTATAATTGTAAATCAAAAATCACGCTATGTCAAGGGTTTTAGGGGCAAAAATTAATTATACATAATTTTTTGTACCCTATTTGCTTATATATAAAAAAGCTGTAAGATTTATATAATCCACAGCTTTTTTGATTATTCTTCAACTAATGCAGTGAAGGCATCACGGATTGTTCTGACAGGAACAATATCCATATTTACCTTAACATCCTTTGACAATGATTTATAATTATGAAATGGTATTATACAGCGTTTAAATCCCAAACGCATTGCTTCGGTTACACGTTGCTCGCAATTATTTATTGCTCTGATTTCCCCGGCAAGTCCAACCTCACCAAATGCAAGAACATCTTCCCCTACTGCTTTGTCCTTTAGTGATGAAACGAGTGCAAGTGCTACCGTTAGGTCAGCCGCAGGCTCATCAAGCTTTAGACCGCCAACAACATTTATATACGCATCCATATTATTGAAAAAATAACCTGCTCTTTTTTCGAGTACCGCAAGAAGCATACTCATTCGGTTATAGTCAAAGCCTGTACTCATTCGTCTTGGAGTTCCAAAGCCTGTAGCACAGACAAGTCCCTGCACCTCTGCAAGAATAGGTCTTGAGCCTTCCATTACACAAGCAACACAGGTACCTGATGTATTTTTCGGTCTGCCCGAAATCATCATAAGTGACGGATTTAATACTTCTTTAAGTCCGTTGCCCGTCATCTCAAAAACACCGATTTCATTTGTTGAGCCGAATCTGTTTTTTGCTCCTCTCAATATTCTGTAAGAGTAATTTTTTTCTCCCTCAAAATATAAAACGGTATCAACGATATGCTCAAGCACCTTTGGACCTGCAATAGCACCGTCTTTATTAACATGACCTACAACAAATATCGGAATTCCCATTCCCTTTGCAGCATGCATAAATATGTTTGTGCACTCTCTGACCTGTGTTACAGAACCTGCCGATGAAGTAATTTCATCGTAAACCATAGTCTGGATTGAATCGACAATGACAATATCGGGTTTTTCTGATTTAATTGCATCTACAATTATGCCAACATCTGTTTGCGGTAAAACAAAAAGCCTGTCCGTTGTAACGCCAAGCCTGTTAGCTCTCATTTTTATCTGACTGGCAGACTCCTCGCCGCTTACATATAATATTTTTTTGCTTTTGCCGAGATATTCACACATCTGCAGCAGTATTGTTGATTTGCCTATACCGGGATCACCGCTGATTAGTACGAGGCTTCCCAAAACAATTCCGCCGCCGAGTACCCTGTCAAATTCTTTAATACCGGTTGACATTCTTTTTTCTACGTCCTCAGTAATCTCTCCAAGTGCCATAACCTGATTAACTGAGCTGTGGCTTGCTGCGTGTCTGCTTGTTGCCGAGGATGCGGGCAATTCCTCATTCATTGTATTCCATTCACCGCAGCCGGGACATTTTCCGTACCATTTTGGTGATTCGTACCCGCACTCACTGCAAACATAAACTGATTTTAATTTGGCCATTTATAACTCCTTAGACAAATAATCACTATAACCAAGCATTATGGAATATGCCATTTTGCTTTGATAATTATCATCCTGTAATTTTTTGTTTTCTTCATTGTTACTCATAAATCCGCATTCCACCATTACAGACGGAACCTTTGCTTTATAGAGCAAATAATAACTGCTGTCAGATTTTTTGTTTTCTCTTCTGTTGTTTTTCTGCAGATTATCTTTCGATATAGTTAAAATGCTGTCAGCAAGAATTTTGCTGTGATTATCGTTTGGAGAATACCATATTTGTATTCCCCACTCTTTTTCAACCTCAAAGTGATTTTGATGAATTGAAATCAGGGTTGCTTTATTTACACTGTTAATATAATCCATACGATTATAGAGATCAGACCTTGTTTTATCATCATCTTCAGCGTAAACCTGATAATCCCCTTCCCTGATCAGTTTGGCAGAAAGACCGCTAACCCCTGCAAAATCATATAATTTTTTTGCAATTGCAAGGTTAATTTCTTTTTCATTTGTGCCGTCTACGCCGATTGTTCCGGCATCAATACCGCCATGACCTGCATCAATAACAAGACAGGATTTTTTATAGGCTATTGATGTGTTTGCAAGCTCTGTTTTTTTATGTAAATTATTTATTCCTAATGAAATTGCCAAAGTAAGTGAAAAGGCAATAATAACAGCAAGCAGTTTTTTCATAAAATTCACCAATAACTACTATGTGTAATTATAACTTATTATGATTAAAGTATCAAGGTAATATTGCATTTTCTGCTGCTAAGGGATATAATTGATGCAAAGACAGTAAAAAGGACTGAAATATATGAAAATTGTTAATTTGGACGGATTTACTACAAATCCGGGTGATTTAAGCTGGGAAGGCATAGAGAAGCTTGGTGATTATATCGTATATGAGAGAACAGCACCTGATGAAATTATAAACAGAGCAAAGGGTGCAGATATTCTTATTGTTAACAAAACAATTATGAATCGTGATATTCTTGATGCTCTTTCACCTGAGCTGAAATATATAGGTCTGCAGTCAACGGGATATAATGTTGTTGACTGTGAATATGCAAGAACGCTTGGTATAACTGTATGTAATATACCTGCATATTCAACGAATGCTGTTGCACAGCTTGTATTTGCATTTATTCTGCAGATTACAAATGAGGTTACTCTTCATTCCGGTGCTGTCAAAAGCGGCGAATGGTGCAGATGCCCTGATTTTTGTTTTTGGAAAAAGCCTTTGACAGAGCTTGACGGAAAAATAATCGGTATTGTCGGCTTTGGCTCAATCGGTCGGCGTGTTGCATCAATAGCGGAAGCTTTTGGAATGAAAGTTTTAGCCTATAATCCAAGACCAAAGGATAAGGGCGAATTGAATGTAAGCTTTGTAACCATTGATGAGCTGCTTCGCCAAAGTGATATTGTGACCTGTCACTGTCCGCTGACGCCTGAAACTGATGGATTGATTAACAAAGATAATATTTCAAAAATGAAAAAAACTGCAATTCTCATTAATACATCAAGAGGTCCTGTTGTTGATGAACAGGCACTTGCCGATGCACTTAACAATGATGAATTACAGGCTGCAGGACTTGACGTATTAAAGATTGAACCTGCAAGCAAGGATAACCCTTTGCTTACTGCTAAAAACTGTTATATAACCCCTCACATTGCCTGGGCTGCCAAAGAAACTCGAGCAAGGCTTTTAAAAATACTTGAGGATAATATTGTTGCCTATTTGAATGGAGCACCTCAGAATGTTGTTAACTGATTTGCAATTAAGGAACAGCTATTAATGGCTGTTCCTTAATTTGTTTACTGCAGGATTTTCTATTATACTGCCGTCTTCTGCAAAGCGTGAACCGTGGCACGGACAATCCCAACTGTGCTCCTCCTTATTCCATTTGAGTGCACAGCCCATATGTGTGCATCTGTGACCGGATACGGTGCATAGATTTTTAACAGCTTCAAGTGAATTGATTAAAAGCTGGGGTCTAAGCATAGTTCTTGAGGGTGAAAAAACTTCCGAAAATTCATTCTCTTTGTTGAGCAATAAATCAGTTAACAGTTTTGCTGCAACCATTGATGAGGTCATTCCCCATTTGTTAAAGCCTGTTGCTACATATAGATTATGAGTCAGTTTTGAATATTTGCCGATATAAGGTATTCCGTCAAGTGTCATACAGTCCTGTGTTGCCCACTGAAATTCAGCCTTAGACTGAGGATAGTGAATTGATGCAAATTTTTTCAGATTATCAAAGCAGCAGTTGCCGTCCGTTCTTCTGCCGTATCCGCCTATAAGCAGATAGTCACCATAATTTCTGAATGACATACCGCCGTTTGCCTCATCAACATACATTCCGTTGACATCCTCACCATTATCCAGTCCGATAACAAAAGAGCGTGATTGATACATTTTAAAAAAGTATGTGCCGTGAGTATTGATAAACGGAAAATGCGTTGCAACAACTATATTATCAGCTGTAATTCTGCCACCGTTTGTTAATGCAACATTATTTTCGATTGCATAAACTTTAGTGTTTTCATAGATATTCAATTCTCTTGAAAGCTGTGATAAAAGCTTGAGCGGATTAAACTGTGCCTGTTTTTCAAACCTGATTGCACCAACAGTTTTAATCGGAAGCGGAATGCTGTTGACATAGTCGGCGATAAATCCGATACGCTCTAAAGTATGAATTTCATTCTCAAGCTTATCGCAGTCATCAATGGAATAAACATAGTTGTTTTTATCCTCGAAATCACATTTGAATTTATCGGCAAGCTCTCTGTAGCGGTTTACCGCACTTTGATTGGCATTGAGATACTGCCTTGCAAAATCGAGATTAAATTCCTTTTCAATTTTATGATAAATAAGTCCGTGCTGCGCTGTAATTTTTGCAGTAGTACAGGAGGTTACAGCATTGCAGACTCTCCCCTGCTCTACCAAAATGTAATTAACATTCTGTTTCTTCAGCTCATATGCTAAAAGAAGTCCGGTAATTCCTCCGCCGATAATGAGGACATCTGTTTTTTTATCGTCAAGCACTGATGGGAATTTTTTAAATTCTGTGCCGCTTTGCCAGATTGATTTCATAATATCACCAATTATATTCTTATCATATTGGTAATTCTTATTCTGATAAAATAATTTAAATTAATTTTGTTATATATCTTGACAATATTTAAAAAATCTATTATTATATTTAAGAAATGCTGGTGTGGCGAAATCGGCAGACGCAAGGGACTTAAAATCCCTCGGTAGAAATACCGTACCGGTTCAAGTCCGGTCACCAGCACCAAAAACAACAAACATACTTTTGTATGTTTGTTGTTTTTTTGTTGAACAGATTATTTATAGCAATAAGACGGTTAATCAATAAGCTTAATATTTTACTCGGCTGTTAATTATTAAATTTTATAATTGACTTTTACATAAAGATTAGTTATAATATCAATGTTGTTTGCCGGCGTGATGGAATTGGCAGACGTGCTGGACTCAAAATCCAGTCCTGGCAACAGGGTGCGGGTTCGACCCCCGCCGCCGGCACCATAAAGGACAGACTTAATTAAGTCTGTCCTTTAATTTTTCATAAATTTCTATTATTTTGAATTTAGGTGTATAGCCGGATGTAACGAGCTCCATTTCATCATCTGTCAGATATTCATTCATAGTTTCACTGCAGGCATTAAGACAGACTGACGGAAAAACAATACACCACCAATTATGTCCCTTGCCCTCGTCGATTGTTATCTTTATAGAATGATAGACGCCTGCCGGGAGTGTGAAGTCATCATAAACTCTTGTTTTAAAGAATTCTTTTTCAATGGTTACGAAGGCTGTTTTGCCATAACTCTTTAAATAATTGTTACAGATGTTTTCTATCTGTTCCTTGTTGTTTTCTGCTATCGCAATATTTTCCTCAATAGTTTTGCCGCTGAATAATTCCTTGGTATTATCTAAAAAATAGTTTTTCAGACCGAGCTTTATGTTTTGATCTTCTGTTGAATCGGAGTTTGCGAGAATATGAAGTCTTAGCACTTTATCTGATATGCTTTCTGCTGATATGATATCCGATGTTAAGCAAGAGGTTACAATAACCAAAAGTAAAAATACAGGAACAAACACCTTGAAAGTTTTCATAATAAAACCTGCCTTTCAAATGAATGATTGGCAGGTTTTTCCGTTAATATTCAAAAAATTTATATTTTTGCAAATTTTTCACCGACTATATCAAGTACATATTTGCCGTTGCTTTGTTCAGTTAATGTCTTGCCGAGATTGTCAACAAGACTTTCTTTAAGTGAAAATTTGATGTTGACTTTATCTGTAAATTCTCTGTTTTCAATATTTGCGCCAAAATCATTTAGTATAATGTTCATTCTTTCATAAAAGCTGTAATCAACAGAAACATCAATAATTTTGCAGGGTGCCATTGTTATAATATGCCCTGCATTAACAGCGATTTTTGAACCACGTGAGTATGCTCTGATCAGTCCGCCTGCCCCAAGAAGTGTTCCGCCGAAATATCTGGTCACAACAACGCAGACATCAACAAGTCCTTCTTTGAGCAGAACGTCAAGAACCGGTACTCCGGCAGTTCCGCTGGGCTCACCATCGTCACTTGAACGCTGAATATTATTTTCTTTAAGAACATAGGCAGACACGTTGTGAGCAGCGTCCCAATGCTTTGACTTGATTGAATTAATAAATTCGGCAGCCTCAGCCTGTGTTTTGACGGGCTTGACATAACCGATAAAGCGTGACTTTTTTTCAATAAATTCGTCACTGCTTTCCAGTTCAACAGTTTTGTATTCCTTCATACGATCACCATAAAAAAACAAGGCAACGGTAATTACCATTGCCATTGATTTTCAGATTAGCCCTTACGTGCATATCTCTTGTTGAATCTATCAACTCGTCCACCTGTATCAACAAGCTTTTGCTTACCAGTGAAGAATGGATGACATTTTGAGCAGATATCAACCTTTAATTCGCTCTTTGTACTTTTTGTTTCAAAAGTATTACCACAAGCACACTTAACAGTGCAAGTATCGTAGTTTGGATGAATTCCGTCTTTCATTTACTTTCACCTCTTTACAAGTAATGTCATTATGCTTTGATATATTACCACAAGCCGCCGCAAAATGCAAGTATTTTTTTAAATTATTTATAATAACAGCATTTTCCTAACTTAAATGAATAAAGCAGAGCGGTTTTAACCGGCTTATTGAGGGTTTTGCCTATAGCTGATTTATAGAACATAATCTGTTTTTTATATCTGCCAAGCAGTTCCTCCTCGTTGGATACATTGTCTGTTTTATAGTCAATCAGAACAAGTTCGTTATTTTTTTCTATTACACAGTCAGCAATACCCTGAATCAGTACACTTTCTTCAGCATCCATGCCATAAATTTCTTTTACGGGAACAAAGGATGTTACCTTGATTTCTCTGTATACTTTGTCGGCATCAAAAATCTGTGAAGCAAGGTCACTGTTAAAAAATCTGATTAACATATTTCTGTCAAGACTTTCAGCCTGCTCATTATTAATATGACCAAGATTTTTTATTCTGGCAATTTCTTTTTCTAAATCAGCAAGTGAATTTTCATAGCTGCAAAACTGCATAAATGTATGCATTGCTGTGCCGCGCTGTGCCGGTGTTAAACCGCCCTTGTTAAGGAATGATGGTTTTGAAGAAGTAAGATATTCAAAACCTCTTTCCATATCATCAAGGGAGGATGCGGTCAGCTTCGAGCTTAATGCAGACAAGTTGCATCTGTTATATTTAAATGAAAGCTTTTCTTCAATTTGTCTGACAATATTATGATCGGGTTCAGTAAATGATAAAGTGAAATCACTTTCTTCAGCACTGATTTCGTCGGTTATTTCAACATCAAAACGAAAATCACTATGAATTGTCTTGATATCAAATGGAGAAAGTTCTCTCAGTGTCTTACAGTCGCCATGCATAAGAGCACACATCAACAGAAAATCGCCGTCACTGTTTATTTTCTTGCAGGAATAAGGGCTTATTGCGTTGCTGCCGATATTTGATGCCAGCTTTTTAATTTTACTTTCGAGATTATCTACTGTTACAAATGAAATGAATTGTTCTTTTGCTCTTGTCATTGCAACATAAAGCACTCTGAGATTTTCACTCATAAGCTCTGCATCATTTTTATTTTTTATTACAGTATACTGTAATGAATTATACTGATACATTTCCTCTTCATTATGGCATTTTAAGCCGACACCAAGGCTTGTATTAAGCAACAGCTTATCATTCAGATCCTGCTTGTTATATTGCTTTGTTGTACCGGCAAAAATACATACGGGGAATTCGAGTCCCTTTGAGTGATGAACAGACATTATAGTTACTGAATTTCCGGCAGCAGCACTGAGTGCGGCTGAATCAATTCCTTTGTCAGAGGAAGCAATTTTATCAATATATCTGATAAAAGCTGTTAATCCTACATTAACACCGCTGTCAAATTTTTCCGCAAAAGCAATAAGCTTCAAAACATTCTGATATCTGAGCTCACCATTGCCCATAGCGTTAAAGTATCCGATAAGTCCCTTATCATCAATGAGATATCTGATAAAGCCTGCCACGGACATTGAAACGCTGATTTTTTTCAGCTCCTTAAGATTGCTTATAAAATTTTTAGCCTTTGAATTGTCTGAAGAATATATACAACTGTACAGAGTGCCGAAACGATTATCAATTCTAAGCTGAGCCATTTCATCTTCCGTAAAGCCGTAAATCGGTGACAGCATTACAGTGAGCAGAGGTATATCCAGCATAGGATTATCAATTACTCTTATCAATGACAGCAAAATTCTTATTTCATTGTTTTCAAACAGATTGGTTGAATTATCACAAATAACAGGAATACCGAAGTCTGACAGCACCTGCGAATATGTATCAATATGACCTTTAACCTTTCGCATCAGAATTGCAAAATCACCATAGTTGATAGGTCTGTAATTGCAGCCGTCTTTAACAAGCTCGCCGCTGTTTACTTTTTTGATAATCGTTTTTGCAATATAGGCAGCCTCCAGCCTGTCATATTCCTCGCCCTTAACGCCTGTAAGTATTTTGAGCTGAGCTGACGGTACAATGCTTTCTTTATAGTCAGCACCATAATTTAAAAATTCATCGGTGTTATAATCAAGCTCACCGAGTTTCTCGGTCATAAGATTTGAGAAAACAAAATTTACATAGCTGCAGATTTCAGATCTGCTTCTGAAATTCTTATCAAGAATGATTTTTGCATTTACGCTGCTGTCTTCTGCATTATAGTAATCGTAGCTTTTCTTTTTTGCATTGAATATATGCGGCATAGCAAGTCGGAAGCGGTAAATACTTTGTTTGATATCCCCTACCGTAAAAAGATTTTTACCGTTTGATAAATAGGTAAAAAGCAAATCCTGTGCCTCATTAGTATCCTGATACTCGTCAACAAGGATTTCATAATAGTTTTCAGACAGCTCATGTGCAAGAGCGGTACGGATGATATTACCGTCATCGTCAAGTTTAAATAAAAGAGAAATTGCAAAATGTTCTATATCTGAGAATGAATATGAGTTGAGTTCTTTTTTCTCCTGCATCAGTCTTTCATCAACCGCTTTAAGCAACTCTGTAAGGCTCTGAATACGCTTGTAAAGGACTTTTGCATCATTTCTGTAATCGTCTTCATCAGAAATCAAAAAGCTTTCAATATCCTTTGTAAGGATTGATTTGTACACTTCTCTGTTTGCCTTTATTTTTTCACTTACTGCTTTATCAACCTTTGAGGATGACGGCATTCTTTTGAAAGAGGGCTTTCTTTCATTGATTAAGTCAGTCCATGAATAAGATAAAGCTTGTATTCTTTCAATTTCCTTGATATCGTCATTTATTACATCGCTGAATTTTAAATTAATCTTTTCATCCTCAAAGTCAATAAGTGACATATTTTCTTTTGCAAGCTCAAGAGCATATGCTGAAAGATAATCAATTTCATTTTTTACATATTCAAACCACACACTTTCAGCAAGCGATATATCGGGATTATAAAGTTCTGCGGATTTTTCAAGCCATTTATACGGAAATGGCTGTGCATATATAAATCTGAGCAGTCTTTTAACTGCATTTATCACAGGCTTTTCATTCCCCGGTGAAGTGAACATTTCAAACAATGATATGAAATCTGCATTGTTTTCTTCAAAGTATTTGTCCAGCGTTTCACTTATTACATTATCCTCAAGAAGCTGCAGTTCGCTTTCGTCAAAGGTTGAAAAATCCTGATTTATTGAAAGCTCATAAAAATGCTCCTTAACAAGGCTTGCGCAGAATGCATCAATCGTTGATATTTTTGCATTCGGCAGCAGAGAAAGCTGTCGTTTATAAAAACTGTCATTTGGATTACTCTTTATCAGTCCGTTAAGTGACTTTGAAATTCTGTAACGCATTTCTGCGGCTGCAGCATTGGTAAATGTAACAATAAGCAGACGGTCAATGTCAACAGGATTTGTTTTGTCTGTAATAAGCTTTATTACCCTTTCAACAAGAACTGCTGTTTTGCCTGAACCGGCAGCGGCACTGACAAGAATATTTTTATTTCTGGCGTTTATTGCATTACTCTGCCCTGTTGTCCACTGTGGCATTTTCACTATACTCCTTAGCTAAAATTTCAAGCACTTCCTTGTCACTTATATCGTCAAGTGTTCGGTTTTCAATAGTTCTTTTATTTGCACAAACATCCTTGTAATCACAGTACTCACAGGTATTCTTATGCATTTTGTCCTTTACAGGATTTTGATTTATGTTGCCGAGATGAAGCTCCATCCCCATTTGTGCAACATGCTCATTTATCTTTTTATGTATATATCCAAGCTGTTCGAGACGTGCAAGCTTACCTGTAAGCTCGCCGTCTTTTTTTGCTTTAACCGGTATATACCTGCCCATAAGTTCGTGGTCCATTGCTTTTGCAATTTCTCCGTCTGCGGTATCAAGAACAATCCCCTTCATTTTGAAGGATGCATTTTCTTCACTTTTTATAGTATTCGCTGCTGTTGTCCGGGAATTAAAATTAAAAATATTTCTTGCTGCGTGCATATAAAGCACGCCTGCAGGAATTCCTGTAAGCTCAGCGTTCTTATCATTACAAAGTGAAAAAAGATAAATAAACATCTGCAGATTTAAGCCGTGCAGAATATCTGAATAGTTAAAGGACTTATTTCCCGATTTATAGTCGACTACTCTAACATATCGTTCGCCATTATGCACGTATGTATCAACTCTGTCAATTGAGCCTCTTATCTGTATAGTACCGCCGTCCTCAAGAATAATCTGTTCAGGCTTAACCTGACCGTCTTTGTCAATATCAAGCTCAAAGGCATTTGCTTCAAAATCGCTGTGCGCAAACTCTTCAGCAAGATGATAAACTACACTGTATATCAATTTTGAAAGACGTCTGTAATTATACTTAAATCTTATTGATAAATCGGCAGCATTTCCCATCTCCTGTTCAAAATACATGGTGATAAATTTGTCAACAAGTGCTTTTATTTCAACATTTGTCAGTGATGAAAGCTTTTTACTGCCTACTGTCGAAAGAATCATTTCAAGCACATAATGAATGAGTGTACCTCTTTGCATCGGGTCGATTTCCGCTCTTATTCGCGGTCTTGCATTAAGGCCGAATTTGCAGAAATATCGGAATGAGCAATTATAAAAATCCTCAACCCTTGATGCTGAAACGTACATATTATAACCGAATAAGGAAGTAGCTGTTTGCTTATTTTCAATTTTTGATTTTTTATTTTCTGCCAGTGCTTTAATTGAATTAAATCTGCTGTCATTTTTAAAGTATTCCTTTAATGAGGAATAAAATTCTGTATTTGTCAAATACCTTTCACACATCAAATCAAAGGAATTAGAATATGTTTCTATCAAATCAATATCATCAATTGCTTCGTATTTTTTTTCAGTAATGTCAAATATGCTTTCGACTGAAGTTATTATTTCAGAAGGTGCAGCGTTTTTTCCGGTATTTCCAAGATAAGAAATATACAGCTTTTCACTGGGTGCGGTAAAAGCCATATAAGCAAAATACTTTTCCTGCTGATTGAGTACTTCACCATATGAATACAGTTTAAAATCATTATCAAGAAGTATTCTCCTGTCACCCTCGCTCAGCAGTCCTCCGCTTGTTACTGTTTGCGGAAACTCACCTTCATTGGCTCCTAAGATAAAAACAGCTTTAGGGTTATCGGTTCTTATTCTGTCTGCCTGACCGATTTGTATATTGTCAATACCAACAGGCAATGTGCCTAAATCCTCGGTTGTAATTATTAGAGAGAAAATTTTTGCATATTCCTTTAATTTGATTGTTTTTTTGTCTGCAGTCTGAGGTAAATCATTAAGAATATTCATTACAAGGTCCCATACTCTGCCCTGCTCCTCGGCGAGTGCGGTGTGATTAAGCCTTGCTAAATCGAGTGCGGTTTCTTTTATTCTTTCATCAACACCAAAATCAATTAAACAATAATAAAGCGATTCAGATATTTTGAGTGCATCTGCACCCTTTACTGCATTTTTAAATTTAATTATAGGTGTTATTATTTTTTCTCTTGTTATATTAATTTTTTCAAGACGTGCTTTATCGGATGAGCTTATTTCATTCACAAAGCCTTTTGTTGAATTTTCAAAAGGTCTTGTCCATTTTAATCCGCTTATATTCCAAAGGTAAATATAGTTTTCAAGCTCATTAATGTCCTCATCACTTACATCAGTAAGTCCTGTTTTTGCAAGACTGAGTATGTCATCACTTCTCAATGAGTAATTGACACATCTTAAAAGATATTCAATAAAAACAACCAGCGGCTGATTTTTGATCGGTTGGCGTTCATCATTGAAAAATGGTATTTCATATTTTTTTAAGGTTACAGAAAGCTCTTCTCTGTACTTATTCAAATCACGTGTAATAACTGCAATATCACTTGCTTTGCAGCCTTTCCTGAGGAGTGAACGTATCTGCCTTGCGGCTTCACAGCATTCGTCAGTAATGCTTTTTGCAGAATAAACAGAAATATTGTCAGACTGAATGAATTCGTTTTTGCCATCTGTAAAAATGCATTTTTCCAATGTTTTAATATCGTGATTTTGCGCTCTTTTATTATCAGTAAGAAATTCTTCTTTAATTTCAATATTCGCTTTTAGCGCAATCTTTTTAAGTATTTTAGCTGAATTATTTACATAGCCAAACAGATTGAATGCATCATCATTGTCCGGGCAATCGGTACAAAGTGTGATTGTTACACATTTTGCCTCTTTGATAACAAGCTCCAAGATTTTATATTCCTGTGCAACAAAGCCGTTGAAGCCATCAATAAATACATATTTATTTTTAAAATAATCAAGTCCGTTTAGCTGATTATAAAGACGTGTAAGCTCATTGGCAGGGTCAAGGTACTTGTCAAACAGAAGCATTTCATAGCTGCTCATAATTAAAGAAATATCTGATAATTTTCTCTTCAATGCATCACTTTCGATATTCTGTGAAAGCTCAATTATTTCACTGCAGCTCAGATTACAGGATTTCATTTCATCATAAATTTTAATCATTGAATTTACAAATGAAAGTGAATCAAGATGCTTGTTGAAAAGCTGTAAATTCTCTTTTACAAGATCAATTGCACGCATCATCATAACGGCTTTGCCACCCTTAGAGAGCGTGGGTAAGCTGTCACTGCCGTATTTTCGCCTTACATCATCTGTAATTCTGCTGAAGGATGAATTATCAACCTTAGTTATGCCGTGTTCGCCAAGCTCAGTCAGAAGCTTTTTCTCGCATACAAGTGAATATTGCTCAGGTGTAATGAGCAGTATATCTTTCCGACCGCTTTCAACAAACTCTTTTATTTGGTTGAAAACATATTCACTTTTACCATAGCCTGATCTGGCAAAAACTAATTTTAACAAAAAATCACCATTATCTTTCGTAATCCTCGGGTTTAATAATACCGTCAGCAATTAATATCTCATAGCAATCCATAAAAAATTCATACATAGGTCTTGCAATATCAAACGCAAGCTTAAGCTCATCAATGAGTGCACTTGTTCCTATTCGAGATAAGTCAAAGCTGTTATATGAAAATGACATATTTTTGGCTTTTAAATATGGTTTTAATTCTTCGGGAGCATCCGGGTACATATCCTTTTTATATTCATCCCTGCACGCATATGTCAAGCCTGCATCCTCACAGGCTTTAACTGCGTCAAGCCATCTGTCAGGGTGCTTCAAAATCTGCTGATGTACAACCTTAAAATATGTCGGACGCCACAGCCAGAAAACAACACCATAGCCAAAGCTGTCGGGGAAAAATTCAAAATAGTAGAAAGGAGCCTCAGGATATTCCTTTTTATAGCGTCTGAAGAACATCCAAATGTTTTCACGATACTTTGTTTTATTTCTGTTGCCCCTTGTGTCACGATAAATTCTTGCAACTGACCTTACAGGGTCAGTCATCATTTTCTCATCAATATCATACATTAAATCGCTGAGGTCAAGCATAATCTGCCTCATAGGAACAGTTATTCCCTGCTTAAGCTCCTCTTTGTGTTCCTCATAAAAAGAGCGTGAATCATTAAATCTGTTAAGGCACAGAAGCTCAATTGCCTCCGGCTTTATTCCTTTGAAGTTATATTCTTTCATTTCAGTAAACCTTTATCCTCCATTTGCTGGGCAGCAAGCTTTGCACAAATCTTTGCACTGTGGAAATTAAGTCCGCCCTGAATCCAAGCATAATACGGCTCTCTGATCGGTGCATCTGCAGAAAGCTCAATTGAAGAGCCTAACGTGAATGCACCTGCAGCCATTACAACCTTACTGTCATAGCCGGGCATATCCCAAGGCTCAGGCAGAACAAAGCTGTCAATCGGACTTCCGCTCTGTATTCCCTGACAGAAGGCAACAAGACTTTCAGCGTTTTCAAGACCGAGACACTGAACAATATCGTGTCTTATTTCATTATATTTTGGTGTGACCTTGTAGCCGAAGCTTTCAAAAAGTGCAGATATAAACACTGCACTTTTTAATGCCTCACCCACTGTGTGAGGTGCAAAGAAAAGCCCCATATAAAGCTCTCTGTTCATACCAAGGGTTGCGCCTACTTCTTTGCCCAAACCGGGTGTTGTGAGTCTGTAGGCACATTTTTCAACGAGATTGTGTCTTCCTGCAATATAACCGCCTGTTGTTGCAATACCGCCGCCTGCATTTTTTATGAGTGAGCCTGCTATCAAATCAGCACCAACCTGTACAGGCTCTTTTTTCTCAACAAATTCACCATAACAGTTATCAACCATAACAATTACATTGGGATTTTTCTTTTTTACAATACTGCAGACTCTGCCGATTTCATCAACTGACAGGCTTGCCCTCAGCTCGTAGCCTCTGCTCCGCTGAATGTAAACCATTGTTGTAGTGTCATCAACGGCCTTCTCAATTGCATCAAAATCAAGCTTTTCTTCTTTTAACGGCACTTCGTTATATTCAACACCAAAATCCTTTAATGAGCCCATTCCTTCGCCTGATATGCCAATTACACCGTGAATGGTATCATATGGTGTGCCTGTAACACAAAGCATTTTATCACCCGGTCTGAGAACACCAAAAAGAGCCGTTGCCAGAGTGTGCGTGCCGCAGGTGAAGTTGTGTCTTACAAGAGCATCCTCTGCACCGAAAACCTCAGCCCATACCTTGTCAAGTGTTTCTCGTCCCCTATCACCGTAGCCGTAGCCTGTACTGCTTATAAAATGACTTTCACTGATGCCGTTGTCGATAAATGCCTTCTGCACTTTGAGCTGATTATATTCTGTTACGTCTTCTATGTAATCAAACTGTTCCTTACAAAGCAGCATTGCTTTATCTGCAGTATTTTCAATTCTGTCACTTATTTTGAAAAAAGAATTCATTTGTATAATCTCCATTTTCCTGTATTAATAAAACCAAGACGGCTGTAAAAATGCTCGTTCTTATTTTTTTCACGCATAAGAAAAACCTTACCCGATATGTCACACATCATATGTGAAACAAGCAGTGACCCATATCCCATACGGCGGAATTCAGGTGCAGTATTAACTGATGTCAGAACTGCATTGTTGTTGTGTATTGAAGAAAATATGCCGCTTGACACGATTTCATTATTGATATTAACTGAATAAGCCTTTGCAGTGCCGTGACGTATTCTGTGGCTGATATCAACATACCAGGCCTCAAAATCAGCCCTATCATAATCCTGAAAATTAAATAAGTCCATCAGCTTAGGATATTCATCAATTTCAGTATAAGGCAAATTGTATTGCGTTTTTCTGTCAGACATCATTATTATGCCCTCATCATAGTCAGCAAAATAATCACTCAGGCCATCGCAAAGACAGGAGCTGTAACCGATAACATTGATAAATTCGGCAAGCTCCCCTTCATCAGCGTTATTCATAGATATGGTGAAATCACCATCAAGCTTTGAGATAATTGCAGTAATTTCACCGCAATTATTCAATTGTTTATAGAATACGGCAAAATCATAGCAGATGCCGTATGCACTCAGCAGTGCTTTAATTCTGACAGAATATAAATCTGTTTTTGTATATTTGTCAAACGCATTGGTATTTTCAATTTTTTTAATCATAAAGCTTTGGTAAAATCGCTTTCAAAAGTTTTCTTGTTTCAATAATGTCACTGTTCTTCACAACGCTTGAGCCTGAATGAATATATCTGCAAGGAAGTGAAACGGCCATAACTTTGGAGCCCTTGCCGCTTGTCTGTATTGCACCTGCATCATTACCGCCTGCAATAGCAGTTTTTGTCTGAATTTTAATATCATTATCAAAAGCGGTTGTCATAGCAAGCTTGTACAGCTCTTTATCATAAATTGTTCTTCCGTCCATAAATGAAACCACAGGACCCTCTCCGAGAACACATACTCTGTCACCGCCTGTTACACCGCATAAATCAGCAGCAGTCGTCGTTTCAAGCACAACCGATATATCAGGCTGAACTGCAAAAGAAGTGCACATAGCACCGCGAAGTCCAACCTCTTCCTGAACATTAAAGCAGAAATAGGTATCATATTCAACTTCATTTTTTATCAGCTCGATTAAAAGCATACAGCCGATTCTGTCATCAAGTGCTTTTGATTTGATAAACCCGTCACCGAATTCATAATAATCACTTTCAAAATAAGCATAGTCACCGAGATGCACATATTTCAGTGCATCGTCTTTATTTTTCGCACCAATGTCAATGAATAAGTCACTTGAAGCCGGTGCTTTTTCTGCTTCGTCGGAACACAGAAGATGAATAGGTTTAAGACCTATAACACCGAGAGTATCGTTAATTTTTATAACTCTGCCTGCAATTACCTTGCTGTCTATTCCGCCAACAGCACTGAATTTCAAATATCCGTCATCAGTTATATCCGTAATAATAAAACCAACCTCATCCATATGGGCGCAAAGCATAACTTTTTTGCATGGTGTTTTATTTCCTTTTTTAAAAGCGATAACCGAGCCGAGATTATCAACATTGTATTCACAGAAACCTTTGATTTCATTGATTATAAAATCTCTTACTGCATGTTCATCACCGGAGACAGAATTCATTAAACAAAGATTTTTAAGCATTAATTTCACCGACCCTTTCTGCAATGTAAGCTGAAATTAAATCAGCAACTGCTTTGACATCACCAAGGTCAACAACTTCAACAGTCTGATGCATATATTTTTCAGGAATAGAAATCAACGCTGATTTAACGCCATTGCCATTTATAGATATAACATCAGCATTAGTGCCTGTTCTGCCGGCCATAATTTCACACTGATAAGGTATCTTATTCTTTTCTGCTGTCGCAACAAGCTTTTTTGACATCGTCTTGTCCAGTACAGGAGAAAAGCCTATCATAGCACCCTTTGAAATCTCACCGCAGTCCGCTTTGTCACAGCCGGGCGTGCAGGCGAATGATACGTCGACAGAAATTGCTTCGTCAACATTTCTTCCGAATGGTCCGATTTTTGCGCCTCGTGTGCCTACCTCTTCCTGTGAAGAGAACATCACTGTGATTTTGCAAGGCATATTTTTTAGTCTGTCAAGTGCAAGGATTATTGCACAAATACCTGATCTGTCATCAAGACAGGATGCTGACAAATAATTATTATTAAGCGGTGTGAAGTTTCTTTTAAGGGTTATTCTGTCACCTGGTGAAACTAAATCTGTTAGCTGTTCTTTTGTAAAGCCTGTATCAATTGCAAGTGCTTTGAGTTTTGGTGCTTTCTTTTCATCATCAGATGTCTGTAAATGAGGAGGAAGCGTTGATATAATACCTTTAACCTCTCTTTTCCCCCATACAGAAACCTCATAAGCAGGAAGAAATCTTGTATCTGTTCTGCTGCACTGATCAAATTTTATAAAGCCGTCATCGGTTATATTTGTGACAACAAAGCCGATTTCATCAAGGTGAGCATCAAGCAGAAAATGATAGCCATCACCAAAGGTACAGAAAACATTGTTCATACTGTCAACAGTAACATCACCATATTGCTTTAATATTTCTTTCAGAAAATTAACAATATTTTCTTCAGCACCTGATACACCCACAGGTGCTGTTAATTTTTTCAATAATTTCAAAGTCTTTTCCATTATTCACCAAATCCGTTAACTAATTCCTTAAATTTTCTGCCCCTGTATTCAAAAGTTTTGAATTGATCAAAAGCAGGACAGGCAGGGCAAAGTGTTACAACATCACCGCTCTGTGCTTTTTCTTTTGCTATGTTAAGAGCATTTTCCAAATAATCTGTTTTAACTATTTTGATATCACTGTTTTTATAATTCTCATCACTAATTATGGTATCATATATTTTTTCGGCAGTTGCACCATTTAATACAAGGAGCTTCACATATTTAAGAATATAAGGAACCATTTCACTCATATCATTGCCCTTATCAGAGCCGCCCATAATAACAATTATTTTTTTGCCGAAAGCTTTAAGTCCGCTGATTACTCGGGATGGTGATGTGGCAATTGAGTCATTATAATATCTTATTCCGTTATATTCACGGACAAATTCAATCCTGTGCTCTACTCCGCCGAAGGTCTGAGCAATACTTTTAATATTTTCAACATCAACCATTCCCCATACTGCTGAGATAGCAGTGCAGTAATTTTCAATATTATGAGTACCCGGAATAATGATGTCGTTTTTATTCATAACATACGTTTCTTCATCATTTTCACGATAAACGATATCGCCATTATCCTTCATATATGCACCATTTTCAACAGGATGCTTTATTGAAAATTCAAAAAGCCTGCCTCTGACATCAAAACGCATATCATGGTATACCCTGCTGCCGATTGAATAGTCACAGTCAGCATTAAGAATAGTTCTGCAATCAGCGTTCTGATAAATTAGAATATTTCTTTTTGCATCAACATATTCATCAAGGCTGATATGGTGATCCTGATGCGTACATTCAATATTTGTAACAACTGCAACATCAGGTGAATGAACAAGATTACCCATTGTTAAAAGCTGAAATGATGAAAGCTCAACGACAGCAATATCATTTTCAGTAATTGTTTCAAGCTCAGGCATCAGAGCCTTTCCGATATTACCGCCAAGATAAACCTTTCTCCCCTGCTTTTCAAGCATTTTTGCAATTAAAGTTGTCGTTGTTGTTTTACCGTTAGAGCCGGTTACAGCAAAAATCTTGGCGGGACAGAGCTTAAAGAAAATCTCCATTTCAGTCGTAACCTTCTGTCCTCGTTCAATACATTCACCAATCCATGGATTCTGAAATGGAAGAATACCGTGAGATCTGAATACCAAATCCATATCAGGCAGAATATCAAGATAGCTGTCACCCAAAGAAAATTTAACACCGAGCTTTTCAAGCTTTTCGCAAATTTCAATTCCGATATATTCTTTGTTTCTTTGGTCGCAGGCATATACTTCGGCACCAAGCCTTGCCATAAATTCGGCACAAGGTACGTTCGCAACACCCATACCTACGAATGCAACCTTTTTACCTTTTAAATTATCAAAAAATTTTCTTGCTTTGTTATTCATACCTACTCCTTAATGTACAGAAAAATAATCACTTTTTATTTCCTTAAGCGTCAGATTTTTTATTCTGTCTTCCAAATCATACTGAAAAGGCAGCTTATCTCGGCATATGTACTGTTCTTTTATAGGAACTTCACAATTCATCACAAAATTTGCAATCATCTGCTGACATTTTGTTTCAACATTACCTAAGAAATATACCCTGCCCGTACTAAGCTCGCTGATTGCAATGGCAATTTTTAATTGTTCTTTTTTACCAAGAGGCGTAATCATTTTACTCAAAGCAACGGCATCATTCTCCGCCTTATCTGTAATAAAGCATAAGACACCATTTCCCTTGCGCTTAAGAGCGTTAACCGTAATGTCCGTGATAACTGTATCCAGATAAGCAAGAACGTCATTTCTGTCAAGCTCCTCAACAACGGCACAATAAAAGTATTCCTTCTTTTTCATAGCTTTAATAGAAAAATCAAAATCATTTATTTCAACATCTTTGTTCATTGAAAAACTGCAGTTCTTTAAATCATCATAAAGTGCCTTACTATAGTCAGCACTTTCTTTTTCAATTCGTGATGTCAGATAACAGCCGTTGTCATTAATTTCATTTTCAATTGAAGTCATTATGCTATCGCATTTCCCATATTTTGAATAATAAGAAAACAGGAATACAAGCACTGCAACAACAAGTGCATCACATATATACGTAAGCACTGTTGACAACAGCGGGTTATATTCGTTGATTGTTGGTTGTAAGCCAATGAAAATCAGAATAAATACTACACTGAATATTACAAGTGCTTTCATAATTTTAAATAGCTTTTTTTGCTTTTTTCTTATTTCGTTCATTTCACCATTCCCATAAATTCTTCTTCAGAAATCACTTCTATACCTAATTTATTTGCTTTGTCAAGCTTTGAGCCTGACTCTTCGCCTGCTAAAACATAAGTTGTTTTTTTAGAGACTGAGGAGCTTGTTTTACCGCCGAAGGATTCAATAATTTTAGATGCCTCTGCTCTTTTTAATGTCGGCAGTGTGCCTGTCAGAACAAAGGTCATCCCTTTAAAGCGTTCATCCTGAATAACTGTTTTTGACTTCATATTTACGCCTGCAGATTTCAGCTTGTTTATGAGCTCGACGCTTGATGCAAGGCTGAAATATTCAGCAACGCTTTGTGCCATTACAAGACCGTAACCGTCAATTTCAAGAATATCCTCGACATCAGCATTCATAATACTGTCAATATCTTTAAAATAATCTGCAAGCAGCTTTCCTGCCTTGGCGCCTATGTGCCGTATTCCGAAAGCAAAAATTAATTTGCCTAAATCATTGCTCTTGGATTTTTCAACTGACTCTTTTATATTATTTGCACTTGTTTCTTTGAATCCTTCGAGTGCAGCTATTTTTTCATAATCAAGATTATAAATATCATATGTTTTAGAAATAAGTCCGTTTTCAACAAAATTTTCAATAATTGCAGGACCTAAGCCTTCGATATCCATAGCATCACGTGAACAGAAATGAATAAGATTTCTCAAAAGCTGTGCAGGACACTCAGAGTTTATGCAGCGTATTGCAGCTTCATCATTTTCTCTTATAACAGGCTCACCGCAGGAAGGACATACTGTTGGGAAAATATATGCACCGTCACGCTTTTTTTCATTAACACAAAGCACCTCGGGAATAATATCCCCTGCTTTTCTGACTGTGATTGTGTCACCAATGTTGATGTTTTTTTCATTAATAAAATCCTGATTGTGGAGTGTAGCACGACTGACTGTTGTGCCTGCAAGGTGTATGCTGTCAAATATCGCAGTAGGAGTTAATACGCCTGTTCTGCCAACAGCAATTTCAATGTCCTTTAGCGTTGTCTGCTTTTCTTCGGGCGGATATTTGAAAGCAACTGCCCACTTTGGATATTTAGCTGTTGAACCTAAAATATCACGCTGTGAAAAATCGTCAACCTTGATAACCGCACCGTCAATATCAAATTCAAGACTGCCGCGTTCCTCTCCTATTCGGTCAATTTCTGTTAAAGCATCATCAATGCTGTTAACCTCAGTATAGAAAGGAACTGTATTAAATCCAAGCTCTTTGAGAAAATCAAGTGACTGCTTGTGAGAGGTTAATACCTCACCGTCAATCTGCTGAATATTAAAAATAAAAATATCAAGACCTCTGCCTGCTGTTACACTGCTGTCCTTCTGCCTCAGTGAGCCGGCAGCAGCATTACGCGGATTTTTGAAGGGTTTTTCATCATTTAAAAGCTGTCTGTCAACAACACGCTCAAAGCTCTTTTTAGGCATATAAACCTCGCCCCTTACCTCAATATAAGGTATAGCCTGGTTAAGCTTAAGCGGAACATTATGAATTACTCTTAAATTGCCGCTGACATCCTCTCCTACATCACCATCACCACGAGTTGAGCCCCTGTAAAAAATACCATCTCGGTATTCAAGACTAACTGAAAGACCGTCGATTTTTGGTTCAACAACATACTTTGGTGAACTTACGTAATCATTGACACGCTTGTCGAAATCACGTATTTCATCACGGCTGAATGCATCCTGCAGACTGCCCATTCTGACAGTATGCTCAACACTTTCAAAGGTGTTGTCAGCCTTTCCTCCAACTTTTTTTGTTGGGGAATCAGGAGCATCAAACTGTGGATATTCTTCTTCTAAAGACTTTAGCTCTCGCATCATCATATCATACTCAAAGTCCTCAATTTCAGGAGCATCGTCATTATAATAACGTGCAGAATGATAACGCAGAGCCTCTCTCAATTCACTTATCTTTTTATCAATTTCACTCATACTATCACCAATAAACATTATTAAATTTAGTTTATCACATATATTGTAATTAATCAATAAATATATAAGAAAAACCTCAACATTTCTGTTGAGGTTTTGCGGTTATTTTATGAACTTATGAAACATTTTTTTGCCTTTTTTAATTATGATATCTTTGTCAAAATCAGATGCTTTAAGTGCTGTGAGTGCACCATTGACCTTTTCGTCATTAACGCTTACACCGCCCTGATCAATGAGTCGTCTGCCCTCACCTTTTGACTTAATCATATTTGCCTTTAACATCATATCAAGTACAGTGATTTCACCGTCTGTAAAATCATCATCAGTAAGAGTAGTTGTAGGCATATTTGAGTTATCGGCACCACCTGCAAAAAGTGCTTTCGCAGCCTGCTGTGCCTTAACAGCCTCATCCTCACCGTGAATCATTTTTGTAAGCTCAAATGCAAGCACCTCTTTAACTTTGTTAAGCTCAGCACCCTCACATTTTGCATATTCATTAATCTCAGCCATAGGGATAAATGTAAGCAACTTCATACACTTGATTACATCATCATCGCCGACATTTCTCCAATACTGATAAAACTCATATGGGCTTGTTTTTTCAGCATCAAGCCAAACGGCACCCTTTTCGGTTTTACCCATTTTCTTACCCTCTGAATTGGTAAGCAGAGTAATTGTCATTGCGTTGGCGTCACCCTGAAGCTTACGTCTGATAAGCTCCATACCGCCAATCATATTTGACCACTGATCGTCGCCGCCGAACTGCAGATTACAGCCGTATTTCTTATATAAAGTGTAGAAATCATAGCTCTGCATAATCATATAGTTAAATTCGAGGAAGGAAAGACCTCTTTCCATTCTCTGCTTATAGCACTCAAAGGTGAGCATTCTGTTAACACTGAAGCAAGCACCAACCTCACGCAGCAGATTAACATAATTTAGGTCAAGCAGCCAATCGGCATTATTAACCATAATTGCCTTATCTTCACCAAATTCAATAAACTTTGACATCTGCTTCTTAAAGCACTCACAGTTGTGTGCAATGGTTTCAGGTGTCATCATTTTTCTCATATCGGTTTTACCGCTTGGGTCACCAATCATGCCTGTGCCGCCGCCGATAAGTGCAATAGGCTTGTTGCCTGCCAACTGCAGCCTTTTCATAAGGCAGAGTGCCATAAAGTGACCAACATGCAGACTGTCAGCAGTAGGGTCAAAACCAATATAGAAGATTGCCTTACCTGTATTTACAAGCTCTCTGATTTGCTCTTCATCTGTAACCTGAGCGATTAATCCTCGCTCCTGTAATTCTTCATAAACTCCCATATATTAATCCTCCAAATCGTTTATAATCAATCGGCAAGAAGTAATTCTTCTGCACTTTTAAGCAGTGTGTCTGTAATTTCAAGACCACCCATAATACGAGCCAGTTCTCTTTTTCTGGCTTCAAAATCAAGCGGTGTCACTTTTGTATAAGTTTTATCGCTTGTAATATCCTTTTCAATAAGAAAGTGCTCGTTTGCATTTGATGCAATCTGTGCAGAATGCGTAACACATATAACCTGTGTGTTTTTTGATACAGCTTTCAATTTAAGACCGATTTTCTGGCTGGCTCTGCCGCTTACACCCACATCAATTTCATCAAATATCAATGTTCCGATTGTATCATTGTACGACAATATGTTCTTAATTGCAAGCATTATTCTCGAAAGCTCGCCGCCTGAGGCAATCTTTGCCAAGGGCTTTGGCGGCTCACCCGGGTTTGTTGAAATAAGAAATTCAATTTTGTCAAATCCGTTCGAGCTTAAATTGCCTTTTTGAAAATCAACCTTAAACTGCAGCTTTGGCATATCTAAAAACTCAAGTTCTGCTTTTACCTGCTTTTCAAACTCCTCAGCAATTCTTTTTCTCGATGCTGACAATTCCTCAGCAAGTCTGACTGTTTTATCAAAATATTCGTCATACTGAGCATTGAGCTTCTCAAGCTCCATATCACTGTAAACGATAGAATTTCTCCTTTGCTTTGCTTTTTCAAGAAAATCCAGCATTTCACTTTCATCATTGCCGTATTTTGAAGACAGCCTGAACAATAAATCAAGACGCTCCTCAATTTGTTCAAGCTCGTTAGGGTCAAAACTTAATTCAAGCAATAAAGCATCAATTTTATCCTTAGCAAATTCAAGCTTATCATTAATATCAGCAAAGACTTCGGAAATCTCCTTCGCTTGTCCAAACTGCAAAAGTGTATTAAAACATATATTTATACTGCTTTGAACACCATTGTTTTCGTCATCACCGTTAATTGTCTGCAGTGAAAGATTAAGTGCGTTTGTTATTGCTTCTGCTGTTGAAATCAAGGCACGTCTTTGATTAAGCTCTTCCCTTTCACCGATTTTTATATCAGCATCTTCGAGCTCTTTAATCTGATAATCGAGCAGCTCTAATTCTTTATCCTTATCACTTTCGCTCATTGCCAGAGCTTTAAGCTTTCTTCTCGCCGTTATTAAATCCTTGAATGAGGCTTTATAAGCCTGAAAAATACTGTTATCACTGAACATCATATCAATATATTGATACTGATAATCAGGATTGAGCAGAGCCTGACTGTCGTGCTGACCATGAATATTGACGAGTAAAGTACCAACCTCCTTCAGCATAGAAACAGTAGCACTTTTTCCGTTGATTTTGCATGCCGATTTTCCGTTTGCACTTATTTTTCTTGAAAGCAGAAGTGCATTGTCGTCAAGCTCATAGCCGATTTCAGCTATTTTTTTTGAAACAGATTCAGGAATATCATCAAAATAAGCACTGACATAAGCATTGTCACAACCGTGTCTTACAAGTTCTTTTGATGTACGTTCACCTAAAATTGCATTAATTGAGTCAATAACAATTGACTTTCCTGCACCTGTTTCACCGGTTAAAACATTAAGACCCGGTGAAAAATCTACACTTGCCTTTTCAATAACTGCAATATTTTCAATATCAAGAGTTCTTAACATTTAGGATTTTCTCCATATTCATTGTAAAGATTTTTGCAAAATCCTCTGTCTTGCATAAAACAAAAATTGTATCGTCACCTGAAATAGTTCCGATAACACCTGTCCACTCCATTGCATCAATTGCAGTACAAACAGCATTAGCCATACCTGTAAAGCATTTAATTGACACGATGTTCTGTGCGTGCTCTACCCGAATGATTGAATCAGCAAATATTCCGCCTGTTCTTCTGAATGCATCATTTGATGATTTTTTACCTGTGGAATAGATATACCTGCCCTTATCATTAAGTTCTTTAACAAGTCTTAATTCCTTTATATCTCGAGATATGGTTGCCTGTGTTACCTCAAATCCGCATTTAAGCAGAAAAGCCTGAAGCTCTTCCTGTGTTTCAATATTTTTTGAGCTTATCAGTTCAAGAATTTTTGCATGTCTTCTTTTTTTCATTAGGCTCTCCTCTCAATTATTTTTTTACTTAGAATTTCATAAAAATTTTCGGGTTTTATTTTTATAAGCTTTGTAACCATATCCGATTTTGAAACATGGATTTCACAATCCTGTTCAATATCAATAGCCTCCTGACCGTCAACAGTCATAACAGGAGGATTATTCAAATCATTATCTGCTTTGATAACAAGCTTCTGATCAGTTGAAAAAATGAAACTTCTGTCCATGAGAGAATGTGAGCAGATTGGTGTAGCAATCATACAGCTCGCCTCAGGACTGACAACAGGACCGCCTGCCGCCATTGAATAAGCGGTTGAACCTGTCGGTGTAGATAAAATAATTCCGTCAGCACGCATATTCATAACATTGCGATTGTCACATGTTATATTTATATCGATAAGTCTTGCAAAAAAGCCGCGTGAAATAACAAAATCATTAAGACAGTGCCGAGTTAATATTATCTTTCCATTCTTAACGACATCCGCTTTAAGCATAAGTCTTTCATCAATTTCATAATCCTTGTAAACAACTCTTTCAAGAAGACTCAGTTCATCTTTTTCAAGTCCGCTCATAAACCCGAGCCTGCCTGCATTAATTCCTAATATATGCTTATCAAGCTGAGCCGCTTTTTTTGCAACATTAAGGGTAGTGCCGTCACCGCCGATCGCAATAGCAACATCGCAGATATGAATCAGATTAAGAGCATCCGTATAATAAACATTGCAATCTGAAAAAATATCCTTATACTCATCAGATACATAAACTTTTGTGTCAAACCTGTTAAGCGTATTAAAAACATCTCTTGCAAGTTTTTCCACACCTTGATTTGATAAATTCGGTAAAACTGAAATAATCATAACAATTCCTCATGAGATTTGCTTACCAGAACCTTTGCATTTACATTTTCAGTAATAACAGGCTCCGCTGATTTGACCAGATAAATTAAATACTCTATATTTCCCTCAGGACCCTTAACAGGTGAAAACTCAAGACCAAGCACTGAAAAACCGTTTTCAACAGCCATATCAATAACTTTTTCAACAACCTCAAGATGTGTATTGATATCACTGACTACGCCTTTTTTTCCCACCTTTTCTCTCCCTGCCTCGAACTGAGGCTTTATCAGGCACACAGCCTGTCCGTTATCTTTCAAAAAAGAATTAAGATTAGGTAAGATGTGCTTCAATGAGATAAAGGATACATCTACGGATGCAAAGTCAATTGGCTCTGTTATCTGCTCTGAGGTTGCGTATCTGAAATTAGTCCTTTCAAGATTAACGACACGTTCGTCTGTTCTCAGCTTCCAGGCAAGCTGACCATAACCGACATCAACAGAAAAAACTTTGACTGCACCATTCATAAGCATACAATCTGTAAAACCTCCTGTCGATGCACCTACATCCATACAAACCTTATTATTGAGGTCAAGCGGAAAACACGCCATTGCTTTTTCAAGCTTAAGTCCGCCTCGACTTACATATTTAAGAGTATTTCCCCTTACCTCAATAACATCATCAGGCTTGACATCTTTACCCGCCTTGTCTGATTTTTGATTATTTACATATACAATTCCTGCCATAATAATGGCTTTAGCTTTTTCTCTGCTTGGTGCAAGTCCTCGCTCAACAAGTGCTGCATCAAGACGTATTTTATTTGATGGCATGATTTACCTCTCTGATAATAGAATCACGATCAAGCTTATATGCTTTCATTTGGGAGTCAACAGAAGCCTGCTTAACAAATTCGTCAGTAACAGAAATGTGCTTGTAAAATGCTGAAATATTGTTTTCAGCAAGCATATTTCCAAAGCTTTCACCTATTCCTCCCGAGGAAATAGCCTCTTCATAGAAAAATATATTTTCTGTATTCTTAAGTTCATTAAGCACATTTTTATCAATCGGTTTAATTCTGTTCAGCTTGATGATAAAGACATCCTCAAGGCTCTCATATGCTTTAATACATTCACTGAATTCTCTGCCATATGTAACAATACAATTTTTAGCAGTGTTATTACCGAAAACACTGTAACTTTCATGATTATACTGATAGCTTTCAGGTCTGTATTTCTCATTGCCTCTTGGGTATCGAATGGCAGCAGCACCTTTGATTTTATATATACCCTCATAGAACATAGCTTCAAGCTCGTCGTAATATGAAGGTGCAAAAACAGTTAAGCCTATAACTGAGTTTAAAAATGAAGTATCAAAAACACCCTGATGACTTTCACCATCCTCACCCACAAAGCCTGCTCGGTCAATTGCAAAGATTACCTTCAGATTCTGCATAGCAATATCATGGATTAACTGATCATATGATCTTTGAAGGAATGTGGAATAGACCGCAAAAACAGGTATCAATCCATTTTTAGCAAGACCGCTTGAAAAAGTTACGGCATGCTGTTCGGCAATTCCGACATCAAAAAATCTTTTGGGGTACTTCTTTGAAAATTCATAAAGACCTGTTCCCTCTGCCATTGCTGCAGTAACACAGCAAATTCTCGCATCCTTAGCGGCAAAGCGGCACATTGTTTCGCCGAATACAGATGAGAAGTTTTTTCCGCTTGACTTAGGCTCACCTGTATTGATGTCAAATTTTCCTATACCGTGAAACTGCGTAGGATTTTTTTCTGCAGGATTATAGCCCTTGCCTTTAACTGTATTGATATGTATGAATACCGAATGACTGTGAGCCTTGGCAACATTCAGAACATCTATCAAAGCCTCTAAATCATGACCGTCAATCGGTCCGTAATATCTGAAACCTAAATCCTCAAAAAAGGTTGATTTCAAAATTCGCTTTCTTATCTGAGAATTAATCAGAGTAAAGCTTCTGCTTATCTGACTGCCGATTTTAGGTATTTTTGCCAAACCCCTCTGCAGCTTTGATTTGAACGTAACATATTTTGAAGATGTTCTTATCGTGTTCAGGTTCTTTGCCATTGAGCCGACATTCTGGCTTATTGACATATTATTATCATTTAAAATAACAATCAGATTACTGTTATTATTACCTGAATTATTAAGGGCTTCATAAGCAAGACCGCCGGTTAGAGCACCATCACCGATAATTGCAATGACCTTACCCTTTTCACCTTTAATCTGCTTAGCGCTGGCAAGACCTACTGCTGCAGAAATAGAAGTTGAGCTGTGACCTGAAGAAAAAATATCATGCTCACTTTCCACAGGCCGTGTAAAACCGCTTATTCCGTTTTCTGTTCTTAATGTATCAAATCTGTCTTTTCTTCCTGTCAGAAGCTTATGTGTGTAGCACTGGTGACCCACATCAAATACAATTTGATCTGTCGGACTGCTGAAAACCTTGTGCAGTGCAACCGTAAGCTCGACAATTCCGAGATTTGACGCAAGATGACCTCCTGTTTTTGACACAGTGGAAATAAGCTCGCTGCGAATATCACTGCAAAGCTCATTAAGTTCATTATTATTCAGTTTTTTAACATCATTAGGTGAATTAACCTTATCTAACACAGACATAATATCAACTCTTTATTTGTTTCTGTTAATCAGGCTTACTGCCAGATTTCTGAGAAACTCAGTGTTTTCAAATTTATCAAGCTGGGACACTGCCATTGCAGTAAGACGCTCAACATCTCGTTTTGCACCTTCCGTTCCCTTTACAGATGCATATGTTTTTTTGTTGTTTTCAGCATCAGAACCAATTGGCTTTCCAAGCTCCTCTTCACTGCCGATAATATCAAGTATATCATCCTGTATCTGAAAAGCCACGCCAAGAGAGTATGCAAATTTAGATGCTGCGGTAAGCTGTTCTTCCGTTGCACCTGCACTGATGCAGCCCATAAGACAGGCAGCAGAAATAAGTGCACCTGTTTTAAGCTTATAAACAGTAAGCAGCTCGCTGAGAGTCGGGTCACCATCTTCAATAATAAGATCAATAACCTGACCGCCAATCATTCCGCCGACACCTGCATTCTGTGAAAGCAAAGTCACAGCCATTGTTTTTTTTGCAGGGCTTAAATCAGATGTTGCGATTATTTCAAAAGCATGTGTAAGCAATGCATCACCTGCAAGCAATGCGTTAGCTTCGCCGAATTGCTTGTGGCAGCTTGGCTTTCCTCTTCTCATATCATCATTATCCATACAAGGCAAATCGTCATGAATTAAGCTGTAGGTATGAATATATTCAATTGCACAAGCAAGCGGCAGGCAGTCATCTCTGCTTCCTCCGCACGCCATTGCAAATTCCAGAGCAAGAATCGGTCTTATACGCTTTCCGCCGTTAGAAAGGCTGTAATTCATTGCATTGAGAACATCCACTTGACCGTCCTTAGCTTTTGGCAGATTTTGAATTAAAGCTCTCTCGACAAGTGAAACATCATTGTTAAGTATGTTATTATATTCAATTTTATTCATAATTATAATTACTCCTTAGTAAGCTCTGTTATTTTCTGCTGTGCATTTTTCAGTTGGTCAGCACAAAAAGCGGTTAATTTAGTCCCCTCCTCAAAAAGCTTTAAGCTTTCATCAAGTGTAACATCATTTTTTTCAAGAGCTGATACTATTTCTTCCAATCGCGATATAGCTTTTTCATAGGTCATTTCCATATTAACGTACCTCATCAACAGTACACATGGCACTGCCATCAATAAATTTAATATTTATTTTATCATTAACTTTAATGTTGTTTTTTGACTTAATTATTTCATTGCTTTTTGTTTTAACTGCCGCATAGCCTCTTGAAAGAACTGCTAAAGGACTTAAGACATCAAGCTTTCCGGACAGCAATCCTAAATTATATTTACACATATCAAGCTTATTTTCAAATGCATCTGCAAGCTCATCAGTTAAGGAAAGCAAAACATCATTTTTTCTATCAAAAAAATCGTTATAATGTGCAAGTATACTTTCATCAGAGATATTATCAAGCCTTTGTGCTTCATATTCAAGACGTTTGCTTATGCTGTAGAGCATTCTGCTTTCTGCACTCTGTGTAAATTTCAACAAATCATTTATATCAGGTACTGCCTTTTCAGCAGCAGCACTCGGCGTTTCTGCTCTTAAATCTGCAGCAAAATCACATATTGTAAAATCAGTTTCGTGACCTACCGCTGATATAATCGGCTTTCTGCACGCAAAAACGGCTCGAGCAACTATTTCGGTATTAAATGCCCACAAGTCCTCTAAAGAG